>Ga0105245_10001767_pt1 | contig 19697 bp, 19 predicted proteins | sample KBSM54metaG_FD_81523 | JGI IMG/M metagenome (GOLD analysis project Ga0105245, IMG submission 81523) | Miscanthus rhizosphere microbial communities from Kellogg Biological Station, Michigan, USA - KBS M5-4 metaG | ecosystem: Host-associated > Plants > Roots > Rhizosphere > Soil | place...
CTGTAGTACAGCGAAACCACTTTCTGATAACGCTCCGGCAAAGTCTTCATCGCAACGCCCAGGACGCCGCGCAATTGTTCCCGGGAGCAGATTGAATCCGGGTGTGACTCGGGCTTGCACGGGAAATCCGGCGCCGGCAGATCATCGCTCTCGTTGGTGCGGGTCGAGGCCGAAACCAGACCGACATTGCGCAGGTCCAGCATCATGCTGCGCCAGCGCTCCTGGTCGATGCCCAGCTTCTGGGCGACTTCCAATTCAGTGGGGTTGCGCTGCAAAGTGGCGGCCAGTTCGCGAGTGGCGGCTTCTACTTGTTTGTGGCGGCGGCGCATATCGCGCGAGGCCCAATCGAGCTGCCGCAGACTGTCCAGGATGGCGCCCTTGATGCGGTGCTTGGCGTAGCTCGAAAAAGCAACTTGTTTATCGGGGTTGTACTTGCTGGCGGCGTCGAAGAGACCGAGAACGCCGGAGTGCACCAGATCGTCCACATCCACGTGTACCGGCAGGTTCTCGTGCACGCGAATTGCAATGGCCTTCACCAGCGGCAAATGTTCCAGAACTACGCGGTCGCGCCGGGCCAGCTTGGCGCTCTGTTGAGCGGCGCTTAGTTGGGCGACGTTCTGCTTCGCCACGGCATTCTTTCTTGGCACCGCAGTCAACACGGAAGCGGCCTTGGGGGCCGTGCGACTGTGCAGCGAGGAGCTGCTCGCCATGGGCTTCAACGGAGCGCTATTCGATGCGGCACCCTTAGCCGGCACGGCCCGAAGGCGCGCCTGAAGAGGACGGGTCTGAACCTGAAGGGCGGGAGCGGTGGCGGCGGCTGTTTTTAGTCTCATGATTGTTTTTCCGATGTTCCTGAAAATGCACGCTCTAGGCCAATCGGCCTAGTGTTTCGGGAAAATCCCGGATTTAAGCCCAGTCGGGGCTGTTTAACTCGTTGAGAATGAGGAGGAACGGCACGGTCGAGCGTCTGGTCGATCCGATCTGGCGACTTGCTTTCCAAACCTAGTCGTGTACCGTTTTGGAACCGACTTTTCATGTTTCCCTCCCAAACCGGAACGTCAGCAACCGATCCGGGATCGATTACTCCTTGAAATCCTCCGGCTTTATAGCAGCTTACTGGTTGGGAATAAGTTAGTACCTAGAACGATGACCCTAGATGAGGCCTAAAATGATCCCACGCAGGGATATGTCGCACGCTTAGCCGATGCGGTCTTTAACTACGGCCAGATAGGTCTTTAGCGCGAATCCGCCCAAAAGAACTAAGGTCGCGATGCGGATAAGTCCGTCTAAGGTGAAGACGGCAAGAATCGCGAGCGCGACGTAGGTCAACATCGCGTAGAGGAAGCGCCGGTTCATCTTGGGACCATCTCTTCTTGGGATTATCTCGCGGAACCCGCTCAACGGCCCTGCGGGTTGTAGGTGAATGCCAACTGCAGGCGAATTTCATCGCCTTTGAAGGTGTTGGGCAGCGGCGGGAACGGATAGGAGGCGCTGATGCCAGCCACCGCTGCTCGATCGAATGCCGCCGTTCCCGAGGATTCGGCGATGACCAGTTTGGGGACGCCGCCACGCCGGTTGATGATGAACTGGATCAGCACGCGGCCCCGGCGTCCCATGCGGGCGCTTTGTGGAATCACCGAGAGCCAGTTGACGCGCACGGCGGCCAGCACCTGCACCAGGTAGGGCTTGAAATCGACACCTGCGGGGTCGCTTAGAAGCTGAAGATTGCTGCGCGCCGGTCCGGGCGAGGGGGCGTTAGGGCTGGAGAGAGTTGGGGTGTCATCCATATCGCCGATCATGACTCCACCGGCCGGCGTGGCAGGCGCAGAATTGGCGGGAGCGGACGGCGTGCGCAGCAAGTCGGCGATGGTATTGGCGATCGGCGGCAGCTTTACGTTGGGGTTCGAGTTAGGCTGTGACGAAGCCCCGCCGGCCCCTACGGGTTCGAACGCCAGCTTGGGTTTCTCGACGGGAGGAGGCGCGGCCTGCGGCAGATTTCCCGGCGAGGCGGGCGGCGGTGGCGGAACGATGGCGGCGTCGATCTTGGGAGGCTCAATGGGCGCAGGGATCGCAGGAGTCGGAACCGGAGCGGGTAGAGGTGCGCGGAAACGGGGGGCCTGGGGAACAGGCGCGGGCGGCGCGGCGCTGCGGACATCCAGGTCGTTCGTGATCTTTCCCCGGTTGGGATCGCGCTGGGTTAGATCCTTCTGGACCGGCGGTTTCTGGATCACATCGGGCGGAGTGTAAAGCACCACCGCCCTGCGCAGGTCGACTCTGAAGCCCCCTGAGAAGCTGGGCGGCGGCTCGTTGAGAGCTGCGACCACGATTACGATCGTCGCCAAGTGATACAGGATGGCGCCCACGATCGCGGCGGCGATTCTGGAGCGCGGGATAGGCTCGCGCCACTCGCGCAGAAAATTCAGATCGTCAAGATCGTTCGGATCATTCAGATCAGCGGGCCGGTCGGTTTTCACGTGCTTCCTAGCGTTTTTTCCACCAGGCGGTAATGTTCCTCAATTTTATCAAGGATTTCGAAAGCCACTTCCAGCGCGGCCAAGCCCTGGGAACCGGTCACTTGCGGAGGCTTGCGCGTTGCGACGCTCGCGAAAAATCCCTCTAATTCAAGACGCAGCGGTTCGTCCTTGGTTACTGTCAGAGGCGCGAAGGCGACGGCCATGGGCGGGTTTACGCGGTAACGCACCGCATCCTGACGGCCGTAGTCGAGCGAAATATATTCGTGCGGCTGGAACAAGCGGAGCTTGCGCACGCGCTCGGTGGAGACGCGGCTGGCCGTAAGGTTCGCCACGCAGCCGCTGGGAAATTGAACCCGCACGTTAGCGATGTCCACTTTCTCGGAGAGAATCCGGACGCCAGCGGCGCGGATTTCCTGGGGACGCTCGCCGGTAAGCGCAAGGATGATGTCGACATCGTGAATCATCAGGTCCAGCACGACGTCCACGTCAAGACAGCGCGGGCTGAATTCACTCAAGCGGTGAATTTCGAAAAACAGCGGCTTACCGATGGCTGCGGCTAGCGCGATGATGGCGGGATTGAAGCGCTCCAGATGTCCGATTTGCAGAATGCGCTGGCTGCGCGCGGCGGTGTCTACCAGTTCGCGCGCGGCTTCGAGCGTATGTGCGATGGGCTTCTCCACCATCACGTCGAGGCCTGCCTCCATGAGCTCGCACCCGACTTGGGAATGCGTCACGGTGGGCGACGCGATCACCGCCGCGTCGGCGTTTCGCGCCAGCTCGTCAAGACTTCGGAACACGCGGCACCCGTGCGGCTCGGCGACCGCCGCGGCCCGCGCCGGGTCCAGGTCATAAACCCCGGCGAGATCGGCGTGTTCCGACTGATGAATGACCCGCAGATGATTCTTGCCGAACGCTCCCGCGCCCGCGACCGCTACTCGTGGCTTCAAGCCTGTTGTCCCAACATTGGTCCCGACATGCCATTTCAGCATACCGGGTTGAGATTACGCGCCGCTTGGATGTGGTTTCGTAAACCATATCTCCTAATGAATTCAAGCAGAACCGCCGAATTTGAGATGTACGAATGCTGCCTTTGCGTCCAATCTGGCTCATGGCCCTCGTGGCTTCTTGTCTCGCCGCCCCATCTGCTTTGGCTCAACGCTACAACTTCAAGTTCTACGGCGAAGAGGAAGGGCTCAAGAACCTGGCGGTCCAGGCAGTGTTGCAGGATCGCGCCGGATTCCTGTGGGTGGGCACGCAGGATGGCTTGTACCGCTACGACGGCAATCACTTCACCGCATTCACTTCGCGCGACGGGCTGCCTGGCACGCGCATCGAGGCTCTGTATGAAAGCGCCGACGGGACGTTGTGGATCAGCACGGGCCGTGGACTTGCTCGCCGCGCTCATGAGCGCTTCGAATCCGTAACCCTGAGCGGGAGAACCGTCATTGGCCGCCAGGGAATCTCGTCAGATCGCAATGGGCATCTATATCTGGCCACTGACCGCGGTCTCGCGATCGGCGACATCAGCAAGCCGGGTGTTCTCATCGAGCCTGCGGGACTCGCGCAAGCGGGGCACGGCGCTGCGGTCAGCGTCTACACCGATGCGTCCGGCCTGGTCTGGTTTGGCTGCGGTCTCAATCTGTGCCAATGGAATAACCGGACGACTACCGATGTGAGCGCAGCGCAGGGACTGCCGCCGGCCCGGTGGGACGCGATCCTCGGCGATCTTGAAGGAAACTTGTGGGTGCGCAGCGCGACCGCACTCTATCTGCGCCGTAACGGTTCCGCGCGCTTCGAGTTGCAAGCGGGGCTTGCGGAATCCACCAATACGTTCCCGACCATGGCGCTGGATCCGGCGGGGCACCTCCTGGCGCCCACCAATCGTGGACTCATGCGGCAAGCCGCCACCGGCTGGGAGCTCATCGACGCCGAGCAGGGCATCACCAGCAATGACATCTCGGCGGTATTTCAAGACCGCGAAGGTTCCGTATGGTTGGGGCTGTTGGGTTCGGGTCTGGCGCGCTGGCTGGGTTATGGCGAATGGCAGAGTTGGACCGCGCATGAAGGCTTGAGCCGCGAATCCGTGTGGTCCATCGCGCGGGATGGCAGCCGCCGCATGTGGGTGGGCACGCAGTTCGGATTGAATTACGCCGAGGAGAAAGACGGACGGCTCCTCTGGAAGCAATTGCCGGTGGGGGGCCTGGAGATGGTGCGCGCGCTGGCCGCTAATCCTGACGGCGCCCTATGGATCGGTGGAGAGCCCGGCGGATTGCGCCAGTTTAATCCGCGTAGCAAACAGATTCGCACTTTCGGCAAGGCCGAGGGTCTTCCGATAGGCGGAGTGCGCTCCGTGATGGTGGACCGCCATGGACTGGTTTGGGTTTCCGCGAATACCGGCCTCTTTCGCAGCCGCGCGGCGATACGCTCTGCTTCGGACGCCACTTTCGAACAGCAGTTTCCGCCCGGTAGCCGCGCAGACGAGAAATTTCTGAAGATCATCGAGGACGCCCGGGGCCAAGTCTGGGCCGCCGGAGACTCGGGGCTGGCACGCTGGTCAGAAGGCGTGTGGACCCGTTACACCAAGAGCGACGGTCTTCGCTCCGATGGCGTAGCGCAATTGGCCGAGGACGCGGACGGCTCCATCTGGGCCGGGTACCGTGACGCTTTTGGAATCTCGCGATTGAATTTCCCCAGCCGCGGCGGCCGGCCCTTGGTTACGGATTACAACTCGGTCAACGGCCTGCGCTCCGATAAGACTTTGTTCCTGGGATTCGACCCTGACGGGCGCCTCTGGGTGGGCACGGACCGCGGAGTAGACGTCTTCGACCATGCGGTCTGGCGTCACTACGGGCGCTCCGATGGCCTGATTTGGGGGGATTGCAATACCAACGCGTTTTTCGCCGAGTCGAGCGGCGTCTGGATCGGCACCAGTCGCGGGCTATCGCGTTTCCATTCCGCTGCGGTGGCGCCGCCCAATGTGCCGCCGCCCGTAGTCTTTACTTCGGTCAAGTTCGGTGATCTGGAGGGGGACCTTGCGCCTCCCGCCGAAATTCCGTATCGCGACAACTCGCTGCACGTACGGTTCGCTGCACTTACGTTCGTTCAGGAATCGTCGGTGTTATTCCGCTACCGCATAAAGAATCGGGCTAAGACGTGGGTCGAGACCAGCGAGCGCGAGTTGAACTATCCCAACCTGAGCCCGGGCGATTACACGCTGGAAGTGGAGGCGCGCAACGCGCAAGGGCTATGGAGCGCCGAGCCGGCGCGCCTGAGTTTCCAGGTCTTGACGCCGTGGTGGTATAGCTGGTGGTTCCGGGTGGCGGCCGCGCTGCTGGCGCTGGTATTCGTACGTCTCTTATGGCAGCGGCGGACGTTTCGGCTGGAAGACGACAAGATGCGGCTTGAAGTAGCCGTCGCGCAGCGTACCCAACAACTCTCCGAGGAAAAGCTGCGTGTGCTCGAAGAAAAGGCCCGCACCGAACAGGAAAACGCGGTGGTGCAAAAGCAGAAGCAGGAGATCGAACGCCTGCTGGTGGACGCCAAGCAATCCAATCAACTAAAGAGCGAATTCCTGGCCAATATGAGCCATGAAATTCGCACGCCGATGAACGGTGTAATCGGCATGACGGACTTGGCGCTCGCCACCAGCTTGACCGCGGAGCAGCGCGAATACCTCGAGATGTCCCGGCTTTCGGCGCACTCGCTGCTGGAATTGCTGAACGATATTCTGGATTTCTCCAAGATCGAAGCCGGACGGCTGGAAGTGAATCCCATCGAATTCTCGCTGCGCCAGTGTATCTCGGAAGGCAGCCGGATCTTCCGCTTCATGGCACAGCAGAAAAATCTCAGTTTCGAAACCTGCATCGACGACGCAGTCCCGGACCGGCTGGTCGGCGATCCGTTGCGTCTGCGTCAGATCCTGACCAACCTGCTGGGCAATGCCATCAAGTTTACGATGCAAGGCCGAGTAGAACTCCTGGTAGAGGCGGAGCCCGGCGAGCTAGCGAACATTACGACGTTACGCTTCTCGGTTTCCGACACCGGGATTGGCATCCCGGCCGCTCACCAGCGGATGATCTTTGAAGCTTTCCGGCAAGCCGACGGATCGACCACACGCAAATACGGTGGCACCGGCTTGGGGCTGGCAATCTGTTCGCGGCTAGTGGATCTGATGGGCGGCACGATCTCGGTCGACAGCGAGCAGGGACACGGCAGCACCTTCCGCTTCACTTCGCGGTTCCAATTGGCGCCCGAGGCAGCGCTCCCCGCCGAGATGCGGCCGGTGGACAGCATCAGCCTGCAGAATATGTTGGAGGCGGTGGGGACCACCAGCGGGCGGCTTCCTGTGAAGCTCTCAGTGCTGTTGGCGGAGGACAATATCATCAATCAGCACCTGGTGAAGCGGCTGCTTGAAAAGCGCGGGCATGTGGTGACGGTGACCGGTAGCGGACGCGAGGCGCTGGAACGCGTCGAGATGGAATCCTTCGATGTAATTCTGATGGACGTGCAAATGCCGAATATGGACGGGTTGCAGGCGAGCACTCGGATTCGCGAGATCGAGAAGCAGCGCGGAACCTACACGCCCATTCTGGCGTTGACCGCGCACACTATGAAGGGCGACCGGGAGCGGTGCTTGGCGGCGGGCATGGATCAGTTCATCAACAAGCCGATCGACGCGGAACGGTTTGTGGAAGTAGTGGAAGCAGCCGCAGTGGCCGGGCGGCCGGGCACTCCGGCAACACCCGTCGACCACGCTAAACCCCGGCGGCTTCCTATTTAAACGCTTACGCCTTTTGCGCGGCGGCAGCCTGCATAGCGGCGAAACGAGCCTCTTGTTCTCGAGTCAGATGCGGTTTGATGCCCAGCATGCGCTCGATCAGCATGAGCTGTCCGCGATGATGCATCTCATGTTCTTTCACGCTCATCAGCATGTCGAAATTCGTGCGGCTGGCCTGCGCCATGCCCGGCGGCATGGAGATGCTGTGAGCCAGAAAGTCGTCTGACAGCGATTCGACGGCCTTGGCGAACTTCTCGCCCTCAGTCGTGAGCAGGGTGATGATCTCGGCCTTGGTGCGCGGCTTGGCTTGTTCGGCCAGCAAGGGACCCATGAACCCCATGAAATCGAAGCCTTCCATGGTGGTGCGTTTGTCCACAAAGATGACCTTCTCGTGGAACTTCCAGCCGTATGCGATGTGGGTGAGCAGTTCGCCCACCGTTCTGGTGCTTTCAGTGGGGCGAAAACTGTACTTGTCCTCCGGGATCTCTTCCGCGATGATGAGTGTGTTCTTGCGCACCGTGCGGAACGCGGCGGCAAGGTCTTTGGCTCCGTAGTAATTCATAGCGCCTATTCTACCGTGCGCCCCTGCTAAACTCCACGGATAGGAAGACCATGCACCCGGAAGAGTTCACCGACACCGACCCGCGCGCAATGGAAGTGTGGCTGGAGCTGTTGCGGAAAATGCCCGCTGGGGAAAAGCTGGCGGTGGTCCTGGGCGGCGCCCAATTCGTTCTGCAACTCTATGAAATGGGCGTCCGCAGCATGTATCCGGAGGCCAGCGACCACGAAGTGTTGCTGCGGGTGGCAGCACGGCATCTCCCGAGAGAACTCATGATTCGCGCCTACGGTTGGGATCCCGAAAATGACCGCCAGCCCGGCTGACGCTGTTGGGCGAGTTCTGGGCGTGTTGGATCGCATGGAGATTCCGTATCTCGCCGGCGAGTCCGTCGCCAGTTCCGTTCATGGGATCTCCCGGCCGACTTTGGATTTAGATATTGTTGCCGACCTTCGCCCGGATCAGGCGGACGAGTTTGCTGCCTTGTTGCAGCCGGATTTCTATGTGGATGCCGCAATGATCCGCGATGCCCTAAGTCGCGGGCGTTCTTTCAACGTGATTCACTACCAAACCTCTTTCAAGGTCGATGTCTTCCCACTCCGCGACGACGAGTACAGCCGATTTTCTTTCGCCCGGCGGAGCTTCGAGAAGTGCCTATCCCTCGGCCCTGAGCCGCTCGAATGCGCCGTGGCGACCGCGGAGGACACCATCCTCCGCAAGTTGGAATGGTACAGGGCCGGTGGCGAAACCTCTGAGCGCCAATGGAACGATCTCCGCGGCGTTCTCAAGGTCAGCGGGCCGCGCCTGGATCTCGCCTACTTGCGTCAATGGGCGCCTTATCTAAAAGTCACCGACCTGTTAGAGAGATTGCTGGCGGAGTAGGATTAGTCTCGCAAACGCCGCCCCTGCTAAAATCGAATTTCCCCATGGAAATCGATAAAGTTTACGAGCCCGTGCAGTTCGAGCCGCATTGGGCCGAGTGGTGGGTGGAACACAACACCTACCTTGCCGAGGCGCATCCCGGCGAACCCTATTTTTCGCTCGCGATCCCGCCGCCGAACGTGACCGGCTCCCTGCATATGGGGCACATGTTCGAGCACTCCATCATCGACGCACAGGTGCGCTGGCGCCGCATGAAGCGTTCGCCCGATGGGAAGCCCGTCGACACGCTGTGGCTGCCCGGCACTGACCACGCGGGCATCGCCACGCAGATCATGGTGGAACGGCAACTCGCCGCTGAAGGCCTGAGCAAGCGCGACCTCGGCCGCGACGCCTTCGAGGCTCGCGTCTGGAAGTGGAAAGAGGAAAACGGCGGACGCATCGTCGAGCAGATGAAGCGTGCCGGCGTCAGTTGCGACTGGTCGCGCGAACGCTTCACGCTCGATCCCGGCCTCTCGCGCGCCGTGCGCGAAGCCTTCGTGCGCCTCTACGAGAAAGGACTCATCTATCAAGGCGACTACATCGTCAACTGGTGCCCGCGCTGCCAGACTGCGCTCTCGGATCTTGAAGTGGAACACGAGGAAAGTGAGGGCAGCCTGTGGCACATCCGCTACCCGGTTGTCGGCAGCGACGAATCGATTGTCGTCGCGACGACGCGCCCCGAAACCATGCTGGGCGACACCGGCGTCGCCATCAATCCCCTTGATCCGCGCGCGGCGCGGCTGCATCCGCGCAACGTGAAGCTGCCCCTGACGGATCGCGAAATTCCGATTGTGCTCGATGAGATGGCCGATCTCGCATTCGGCTCGGGCGCGGTGAAGATTACGCCAGCGCACGATCCCAACGATTTCGAAGCTGGCAAGCGCCACGACCTGCCGAGCATCCAGGTGATCGGCGAAGACGCTAAGATGACCGCGGCCGCGGGGAAATTCGCAGGGTTAGATCGCTATGAAGCCCGCAAGCGCATCGTCGGCGAATTGCAAGAGCTCGGGTACCTCGTAAAAATCGAGCCGTATAAGCTGAACGTCGGCAAGTGCCATCGCTGCAAGACAGTGGTCGAGCCACTGGTTTCGAAGCAATGGTGGATGAAGATGAAGCCGCTGGCGGCGCCTGCGATCGCTGCTGTGGAAGACGGCCGCATCACCTTCGTTCCCGCCAATTGGTCGAAGACCTATTTCGAGTGGATGTACAACATCCGCGACTGGTGCGTTTCGCGCCAGCTATGGTGGGGACATCGTATTCCCGCTTGGTATTGCGGCGATTGTAAAGGCGTCACAGTCGCGCGCGAGACGCCAACCAAATGCTCGCACTGCGGCTCCGCAAGACTCACGCAGGAAACCGATGTGCTTGACACCTGGTTCAGCTCCGGCCTATGGCCGTTCTCGACGCTGGGCTGGCCCGATGATACCGCCGACCTGCGCGCATTTTATCCGACGACCCTGCTGGTTACCGGTTTCGACATCATCTTCTTCTGGGCCGCCCGCATGATCATGTTGGGCATGGAAATGATGGGCGACGTGCCTTTCCGCCAGATCCACATCCACGGCCTGGTGCGCGATGCCGAGCGCCAGAAAATGTCCAAGACCAAGGGCAATGTGATCGACCCTCTGGTGGTCAACGACAAGTATGGGACCGATGCAGTGCGCTTCGGGCTGCTGGTCGCCGCCGCGCCCGGCAATGACATCGCGCTGAGTGAGGAAGTGATCCTTCGCGGGCGCAAGTTCGCCAACAAAATCTGGAACGCCTCCGGACTGCTATTCAGCAAGGATGAAGGCCCCGGCTCGCGCACCTCTCTCGCGGACCGCTGGATCGGGAGCCGCCTCAACACCGCAATTGATAGAGCCAACAAGGCCTTCGAGCACCATCGCTATCACGAAGCGGCAGATGCCGTGTGGACTTTCTTCTGGGACGAGTTCTGCGATTGGTACCTCGAACTGAAGAAGTCCGACGCCGATTGGGGTTTTGCGTACGAGGTCCACGAGAAAGCGATGCTGCTATTGCATCCGCTGATGCCCTTTATCACCGAGGAGTTGTGGCATCGGCGTGGCCATGAGACCTCGATTGCGCTGGAAGCCTACCCGCAGTACGAGACCGCGTTAGACGATCCCGAAGCCGAGCGCGAAATGAAGCTGCTGCAAGATATCGTTACAGCCATTCGCGAAGCGCGCGCCGATCACAAGATCGATCGCAAGGTGAAACTTTCGGGCACGTTGTTACTGGGCGCGTCTGTGCCGATGGAGACCATCGAGCGGCTCACCAATGTCAGCCTCGACGTCCGGCCACGTGAAGGCTCGGGCTTCGATCTCAAACTCGACTTCCCGGACGCCGCTGGCGCCTCAGACGAGCAAAAAGATCGCCTCAAGAAAGACAACGAGCAACTCGAGAAAGTGATCGCCAATTCGCTGCGCCAACTCGGCAACGAAAGTTTTGTTTCGAAGGCGCCCGCGCACGTGATCGACGGCATGCGGGCGAAGCTGGCCGAATACCAAGCGCAGTTCGCCAAGAACCAAGCTGCGTTGACTGAGTGAAGTGCGCCAGCCATGAAATGTGACCTTCCCGGCCGCCGCGTCGAGTGGTTCCCTTCCCTCGATTCCACCATGCCGGTCGCTGCGCGGCTGGCCCGTGAAGGCTGCGCATCCGGCACAGTCGTCGGGGCCGATGAGCAAACCGCCGGCATCGGGCGCGCCGGCCACTCCTGGCACTCCGAGCCGGACGCCGGTTTGTATGTCTCCATCGTGTTGCGGCTCGCGCTCGGCCCCGAATCGCTGCCGCTGGTGATGCTCGCATTGGGGCTCGCGACGCGGGACGCCATTGCCGACGTAACCGGTCTCGCTCCAGACCTGCGCTGGCCCAATGATGTCTTGCTAGGCGAAAAAAAGTGCGCGGGCATACTGGCGCAGATGGAAGGCGACGCCGTGATCGCCGGAATCGGCATTAACGTGAACCACGCCAGCTTTCCCCCCGAGATCGCGCCGCTCGCGACTTCACTGATGCTCGCCGGTGCGTCCGTATCGCGCCAAGAGTTGCTTGGCCCCCTGGTAGATTCCGTCGACGCTTCCTGCAGCGTCCTCAAGCAACGCGGGCCGGAGGCGATCTGCAAGGCGTTCGGGCTGGCTTCCACCTACGTGCATGGCCGTCGCGTCCGGGTCGATCAAGATGGCCTGGTCCTCGAAGGCGTCACCCGCGGACTCGACCCTTGCGGCTTCCTGCTCCTCCGGCAGGATAATGGAACGGTGACGAAAATCCTGGCCGGCGGCGTGCGGCCGATCTGAGCTGACCTAATAATGCCATGCTGCTAGCACTCGACGCGGGCAACACCAACATCACCATCGGCGCATTCCTGGGCGGCAAGCTCAGCGGCCGCTGGCGCCTGCGCACCATTCGCGATCAGACTCCCGACGAGTGGGGCATTCTGATGCGCAACCTATTTTCCCTTTCCGAATTGGACTTGAGCCAAGTTGACGGCGTCGTGATTTCGAGCGTCGTGCCCGCGGTAGACCAGCCGCTCACCGCCATGGCCGAGCGCTACTTCCAGCGCCAGCCCATGTTTGTCACGCCGTCGACCGACACCGGCATCAAAGTTCTTTACGATAACCCGCGTGAAGTGGGTGCGGACCGCGTAGTCAACGCCGTCGCCGGCTTCCATAAATATGGCGGACCGTGCGTGATCGTCGACATGGGCACCACCATTAACTTCGATGTAGTTTCGAAAGACGCGGAGTTCCTCGGCGGCTTGATTGCACCCGGCATTGGCATGTCCATCAATGGGCTGTTTGCCCGCACCGCCCGCCTGCCCATGGTGGATTTTCGTGCGCCCGAAAAACTGGTCGGCAGCAATACCGTCGGCAGCATCCAATCCGGCTTGTATTACGGATTCATCGGCCTGATCGATGGCATTGTCGAACGTATCGCGGCCCAGCTTGGACCCGGCACCAAGGCCATCGCAACCGGCGGTCAGGGGCAGTTGATCGCCGATGGCTCCCGGCTGGTGAAGGTCTACGATGAAGACCTGACGCTCGAAGGGCTCCGGCTCATCTGGGAACGTAATCAACGTTGACCGAAAATTACTTCAACTACTTCACCGAAATCGAAGACCATTTTCAGCGCGTCCGCGGGACCGGACTCTTTCTGCTCTCGCCGCTGGATTGGGCCTTGATCGAGGCCTGGAAAAACGCCGGCATTCCGCTCGAAGCCGTGCTGCGGGGTATCGACCAGGCCTTCGAGAAGTGGCGCTCGCGTCCTCCGCGCGGACGCATCCAAATGGTGAATTCGCTGGCTTATTGCGCCCAAGCCATCGCTGTGGAAGTGCAAGCGATGGTGGACGCCAAGGTGGAAGGTGGCTCGCCGGCGAAATCTGCCCCGGCCGGGCCGCCCTTCTCGCTAGATGAAGTGCGCGGATATATCGTCCGCAACGCGGCAGCCGTCCGCAAAGCCGGTCTGGACGAACTCGCCGCCTCGCTCGAAGCATTGCCTCTCGATGCACTTTATGGCGATCTGGAGCAACTGGAGCAACGCCTCACCGCGCTTGAAGAGAAAATGATTGCGCGCCTGCGCTCGGATGCCGCCGACGAAGCGCTCTTTGAAGCACGCCGGACACTCGACCGTGAGCTCCAGCCCTATCGCGGGAAGATGAGCGCCCAGCAGCTTTCCACGCTTGAGAAGCAATTTCTTGAAAGAAAGTTATTGGAAAACCAAGGTCTGCCGCGCCTGAGCCTATTCTATTTGCACCCCTGAACCGATATGTGACTCTGGTCGCGACAGTCGTAGGACTGGGCCGCTCCGGGGTTTAATTTTCAGCGCGTCACTCAAGTGTGGCAGGCCGTCATCCGAAAGATAAATCGTGGACTATTTTGGCCGGCCGCAGCCGCGCGCTGAGCACCAGAGGGAGAAGGAACGTGGAAAACCTGATTCTGAAAATAAAGGCTCTCCGCAATACCAGCGGTCAGGACCTCATTGAATACGCGTTGATGGCGGGTTTCGTGGCCGTTGCCGCTGGCGCGGTCATGCCGGGAGTCGCCGACAGCATCAGCACAATCTTTTCGCAGGTCGCGTCGGTGATGGCCGTCGCTTCCACGCAAGGGAATTAAATCGCTTACAGAAAAACGGAGGAGGTTCGACTGGCAGCCAACCGCTGCCAATGAGCCTCCTCCGTCGGGTTTTCGGGCACTTTCCCGGAACGCTATTACTTCGGTTGCGGAAGGATCCGCAGATACGGCTTGAGCGTCTTCCAGCCGCCGGGATATTTCTGTTTGGCTACATCATCCGTTACGGCAGGCGGAATGATCACGTCCTCGCCGTTCTTCCAGTTCACGGGTGTGGCGAGGGTGTGCTTAGCCGTGAGTTGGATCGAGTCCAGCACGCGCAGGACTTCGTCGAAGTTTCGTCCGGTATTCATCGGATAAATCAGCATCAGCTTGATTTTCTTGTCGGGCCCGATGACGAACACCGTGCGCACGGTGGCGTTGTTGGCGGCGGTACGGCCTTCCGAAGTGGTTCCGGCGTCTGCGGGAAGCATGTCATAGAGCTTGGCGATCTTCAATTCGGGGTCGCCAATCATTGGGTAGTTGACCTTGTGGCCCTGGGTCTCTTCGATGTCCGCTGCCCATTTGCCGTGGCTGCTTACCGGGTCCACGCTTAACCCGATGATCTTGGTATTCCGCTTCTTGAATTCAGGCTCCAGGCCCGCCATATAGCCGAGTTCTGTAGTGCAGACCGGCGTAAAATCCTTGGGATGTGAAAACAGGACAGCCCATCCGTCGCCGATCCACTCATGGAAGTTGATGGTGCCTTGGGTTGTCTCGGCCGTGAAATTCGGCGCTTCGTCATTAATGCGTAAAGACATGCTTGTTCTCCTTCCCAACAATTCTACTCTGAGGTCTGAGAATTTTTCCCGTCGCCACGCACCAATAGGCGAGGACGCCTATGCAAACTCCTGCCGCGCCAACCACGGAACGTGCCCGCTTGATCATGCAGACCCTGCTGCAAATGGAAAAGCAGTTCGGCAAGGGAGCCGTCCTGCAACTGGGTTCCAAGAGCGTGCAGCAGGTGAGTGTCATTCCCACTGGCTCCATTTCTCTGGATGCCGCACTGGGGGTGGGCGGATTCCCGCGCGGACGCGTAATGGAAGTGTTCGGACCGGAATCATCCGGCAAGACCACGCTCGCTTTGCAAGTGATCGCCCAGGCGCAGGCGGCCGGAGGGACGGCGGCCTTTATTGATGCCGAACACGCCCTCGATCCCACCTACGCCCGTGCACTTGGCGTAGATGTCGACAACCTGCTGGTTTCACAGCCTGACTACGGCGAGCAAGCCCTGGAGATCACCAACTCGCTGATCTCTTCGAACGTGATCGATGTAGTCGTCGTGGACTCGGTCGCCGCGCTCGTGCCAAAAGCCGAACTCGAAGGTGAAATGGGCGATAGCTTCATGGGCCTGCACGCGCGCTTGATGTCGCAGGCCATGCGCAAGCTCACGGCGGCCGTGTCGAAGGCCAACGCGTGCCTGATTTTCATCAATCAAGTGCGCGAAAAGATCGGGGTGGTGTTCGGCAACCCGGAGACCACTACCGGCGGACGCGCCCTCAAGTTCTATTCGTCGGTGCGCATCGAAGTTCGGCGCATCGGCGCGATCAAGGACGGCGATCAGATCATGGGCAACCGCACCAAGATCAAAGTGGTGAAAAATAAGGTCGCAGCGCCCTTCCGCGAAGTGGAGGTCGATATCCTATACGGCCAGGGAATCTCCCGCGAAGGCGATCTTCTCGACTTGGCCGCCACGCACGAAGTGGTGGAGAAATCCGGGTCCTGGTTCAGCTATTCCGGTGAGCGCATGGGCCAAGGCCGCGAAAACGCCCGCCTGTTTTTGAAAGAGCACACCGATATTCGCGACAAGATCGATGCCATCCTCCGCCACAAGCTGGGACTGACGGAAACGCCACCGGTTAAGCCTGCGCTTGCTGAAAACCCGGCTTCGGTGAAGTCTCAGTCGGCGTAGCCAACATTGCGACAATCTGCTCGCGGACCGCTTCCGTGAGTTGCGCGCGGTCACGCGTCGTGAGCCCGTCCGTCGGGATAGGATCGCCGATGCGCAGTATCACTCGGCGGAACGGATGGAACACGGGCGAGCCCATGGCCATCACCTCACGCGTGCCGATCAGAGCGATCGGCAGCAGTGGGACACCCGCCTTGATCGCGATGAACGCTCCGCCCTCTTTGAATGGCTGGAGCACGCCGTCGGAACGCCCGCCTTCCGGGAAGATCAGCATGGAAATCCCGCGCTTTTGAATCACATCGGCAGCGGTGTTCATAGTCTTGACCGCTGCCCGCGGATCCTCGAGCGGCACGGGGATGTGTCCGGCCTGGCTTAGGTGCGTGCCCAGAAGTGGAATCTGAAACAGGCCCTTCTTGGCCAGGAAGCGGAACTGCGCCGGGATGTTCGACATCACCACCGGCGTGTCCATGTAACTCAAGTGATTCGAGCAGAACAAGTAATTCCGGTTGAGGTCTATTTTTTCCAGGCCCTCGACGGTCACCCGCACGCCGGTGATCCAGAGCAGCGAGCGCGCCCACACGCGCCCCACGCGCATCGACGAATCGCCGGTTTTGTCGATCAGCGCCAGCGGGATGCTGACGCAGCCGCAGAGAAAAGTGGACAGGATGAAAAGCGGGTCGATTACGACCAGGCTCCAGAGAAAGGCCATGAGTTTCTATTGTAAGAGGCGGCGCGGGTTTCGCCCACCAGGAACAGCGAGCCGGTGACGATGATGGCGTCGTCCGCACGGACTTCCCCCGCCACCAGTTGGAGCGCCGCGCCGATATTCGCCACTGCACGCCCGCGTCCGGCCAGTTTCGCGAGTTCCTCGGGCGGCATGGATCGCGGGGAATCCGCAGCCGTCAGAATCAGCTCGTCAGCGAGTGGGAACAGGATCTCCGCCATCTCGGCCACGGCTTTATCGCGCATCGCGCCGAAAATCATCCAGCGCTTGCGGCCGGAATAATACGTTTCCAAATAGCGCGCCAGAGCAAGAGCCCCCGCCGAGTTGTGCGCCCCATCCAGGACGATATCGGGGTTGGGCGAGATATGCTCCAACCGCCCCGGCCAGTGAGTTTCGGCGATCCCCGCCGGCGAAACTCCCAACTCCTCAAGCGCTAGCGCCGCCGTGACTGCGTTATCCACCTGATGCTCTCCCGCGAGCGGGATTTCGATGCCTGAGAAGCGGCTGCCTCGAGCGTCCGTCTCCAGATCGCGGATCTCGAATTCGCCTGCGCGCCGGACCGGAACGCCGAGCTCCGAAGCCCTGGCTTCGAGAACCGCGGCGGCCTCTGGATGCTGACACGCGAATACCGCCGGAACGCCGCGCTTCAGGATCCCGGCCTTTTCGGCGGCGATCAACTCGATAGTGTCGCCCAGAAATACCTGGTGGTCCAGATCGACTGGCGTAATCACCGTCAGCACGGGGTCGACTACATTCGTCGCGTCCAGCCGTCCGCCCAGACCGACTTCAATCACAGCCGTCTGGACGTTCAATTCGCGAAACAACCAGAACGCCATGGCTGCGACCGTCTCGAAGTAGCTCGGATGCGCGTCGAGGTCGAGCGAACCGGCGGCCTGGTGCACGACGTCGAACGCCTGCGAGAACTGCATCTCGCTCACCGGGATGCCGTCGACCTGAATACGCTCGGTAGGTTCGATCAAGTGGGGCGAGGTGAAGAGGCCCGTGCGAACTCCCGCCGCCTGCAGCCCCGCCGCGATCATCGCGCAGGTGGAACCTTTGCCATTGGTCCCGGCCACATGCACCACGCGATACGCCTTCTCCGGGTTGCCAAGGGCGCCAAGAACCGCGTGGATGCGCTCCAGTCCCAGCTTGGCCGTCTTCATCTCATTGCCCAGTGCGTAGAGGAACTGGACGGAATCGGGATAAGTCATGATTTTCTCGAGGGTACACTACCATCATGAAGCGTGAGTCCAAGTCCGCGGTGTTCGATCTGAAAGTGGAGTTCGACCGCGAGACCGACGGACGCTGGATAGCCGATATCCCCGCGCTCCCGGGAGTCATGGTGTACGGCCGCACTCGCAAACAGGCGCTCTCTGCCGTCGAGGCCTTGGCGCTGAGTGTGATTGCCGACCGGCTGGAACATACGGAAGCCGTCAAGAGTGAGAAATGCCATTGACGAGTGGACCCGATTTCAGTGGAAAAATCGTCCTAGCCAACTGGATTTAGAGTCCGGCTTTGGTGGTTCGAACTTCGTGCTGCACGGCGTAGAGTCTCTCTGAGAGCCGCTGAAGTTCTTGCCTCGTTTCTTGCCATTTCGGCCCCAAGGCTTCGACTAACGCCGGATAGTTTTCTCGAAAGAGTGAGGCCACGGCATCCAGTTCGAACCTAGGCGCCGGTTGTACTCCCTGGATTGTCTCGAGGATGAACACGAGGGCTCGCCAGTCGTCGGGCCGGAGACACGGCGCGAGGTAAAGAAGGATCTGCCCTCGATCCTTTACGAAGTTTGCTCGAAGAGTTTCGGAGTCCAACGTCACGATGCAATTGCCAAACGCCTTCGCATCGTAGTGATCCCTGATCACTCTAAACCCAAGTTCGTTGAAGAGCCAGGGCGCATCCTGCAAGAGTTGCTGATTCAGTGGACTCATCTCAAACCCCGTAACCTGCTCGTTTATCTATAGTTAGTCTCCCCTATCCGGTTCATCTATGTTCCCTAAACCATTTCCTTCCGCCTAAGTCGATAATAAAATAAAGAGACTCGATTCCCGCCCCCGTCCAACTTTTTCCTAACAGGGGGCGTCTTTACGAACGGAGCAAACGTTGATCTTTCGCGAGGTCGAAGATCGCGACCTGATCGCCAAAGCGCGGCAGGGAGACGTCGAGGCGTATAACCTTCTCGTGTCCCGATGGGAGAAGCGCATCTTCAACTATCTGCTGCGGTTGGTGTCGAATCGCGAGGATGCCCTCGATATCGGCCAGGAAACTTTTTTGAAAGCGTATCAGAACCTGCGGAAACTCGACGATCCGGCGCGCTTCTCGGCGTGGCTATTCCGGATCGCGCACAACGAAGCGTTTTCGTTGCTGCGGCGGCGCAAACCGGAGAGCGAACTCTCCGAGCCGCGTCCGCGGGATTTCGGCGGGCGGCTGTTGCCGATCGAGCTGTCGCTGGCGGTCGAGAGCGCGCTTAAGGTGCTGAGTGAAGATCAACGTGAAGCGGTCTTGTTGAAGGTTTATCAAGGGTTCAAGTTCGACGAAATGGCGGAGATCCTGGAAATCCCGGTCTCTACCGTGAAATCTCGCTTGTACACTGCGCTCGACCTGCTCAAGGCCACGCTGGCTCCGGCGGTGTTTCGTAAGGGCGGGCTGGCTTAGTCCGGCCGGGAGGCCGGGCCACGGCCCGTGAGGAGAATTGAGTTATGAGTTGCAAGCTGGAAGATCGCAGGCCGGATTGGAAGTCCTACGCGCTGGGTGAATTGGACTCCCGCGCGCGGCAGGAAGCCGAGAGCCACGTCGCAGCATGCGCCGATTGCCAGGACGAACTGGCCGGGCTGCGGGTGACGTTGGACGCGATGGCGACACTGCGCGAGGAAGAATTGCCGCGGCGGATCGCGTTCGTATCCGACAAAGTTTTCGAACCGCGCTGGTATCAAAAATTGTTCCTGCGGCCCTCATTCGCGGCTGCGGGCTTGATCGCGGCGGCGATTCTGGTACACGCTTTCGTGCGGCCAGTAAGCACGCCGGCGAATGTTCCTCAGCCGATGGCGCAAGTAGACACCAGCGCCATCGAGTCTCGTGTCACCGCTGAAGTCACCGCGCGCCTGCAGAGCGAGATGGCAACGACTATCAATACCGCGGTGACGAAAGCCGTCGCCGAAACCGAAAAGCGCGACGACCACCGCACTGCGCTGCTTTTGTCCGCGAGTGAGCGTCGCTACACGGACGCCGCGGATTTCCTTAACA
>Ga0105245_10001769_pt1 | contig 19683 bp, 13 predicted proteins | sample KBSM54metaG_FD_81523 | JGI IMG/M metagenome (GOLD analysis project Ga0105245, IMG submission 81523) | Miscanthus rhizosphere microbial communities from Kellogg Biological Station, Michigan, USA - KBS M5-4 metaG | ecosystem: Host-associated > Plants > Roots > Rhizosphere > Soil | place...
CCTGTCTTCGGGAACGCCCCAGCGCCGAAGTTGACGCCAATCGAACATCGGTGTATCCGGAGCGCTCTCAACTGGGATGTTCGACGCCCGCGTTCCAGACGCAACCTTTAACGTCATTTCCGCCAGTCTGGTGGCATTGGCTTCAACAGTATAGACATAACCACCGACGATTCCGGAACCGACACTGGCGAAAGACATCCCGTACAAGGGCACGCGCGCTGAGGGAGTGATCGACTTGAGGATGTCCTGGGATTGTAAGAGCTTACCTTGGCTGTTTCGTGCCTGCTGCCATACGTAAAGAACGATGGACCTCTCCGGCAGGCTTTTTATTCTGACCTTCAACTCTTCAACGGGCAGGTCCGTGAGATAGGTAATGGCCGTTTTGCTTTCGTAGCCCCTCAGTTGCCCCCGGGCCACGGTCTCGTAGAGTTTGTCATGCGCCAGCGTTCCGCTGACGATGAATACCTGCTCCGTGCCGGGATGTAACTTCAGCGCGAGGTCTATCGTTTTTCTGTAGGTGTTTATGAAAACGATTCCCGTTGCCCCAGCTCCCGCCTCAAGCTGCGCCGCGCTGGGATAAGAGGTAGCGGCAAAGACGATGGGTGTACCCGGAAAGAGATCCCCGCGGTATCTGAGCAGGAATTCCAGAGGGGGTGGACCGGCATAAGGAATGACAACATCGATGGAGCGGCCGGCGTACTTCTGCCGGAGATAGTCGCGCAGAAACCTGGATTGATCCTCCCCCGGGAATCGGCTGGATTCCAAATATTCGGAATAAAACTCGATCGGTCCGGGTGCGGCGGATCGCAGCGCCGCTTGAAAATAGCGTTCGAACTCGATATTGCCGGGGCGGTCTTTCTCATCCCAGTACAGCACTAGCGCGCGTTTTGGCGTAACAGGCTGCTGCGCCCGTCCACCCGAGGACGACAGCCACACTACGGACAGAACCAGCAACGCCGTTCGACTTAGTGTCGATAATACTTTCATCAAAGAATTAGCTTGATGCCCAGCTGCATCTGCCGCGACGACCCGGATTCGCCGGTTGGAAAGCGCGTGTTCGTGATACGGCCAAAGCCCGGAGTGCCTACGACATTTCCCGGCTGGCCAAAGTTTGCATGATTTAGGAGATCGAAAACCTCAACGCGGAACTGCAAGCGCATCTTCTCGCCCAGTTCAGTGTTCCTCATGATCGAGAAGTCAGTATTCTTGAACCCCGGCCCGATAACGACATTGCGGCCCAGGTTGCCAAAGGACGCAACAGGCGAGAATACCGAGGTATCAAACCAACGATCTACGCTGCCGATTATCGCGATCGGCCCCGTTACGTTAGGCCGGAGCGTATTGGCAACGCCTGTGACCGTGCTGCTGGAGGTCACGATGTTAACCGGATTGCCGCTCTGCACCTGCACTACAGTCGCGACCTGCCAACCCTTTACAAACAGGTTGCTGCGGAAAGGCAGGTCATAGATCGCACTGGCGACGAAGCGGTGACGGGCGTCGAAGTCCGAGAGGCCTCGGTCGCTGCGCAAATCATAACTGTTCTGCACAACTATGCCCTGAGTGCTAAGGGAATTATAGTCCAGCGACTTCGACAAGGTGTAGGACACGTTGATCTCTAAGCCGCTCGCGAGGGCCTTGCTCGCCGAGATCCACAGTGCGTTGTAACTTGAATTACCAGTGCTCTCCACCTGTGTGATATTGCCGAGTGGTGCGGTCGGCAGTATGGCGCTGGACGGGGAAACAACCGGGTAGGGCAGTACCCCGTCGACCGGCTGATTGATATTGCGCCGCAGGATGAGGTGGGTGCCCTTGGAGCCAAAGTAGCCAGCCATCATGGCGAGACCCGGTAAAAGCTCGCGCTGCACGTTCAGGTTCCAGGACTGCAGGTAAGCATTGTCGAAGCCGTGGTCAACGGTTGTTGGCGCAAGTCCGGCGGCATGAGCCAAGTCAATTGCGTTCTCGAACTGGATCGTGCCGGTTACCGCGAGCGGGATGGCAAGCGGGGGATTCCCGCTGGTGCCCGTAACCACGCTGGTCATGGGCTGGTCCGCGAGGATCGCGTACGCCCCTCGAACGGCGGTTCTTCCGTTATGGAATGGGTCCCAGGCGAAGCCGAGCCGGGGCTGGAAGTTCTTATTGTTCTGATGGTAAATGTCGTCAAGTCCTTGCCCGACGCGAACGAGCGAAGCAGATCGAGGGTCGAAGACGATGAAACGGCCGTACCGCTCCTCCGGCGTCAAGTTCCAGTCGTAGCGCAAGCCGAGCTCAAGTGTGAAGTTAGACTGCCATTTGTAATTGTCCTGGACGAAGAAGCCGAAGGCGCCTTGTGCAATGCTACTCGACTGGTTACCGAGCGTCACACTGAAGGAATTCGCAGTATCGGCAAGGAACGCGGCGACGCTGGGAAAGTTGAATGCGCCGGTGCCCAGGCGGAAATTGTTGTTGAGGAATTGCCGAAACTCTCCACCGATTTTCAGCGAATGCCGACCGCACAAGCAGCTCATGGTGTCACCGGCAGCGATAGTCGTGTCGCCACGCCCCGACGGGAAGACCGATGGGCCGCCCAAGTTAAGAGCGCCACCGGAAATGCTGATCTGCGGCAGTCCGATGGGCTGGGTTATACCGTCGCGGATTCCGAAATCGGTGGGATTCAGTAGCGCATTCGGCTGCGTCGTGCTTGAGAGGCGATTCAAGCCAAGGCGCAGCTCGTTGATGCGATTCTGTCCGAGGGTGTGCGTCTCGTTGAGCGAGAAAAACTGCCTTTGCGGAAGTTGTGTAAATCCGAAATTGGGGATGGTGTTACCTCGCACGGTTGGTTCGACGGTCTGCGTAAGGCTGAAGCCGTAGTAGCCGTGCAGACGGTCCGTCGGACTGAGAATGTGACTGATGTCCATCCCCCACTGATCCGCATGGACGGGCGCGGGTGCTGAACCCACGAAACGCGATGTTCCCGCGGAGTCGATGATGTTCGACCGCGGGATCAGTTCAATCAGTTGCGCGATCACGGGGTTGGTGGCGGACCTGCGCTCCCCGTCGCTCAGGACCAGGCTGTTAAGATCAACCTGCTGCGCCTGGCGGAGGCCTTCGTATGAGAAGAAAAAGAACGTCTTGTTCCTGACGACGGGGCCTCCCAGGGTACCGCCGAACTGATTGCGCTTGAAGGGTTGGGGGTCGCTGGAATTGAGAGTAAAGAAGTTGCGGGCATCGAGGGCATCGTTTCTTAGAAACTCAAAAAGTTCGCCGTGGAATCGGCTCCCACCCGACCGAGTCGCCAGGTTGACAATCGCTCCCGAGCTTTGGCCGTATTCCGCACTGAAGGTCGAGTTGTCGATCTTGAACTCCTGAACAGCGCTGATCGAGGGTTGGAAGAGAATAGCGCTGAAGACCAGGTCATTGAGCGTAATCCCATTGATCATGTAGTTGACCGTCTCTTCCCGATTGCCAGCGGTATTAATCGCCAGCGCCCCCAAGCCTCGGCTGGGCGCGGCCGAGAATCCGGACTGCGGCGCTGTGACCGAACCAGGCGACAGTACAGCAAGGTCCAGAAAGTAACGTCCGTTGAGCGGTGTTTCCTGGACCGTTTTACCATCGATCACGTGCCCCACGGAAGTTGTGGCCCGATCGATCAGAGCCGCCTGAGGTTTGACCGTGACTTCCTGCGAGATGTCTCCGAGGTCGAGCCGCACATCCTGGACTAGGATACGGGCAACCTCCACAGGCAGCGCTTCCACAGTAGCGAGCCGGAACCCAGGCGCGCTTACTTCCAAGCGGTAGGTGCCTGCGGGCAAAGCGGGAATCTCAAAAATGCCTTCGCTATTCGTGAGTACATAGAATTCCAAGAGACTCGCCGTGTTGCGGGCCGTGACTTTGGCGCCGGGAACCGCCCGGCCCGAAGGATCGACCACCATCCCAGTAAGGTTGCTGGTCGGCGCCGAGTAGGCGATTCCCAGGGCGGCCCACACCAGCAGGACGGGACGTAGTTCTTTTGACATCTGCTTCTGTCGCTCCGAGACGCAAAATCAGGCAAAAGTATTCGTCTAGCAGTTCGCGAAGAAACCTTGAATACTATACCGCTTCCAACGACGCGGCCACAATCCTGACGAGCACTACTTCTTCTTCACAGGGTATTTGTTGAATATGTTTTTCGCGGCCTTATCAAGCTGCGCACGTATCTGTTCGGGTTCCAGCGTTCCGCTGGGCAAGCTATCTGTCACCATCCCGATCCACGCGGATTTCTTTGTCCGGCGATCGATCAGATTGAGGAAAAGTGTACCTTGGCGATTGTAGCGGCCGACGGTGGCGATCGGAGCTCCGTAGAGCATATTCGGATCAATGGTATAGATCAGCGCCTCAAGTTGGGGGACAGATTCGGTGAATACCCAGGCTTGAATCTGAAGGTCGGCGCCGTCGGCAAGCTCCGTCAAACCTCTTTCCGATAGCTGCCGTCCGACCACTTCCTTCAGGGTTGGATTCGCAACGTGATCCTCTTGAAGTCCCACCTTCGTCAGCACGCGTGGTGGAAACCACTGATAGCTCCTGTACTGGGACAAATTCTTCCCGCCTTGGGTTCTAACTTTTGCCGCTTGAAGTTGCTGCATCAGGCTAGCGCAGGCCAGCAGCATCGAGCACAGAACCCTGTGGGGAATCTTCATAGAGTGCCAGGCAGCAGTGAGCACACCTAGACAACAGGCCAAAGATTCACGGATTTATTAAGTGATTCATTTTTTTTGGGTGATCGTTTGCCATGGACTCAACTTAGGCGAAGCGTCCCCCAACACGTCGCGTCGAATCGACCCGAAATTTTTGCAGCTCCCTGCCCGGCTGCCGCATTATCTCTACGATTGAACATGCAGTTAGCGCGCCGCGCTTGTCTGGGCTTCTTGTTTGTATGGATGCCATTGGTTTCATACGCGCAGGTCGCCGGACCCGTGGTTATGTTGATCGGGGTGCCGGGCTCCGGCCGGTCGGCGCAAGCGGCGGCGCTCAAGAACCGACGCAATATGACGGTCATTTCAGCCGATGACCTGATTGCGCATAACCCGCAAGCGTTCGAGAAGTCCAGAACTTCTGCGATCCCGAGCTTTGACCCGCACCTCGATCCCGCGTTAAATGGGTTGGTGGAAGCAGCGCTCATCATGGCGGATCTGTCAAAAGGTTTGGTTCTGGTGGGATATCCGGCTTCGAAGGCGCAAGGTGACTACCTCGTTTCCCTGCGGGAAAAACTCAATTTGCCAAAGGCGTTGGTGATTCATCTGATCGTGCCCGATGAAGTGGCGCGGAAGCAGCTCAAGAAGGCCAAAGTCCTTGATATCGAACAGCATCTGCAAAACTACCATCGCGAACTGGATTTCGCACGGGCGTACTTTCCGCAAGCGGATATTCGGGAGATCGATGGGAACCGGAAACCTGCCCGAGTCGAAAACGACATTCGTAAGCTCCTCCCGGACTAGCGCTGCCCTTTCACACTGGCAGTTTCGCCCAAAAAGAATCTACGCCGGGTACGACTCACGGGGCATCACTCGGATGTCGATCGCGTCACCCGGGTGTTTCCCGGATGCGCGGCAGAATGACTGCGGAGGGGACTGTGACAACAAGACTATTGCCGGCTCTTGCCCTGCTGCTCCCGGCCGGACTCCTGGCGGGAGAAATCTCTGTCTTTCGTGCCTATGTGGACTCCGACCTGTGCGCCCGGCTCATGCTGGGGCCGATTACCCCTTCTAGGATCCAGTGCAGTCAAAGCACCGTCAAAGAGGGTTCCGAGCCAGTGGTGGTTCATCTGCGCAACAACCTGGTCCTCACCGTGAATAAACAGAAGATGATTCGCGATCTCGCAGGCCAATTGGTCGAGGTCTCCGGCGAGATGAAGGCCAAGAATGGCACAGTGAAACTTCAGTCAGCTAACGTCATTACGGCCGAGTCCGTACCACAAGGCGACCCGGCGCGAAAACTGCTGGACGTTCGTACTTATCGGACGGACAAAAGCGCTCAGCTTCACGAGAAGATCAGGCACGAACTGGCGATGATGCCCTACATCAGCGAATTCGATTTCATTTCGTTCACCCAGTCCGGCGTTGACGTCATCCTTACTGGTTGGACCATCCGGAGCACAAACCGGAGTACTGCCTACAACGTCGTCAAGGACATTCCGGGTGTGGAGACGGTCATCAACAACATCGATGTCTTGCCTCTGGGTAGCCTGGACATGCAGATCCGCGCTGCTGCGAGAGCGGCACTGCAGCGGCAGTTGTCAAGATACTTCTGGGGTAATGGCTCGGACATCAAAATTGTCGTCAAGAACGGCCAGATCATCCTGCTGGGCACGGTATCGACCAAGGCCGATTCCGACATCGCCTTCATTCAGTGCAATTCCGTATCTGGTGCATTCAAAGTCTTCAATTTGCTGCGGGTTCAGGGCTCGGAGAAGAAAGGAGCCTAGGCCCGTCACTAGACTCGCCCTAGCGAAAGGATCAGCAATGTGCCATAGGACGACGAGGTTTTCATATTTGGCCGCCGCGTTGGTGACGGTCTTGGCGTGTTCGCGCCCGGCCAGCCAATTTGGCCTGAAGAGAATGTCCGCAGGCCAGGAATTCTCGGGATTCTTGAGTACTTACGCCAACCTCAAGCCGAGCCAGGAAGTTGAAAGCACTGTTTCCTACGTCTCGCAGGATCCAATCAAGAACGTTCACAAGTACGTGGCCGTAATCGTCGAGCCGCCGGTCGTATACCTTGCGACGGATGCTGATGAAAAGGCGCTTCCGGATCGCGGCCGGACTGCTTTGGCGGAATACTTCCAGCACGCCATCACGGAGGCCGTGGAGGACGCCTTTCCTATCGTGCAAGCGAGCGGGCCCCTGGTTCTGAGGCTGCGCTCGGCGATTATCGGGGTGGATGTCGGACCGGCGATGCCGGCGGATCAGAAGGATGGGAAATCATTGGACCGAGCTATCAATATCGGGAAAGTCGGCGTTGAAATTGAGTTCGTGGATTCAGAAACGGGTCAACAAATCGCGGCTGCCGTGGACCGGCAGAATCTCGGTGAAAATGCAATGGTTGGTTCTGTCAGCTTTTCCAGGGAGGAACAGTTCCGGGCCGCCACCCAAGCCTTCGACGGCTGGGCCAAAAGGCTCCGGGATTTCCTCGATTCGGCGCACCAGCTGTCGAAAGATGACGTCGCGCGAACTGAAGCGACTAACTTTCCATACGCGTCCCCGCCGACCCCAAAATAGGGGGCGTGCCAAAGACCAGAAGCGGCCAGCTTAATCTAGGACGCGGCCGGATCTCTTCGCTGACAACTCGGAGGAATTGATGCAGGAGGAGCCACGTTTACGTGTGCTACACGCACCGCGTCCCAATCCCAGTGTCATAGGAGAACACGCTTCTTCAAAAGTAAGCTAACTGTCAGCTAACAGTATCAGGACTGACGCTCGCTCGGCGGGAGATCGAAAACAGCTGTGATCTCGACCCCGATCGCGAACTTGTCGGTATGCGGCAAGCAATAGCGTACTTCGGCAAGTACAAACCGTTTCTGGGACCGGACCTGTATGACTGTTCCGGGTTCCAGGGGCTGCGACACCAGGAGTTTCATTCCGTCCTCAGAGGTATCAAGAAACTGCCCCTCAACCTGAGCAACGGAGGGACGAAGCACCCGGATCGAAAGTGTCTCATTCGCGGGAAGGCGGATTTGCGACCGCCGGTCTTTAGAGTCCAGGCCGCACTCCTCGTTCGACTTGCGGGTGGTCCCACATCTGGCTCGGCGTAGCAGCCGAACTTAGGTCCTTACGCCGGCCTGCGAGTCGAGATCCGAATTTGATTGACCACCGTGAATCGTTCATCGCCCAGAATGAGGCCTCGCCACACGGCAGGAGAAGTCAGCAACAGCTAGCTAACCGTTAGCGAGGAAAAAGAACCGCTAACCGGCGGAGGTCATCTTCTCTTGGGAGAGCAGAACATGTCTTCATCCGAGAGCGAGGCCAAGAGACCAGAAGGAGGCACCCTGGGCGGGGTAACCCCGGAGGAAATCCTTAAAGAAGTCGATCGGATCTGCAGGAGCGAGTGCTTTCGGAACTCGCAACGACTGCAACGTTTCATAAACTTCGCGGTTCAATCGGCCATTCACGGATCGCTCGATCACCTCAAGGAATCCGTTTTGGGCCGGGAGGTTTTCGATCGTGATGCTAGCTACGATCCGCGACTGGATTCGATCGTCCGAGTGGAGGCTCAACGCTTGCGACGAAAGCTTCGGGAGTATTATCAAACCGAGGGCGCCATAGATCCGGTTCTGCTCACCTTCCAAGCTGGCAGCTACGTGCCGGGTTTTGCTTACCGTGAAAGTGTCCCCAAGGGTGCCTCGACCGGTACAAGAGAGCGACTTAACCCTCGCACGATTGCGGTGCTCCCGTTCTTGAACCTTAGCCCCGAGCCTGACCAAGAGTATTTCTGCGATGGAATCACGGAGGATGTGATTTATGTGCTCAGCCGGAGTCCGGAGTTAAATGTCATCGGTCGAGCGAGCACATTCGCTTTCAAGAACACGAATACCGATTTACAGGACATTGGAGCCAGGCTTCACGCTGGTACTTTGCTCGAGGGCAGCGTGCGGAAGGCCGGAAACCAGCTTCGAATCTCCGCTGCAATGCTCGGCTCGGAATCCGGGCACGTGCACTGGGCGGACTCCTTCGACGTCACATTGGGCGACGTATTCGCCATCCAAGACGTAATCGCACGGGCTATCGCCACTGCCCTGAGGGTGAGGGTTACTGGTGGGAGTCAAGGAAGACTGGCGCGAGGCGCTCCCGATATCGAGGCGTACCTTCTTTACCTAAAGGGCAGGCACACATGGAATGAAATGAATGTATCTGCCTACCGAACCTCAATCGGCCATTTTGAGCGGGCCATATCCCGCTACCCGGAATACGCATCTCCTTACGCAGGACTTGCTGACGCCTACTGCTATTTAGCGATGTGGAGTGGCATGCGGCCCCGCGACGCGCTTCCGAAGGCTCAAGACGCGGCGCTTAAGGCAATAGGACTGGACGGCGACCTGGCGCATGCTTATACCGCCGCCGCTGCTGCCACGCTGTTTTATAAGTGGGATTGCAACGGCGCCCTCGCGATGGCCAAGACTTCGACGGTTCGCGAACCCTGTTACGGTTTCGGCTGGCACGTATATGGATCGTGTTTATTGGCCGACGGCAAGGGCGAGCAGGCCCTGGATTGTTTTCAACGGGCCGTGGAGCTAGATCCCCTCTCTCTGCGGGCCAATCGCTCGCTGGGTTGGGTTCTATACCTGCAACGCCGTTATGAAGATGCCGAGAAGTCGCTGATGGCTGCGGTGACGCTCGCGCCGGACTCTTCGGAGACGCGATGTCTGCTTGCGCATCTATATGTCCAGCAGGGTTGCATACCAGATGCTCTTGATCAGGCGCTGCAGTGTCAGGATGTTCATCCCAATCCGGTGACGTTGGGCGCCCTGGGAGTCTGCCTCGCTCGGTCTGGCCGTACCGACCAGGCCACGCACGTGACTGGTCAGCTATTGGAGATGTCCAAGGCGGAATACGTGGATCCGTATATCATTGTGCAAATTTACATGGCGCTCGCAGACGAAAGCAAAGCGTTGGAATTCACCGAGAGAATGCTCGAAGAGCGAACTCCCCATGCTGTATTCCTGGACATGGATCCTGCGTTCGACCTGGTCCGTACTAATTCCAGGTTTCACGAATTAGTAGCCCAGATAAGGCTCGAACGAACGGCCTCTAGTTGTTGAGGCGTCCTGCTTGGTCAAACTAATTGATAACGGGCGCAGTGATGCGACTCCGCCGCCGGCCGGACATGGCTTGCAGGACGACCACGCGGCCGTCGCTATGGCCTCTGGGCGCGAGAGGCAGGTACTTCTGAGCTCCGACCGATGACTCGCAACGCCTTCCAATCCGCGCCGCGGACGATGAACGCGTGATCCCAGACAGAAACGAACGTGTCACTCGGGGCCAACAGTCTGTACGTGTACTGAAATTCCTCTCGGCCTTCATCGATTGCTTGTCGAATTCGTGTAACCGTAGCATCGCGATCCTCGGGGTGAATGCGCTCAATCCAAGATGCAAATGGCTCTCTTGCGGGAAGGGCGATGGATATCCTATCTTGCCAGCTAGGTGTACGGGTAATTTCACCCGTCTCGAGCTCCCACTCCCAGACTGTATCCCTGGATATGGCTCGGATCGCGGCGTTATTGACCTCTTTGTTCAGGGCCGCCGTTACGTAGCTCCGTGCCCGCCCTGAAGCGTCGACGGCGAAGCGCTTCAGACTGGCATGGGAATCTCCCAATACCGCGAGCAGCAGACCCTCTCCTACGAACAGGCCGACGCGGATTGCTTCGGCTCGACTGGCCACGGATAGCGAATAGACTGGCTCGAAGAATAGATATTTCGCGATGCCGGCCAATAGGCCTGTAGCAACAATACCTGGCGCCAATCCTCCGATCCATGCGCAGACGCAGACAGCGGCGTAGTCGAATGCGAATGGCAGCTCTTGGGCGAGGTCCGGAAAAATCAACTTCGGGACCGTAGCGGCGCCGGCGGTAATCGGAATTGCAATATATCTCGATAAGCCAACACTTGGAGTTTTGGATTTGTGCTGGTTCCGAATGCCAAGCGCCGCCAAGTTCAGTAAAAGCGCTTCGATGATAAACACAGCGAGACGTTCCGTCGCACCAGGGGCCGTAACTCTTATAGAGAACTGAGGTGACAATATGAAATAGGAACTACTCAAGCCGGCCAGCGCCGTCGCTACCAATCCTGGCCCAAGACCGCCGTACAGCGAGCTTATGAGGATCGCTGCCACTAGAGCGAAGTAGTGGCCGTCCTGATCTGAGCCGCTGGGCCACGCCAAAAGGTTGATCAGAGTGGCGATTGCTACGACTCCGATCGCGACACTGAAACTCAGGATGCGGCTACCCGTAAGGATTCGCCGAGCCCAGTTTCGTAATGTCGGGAAAATCATCATTCCGTATACACAGACTTGCTCCGTCACGAGCGCCTGCGATCAGTAGCCAGCAGAAGGCGCCGTCCCTGAACGCTGCAATGATGCGAACCCGCGCACAACGACTCTTTTCCAGCACTTAGGAAGCTCGGCGCCCGCACAGGAGCCACTTTGGGCCTATCTACTGCTCTCCATACTGGCCCGAAGTTCGACCAGGGCTTCGTCGACGGAGTCCACGCGGATTAATCCCACGCGCGGATAATCCAGGTCAATGATGACGTAAACAGTAAGGGACAACATTAGGGCAAATAGGATTGTCGGCATCCACACACGCTGGGCGCGAGGAGAGGATTCGATGCCAGCCAAAAATGCGCAAAGCAGAGGCGAAAGCACAAGGAGGGCCCGCACGAGCCTTGGCAAGTGAGTTTTCGCCAACATTGTTCCGCTAGTCGTGAGGTCGATCATGGTGTTAAGAGCAGGCAGGAAGAGATTAGCCGCGACTATGGATGGAGTCTTGCCACAGGCGGCCACGGCCTCAGACCAGATCTCGCTTTGCAGCGTGTTGGTACGGGCACGAGCACGCGCGGCCGCTTCCACGTTCGTCATTTCCCGGAAGAACGCAAGGCGAGTATTCACATACTGTCTGAAGCGTTGACGCATGGCGTCTTGGTTGGCCTCCGGAAGCAAAGCGATGCGCAGCCAAGCAGTTCCGATTGCGTTCGTCTCGTCGACGACCATTTGCCGCCTGGTCTCGAGGCGCGATGCGGAGGTCGAGAACGTCAACGCAATCAAGAGTCCCATCAAGCCGAACACTCCACCTTCGAGCACCGCGAACGATCCGCCTAAGTCTTCTGTCTTGTTCTGCGCGCGGTTCCGTCCGATCCACCGGCCCAGTTCCGCGAAACACAGCATTCCGATGAACAAGGCTATTGCGATAGACACGATTTGGAGCGCAGTCATGGCGGTCGTGGGCCCTAAGCCGTCGAATTCGTTCGCGTATAGCGCCAACTGGCGCACAGCTATCCAGGTGACGTTTTCTGGACAGCTCCGACTTCATTTTTTTTAGCAGTCTAAAGCCAACAACCGAGCGGCGCGGACCCGTACAAATAGTGGCCGTGGCCAGAACATTTTCAGTAAAAACTCTGCTGAAAACGTTTGCGCGCCGGCAACCCCCGGTTAGCGCCCTAATATGGCCACCTCCAGCTCACGACCTGCGGATCGTCAATGCCGTGCTTGTATGCATAATTGCGGCAACCGATCTGAAGGTCGCGGTACCGTTCCTTCGCGTGAGCACCGACCTTCTGGAGCTTGGGGGTTCGGTCGATTGCATCGATCGCCAGGCTGAAGCGATCGATCTCGTTATTGATGGCGAGCTCCATCGGCGTGTTTATATTGCCCCTTTCCTTGTATCCCCGCACGTGCATGTTGGGATGGTTGGTGCGGCGATATGCCAACCGGTGAATCAGCCAAGGATAACCATGAAAATTGAAGATGATGGGCTTGTCAACTGTGAACAGAGAGTCAAAGTCGCGATCCGTCAATCCGTGAGGATGTTCCGTGGCGGGTTGCAACTTAAACAGATCGACGACGTTGATAAAGCGGATCTTCAGTCCGGGGAACTCTTCGCGGAGCAGCGCCGTCGCGGCCAAGGCCTCCTGAGTAGGGACGTCACCAGCCGACGCCATCACCAGATCAGGTTCTTCGCCGTCATCACTGCTAGCCCAATCCCAAATGCCGATGCCCTTGGTGCAGTGTTTGACGGCAGCATCCATACCCATGTACTGCAAGTGCATCTGTTTGTCTGAGACGATAACATTGATATAGTTTTCGCTCCGTAAGCAATGATCGGCAACTGACAGAAGACAGTTGACGTCCGGTGGCAGATAGATGCGCGTGACTGCCGCACTCTTGTTCACCACCACGTCGAGGAATCCTGGGTCCTGATGCGTGAAGCCGTTGTGGTCTTGGCGCCAGACTGTCGAAGTAATTAGCAGGTTCAGGGAAGCGATTTCTTCGCGCCAAGACAAGTTGTTGCAGATCGACAGCCATTTGGCATGCTGGTTGCACATTGAGTCGATCACGTGAACAAACGCTTCGTAGGTGGAAAGGAAACCGTGTCGGCCCGTCAGCAAGTAGCCTTCGAGCATCCCTTCGATGGTGTGTTCGCTGAGCATCTCGATGACTCGTCCACCCGTCGCCAGCTCGCCGCCTTCCGCGTCTTCCGGAAAGAACTCTGCAATCCAGAATTTCTTGCTGACCTCGTAGATGTCCTGTAACTTGTTCGACGTGTTCTCATCCGGACCAAAGACACGGAAGCGGTCCATGTTCGACTTCATCACGTCACGAAGAAAAGCGCCCAGGTGACGGGTGTTCTCCGCTTCGATTTGCCCGGGTTTATCCACCTTTGTGCGGTATCCTCTAAAGTCGGGGAGGCGCAAAGGCTTCTTAATGAGCCCACCATTGGCGCGGGGATTCGCGCTCATTCTTCGAGAACCGGCTGGCGCCAGCTCTTTGAGTTCAGGAATCAACCTGCCATCCCTATCGAATAGTTCCTCCGGCCTTTGTACACGCATCCACTTTTCGAGAATCGCGAGTTGTTCGGGATTCTTTTTTACATCCGCCATCGGAACCTGGTGCGCCCGCCAGGAACCTTCCAGCCTGTGCCCGGCGACCTCGGCGGGTGCGCTCCAGCCCTTAGGCGTGCGAAGCACGATCATCGGCCAGCGGGAACGCGCGGCAACGCCGGAACTACGGGCCTCGCGCTGTTCCTTCCTGATATCCGAAACGCATTGCTCGACTGTGGCCGCCATCGCTTGGTGCATGCTGTCGTAGTCGGAACCTTCGACGAAGTGCGGCGTCCATCCGTAACCGCGAAAAAGGTTCTCTACTTCTTCGTGGCTGATGCGGGCGAGCAACGTCGGGTTGTTGATCTTGTATCCGTTTAGGTGCAAAACGGGCAACACCGCTCCATCGCGAAGTGGATTTAAGAACTTACTGATGTGCCAGGAAGTCGCCAAGGGGCCCGTTTCTGCTTCCCCGTCTCCGACCACTGCCGCGACGATGAGGTTTGGATTGTCGAATGCGGCACCGCAGGCGTGAGAAAGGACATATCCAAGCTCGCCTCCTTCATGGATAGATCCTGGAGTTTCCGGAGTACAGTGACTGCCAATGCCACCCGGAAAGGAGAATTGCCTGAAGAATTCTCTCAACCCCGCCACGTCTTCGCTTTTATCCGGATAGATCTCAGAGTAAGTGCCCTCCAAGTATGCAGGCCCAAGGACTCCCGGCGCGCCGTGTCCTGGTCCCGCCATGAAGATCATGTCCAGGTCAAACATCTTGATCAACCGGTTCAAGTGAATGTACGCGAACGACAGGCCGGGGCTTGACCCCCAGTGTCCCAGCAGCCGGTTCTTAATGTGCTCGGGTTTTAGGGGCTCCTGCAGCAACGGATTATCTTGCAGATAGATCATGCCGAGGCTGAGATAATTACAGGCCTGCCAGTAAGCGTGAGTCTTGCGCAAGGCTTCGGTGGTCAGTGGTGATCCTTGAACGGTAGATCGAGCCTTACCGTAGGCGCTAAGCGACCCCTTCTCTGCCACGGGCGTTGCAACGGAGTCGGCGACGGTCTCTTTGCTTTCCATCGTCTTGGTTGGCATTTCCACTTCTCCTTTAGCCAGTCAGTTCTAAGCCTGCGATCAGGACCACTACAGAGCGTGGGCCGGCTGAGTACGTGGAACCGGGGACTGGCGACGCCGCCTGCCATTCGACGATTTCACGCGGCGGTTCCAGCGCGGTGTCGATCCACCGGCGCCAGGTGTCTCTGGGATCAGTCAAAGGTGGGAGTTGGAATTCGAGCGGTTCCCAAAACGCGTTCACAATCATGTGAAGTCGCAACCCGTCTTGGCGGAGTTTCGCACCGAATGCCAACGAGTGCGAGTTCGGGCTCCAGTCCGGCTGCCCTAGCTTGACGCCGTGCCATGCGTGAGTTGAGTTCCGGATCAACTCGTTTAGGCTTGTGCATCGCCGCTCATTCTCTACATTCCGGCGGAGCCGGTGCGCTATCAGCAGTTTAGTGAACCGGAGCACGTCCGCATGCTTTAAGAGCAGCGTCCAGTCGAACCAAGTAGTCTCGTTGTCAAGGCAGTAGGCGTTGTTGCTGCCGTGCTGCGAGCGCCGCACTTCATCGCCCATAACGATCATGGGTACTCCTAGAGACAGCATGGTGGTCGTCAAGAAGTTCTTCACTTGCCGGTTCCGCAGCTGCTCAACCGCGGGGTCGTCCGACGGACCCTCCACTCCGCAGTTCCAACTTCGGTTGTCGTTGGCTCCGTCCCGATTGTCTTCCGCGTTTTCCTGGTTGTGCTTCTCGTTGTAGGAAACCAGATCGTTAAGGGTGAAGCCGTCGTGGCACGTGACGAAGTTGACGCTTTGCTCGGGCTCGCGCCCTTCATGACCATAGATCTGCGGGCTGCCGACCAATCGGTCCGCGAGCCGTTTCACTGAGTCTTCCGCACCGCGGAAGAAGTCACGAACATCGTCGCGAAACCGTCCGTTCCATTCCTTCCAACTGTCTCCGATGAAACTGCCCACTTGGTACAGGCCGGCGGCATCCCAAGCCTCAGCAATCAACTCTGTGCCCGCAAGCACGGGATCGGATTCGATATCCCACAGCACCGGCGGAGTCGACATGATGTGGCCAGACGAATCACGCGAGAGGATGGACGCAAGGTCGAACCGGAAGCCATCGATGTGCATTTCCTCGACCCAATAGCGAAGACTGTCCACGATCATGCGCCGCACGATCGGATGGTTAGCATTGAGGGTATTCCCCGTGCCGCTATAGTTAGCGTACCCGGAGCGATCTCGTTCGAGGATATAGTAGGCGTTGTTGTCCAGTCCGCGGAAGCTCAGTGTGGGGCCGCGATGATCACCCTCGGCGGTGTGATTGAAGACAACGTCAAGGAACACCTCGATCCCGGCCCGGTGAAGGGCTTTGACCATGTCGCGAAATTCGTCCACTGGGCCCAGCGAATCCTTCCTCGAGCTATACGCCGGATGCGGCGCGAAAAACGACACCGGCGCGTAGCCCCAATAGTTGACTCGTCCTGGAGGACAATCCTGAGCATCGAAAGCGAATATCGGAAGTAGTTCAACCGCATTAATGCCCAGTTCCTGTAGGTATGGAATCTTTTCGATTAGGCCAGCGTAGGTACCACGTTTTTTCTCGGGTACGCCGGAACTGCTATGGGCGGTGAAGCCGCGCACGTGCATCTCGTAGATGATGGTTCGTGAGCACGGAAGCCTTAGTGGGGTGTCCCCTTGCCAGTCGTATACGCTTGAATCTACAACCACGCTCTTCATCGCTGCAGCGGTGTGGTCGCCGGTGTTAGCGGCATTGATGCGGTTGTAACTTGCCGGTACCACGACGGCGCGACCGTATGGATCAAGCAGGAGCTTGGTGGGATCGAAGCGGAGGCCGCTCTGGGGATCGAACGGTCCATAAACTCGAAAACCGTAAATCTGACCTTGTGTCAGGCTGGGAACGAACGTATGCCAGTAGTGATAGGTGCGGTTTGTGAGCGGATCGAGGGGGATTACACGCGTGGGGTACCAGTCGTCCTCTCGATCGAAGAGGAGTACTTCTACGCGCGAAGCGTCCCGGGAGTAGATGCTGAAATTGACACCGCTGGAAACAACAGTCGCACCGAGAGGATGGCTGCTGCCGGCGCAATCAACGGGTCTCGCCTTCGCTGATGGCCTCGCTTCGCGTACTGTGTGGTCCGCAACACTCATAGCACACTCTGTTCAGCAGCTCTTTCCGGAATTAGCCTGAGCCGCGGCGTCAATCGAAAGAGTGCGGAAGCTATGATCGCCAATTGAGCTAGCTCCGTTGTGGATGCGGGCTCAGCGACCTGCGCAATGCTCACATTCCAACTCCTTGCTGTTCCAGCAACGCGACTTTTTCTAGCCGGCGCGGGTGCCGCTCGGCTTGACTGAACTCGGCCGTCAAGAACGTCCGTACCAGGTCCCAAGCCACGGACGCGCCCACCGTTCGGCCACCCACACAAATGATGTTGAGGTGATCGTCCTCAACCCCTTGCCTCGCGGAAAAGGCATCGTTGATCAGTGCAGCACGAACTCCAGGAATCTTGTTGGCACAGACCGATGCGCCTACGCCGCTGCCGCAAATGGCTAAGCCGCGATCCACTCGCCCTCGGGCAACAGCTTGAGCCAGGGAGATCACGAAATCCGGATAGTCGTCGTCTGGATTGTGAGAAAAAGCACCGAAATCGTAAATTTGGTACCCCGCGCCTGCGAGATGCGCGACTAAGTCCTCCTTCAGCCCGAAGCCGCCATGGTCGGTTGCGATTCCAATGAGCATCGATACTCCCTTTGCACTTGGCTGTTGTTTCGATTCAGCGGCGCGCCGCTGACCCCATGACGCGAACTCCATAGCGGCCGCGGGCTGGGCCCGCTTTAGGATCTGCGTCAAGTCTTTCAACCACTCGAAGTTGTAGGGAGACAACATGTGACGGGTTGCCCGCCAACGCCAGTTTCCGTTGGTGAGGCCAGGTACGTTCATCCGGCCCTCCCGTCCCAGATTCAGAACGTCCTGAAAAGGGGCTATCGCGAGTGCGGCCGGAGAAGACCACGCCAACCTGATCAACTCCGGAGCGGCGTCGCGAATCTCGCCTTCGGGCCGCCCTACAAGGTTCCAAAGACGTTGCCGCTCGCGGTGAGGCAGGCTTTCGAACCACTCGCGAGTTGTTGCATTATCGTGCGTGCCTGTGTACACCACGGTGTTTGGGCAGTAATTTTTAGGAAGGTGGACGTTCCTAGTATCGCCGTCGAAGGCGAATTGTAGTACCCGTGTCCCGGGAACTTGGAACTGATCGCGAAGGGCGGCTACGTCAGGCGTAATTACACCCAAGTCCTCGGAAATGAACGGTAACCTGCCCAAACTATGCAGCACAGCCTTGAAGAACTCGGCGCCGGGACCCGGCATCCACGCGCCGGTTTCTGCAGTAGGCGCACCTGCGGGTACGTGCCACGCGGCCGCGAACGCGCGGAAGTGATCCAGCCGGATCACGTCCACATGGGCCAATAGCGCGGCGATCCGGTCGAGGCACCAGCGATAGCCGGTCTCGCGGAGGGCTTCCCAATCGTAAACAGGATTGCCCCAGAGTTGGCCGGTAGCACTGAAGTAGTCAGGTGGCACTCCTGCCACGAAGCGCGGCCTGAGCTGCTCGTCCAGCAGGAACAACTCCGGGTTGGCCCATACATCGCTGGAATCGAGAGATACGAAGAATGGTAAGTCCCCAATCAACCGGACTCCTCTGGCGCGGGCATAGTCTTTTAGCCGCCTACCCTGCCGGTTCAAAAGAAACTGCGCCAGGCGGACCTGATCGATCTCACTCACGAGATCCCGTCGAGCTCGCGCAAGTGCGGAGGGATCGCGCCGGGCAAACTCTGCCGGCCAGTAGATGTGGGACGCGGTATTAAACTTGGCCCTCAGCGCCCGGTACAGCGCGTAATCTTCCAGCCAACTGGCCCGGCTCTTGCAGAACTCCTCGAAAGCCGGCACCAGATCTTTGCGTACACCCGTTCGGAATCTCCTCCAGGCCAACGTGAGTAAACGATGCTTGAACGGGATCACGACATCGTAATCGATCGCGACCGGGGAAAATGAGCCCCTACACTCGTCCGCTTGCAGCAGTCCATCTTCGATCAGTAACTCGGGGCTGATTAACAACCCGTTGCCGGCGAATGACGACAAGCATGAGTACGGTGAGTCGCCATATCCAGTAGGTCCGAGGGGTAACGACTGCCACCATCCCTGCCCCGATTCGTGGAGGCGGTCCACCCACGCGAACGAACCAGGCCCAACATCGCCAACGCCGTATGGTGACGGTAGTGACGTGACGTGAAGGAGCAAGCCTGACGCGCGATACCCGGGTGGGAACGGAGGTATGTTTACTGTGGGATTACGATCGTCCATTTCATTTCCTTCAAGACGCTAGGGCGCGATTCACCATCTCCCGCGCTTCCTCGATAATGGCAACGAGGTGGGCTTGATCGCGGAAGCTCTCGGCGTAGATCCTGTAGAGATTCTCCGTACCGGAAGACCGGGCGGTAAACCAGCCGTTTGCGGCCGCCACCTTGAGTCCGCCGATGGTAGCGCCGTTGCAGGGGGCGCGAGTCAGCTTGGCAATAATCGGCTCCCCTGCCAGAGTTGACTCTCTGACTGCGACGGGCGAAAGTTTCTCCAGTCTCGTCTTATTGGCTGGTGTCGCCGGGGCGTCGATCCGAGTGAAGTGCGGAGTACCGAACTCCTCTGTTAACTCCTGGAAGTGCGCGCCGGGGTCATTGCCGGTGCTGGCCGTAATCTCCGCCGCGAGCAGGCTCATAATTAGACCGTCTTTGTCGGTAGTCCACACGGCCCCATCCCGGCGCAGGAAACTGGCGCCCGCACTTTCTTCACCGCCGAAACAACAGGAGCCGTCTAATAGACCTGGTGTGAACCACTTGAAGCCTACCGGAACCTCGTAAACCTGCCGGCCCAACTTGTGCACAACCCGGTCGATCATGCTGCTGCTAACCAGTGTCTTGCCGACGACGGCTTGCGGCGGCCAGTGCGGAAGGTTGGTGAGCAGATAATGGATGGCGACCGATAGAAAATGGTTGGGATTCAACAATCCCGCGGACGGGGTA
>Ga0105245_10001771_pt1 | contig 19665 bp, 11 predicted proteins | sample KBSM54metaG_FD_81523 | JGI IMG/M metagenome (GOLD analysis project Ga0105245, IMG submission 81523) | Miscanthus rhizosphere microbial communities from Kellogg Biological Station, Michigan, USA - KBS M5-4 metaG | ecosystem: Host-associated > Plants > Roots > Rhizosphere > Soil | place...
CCGCGCTGCCTATGCAGAGCAAGAGAAGAAATTCGGCGCCGACCTTGACCCCACGGATGAATCTCTTCTGGAAAACCGGCTTCTGGCCAATCCTGGCAAAGTGCGCTTGCGCGTTTACCAGACGAACTCCACTCACAAGTCCATGTCAGCCCTGCGCCAGGGCTCCATGGTATTGGTGAAAGACCAGGATTATCACACCGTGGAAGAGCAATTCCATGAGGCGATATTCACCCATGCCTCCACCTCGCCCAATCAACAGATCATTGCCTCACTGGATATCGCGAGGCGGCAGATGAAACTGGAAGGGTATGAGCTTGTCAATCGGGCCATTCAACTGGCGCTGGACCTGCGGCGCGAGGTGAACTCTCACCCATTGATTTCCAAGTATTTTCATATCCTTGGTGCGGATGAAATGATTCCTGCTGACTTCCGCGACTCCGGTTTTGTGGACTATATCTCTCCCGGAGCAAATTGGGCAACAGCGATCAAAGCCCTGCGCGAAGATGAGTTTGCTCTTGATGTAACTCGCCTTACGCTGGTGTGTGGGACCGCCGCCTACGACGGAACACAGTTCAAAAACATGCTGGCAGCGAAATATGACATTCAGCTGAATAAAACATCGCGCAACAGCGTATTACTGCAGACAAACATTAATAACACCAGAAGCGATGTGGCCCATCTGATCAAAGTTCTGGTTGAAATCTCACAGGAAATTGAAAAGAGACTTGAGCAGGGAGGCAGCGAGGAACAGGACACGTTCGCGGCCCGCGTAAAGTCGCTCATGGAAGATGTCCCTGACCTACCAGACTTCAGCTGTTTCCATGATAGCTTGCGTGAGAATCCAGCTAGCATTACCAGCGAGGGTGACATGCGGGCAGGGTTCTTTGGCGCTTACCGTAAAGAGCAATGCGAACACCTGAAGCTCTCCAGCCCGGAGATCGATCGGCGGATTAAGGAAGGACCAGCGCTTGTCTCGGCTAATTTTGTGATTCCTTACCCTCCCGGATTTCCCATCATGGTGCCTGGCCAGGTGATTACCATCGACACCATTGATTTCATGCGCAAACTCGATGTGAAGGAAATTCACGGATTTTCAGCTGCATTGGGATTGAAGCTGTTGAAGCCCTCTTTCCTGGAAACGGCAGGAGTACCGGAGATCCAGCCGTCCAAAGAAAAGGGCGCCGTAAAAAAACGGGCTGCATAATTGAGGCCTCGCGGGTCTGGGATTATTCAGCTTTTTCAACATGCATCTTTGTCAACACAGCAGGGAGGGCCAACGCCCAGGATATTGAGTCGTGTGTCCAGTCCGCAAGCCGCTTGAAAAAGATTCTTCGCAGTTTGACACGAACCTGATGGTTGGTGGGCAATGAACAGCTATTCCGGAGTGGCTTCGGCTGTCCAGGAACCAGCCATCGATTTTCTTACAGCACCCTTCAGGCGTTTTGCGCGCATAGAAGCGTCGGGGGGGATCCTGCTTCTGCTGTGTACGGCCATTGCCCTCATTTGGGCAAATTCTCCCTGGGCAGAGAGCTATCACAGTATTTGGGAAGCCAAGTTCACCATTGGCGTCGGCATCTTTTCCCTTACGCAAAGTTACCATCACTGGATCAATGATGGCTTGATGTCAATTTTCTTCTTTCTTATGGGCCTGGAAATCAAGCGTGAGGTCCTGGTCGGAGAATTGTCATCGTTGAAATCGGCCGCATTCCCATTCCTGGCTGCGCTGGGTGGAAGCTTTATCCCTGCCGCGGCGTACCTCCTTTTGGCGGGCGGCAACGATGTCTGGCGGGGCTGGGCCATTCCGATGGCCACCGATATCGCGTTCGCCCTTGGTGTGCTGGCGCTCCTGGGCGATGGCATTCCTGCTGTCGTGAAAATTTTTGTGACTGCCCTGGCCATTGTGGACGACATATTCGGAGTGTTGGTTATCGCCCTTTTTTATACTGTGGGGATTTCATGGCTCAGTCTTGCTCTTGGCCTTCTCGGGTTGGCTATTTCCTGCGCGGCGAACTATCTGGGAGTACGTAAGCCCATTGTCTATGGAATCATCGGAGCGCTGGTATGGTTCGCGGTGCTCAAATCGGGCGTGCATGCCACTATTGCAGGTGTGCTCATGGCATTTACCATTCCCGCAAGCTCGCCGACGAGCCGTTCCGCGTTTCTGCGCACCAGCCGATCTCTACTTCACCGGATTGAAGCGGCAGAAGAACATTCTACTGAAGAGCACGATGCCTTCCGTGAGTTGGAGTCTGGAGGCGCATGCATGCAGTCACCCCTGCACCGGATCGAGCATAGCATTCAACCCTGGATAAGTTTTCTCATCATGCCGCTCTTCGCCCTAGCAAATGCTGGAGTTCACGTTGGTGGAAGTATCTCTGAAATTTTGACCAGCCGGGCCATGCTCGCGGTTGCGCTTGGGCTGCTGCTTGGTAAACCTCTGGGGATCACTGCATTCGCATGGTTCGGAACAAAATTGGGACTTGCTACGCGCCCACCTCAGGTGAACTGGAGGCAGATTTTCGGAGCAAGTTGCCTATGCGGGATTGGATTTACCATGTCATTGTTCATCGCCGGCCTGGCTTTCGGAAAAAGCGAATTGCTCGAGTTAGCCAAGATCGGCATCCTTACCGGATCCATACTGGCGGGCATTGCCGGCGCCGTAATATTAGGACGGGCGCAAACTATGCGAGAGCGCGAGTAGATTCTGTGGGACAACGCGAATGGCGCCTCCGCGCGGGCTATCAAGGTCTGCAATCAGGAAAAAAGCAATCGCAACCGCCACCGGGAGAATCATAAACAAGCGCCAGCCGGTTCGGTGCGCGCTGTAACCGATAAGTGCGTTGCAGCAAATTGCGATTGTCAACATCAGCACCCACGCTGCAACTGGTATGCGGTTCCACCAGGCTGCCTGAGTGTAGCCCTGCGAATTCAACACATCATTCATGCCCGTAACGGTCAGGACAGTCACAGCTGTAGGTTCTGCTCTGTGAGACTCGACGGCCGACCATAGCTCGTTTTGCAGCGTGGCTGTATCTGCATTGATTTTCGTAAGCCCGTCCTCGTGGCGGGTTGTATAAAACAATATGCGCTGATCGAGATATGCCCTTAATAACTCGCGTACCTTCGATGTGTCCCCGGAAAGTAGCCCGAGCCGCAGGTACTCGGTACCGATCGCGTTGGCCTCTGCCTCTTCGTACAGTTTACGTTGGTCATAACGGTTGATGGCCATCGAGAAGCTAAAACCGATAAGGAGTCCTAATAGGGTCAGCGTGGCTCCAACTACAACCGAAAGATCTTGCCGTTGATCTTCACTCAATGGGCGTGTTTTGGTGCGAAGAAAATTACCCACCTCGGCTGCAACAAACAGTAAGGCGAAAGATGAAACGAGCATAATAAGCGGAAATTCCATTGGAGTCATTGTGTAGGCTTTCTCAGGCGCATGGCATTGTTTGTGCAGCAGTCATCAGCTCAAGGCGGCAGTCTTTTTTATGATTGGAGCATTTGATACTGGCGGGAGTTCCTCCTTTGCAAGCGAATCGATGCTTCGAACACGAAGGTCTCTCTGCGGGTAAGGAATTTCAATTCCGGCGTTACGGAAGGACTCAAGAATCGCCATGCTGATCTGACTTTTCAATTCGAACCACACGGATTGGGAGGCCCAGAATCTGAGTTCGAGATTCAGCGCGCTCTCACCGAATCCGAGAAACAATGTTTCCGGTCGCGGATGAGCGAGAACATGCGGGTTCGACGTGGCAATCTCCATGAGTAGTTTGAGCGCCAGAGCAGGATCTGTACCGTAGGAGACCCTGACCGGTATTTCCACCAGCCGCCGAGTCGAAGACAAAGTCCAATTGGTGACCTGGTTGGAAAGAAGAATGCTGTTGGGGAGAATAACCTCAGCGCCTTGAGCAGTTAGGACAGTACTGGATCGAGCTCCAATCCGCCTTACCAGGCCCGTGATTCCCCCAATCTCAACCGTATCTCCGATCCGAATGGGACGCTCAAACAGAATGATGAGGCCGGAAGCAAAGTTGTTCACAATATTCTGCAAGCCGAAGCCGACACCGAGGCCCAGCGCTCCAGTGATCACCGTAAATTTATTCAGCTCCAATCCGGTATCCGCCAAACCAGCAAAGAACAAAGCTCCCAGTAGCACGTAGTATGTGAAGCGTGAGATTGCATATGCCATCCCGCCGCGGAGTGAGAGTTTGGGGAGCAGGATTTTTCCCAGGATGAAACTTGCAATATTGGCAATGACATAGCCAATGAACAGGAACAGGAACAAATTCAGCGTTCCGCCCAGTGTCAACCGGCTCTTTCCAAAGCTGATAGGGTGCTGCAGCATGCTTTGAACAGTGCTCACTACATTGCTGCGGATGGTGAAAAGATACAGATTAACGTCAAGCCACAGAAAGCAGGCGGAAAAGACGAGGAGACGCGATGCCCACCGTTCGATCACGCCGGGCCGGACGTCGGGTAGGGAATGAAACCAGGTGCTGTTAACGGCGATAGAGATGCCTAAGCGAAGGACGCGAACCATGGTATAGAGCAACGCGAATGCGAAGGCCGAAAATAACGCTCCCACTCCAAGAACCTGTGCCAAAGATACAAAGCCAAAAATGTTGGCAATGACGGAAACCGCCAGCAGACATAGCCCGATAGTGTTTGCAGCGAACAGGACCCTGACACGCCAGGGCGAACCCAATTGGATTTTGAGGCGAGAGGGACGCGTCAACCAGATGAAGATAATGAGGGCAAGCAAAATGATGAAAGCGAACAGTTCGCGCCCAAAAGCCGACCCGAACTCAAGGATCTGATGCGCCCACACGCTCACATAAAAAATGCACAGCACGTATACAACTGTCCGCATTGCCGCCGGAACGAGTTTCGGGAGTAATCGCAACACGGGAGCAGCACTGAGAAGGCATATAACAAATGAGACCCCGGTCGGCGCCGAGGGGAGCGTTCCAATGATTGGAAGTAACGCTACAAGCATCGCGGCTGAAAAGGGCCGGAGGAAGACATGTGTTCCGCCAATCGCCACGTCCCGTTTGTCTTCTGATGCCGCGTACTTCCTTAGGCGGAACGCCATTATCAGCGCGAATATGTAGATTGTTACCACGCCCAGGAGCAAAGGCTTCCGCGCGCTCAAAAACTCCCGTGTCCCTGTGAACGCACGATTGGCCGAGAACAGAATTACCTTTTTTAAAGGCTGAGCAGAAGACTGTAGCGGTGCATCTTGCCATAAAAGCGGGCTATCCTTTTCGAATAAACTGTCGTGTAGCTGTTCATGCGCCACCTCCAGTTTCCGCAGCGCCGCGGAGAGTACGCGGTCCTGTTCGGAAATATGATTTTGCAGGGTCAGGATCACGTTGAGTCGCTCTTGGGCCTCTGAGCGTAACTTGTATATCGCATCGACTTCCTGCTCCACCCGACCCGCTACAACTTCAAGTCCGGCTGCGTCATGGACCTGCTCTGATGTGGCTTCCCATCGTGCCTGCTCTTTGTCCAGCCATTGCATTATTTCTTCGATTTCCGCGGCGCGGACCGTCAACAATTTACGTTTGGCCGCGTATTCTTCTTCCAAGGCTTTCCAGTACCGGCCCTCCTGCTGAAGTTGCATTCGATTCGGAATTCCGGTGAGCAAATCTTCCAGCTGATGCGCTCTCCGGCTTATTTCCTCATCCTGTGCTTTCGCTCCAAGGTCCTGAACCTGTCGATCGGGAACAGGAATAAGTGCTTTTTGGGTTTTACGTAACTGACTTTCCAGTTCCTCCGCCTGTTCTGCAATCTGGTGTAACGGTACGGCGCGGATAGGCGTTGGCGACGGCGTTGGTGATGCAGCCTGGCTTGGAGTGGATGGAACTTGCGGCGTCAGTATCTTATTGGCCAGGACCTGGGATTTCGATGACATGGCCGCCAAGCAGACGACAATTCCGATGAAAACCCACGAAACAATGGAAAAGTTTTTGCAGGACCTAGCTCGGTAGTGGATGAAAGACGCGGACCTTAACATGCCATTGCGCATTTCCACAAAGGGCGCAGATCGAGAATTTCAACTGCTACTGCTCCCATCCTCCTCCCAGCGCGTTATAAACCTGCACCAATGCCAATCGCTCATTGAGCTGTGCCTGCGCCAGACCCAGCTGTGCAGAGAAATAACGTGTATCGCTATCCAACACTTCCAGATAACTTGCGGCGCCGCCGCGATAGCGTACGTTAGAGAGAGCAGTTGCATCCTGTGCGGCTTTTGTCAGCAGCTCCTGCTGTTCCCGGGATTCCTGGTCCTTTTTGTAAGCCACCAGCGAGTCAGAAACGTCGCGAAATGCCTGTTGTATGGTCTGTTGGTAAAACAGCACAGCTTCCTGTTGCTGCGCCTCAGACAATCTCACGCCGGAACGAATCCTTCCGCCGGTAAAGATCGGTTGTGCCAGCTGGGCACCGGCGCTCCAGAACCCGGCCGGCGTGGAGAAGAGGCTGGTCAGGGCCGAGCTTTGATAGCCACCTGATCCCGTGAGAACAATCTGCGGGAAATAAGCAGCTTTGGCCACACCGATGCGTGCATTTGCCGCAACCAATGAGTACTCAGCAGACTGCACGTCGGGCCGGCGCTCCAGTATCTCTGAAGGCAGACCCGCAGGCACCGTAGCTGGAATGGCAGTTTCAACCAGAGCCCGTCCGCGAGTGATAGGCCCAGGGTTCTTGCCGATCAGGAGGCTTATGAAATTTTCCTGCTGTTCAATCCGCCGCTCCAGATCGGGAATGGAGGCAGCGGCAAAATAGACCAATTGTTCTGATTGCCTCACATCTATCATTGAGGTTACTCCGCCCTGAGCGCGGACCTTAACCAGACGCAAAGACTCTTCGCGCGTGGCCAGAGTTTGCTTTGAAATCTCCATTTCCAGGTCGAGCTCGCGCAACTGGAAATATGCGGTCGCGACGTTGCTGATCAAGCTCGTCATCACCGCGCGCTGCCCCCACTCCGTGGCCAGCAAATTTGCTCGCGCGGCTTCCGTGGCGCGCCGGAACTTACCCCAGAAATCGAGTTCCCAGGCTAATGAAAGACCCGCTGAAATCGCCCCGGTATTTGTCGCGGGCAGCGTGACTGTCTGCGGGATACGTTGGTTAAGGCCGGCCGCGCTCGCTGAGATGGTGGGAAACTGATCCGCGCGAGTGATCCCCAGCAACGCCTGGGCTTGCAGCACACGAGCGGCCGCAATTCGCACATCATAATTCCCGGCGAGCGCCGTGCGAATCAGTTCCTGCAATTGTGGGTCCTGAAAAACTGTCCACCACTTTTCATTCCCCAACGATGGGCCGTTCTGGCTTCCGGGCAATTGATCAACACCACGGTAAACCGTTGGAGCGTCTACCTTGGGTCGCTTGTAATTGGGGCCTAACTTGCAGCCAGCCTGCAATATTGTTGCGAAGATGATGAACTTGATAAAGACATGACCACGCTTCATATTTCCTCATGCAGCCGCTACTGGTGGCTTTACTAACTCCGGCTCCAGCTGTTTTTTCTTGCCACGATGCGCCAGGCGTTCAACCAGATCGAAGCTTACTGGGATCAGAAAAATGGCGAGAAGTGAAGCCGCCAACATACCGCCTATGACAGCACTACCCAGCACACGACGTGACACAGCGCCGGCCCCGGTGGCCGCCCACAGCGGCACACATCCCAAAATGAAAGCGAACGCAGTCATCAGGATCGGCCGCAGACGCAGTTTGGCCGCTAAGAGGGCCGCATGTTCGGTTGATTTGCCTTTTTCAAACTCCATTTTTGCGAACTCAACAATCAAAATCGCATTTTTAGCGGCCATGCCAATCAGCATTACCAACCCGATTTGGGCGTACACGTTATTTTCCAGTCCGCGCATCCAGAGAAACCAAAGCGCACCGAACACTGCCACAGGTGTTCCCAGCAGCACGCTGAAGGGTAATGACCAGCTCTCATATTGGGCCGCGAGAATCAGGAATACGAACAGCAATGACATTCCAAAGATGACGGTCGATGAGACCCCCTCACTTGCCTTTTTTTCCTGAAAGGACATGCCAAGATAGTCGTAGCCCATCTCAGACGGCATGGTCTGGGCATAGACTTCTTCCAGGGCTTTCACGGCCTGGCCGGAACTATACCGGGCGCGGGACTGCCATTGATTTGTGCGCAACGATAGAGGTTATAGCGCATGGTGAACTCGGGACCGGTGGTGGACCTGACTCGTGTGAGAGCACTCATTGGGACCGGCTGCCCCGCATCGTTGGAGACGTAAAATTGGCCGACATTTTCAGCGCGGGTGCGGTAGTCTCCCTCCGCCTGGACATACACCTGCCATTGCCTGCCAAAGCGATTGAAATAGTTCACCAGCACACCACCCATGAACATCTGCATTGTTTTGTAAACGTCAGAGAGCGGTACTCCCTGAGCGATCACCCGTGGCCGGTCCACGTCTACATAGACCTGCGGTATGGTGGGGAGGGCCGTGGTGGTAACGCCAGCGAGTTCAGGACGCTTCCGCGCAGCTGCCAGGAACTGGCTGAGGTTCTTGTTCAGGAATTCCGGGTCCTTCCCGGAGCGGTCTTCCAGCAGAAAGCTGAAACCTCCAGAGGCGCCGACACCTGGAATAGCAGGAGGCGGAAAAGAAAACGCAATACCTTCCGCCACCTTGCCGAGCGCCGGTCCCAGATGTGCCTTGATCGCTTCATACTGTTCCTCCGGCGCCTTGCGTTCTGCCCATTCCTTCAACGTGATGAAGTAAAAAGAACTGTAAGTGGCCTGCACGCCGCTCAGCATGCTGTACCCGATCACAGAGGTTACACCTGCGACGCCCGGCGTCTTCGTCACAATGTCTTCGACTTTGCGGGAAACTTCGTCATTGCGTTGGAGTGAGGCCGCGTTGGGCAGTTGCAAGCCGGCGTAAACATACCCCTGGTCCTCATCGGGCAGAAAACTTTTAGGCAGGCGGGAGCCGAACCACAAGGCCAGCACTGTCAGGACGGCAAGAGAAAGCATGCTTAAGCCAACTTTGCGAATCAACAACCCGCAGACGCTCACGTACCCGTCCGTCGCCCGTCCAAACACGCGATTGAACCAGCGGAAGAATTTGGCTACCGGCCCGCGGCCTTCTTTCTTGGGACGCAACAAGAGAGCCGAGAGCGCGGGACTCAATGACAGCGCATTGAAGGCCGAGAACAATACCGAGATGGCGATTGTGATAGCGAACTGCTGATATAAGCGGCCTGTAATTCCAGGGATGAAAGCTGTAGGCACGAACACGGCGGCAAGGATCAAGGCTATTGCAATGACTGGTCCTGAGACTTCTTCCATGGCTTTGACAGAAGCGTCCCTGGGAGAAAGCCCATGTTCAATGTGATGTTCCACGGCCTCCACCACTACGATGGCATCATCCACGACCAGGCCGATTGCCAGCACCAGACCAAACAATGACAACGTATTGATGGAGAAACCGAGGGCCGGAAAGACCACAAACGTTCCCACCAGGGAGACAGGCACCGCAAGCAGAGGAATCAGCGTTGCCCGCCATCCCTGGAGGAAAATGTAAACTACAAGAATGACAAGGAGGATCGCTTCAAACAGGGTCTTTTGAATTTCATGAAGGCCTTCCGTAACAGCGAGCGTGGTATCCAGCGCAACGGCATAATCAAGGTCCTGGGGAAAGCGGGCCTTTTGTTCTGCCATTAATTTGCGTACACCGGTAGCCGCTTGCACGGCATTCGTTCCGGGCAACTGATAAATTGCCAACACCGCCGCGGGCTTGCCGTTGTATCTTCCAATGATGTTGTATGTCTGGGCGCCCAGTTCAATGCGGGCCACATCTTTCATATAAAGCATGGAGCCATCAGCGTTCGCCCGAATTACGATGCTACCGAACTCCTCAGGAGACGGTAGCCGTCCCTTCGCCCGCACCGCATAGGTGAAGTCTTGTCCCTTGGGGACAGGTTCGCCGCCAATTTGGCCGGCAGGATTCACATTGTTCTGTGATTGGATGGCTTTGATGATTTCGGGAACAGTCACACCCAGTTTCGCCAGGCGGTCCGGCTTTACCCAGCAGCGCATTGCGTATTGTCCGGCCCCGAACACAGTCACGCTTGCAATACCAGGAACTCGCGTCAACTGATCATTGAGATTGATATAAGCAAAGTTGGCAAGAAATATGTTGTCGTAGGTTCCCTTGGGTGAAAACAGGTTTACCAGCATCAACGGCGCCGCCGTAGACTTCTGCACGGTCACGCCAGCATTAATTACATCGGTGGGCAACTGTGAATTCGCCTGGTTGGTCCTCATCTGTGAGAGGATCTGGTCGGTGCTGGGATCCGTCTTGATATCGAAATTCACCGTCAAGGTCATTGCGCCATTATTGGCGTTGGTGGAATACATATAGTTCATGTTGTCCACGCCGCTCATTTGCTGTTCGATTGGAGTGGCCACCGATTGCTCAATAGTCTCAGCGTCTGCTCCCGGATAAGTGGCCTTCACCTGAATTTCAGGAGGCGCAATATTGGGGAACTGTGCGGTAGGCAGCCGCAGCATGGAGATGACCCCAATAATCACCATAAGGACTGCGATGACCATGGCCACAATAGGACGGCGAATGAAGAAATTTGCCATTACTTATCCTGCCCGGACGATTGAAAAGGTTTGGGAACAACCGGAGCGCCCTCTTTTACTTTCTGAAAGCCTTCCACAATTACCTGTTCTGCCGGCTGTACTCCGCTTTGAATAATCCACATGTCGCCGACACGCTCTCCGACTTTCACGGGACGGAGACTTGCCTTATTGTCAGGCGTTACCACTGCTACCTGATAGGAACCCTGCGTTTCGATAACAGACCGTTGCGGCACCAGCAGTGCGCCTTTTGCAATGGACGTTGGCAATCGGACCCGGGCGAATTGTCCCGGTCTAAGCACTCCAGTAGGATTTTCGAATGCGGCGCCAAAGCGGATAGTTCCCGTTTTAGCGTCTACCTGGCGGTCCGCAACCAAAAAAGACCCTTTCTTCGGGTACACGCTTCCATCGGCCAGAATCAATTCCAGTTCTTTCTTTGTTCCGACGGCACGCTTGCCGGCGACAAGTTCGCTAATTCTGCTTGCAAAGGGAAGATATTCCTGCTCGCTGACAGAAAAGTAGACCTTGATCGGCTCGACCTGGGAAACGGTCGTGAGTACAGCGGTAGGGCCAACCAGGTCGCCAATCTGGCCCTTTGCCAGGCCGGCAATTCCATTCACAAGCGACCGCACTTTCGTAAACTCAACGTTCAGCCTGGCTTGTTCAACTTGCGCTTTGTTCCCGCTAACCACCGCCGCGGCAGCCGCATTTGCCTGAATGTCATTATCGAGTTGTGCCTGGGGTATGGCGCTCTGCTTTGCCAGCGGCGTGTCGCGCTGCACATCAAGTTCGGTTTTACCGCGCTGCGCCTCTGCTTGTGCCTGTTGTCCCTTCGCTTGTTCCAGTGCAGCCTGAAATGGACGGGGATCGATTTCAAACAATACGGCTCCCTTCCGGACCAGCATGCCCTCGTGATAATTCTGCTTCATCAGGTACCCAGTAACCTGGGGACGTATGTCGGCATTGACGTAACCATCCAGAGTTGCGACCCATTCCCTGTAAATCGGCACGTCTTTCTGTTCGACAGTAACAACCTGGACTTCTGGCGGAGGTGGAGGCGCCGCCTCGGTTTTGGTTGCGCAACCGGCGAGTGGCAACAGCACAGCAACAATTACACCAATGCTTATCAAAAGGTGATGCCTGGGAGTTATTCCAGATAAGATTGCAAGCATTCGTCCCCCTTGGAGGCCATTTCTGCCGGGCCTTGTATTCATCAACCCGGCGCAGCGTTCTTCAGAGTGCCTACGCGATTCTTAGGCTCTTGAGGCGATAACAGAACTGTTAAAACTAACGGTTCTCCCGACAAAGCTGGCGATGGCAGAGTTAAGAATTATCGATCGCAGATTTCTGTCCCGCTCAGATGCAAGAATGGCGGGGTGGCGGGCGTATGGAATGGTTTGGTCATCTGTTTGAGAAATATCCGGAAATGGCGGTTTACCTTGCGATTGGCCTGGGGTACTTGATCGGCGCTCTGAAGTTTCGGGGTGCCGGAATCGGATCAGTGACGGGGTCCTTGCTCGCGGGAATTCTGGTTGGCAATTTCTTCCATGTACCCGTTTCTGACACGGCCAAATCCATACTCTTCCTTTTATTCTTGTTCGGCATTGGGTACTCGGTGGGGCCGAGCTTTTTCCGAAGCATCAAGGGTGACGGCTGGCGCTGGGCCGTGCTCGGTGTGTTTGTGCCGTTCGTCGGGTTGATGACGGCTTACGTTGTGGCGCGATTTCTGAAGCTTGATTTGGGGTTCGCGGCGGGGCTGCTCTCAGGCTCTCTGACAGAGTCGCCCGCGATAGGCACAGCCAGCGAAGCCATCAGGGCTTTGGCCATGCCTGATGCGCAGAAGCAACAACTGGTCAGCCATATCGCCGTGGCGGATGCGGTTTGCTACATATTTGGGACTGCTGGGCTGATCTGGTTTTGCAGCAGCCTCGGGCCCAAATTGCTGAGAGTCAATCTGCGAGATGAGTCTAAGAAGATTGAATCCGGTCTTGGTATGAAACAGACTCGGCTCGGAGTGGTTCCCGCCTGGCAACCGGTTGCAATCCGCGCATATACGATTCCATTGGGAGCTGCTGTGGTCGGAAAAACGGTTTACCAGGCTGAGCACTCCGTGCAGGGCACGCGCATCTTTGCCGAACGCATCCGCCGCAATGGCGAAGTCTTTGAGCCGGCGCCGGCTACAGTGCTGCAGGCAGGAGACAGGATCGCACTCTTGGGACGTACCGACATCTTAGTTGACCTGATCGGAGCTCGCGCATCTGAGGTTGCTGATCCGGAACTGCTGGACATTCCGGTGGCATCTTTTGATATCTATGTCACGGGAAAGCGGCTGGTGGGAAAGACCCTGGAGGCGGTTGGGCAAACAGTGGACGAGGCACGCGGTGTTTTGCTGCGCGGGATCAGCCGCCAGTCACAAACCGTTCCAATTGGGTTGAAAACAATCATTGAACGGGGAGACATTCTAAAGGTAACTGGAACAGAGCCAGCGGTAGAGGGCTTTGCACAGATTGCCGGCAAGGTCCTCAATCCAGTGAAGGAAAGCGACCTTGGTACGCTTGGGCTGGCTGTATTTGCGGGAATTTTTGTTGGCGCGATCGTCACCATCCCCATGGGAAGCCTGCGAATCAATCTTGGAACCAGCGTCGGAACGTTGTTGGCTGGTTTGCTTGTGGGCTGGTTCGGATCTGTAGTGCCTTGGTTTGGGCGCATTCCAGAAGGAGCGATTCTATTTATGCGGTCCATGGGCCTTGCCGCTTTCGTAGCCATGATTGGACTTAAAGCCGGACCGGTATTCATCTCGTCTTTGAAAGAGGTAGGATACGTGATTCTTCTGGGCGGCGCCGTTGTCACGCTCATGCCGCTGCTAACCGGGTTGCTGTTTGGCCGCTATGTGCTCAAGCTCAATCCCGTTCTTCTCCTGGGAGGGTTGGCCGGCGCACAGACCATGACAGCCGGTCTTGCTGCAGTGCAGGAAAAAGCGGAGAGCCCTGTCGCGGTGCTGGGCTATTCAGGTACAGTCGCATTCGGCCACATTTTTCTTACTACTTGCGGAACGCTGATCATCCTTCTCTTGAGCTGAAACCACCCGAAGCGTACGCACCGGATTGCTGCCAATCTTTTGAATTTACAGGATGGAATCGTTTTTAATCTGCAGCTTTGCTTAGCAAGCGTGTCGCAGGTGAGAGCCGTCCCCATACCACGGCAACCAAAACGACCGCTATGATCTGGAACAGTGCAAATGCAGTGGCCGCGGTGACCACCACGGTCCCGGGAAAACTGCTTGCCACGATTACCAGGGCCACGCCGACGTTACGCGCGGAGGTGGTGATTGCCATTGTCTTGCGTTGATTGCTGTCCCGGCCGCCCAGCAGCCATCCGGCTAAAAGCGTGGCGCCGACCATCATCGACATTCCCAGATATCCTGAGAGACGGATCTGTTGCAGCAGTTTGAATTGGACCGCGAGAATCAGAGTAATAAGCCCCAGGTTTAACAAGGAGCTAAAGCGATTGAGAAGGCCTTTCAATCGCTCCGCGAGCCGAGGTTTGGCATGATGTAAAGCCATTCCAAGAAATAGTGGCAGGAACTGGCTCATTATCAGAGTAGTGACAATTTTCATCGGGTTTATGGTCAGATCGCCGCGGCCGGCAACCAACGGAAGCAAAAAGCGCAAGAGCAGTGGCGCAATAATGGCTGACGATCCCGCCAGAATTGCCATCAAGCCCACTGCGGTGGCCACCGATCCCTTGGCGATTCCGGTGAGAACCGGAGCAAAAGGAGCGCCGGGACAAACTACCGCAATCAGAAATCCTGCCGCAACCATCGGCTTAGGCTGGAACAAAAATAACAGGCCAACGGCTGCCGCCGGGACCAGCAAATAGTTCGCTATCCCCGCGCGCAACGCGAGCCGCCAATCGCGGGCTACCTTGAGCAAATCCCAGATGCTTAATCCCAGCCCAACCGCAGCCATCATGAAAAAAAGGGCAACAGCGGCGAGCAAATTGATGATTGCGTCTACGCGCATGGTATTGCATTCCGTCCAGTTCCATCATGCCGAAGTTCCATGCAACGACATACCGTTACATCTGACAGTGGCTTGCTGCGTGAATTTGCTGTGGACTGATTAGAGCTGCTGATCTCGAGAGCGACTATGCGGATGCTCAGTCAAGCCAAGCGGGTCCATTTAGGGTCCTGGCTTATTCCCGGGCTGTACGCTATGACGGCAATTGCTGCCAGCGTCATCTTGCCGCGTATCGAGCATTACGTGTTCCCGCATCTGAAAGCTGAAGCAAGTGTTGAGACTTCGATTGCCATCTATTCGTCCATAGCATCAGGAATGATGGCTCTTACGGGTATCGTATTCTCATTGACCTTTCTGATGGTGCAGTTCAGCGCGACCGCTTATTCTCCACGGCTGGTCATGTGGATTGCGCGCGATCCCGTGCTGTCACATGCCGTAGGAGTTTTCAGCGCCACTTTTCTGTATGCGATCGCCGCCCTGGAATGGCTGGACAGGAATAACTCCCGGCGAGTCCCCTTTATCAGCGCCTTGGTTGTGATTGTGCTGCTTCTTGCGAGCGTGGCGATGTTTGTCGGCCTGATTCACCGGATCGGACGGCTTCAAATTAATCGTATGCTCATCTTCACCGGTGATCAGGGAAGGGAAGTGATTGAAAAGCTATACGGCCCACTTGGGCTTTCATCGGACGAGATTCCAACAGGCGGTTTGCACACATTGGTTCCCGAGCAGACGCTGCTTCATTATGGGCAGCCTCGATCATTGGAGTCAGTCAACGTTAAGCGGCTGGTAAAGCTTGCCAAGGAACACGACGCGTGCATCAAAGTTGTGACCGCCATTGGAGACACTGTTTTGGAGGGAACGCCGCTGCTGCATATCTTCAATGCCGCCGCTCCATTCGCTGAAAGAGAGCTCTCCAGGGTGCTGGAACTTGGCGAGGAGCGCACGTTTGAACAAGATCCAAAATATGCAATCCGGCTGCTGGTGGATATCGCGATCAGGGCATTGTCGCCGGCAATTAATGATCCTACGACCGCAGTCCAGGCGCTGGACCAGATCGGCGATCTATTGCTTCGTCTTGGAGGGCGGCGGTTGGAGATTGGCGCATATCCAGATGATTCCGGCCACATAAGACTGATCATCCCGTTTCCTTCATGGGACGATTTTCTGCACCTTGGCTTTGAAGAGATTCTTTCCTACGGCGCAAGAAGCGTTCAGGTCATGCGCCGCATGAAAGCCCTCATCGCGGACCTGCTTACGGTTGTGCCTCCGGAGCGTTGCGCAAGCCTCAGATACTGGCAGGAACGCCTGCAGACGAGCATCGCCAGATCATTCGAAGATGCCGAGGAAAAGCTCAGTGCATCCAGCGAAGACCGGCAGGGACTCGGGGTTACACGCATCTCAGCCGCTTGATGCCGGCTTGTGAATTATAGGGGCTTCCCAAAATCCCGGAAGCCTGTTTACCTTTCCATGATCCCCGCCAGACGCCAGGGCATGGAGGGTAGCTTTCAAACTCAATCTGCTTTTGTGCTTGAATGGTTTCCGGCTTGTCGTCATAGCTGTATCTGCTGCTTGCCAGAATCATTGCAGCCACCGTGATCCAGCTTATTAGATAGGAGAAAAAATAGTCCCTCCTTTTTCGCTGACAGGAGGGCGCAGCGGTTTTTAGGCCACTGCGCCGCCCTTCTCCTTTTGCTTACCCTGGGTCATAAAGAATGAAGCCGTGTGATTACCTCCTGGACGGCTGCGCTCTTGTCTCTTCCGCGTGCCGGGACGCTTCAAACGCATCGCGGTAACTACGTGCGACCGATCGGACACCGCGACCGATATCTTCGTAAACTTCGTCAGCCAGATTGGCCAGCGACACACGCAACGACCAGTCTGGCGCGCTGAACCCGCCGCCGTTCAGCAGGACAATCCCGTAATTCTCAGCCAGGCGAAAAGCGAGATCGAGCGGGTGAACATGCGCTTTGAGATAATCGACGGCATCTTCGCCAATGTTCTTGCGGGCCCAGAATTCAAAGTCGATCAAACCGTAGTAAGCGTCATAGAGCGGGTTCGGGGAAACCTCAATGCCCAGCCCTTCAACCATGGCCATAGCACGCCGGTGCAGGATCTCCATGCATGCCTTCTGATAAAGTTTGGCGTCATCCATCAGCTCGGAAAGGGAGAACAGGCTCATCATGACCTGCTGGGGCAGTGAGAGCCCGGCCGTATGGTTCAGAGCTACATCGCGGCTATCCGCCACGATCCGGTCTATGAACTTGATCTTGCGCGGCTCAAGCGTCAATGCACCATAGCGGTTATCCAGTGCTTTCAGGTCCGCGGAAGGGAGCATTGCAATCATCTTGTCAAAGATATTGTCTTCGTGGACGGCGACCACGCCCAGCCTCCATCCTGTTGCGCCCATATACTTCGAATAGGAATAAACTCCAATGGTGTTTTGCGGCAGTTCACCCATCAGCGATCGGAAGTCGTGGACGAATGTTCCGTATACATCATCGGTAAGGATCATGAGGTCAGGACGTTTGGTCTTTACCAGTTTCGCGAGTTTGGTAATCACGTCATGGCTAAGCGCCGCGCCGGTAGGATTGCCGGGATTGACCACGAAAAACGCCTTGATCTTGGGGTCTTCCAGCTTTTTGAGTTCAGCGTCAGTGAATTGGAAACGATTTTCCTGCGGCGCCCGAATGTTCACGATGTTCAACGCAAAATCCTCTAGATGCGGCAGCTCGATATAGGGCGTGAAGATTGGCGTGCCGAGCGCGATGGTATCGCCGGAGCGCAAAAGGCGGTTGGCTTTCAGAGACTTGAAGATGTAGCACATTGCAGCTGTGCCGCCTTCAACGGCATAAAGGTCAAACTTGCCGGACGGCCTCGGATCGCCGCACATTGCCCACATCAGGTACTCATGCACGATTCGCTCGTTGTGGACCAGCATGCGATCGGGCACCGGATAATTGTCGCCAATAATCGAATCAACCAGCTCATGCACAAAAGCATCAGCTTCAAAACCAAATTTCTTCACGGCAAAGCGCACCATCGAGGAAAGGAAGGTAGCGCCCGGCGATTCAAAATGTCCTTTGAGCCATGTTTCAAGCCGCTTTGCGATGCCCTGAGGCTGCGGCATTCCACCCAGGCCCGCAGGATGCTCCATGACCCGCTGGCTTTCGGTGACCGCGAACTGCCCGAGCAGGAAAAAGCCTTCGCGCGGCGTGGTGGCGATCCAGTTGGGGTTGCCGCGGCCCGCATTCAGAAAAGCTGATTGTGTCGTACGGGAGTTTTTTCTGGCAAGTTTGATCAATTCATCTTTAATTTCAAATGGACTCAGGGTCTCAAAAGTATGTAAGTTCAAATGATCCACAAATGTCTCCTTTCAGGGTTATCGCGCCAGTATCACGATCAGGACCATGCCCCAGATTGTGAGGAATGTATTTCCTACGGCGTAGGTGACGGTGTATCCGAGAGCGGGAATCTGGCTTTCCGCGCGATCGCAAACCAGGCCGAGTGAGGCCGTTGTAGTTCTGGCGCCGGACACGATGCCCAGCAAAAGAGCGTCATGAAAGCGGAAGAGATATTTACCGATGAACATGCCCAGGACGAGAGGCACGGTAGTGGCGAGCGCTCCCCAAAGGAACAAGCCGATACCTTGGGTCTTTAAGCCATTAATGAAGCCAGGCCCAGCTGAGATACCTACGATAGCAATAAAGATGTTCAGGCCCACCGAGTTCATGAACCAGACGGTGGAAGTTGGAATGCGGCCGAATGTGGGATGCACAGAGCGTAGCCATCCACAAATAAGGCCGGAGATTAGGGCGCCACCCGCAGTTGAGAGAGTGATCGGCACGCCCGCCACCTTCCAGACCAAAGCGCCAATCAGCGCACCCACTGTAATTCCCGCACCGATAAACGCAACATCCGCGATGTCGGTTGGGCGGTCCGGTACGCCCAGCAATTTCGTGGCAGCGGAGGTGTCCTGGGTACGACCGACCACTGTCACGATATCGCCACGGAAAATTTTCGTGCTCGCCATAATAGGAATGGAAGTGGCAACAGCACCACGGGTAATTTTCCTTAGAAAGACACCGCGGGTCCCCGGCAGCACAGCAATTTCAGCAAGGGTCTTGCCATCCACTTCCTTGCTGGTTACGTAAACATCAATGCCTTCCACTGGGACGTTGAGCAGTTCCGGATCGTCCATTTCCACCACGGGTTCGGTGCTCACGGGCATTGGCCGACCGCCTGAGGCCGCTATCAACTTCGCGCGTTCATAAATAACGCTAAGGAGCACCTCCCGCGCGCCTGCAACCGCAATTACGTCACCTTCCTGCAACACAGTGTCAGCGTTTGCTTCCTCAATGATTCCATTGCGGCGCAATCGCTGAATGAACAGGCGTTGGTTTGGAACCAACGCCTCAGCCTCAATGGCCCGGAGCCCAATGACCCTTGAAGTTGCCGGCACTTTGAATGCGCGCAGCTCCCATCGACGCCACGCACTGCCGGCGCCGCCGAGTTCTTTTTTGCCGCCTCCGCCAAACTTTTCTTCGTAATCTTTGCACGCCTTGCGAAGATCAATGCCAAGCAATGCCGGACCAACCAGCGCAATGATGAGCGCCGAGCCCATGGTGCCAAACATGTAGCTCACGGCATAGGCGATCGGCATGGAATCGAGCATCTTCTTGGCCTGATCCGCAGGTAAGCCCAGGCGGTTAATCGCGTCGGTTGAGAGACCCATGGCAGCGGAAATGGTTTGTGATCCGGAATACAGTCCCGCTGCATATCCCAGGTCATAGCCTGCTAGCTTGACGATAACAACTAAAGACCCTAGGCAGAGCACGCATAGAACTACCGCAAAGAGTGCCTGAGGCACACCGTCCTTTGCGATGCCGCGGATGAACTGAGGCCCCACGCCGTAGCCGACTGCGAATAGAAACATGAGAAAGACGAACGCCTTAAGAGGCTGTGAGATGGTGATCCCGAGCTGTCCGATCAGCACGCCCGCAAGCAAAGTAGCGGTAACCG
>Ga0105245_10001772_pt1 | contig 19665 bp, 14 predicted proteins | sample KBSM54metaG_FD_81523 | JGI IMG/M metagenome (GOLD analysis project Ga0105245, IMG submission 81523) | Miscanthus rhizosphere microbial communities from Kellogg Biological Station, Michigan, USA - KBS M5-4 metaG | ecosystem: Host-associated > Plants > Roots > Rhizosphere > Soil | place...
GAGTTCAAGATCGAGAGCAACAGCCCGCCCGCCGAGTTCGGCCGGTTCAACGGCGGCGTCATCAACCTCACGACGAAATCGGGGGCGAACGCCTTCCACGGGAACGCGTTCGAGTTCTTCCGGAACAACGCGCTCAACGGGACGAACTACTTTCAGACCGCGTTGCAGACCAAGCCGGATTACGACCGCAGCCAGTTCGGCGGCACTGCCGGCGGCCCGATCGTCAAGGACCACACGTTCTTCTTCGTGGACTACCAGGGCCAGCGCCAGACGATCGGCCGCACGGTGACATCAACCGTTCCGACGCTCCTCCAGCGGCAGGGTGTCTTCACCGAGGCGATCGGCGGACGCGTGCCGGTCATCTACGACCCCGCGTCGACCGTGGGCTCGGTGCGCACGCCGTTTCCGGGCAACACGATCCCGGTGGGCCGCATCGATCCGGTTTCGCTGTCGCTGCTGCAGCGGTACCCGCTGCCGACGGCAGGCGGCACCGCGAACAATTTCGCCCGCACCGTCGGCGAAGTAGACGATCAGGATCAGTGGGACGTCCGCATCGACCATCGGTTTCCGTCGAACCGCGACTCGCTCTTCGGCCGCCTCACCTACTTCCGCGACGGGTTCGTTCCGGTCACTCCCCTGCCCGAAGGCAGCGGCGTGACGACGGGTACGCTGGGCCCGCAGGATACGACGGCGTGGGCGTTCGCCTCCAACTACCAGCGAACGTTTTCCAGCAGCTTCCTGAACGAGCTGCGTATCGGGCAGACCAGCCGGACCGTGGCGCGTTCGGCCGCGCAACTCTCCACGTCGGCCGGCAATGCCCTGAACATCCCCGGCATTCCTTCCACGGCGAAATTTCCCAATACGCTGCCGACGTTCCTGATTGCGGGCTACCAGCAGCTCGGCTCGCCGGCGAATACCGCCTCGGACTTCCACACGAGCGTGTCGGAAGTCGCCGACTCGCTGACGTGGGTCAAAGGGCGCCATTCGCTCAAGATGGGCTTCGATTTCCGGTGGGAACGCCTGGACGTCGTGCAGCCGCCCTCCCCGACCGGATCGTTCACGTTCAGCAACCTGTTCACCGACCAGCCCAGCGTCGCCAACACGGGCACGCCGCTCGCCAGCTTCCTCCTCGGCCAGGTCCAGACGTTCTCGATCGACTTGCAGCAGTCGCAGATTCAGGAGCGCGCCCATTTCCAGGAATATTTCATCCAGGACGACTGGAAGCTCGGGGATCGGCTGACGATCAACCCCGGGCTGCGATACACGCTCAACTTCCCGTCCACCGAGATCAACGGGCAGACGGCGGTGTTCAACCTGCAGACGCAGCAGCTCGAGTACCCGGGCGACCAACCCGTGCGGCCGCTGAAGAAAGACAATTTCGGCCCCCGCCTCGGTGTCTCCTACCGCCTGACCGACAAGACCATCATCGGCTCCGGCTACGGCATGGTGTGGATCGAGATGGCCGGCATCACGACGCCGTTCACGACGCCGACGTTCCCGTTCCTCCAGACCGTCACGCAGCGCACGCTCGACAACCTGACGCCGGCGTTCGTGCTCCAGGGCGGTCCGAGCGTCGCGCCCATCGCGCCGACGCCGGGGGCGGGCCTGGGTCAGGGCGTGTTCTCGGTCAACGCGGGCCTGGGATCGGGCTACGTGCAGCAGTGGAACGTCTCGGTCCAGCGGGAGCTCTCGAGGAACACCACGTTCGAGGCGGCCTACGTGGGATCGATCATCACGAACGTCGGGCTCCCCGACACGAACCTGAACCAGCTGACCGCCAGCCAGCTGGCCATCGGCTCCCCGTTGCTGCAGCGTGTGCCGAACCCTTTCTTCGGCCAGGTTCCGCGCTCATCGTCTCTCGGTGATCCGACGATCACGGTGGGTCAGCTGCTGAAGCCGTTCCCCTCGTACACGACCGTCAGCCTGTACCGCAACAACGTCGGCACGACGCGGTACGACGGCCTCGAGCTCAGCGTCCGCCAGCGGCTCTCGCGCGGCCTGCAGTACTCGGTCGCCTACACGCGCTCGAAGCTCGTCGACGATGCGTCCTCGGTGTTCGACGCGTCGATTCTGACCGGGCCGGTGGCCAACTATCCCGTCGCCGACAGCTTCAACCGGGCGCTCGAGCGGGACTACTCGACCGGCGACATTCCGCACGTGTTCGTGTCGTCGGCCATCTGGGATCTGCCCTTCGGGCCGGGGCGCGCCCACGACCCGGGCGGCGTCCTCGGCGCGATCGCGCGCGACTGGATGGTGGTCGGCCTCGTGACGCTCCAGTCCGGCGTGCCGGTGGCGGTCACCCAGACGACCAACTTCAACGCGTTCGCCGGCTTCGGCACGCAGCGGCCGAACCTGGTCGGCGATCCGACGCTGCCGGCCGACCAGCGCACCGCCGCGCACTGGTTCAACACCGCGGCGTTTGCGATCGCGCCCCAGTTCACCATCGGGACGGCCTCGCGCAACCCGGTGCGCGGCCCGTCATACCGGGACGTCGATCTCTCGGTCGTCCGCCGGGTCCGGATCACCCCGGGCCAGTCGTTCGAGTTCCGGGCCGAGATCTTCAACCTGTTCAACACCGTCAACCTCGGCGCGCCGTCCGCCGTCGCGGGCGCGGCGAACTTCGGGACCATCACGACCGCCCTCGATCCACGCGTCGTGCAGCTCGCCATCAAATACGTCTTTTAGAATCGTCTATAATCGGTTCGATTCGGCATGACGTATGTACGCTTTGCGGTGCTCGCCGTCCTGGTGTCCGCGGCCGTGTCCTCCGCCGCCCAGCTACCCGCCCCGGCGCTCGCCGTGGCGGCCGCCTCCGACCTCCAGTCGGTCATGCCCGCGCTGGCTTCCCGCTTCGAGCGCGAGACGTCCGGCCGGGTCACGCTGACGTTCGGCTCGTCCGGGAACTTCTTCTCGCAGATTCAGAACGGCGCGCCGTTCGACCTGTTTTTCTCCGCGGACGTGGACTACCCGCGGCGGCTCGAGGCCGCCGGCCTGACCGAGCCGGGCACGCTCCAGCCGTACGCCATCGGACGGCTCGTGCTGTACGCGAGCAAGGCGTCCGGACTCGATCTCGGCCGCGGCCTCGCCGTCCTGACCGACGCGCGGGTGCGGCGCATCGCCATCGCGAACCCCGAACATGCGCCGTACGGCCGCGCGGCCGTTGCCGCGCTGACGCACGAGCGGCTCTACGATCAGGTCCGGGCCAGGCTCGTGCTCGGCGAGAACGTCTCGCAGGCCGCGCAGTTCGTGCAATCGGGGAATGCCCAGGCGGGGCTGCTGGCACTTTCGCTCGCGCTGGCACCGGCCCTCCGCGCGAGCGGCACGTACGTCGACGTGCCGGCAGCCTTCTATCCGGCGATTGAACAGGCGGCGGTCGTGATCAGAGCGTCGAGCCGCAAGGATGCGGCCCGCCAGTTCCTGACGTTTCTCGGCCGGCCCGAGATCGTACAGATGCTCAAGGACGCCGGGTTTCTTCCGCCGCGCCCGGCTGCGGCCGCCCGCTGATCATGGATTGGACCGCCATCGGCCTCAGCGTCAGGCTCGCCGCCCTCGTGTCGGTGCTCCTGCTGGTCATCGCGCTTCCGATTGCTTACTGGCTGACGTTCAAGCGCAGGCGCTGGACGTTTCTCGCGGAGGCCGTTGTCGCGCTGCCCCTGGTACTGCCGCCGACCGTCCTCGGGTTCTACGTCCTGCTCGCCATCGGGTCACGCAGCCCGATCGGCCGGCTGTGGACGGCGTGGACCGGTCACGGCCTCGCCTTCACGTTCCAGGCGCTGGTGATCGCCTCGCTCGTCTACAGCCTCCCATTCGCGGTTCAGCCGATCAGCGCGGCGTTCGCCCGCATCGATTCGTCCCTGCTCGAGGCGTCGGCGATGCTCGGCGCGTCCTCGTGGCGGACCTTCGTCCGCATCACGCTGCCGCTCGCAAAGGAGGGCATCCTCGCCGCGGCGGTTCTCAGCTTCGCCCACACGCTGGGCGAGTTCGGCGTCGTGCTGATGGTCGGCGGCAACCTGCCCGGCGTCACGCGCACGATTTCGATAGCCATCTACGACCAGGTCCAGGCATTCGAGTACCAGGCCGCGAACCAGACCGCGCTCCTGCTTCTCGTCTTCTCGTTCCTCGTGCTCGCCGCCGTCTACGCGCTGCAGCGGCGGCCCTGGTCGGTGTCGCCCCTGTGAGTGGCGCCACTGATGTGAGTGAGACGGCCGAGGCCGGCCGGACCCTCACCGTCACGGTCCGGAAACGGCTTTCGGCGGCGTTCACCCTCGACGTCTCGTGCTCAGCCCCGCCGGGCATCACGATCATCTTCGGCGAATCAGGGTCCGGCAAGAGCACGCTGCTGCGGACGGTCGCCGGCCTGATCGAGCCCGACGCCGGCCACATCGCGATCGGCGAACGGCGGTTGTACAACTCGGCGGCGGCCGAGCACGTGCCGGCCGGTCAGCGGCGGATCGGTTACGTGTTTCAGCATCTCGCCCTGTTCCCGCACATGAGCGTCGCGGCCAACATCGAGTACGGGCTCGCCCACCTGCCGGCCGATCAGCGGCGCGCGCGCGCTCAGGCCGTCGCCGAGTCCTTCCGGATCGCGCACGTCCTGTCCCGATTGCCGGCGGCCATCTCCGGCGGCGAGCGCCAGCGGGTGGCGCTGGCCCGATCGCTCGTCACCGACCCGGTGGTGCTGCTGCTGGATGAACCGCTCACCGCGCTCGATCACGCCACTGCGTCGCGCATCATCGACGATCTGCGTGCCTGGAACGCCGCGCACGGCATCCCGATCCTCTACGTCACGCACACGCACCGCGAGGCGTTCGCCCTCGGCGACCGCCTCGTCTTCCTCGATGGCGGGCGCGTGGTCGCGACGGGCACGCCGCACGAGATCCTCGATTCGCCCGCGTCCGAGCCGCTCGCCCGGCTCGCCGGCTTCGAGAACCTGTTCGACGGCGTGATCGTGGCACGCCGGCCGGACGCCGGCACCATGCGGTGCCGCCTCACGGGGCCGGGTCCCGGCGCGGGCGTCGAGATCGAAGCGCCGCTCGCGCACGGAGAACCGGGCGATCGCGTCCGCCTCGCCATCCGCGCAGGCGACATCCTGGTCGCCGTCGAGCAGCCGAGGGGCCTGAGCGCGAGGAACATCCTGCGCGGCCAGCTGGTGTCGCTCACGCGCGAAGGTCCGACGATCCACGCCGTCGTCGACGCGGGCGCCCGGTTCCAGGTCGACCTGACGCCGGGTGCACGCGACGACCTGCGCCTCGGCGCCGGCGATCACGTCTGGCTAATCATCAAGACGCATTCGTTTCGAATCGTTTCGTCATGATACGATTCAAGGTGATTCTGTGAAGGCACGGAAAGGCTGAATCTCATGGCGCTTCTCACGGTTCGCGCGGCGGCCGATCGGCTCGGCATCGGCTACTCGACGCTCAAGCAGTGGATCTATCAGGGACGGATCCGCACGACGCACACCGCCGGAGGCCATCACCGCATCGCGGACGCGGAAGTGGACCGGTTCGTGGCACGGCAGACCCCGGCTGACGGACCTGGCGCGCGCCCCGCCGCCGCGACCGGCCTGATTGTCGCGTTGAGCGGCCGCAACCGGCTGCGCGGCTTCGTGGAAGAGGTCCGGAGCGACGGCCTGCTCGGTCAGGTGCGGCTGCGCATCGGCGACCAGCGGTTGACGGCGGTGATCACCGGCGACGCCATCCAGGAGCTGAAACTGCGGCGCGGCGACGAGGCCGTCGCGATCATCAAGTCCACCGAGGTCATGATCGCCCGCGAAGCCGAGCTGCCGGCGGAACCGAAGCGGCGAGCAGCCCGTCCGAAGCGCCGCAAGTAAGACGACGTACAACGACTTACAACACAGAGCACACAGAGCACACGGAGAAAATGCATTGATCTGCTCTGTGTGCTCCGCGTGCTCTGTGTTGAATGTCGTCTTCGCCGTTCTTACTTGATCGCAAACACCCAGACCGCCCCGCCCTCGGGCACTTCCGGGAAATCGCCCGGGCGCAGGTTGTTCAGCTGCGTCTCCATCCCCTGGGAATCGACGCCCCACCCGGACTGCACGGCGACGTACTGGCGGCCGCCGGCGAGAAACGACGTCGGCTGGCCGATGATCCCCGAGTTGGTCGGAAACTTCCACAGCAGCTTGCCGCTCTTGGCGTCGAACGCGTGGAACTCGCGGTCGTTGGTCCCGCCGGAAAACACCAGCCCGCCGCCGGTCGCGAGCATCGGGCCCCAGTTTGGCGACGTGGCATAGGTGTGCGTCCACACACGTTTGCCGGTGTCGATGTTCCACGCCTGCACCTCTCCGACGTGGTCGGCGCCTTCCGCGATGGAAAAGGTATACGTCGCGCCCACGTATCGCTGCCCGGGCGAGTACGACACGGGCGCGCCGATCATCGTCTCGCAAAGGTTTTCGTTCGCTGGGATGTAGAGAAGGCGCGTCTTCGGGCTGAACGCCACCGGCGGCCAGTTCTTGCCGCCCCAGAGCGACGGGCAGAACGTCGCCCGCTTGCCCGTGCCGGGCTTGTGGTCCGGATCGACGTCGGGCCGCCCGGTTTTCGGATCGAGGCTCTTGAACACGTTCTGCTTCACGAACGGCGTGCCCTCGACGAACCCGATCGGACCGTTCGACCGTTCGAGGAACCACAGGTACCCGTCGCGCGCCACGTCGATCAGTCCCTTGACCGTCCGCCCGTTGCGTGTGTAGTCGGCGAGAATCGGCGGCGACACCTCGTCCCAGTCCCACGAATCGTTCGGATGGTACTGGTGGTGGCCCTTGATGGCGCCGGTGGCGACATCGATGGCCAGCGTCGACGATGTGTAGAGGTTGTCGCCCGGACGCTGGTCGCCCATCCACGGTCCGCCGTTCCCGGTGCCCCAGTACGCCAGGTTCGTCTCCGGATCGTAGTTGCCGGTCACCCACACGGAACCGCCGCCGGTCTTCCACTGATCGCCCTGCGGCCACGTCGCGCTGCCGGTCTCACCAGGCGCCGGCACCGTGTACGTCTTCCACGCCGGCTTGCCGGTATCGGCATCGAACGCCGCGATGAATCCGCGGATGCCGAGCTCGCCGCCCGACGCGCCGACCATCACCTTGCCGTCCGCGACCAGGGGCGCGACCGACATGTAGTAGCCGTTGCGGTTCTCGTCCACCTTCGCCGTCCAGACTTCCTTGCCCGTCGCGGCGTCGAGGGCGACGAGGACGGCTTCAGCCGCCGCGAAGTACACCTTGTTGCCGTAGAGTCCGACCCCGCGGCTCGTGCGGTGCAGCTGGATCACTTCGTCGGAGATTGGCCGCCGATACCGCCACAGCTGCGCGCCGGTTTTCGCGTCGAGCGCGATCACCTGGTTGCCCGGCGTCGCGACGAACATCACGCCGTTGTTCACCATCGGCGGCGCCTGGTGGCCGCTTCGCTCGCCGGTCGCGAACACCCAGACGGGCTGCAGCCGCGCAACGTTGCCCGGCGTGAGCTGCTCGAGCGGGCTGTAGCCCCAGCCGTCGTAGGTCCTGCGCACCGACAGCCAGTCGCCGTCGTCCGGCTTCTTCAGCCGCTCGGCGGTCACGGGCTTGTAGCTCTGAAGAATGGCCGGGACGGGTGCCGGTTGCTGAGACAGCAGCGTCACCATCGACGCATTGACCAGGACGGCGACCGCGCAGGCCGTCGCCGTTCCGCCGACTACTTTCGTCGTGCGCATGACGCATCTCCTCGGGGTTCCGCAGCGCGCGACATCACGGCTGCTCGAAGCCGACGCGCGTGGTGAACGGTTTCGCCACGGCCAGCTTCCCATCGATCGTCTGCAGCGGCAGCGCCGGCAGCGCCCGCGGGGCGGGGCCGTCGGCGACGCGCGCGCCGTCTTTCGGGTCGAACTTGGAGTAATGACAGGGACAGGACAACATCTGCTCGTCGGCGTGCCAGTCAATCACCTCACAGCCCGTGTGCGTGCAGATCGCCGTGTACGCCACCACGCCGTCGGCGGCGCGCGCGCGTGTGTCGGGGGTGAGCGTCGACGAGTCGAGGCGCAGCAGCAGAATGCGGTTCAGACGCGATCCGTTTCGCACCGTGCCGTCCATCGGATCGAGCGGCCAGGCCATGGTCTGCGTCATACCCACAGGTACATCGTCCGGTGTCAGCGGCTTCGCGCCCGGCGTGTCGACCTTGACGAGGAAATCGCCTTCCTTCGGCCGAATCGCCGCCGCATCACCCTGCGCGCCGACCGTCTGGCCTTTCACGAGAAGCAGGGCCGCGCCCCCCTTCAGCACCGCACGCCGTCCCACCCCGATCTTCGCCACATCGCCCTCCGAACGCAGGCGCAGTCTATCAGGTAGTAGACTGCGCCCCATGGCGATCTTGTCCCGACGCCAGGCGTTCGCCGCCGCCGCTCTTCCCTTTGCCCTGTGCCCTTTGCCCTCTGCCCTTCTGGCTGCGCAGCGAGTCGTCCGAAACGGGCGTCTGCGCCAGTCCGTCACGCGATGGACGTATCGATCGATCGCGCTGCCGGATCTCTGCCGGGCCGCAGCCGATATCGGACTCGGCGCCATCGACCTGCTCGAGGAACCCGACTGGGCCGCCGTCAGGCCGTTCGGCCTCGTGTGCTCGATGGGGTACGCCGGCGGCGGTTCAATCGCCGACGGTTTGAACGTCAAGGCCAACCATGACGCCATCGTCTCCAACTTCACGCGCCTCATCCCGCGCGCCGAGGCCGAGCGCGTCCCCAACGTGATCACGTTCTTCGGCAATCGCCGCGGGATGACCGATCAGGAAGCGATCGGGAACTGCGTGGACGGCTTGAACCGTGTGAAGAAGGTCGCCGAGGACCACGGCGTCACGATCTGCGTCGAGCTCCTGAACAGCAAGATCGATCACAAGGACTACCAGGGCGATCACACGGCGTTGGGCGCGGAGATCATCCGCGCCGTCGCGTCACCGCGCGTGAAGCTGCTGTTCGATATCTACCACATGCAGATCATGGAGGGCGACGTCATCCGGACGATTCGCGCGAACCGCGATATCATCGGCCACTTTCACACCGGCGGCGTCCCGGGACGCCACGAGCTCGACGACACGCAGGAGATCAACTGGCGCGCGGTCTGCCGTGCGATTGCCGACAGCGGATTCACCGGCTACCTGGCGCACGAATTCACGCCGACGCGCGATCCGTTGACGTCGCTCCGCGAAGCGGTTGCTGTCTGCGACGTGTAGACGCCCGTAGGTGTGACAGAGGTAGTGCAGGCCTTCAGGCCTGCGGTCACAGGCAGGGCTAAAGCCCTGCACTACTTCTACCGGTACGCGGCGGCCTGGATGCCGTACAGCTCCGAGTATTGGCCGGCCCTGCCAATGAGATCCTCGTGCGACCCGACCTCGACGACCTTCGCGCCGTCCAGCACGACGATGAGGTCGGCCATGCGGACCGTGCTGAAGCGATGCGATACGAGGATGGTGATACGGCCATCCGACCTCGCGGTGTCGCGCCCTTCGCCCGAGGCGGCCGCGGCGTACCGTTCGAACAGCGCGTGCTCGGTTTCGGCATCGAGCGCCGCCGTCGGCTCGTCCAGCACCAGCAGCAGCGGATGGTCGCGCATGAAGCCGCGCGCGAGCGCGAGCTTCTGCCATTGTCCGAACGACACCTCGACGCCGCCCGGCCACGTGGGCCCGAGCTGTGTCTGCAGCCCGGCCTGGAGTTTCACCACGACGTCGTCCGCGCCCGCCCTCGCCACCGCAGTGACGACCGCCGGTTCGTCGTCCAGGCGCGGGACGTCGCCGACGCCGACTGTGTGGCGCGCCTTGAACTCGAAGCGGAAGAAGTCCTGGAAGGCGCCCGTGAGCCGGGCGCGCCAGTCGTCGGCGTTCATGCGAGCCAGATCGACGCCGTCCACGAGAATCTGGCCTGACGTCGGCTCGTAGAGCTTGGCCAGCAATTTCACGAGCGTCGACTTGCCGGCGCCATTCTCCCCGACGACGGCGACCACGGAGCCGGCGGGCAGTTCCAGATTCACATCGTCGAGGACGAGGCGCTCGGTTCCTGGATAGGCGAACGAGACGTGATCCAGCCGGATGCCGTTGACGAGACGCGCGGGCACGGGCCGGTCGGCGCGTGCCACTAGCGAGGCGGCGTAATCTTCCAGCCAGGCAAGCCGGCGCGCGCCGTACGCCCAGAAGCCGGTGAGAAACCCGAGCTCGCCGACGGTGGCGCCGACGTACGCCGACAGGCGCGAGCCGGCCGCAAGGACGAGCAGGACGTTGCCGGCCGAGCTATGGAGATAGGACGACACGAACACGACGGCCGCGACATACGCGACGCCGAAAATCGCCCACGCCAGCGTGTGCCAGACGGCCGACCGCCAGCGAACGGCGGAAACGGGGCCAAATCCGGACGCCCAGGCATCGCGCCGATCCCTCACGAGGCGACCGCCGATCCCCGTGACTCGGACTTCCTTTCCCGGCGGCGCCGAGGTCGCGGTGGTGAACAGATGGCGCGCGAGCCGGTTGAACGGAGCCGCCCGCTGCTGCGCCACGCGCTCGATACCCGGCCGCCACATCGCGGTGATCGCGGTCGGCGCGGCAAACAGCGCCAGCAGCACGAGCGCCGGGTGAATCGACATCAGCAGCGCGATCGTCACCGCCAGCCGCACAATCCACCCGCATGTCGAGAACACCGACATGTACATGTGATCGAGCACGAACACCTGATCGCGCAGCATCGCGAGCCGGTCGAGATAGTCCGGCCGCTCCTGGTGCGCGATCGTCGCGACGGACGCCTGGAGCCTCGCGACGTGCGCTTCGAGGGCGATGGTGATCTTGTCGCGGAACCGGCGCTGCATGCGGGAGCTCAGCACGCCGAGCAGCCAGGTCGCCGTCGCGGAAAGGCCGAGTGCAAACGCCGCCGTACGCATGAGGCCGGCATCGCGCTGCAGCACGGCCTCGCCGAGCCACTTGAACCACAGCGCCAGCAGCGCGTCGGGGAGGGCCATGAGCAGCGCAAGGGCGAAGGCGACGCCCATCAGGCCCGGTTCGTAGCGGTACCCCAGCTTGCAGAGCCGCCACATCGACGGTAGCATCGGCGGCAGGTCGTTGCTGTTATCCGATGCCATGGGAGTTTTCCTGAACCGGCCGAATCGTCAGCCGCCGCGTCCTAACGGTGTGGGTCTTCGTATCGCCGGTCTCGCGTGCCTGCTGGCCGTCGCCCCGGCCGTTCCCGCGTCGGCGCAGCAGGCGTACCTGTCGGTCGAACGCGTGCGTGCGGCCCTGCTCAAACCGGCGCCCCGGCTGGTCATCGAAAACCGGCAGCCCGACTTCCGGGTTCACGTGCAGGAGCGGCGCCCGTTCGACGACCTGTTCGAGATTCCGATCTGGGAAACGCCGGTCGTCGTGGGGCAGCCGCCGTCCCTGCTGGCCCCGATCGAAGGGGTGCCGCACTCCACGCCGGCGCTGATTCAGACGACCATGGATCCCACGCGCTTCGCCCGGTCCGCCGCGAAGAGCGCCCGCGAGAAATCGACCCGTACCCAGGTCGAGCGCGCCATCGCGCAGTACTGCGCGGCGCAGCCCGACGCGGGGTCGTCGATTCCCCTCTGCTGGTCGTCGACAGCCACGCCGTAATCCCTCAGGCGAGCACGTCATACGCCGCTCCCTCTTCGTCTTCGGTCGCGCCGAACCGCTGTGCCTGGAGGTCGAACATCGTCCTGTAGCGGCCGCCCTGCGCCATCAGCTCGTCGTGCGTGCCGAGCTCGATGACGCGCCCGCGCTCGAGCACGCAGATCCTGTCGGCGTGCCGCACCGTCGAGAACCGGTGGGAAATCAGGATCGTCGTGCAGTTCCTGGTGGCGGTCAGCAGCCGCTGGAAGATCTCCGATTCTCCGCGGACATCCAGTTGCGCCGTCGGCTCGTCCAGCAGGACGACGCCCGCGCCCATCTGCACGGCGCACAGCGCGCGCGCCAGCGCCACGCGCTGCCATTGTCCGCCGGACAGGTCCGTGCCGCCCTCGTACCCGCGGGCCAGGACGGTCTCGAGACCGGCCAGGTTCGCCGCGCCCGCCGACTCGAGCGCAGCGATCACGACGTCTTCCGGCGCGCCCGCCGGCGCGACGTTGTCGCGCATCGGCAGCTCGAACCTGATGAAGTCCTGGAAGACGGCCGCGAGCCGCGACCGCCAGGAGGCGATGTCGAGTTCTCGCAGATCGACGCCGTCAACGTGAATCGATCCGGACTGCGGATCGTACAGACGGCACAGCAGCTTCGCGAGCGTCGTCTTGCCGGCGCCGTTCTGCCCGACAATCGCCAGCGAGGTTCCAGCGGGAATCGTGAGGTCGAACCGATCGAGCACGGTCGCGCCGCCGGGATAGGCGAAGGTGACGTCGTGAAAACGGATCTCGCGCGCCGGCAGCGCCGCCGCGGGCCGTGCACCCGCCGGCAGCGCACCCGCCGGCGCCATGGCCTCTTCGAGGCGGAGCACCGCGGCCACCGGCGCCGCCGAACCATCGAGGACCCAGCTCAGCCCGCCGAAGGCGATCATCGACGTGCTGACGGCGCACTGCGCGAACGCGACGACCTCGCCCAGGGTAAGCCGGCCGCCCGCCGCGGCGCTCGCCAGCGCCCAGAACACGATGACGTTCGCCCCCGTGACGATCAGCATGCTCCAGACGAGCGGGCGCTCGCGAAGTCGTGTGGCGGCGTACTGGAGCTCGTGCAGGCGCGTTCGCCGCGAGACGAAGCGCTCGATCGTCCAGCCCACGAGGCCGAACAGGCGCAGTTCCTTGCTCGCCGGCGGGTCCACCGCCAGGCGGAACGCGTAGTCGGCGTCGCGCTGGGCGCCGCGCACTTCGTCGGTGTTGCGGTCTCTCCAGACAGCGCTCTCGCGCAGGAGCCAGTGCGTGGACAGCCACGCGCCTCCGAGGAGAATCGGCGCCCACCACGCGAAGCCGAACAGGATGAGGGCCGAAGCGATGCCGCCCACCATCGCGACCAGCCCGCTCGCCGTGAAATCCATCGACGTCGAGAGCGGCGGTCCCGTCATCCCCAGGTCGAAGTCGCGCGCGACCGTGAGATCGCTCGTCAGCTTCGGGTCCTCGAGGTGTCCCATCCCCGGAGGACGCACGCAGGCTTCGGTCAGTCGATCGTAGAGCCAGGCGGCCGTGCGGTCGCCGAGGTTGGCGCCCGCCGCGGTGTGCAGCGGCCCCAGCACCTGGAGCAGGACGAACAGCACGCCCACCAGGGCGAGCGGCCCGGCGAGGCTGCCGCCCTCCTGCACGACGGCCACGAGCCTGCCCATCGCAATCGCCAGGGCTGCCGGCAGCACTCCGCGGAGCACCAGCAGCACCCACCAGAGGATGGCCAGCGGCGCGTCCGCCTTCGGCAGCACCGCGAAGAACTTCCACTCGTTGCGTTTGCGCAGCCGTGCCAGCATTCCGCAAAAACCTACTACACGGACGACGGCCCTGCAATCGCCGATGGCACTGGCCGATCGGATATTCTGACGGCCCCGACGTTGCCCGACACCCCCTCGCGCCCCTGGCTCGCCTATGCGTCGCTCGTCGTGGCTGTCGTCGGTGTTACCTGGTCGGCGGTCTTCGTGCGCTGGGCCGGCGTGTCGGGCCCCGCGTCGGCGTTCTATCGCGTTCTCGTCGCGGCCGCTGTTCTTCTGCCGTGGCGAGCGCTGCGCCGCGACCTCGCGCCGCCACCCCGGCGGGCGGCGTGGCTGGCCGTGGCGGGCGGCGCGTTCTTCGGATTCGACCTGCTCTTCTTCAACACGGCGGTGCTTCGCACGTCAGCGACGACCGCCGTCCTGCTCGGCAACAACGCGCCGGTCTTCGTAGGACTGGGCGCGTGGCTCCTCTTCGACAGGCGGCCGGGTGCGCCGTTCTGGTGGGGACTGGTGCTGGCGCTGACCGGCTGCGCCGCGATCGTGCTGGCCGACGCGCGATCGACAGGCCTCGGTCCCGGCGACACGCCCGGCGACCTGATGGCGCTGACGGCGGCCGTCTTCTTCGCCGCCTACCTCACGACGACCGAGCGAGTCCGCGCCGGCATGGACACGCTGACGTTCAGTTCACTGGCCGTCGCCGGCAGCGTGGTGACGCTTCTGGTGATCTGCCTGGTACTAAAAACGCCGCTGGGCGGATACTCACCGCGATCGTGGATGTCGCTGGCCGGACTCGGACTCGTCAGCCAGCTCACGGCGTACTTCGCGATTGTCTACGCGCTGGGGCATCTGCCGGCCACGATCATGTCGGTTGGCCTGCTGGCGCAGGTACCGCTCTCTGCCTTGCTGTTCGGCCCGCTCCTCGGCGAACCACTCACCGCGGCGCAGGCCGGGGGCGGCCTGCTGGTGCTCGCCGGAATTTACGTCGTCAACCGCGCGCCGCGCAGGGGCACGGACCGCCAGCGGGCGTAGGCGACCCACCCCGCGAGGAGGCCGACGGTGAGCGGCATCAGCGCCAGGGCGACGCTCATCCAGACGGCTGTCACTGTGGTGGCGCCAATCATGATGATGACGAGGCCCGCAGCCGCGAGCGGCGTCAGGCCCGTGCGGATTCGGAAGATGCCGGGAAGGAGGAGGCCGAGCGCGCCGGTCACCTCGCAGACCCCGATGAACCGCAGGAACCAGAGCGGAAGATCGGGCGGACCCTGCATCTGGGCGGCCGACGAAACCAGCTTGACGCCGCCCGCGAACAGGAACAGGACCGCAAGCAGGCCCTGGACAACCCACAGCGTGATGCCGACTTTCTTGCTCATATCGTCTCGTCTCCTTGCAAACGGCCGGGCACCCGTTTCCCTGCCCTGTACTTACGTCGAAGGAGGAGGGCGCAAATCGACATGGGAAGCTGCCCGGCTGCTTTTGTGGCACGATCCAGCCCTGTGGGTGCCATGCCCCGGGACGTCCGTCGCCGTTCGCGCGGGCTTGCGTTGCTGGCATTCTGCATCATCCTGTTGAGCGCAAGCGCCGGCTTTTCGCAGTACAACACCGCCGAGATTTCAGGATCCGTCCGGGATGAGCAGGGCGGCCTGCTGCCGGGCGCGAGCGTCGTGGTCGCCAATGGAGCGGTCGGCGCCAGGCTCGAGCGCGTCACCGACGCCGGCGGCCGGTTCTTCATGCCGGCGCTTGCCGTCGGCGAGTACACGTTGACGGTGGAGCTGTCCGGGTTCAGGCGCTTCATCCGGAGCGGGTTGACGCTCAGCGCGGGCCAGAAGATCGACGTGCCGGTCACGCTCCAGCTCGGCCAGCTCTCGGACGAGATCACCGTCGTCTCCGACGCGCCGCTGCTCATGACCGCCAGCGCCGAAATTGCCACGACCATCGACAACCGGCAGGTCGAACAGCTGCCGCTGAACGGCCGGCAGTTCATCCAGCTCGCCCAGCTGACCGACGGCGTGACCGTTCCTCCCGGCGGCACGCGAGGCGCCGCCCTCGGCCAGACCGGTCCGCTGCCCAACGTCTACGGCCAGCGCGGCGGCCACAACATCTATCTGCTCGACGGCGTGAAGGTGACCGACGAATACTTCAACAACCTCGTCATCAGCCCGTCGGTGGACGCGATTCAGGAATTCAAGATTCAGAAGACGATGTACCCCGCGGAGTTCGGCGGGAAGGCGTCCGCGCTGGTGAACGTCGTCACGAAGTCCGGTTCCAATAGTTTCCACGGCGACGCGTTGCTCTTCGGGAGGAACGAGGCGTTCGACAGCCCGAATTACTTCGCCGATCCAACCACGCCGAACCCTGCCCTGCGCCAGAGTCAATACGGCGTCAACGTGGGCGGGCCGATCGCGCCGGGCCGGGCATTCTTCTTTTTCAGCTACGAGGGCCAGCACGTCCGCAAGGCGCAGACGCAGCTCTTCTCCGTACCGACGGCTTCGCTTCGCGCCGGCGATTTCTCAGGGCTGCCGCCGATCTGCGATCCGCTGACGCGGACGGCCGCCGGCGGCTGCACGCCCTTTGCCGGCAACCAGATTCCCGCCGGTCGGTTCAGCCCCGTCGCCTCGGCGCTCCTCGCGCGGGTGCCGCTGCCGACGAGCGCCGGCAGCCTCGTGCAGAACCTGCTCGGCGTCGAAGACGAGCTGAACCCGCTGAACCAGTTCAGTCTCAGGATCGACCAGCGGTTCGGAGCCGACGATCATGTTTACGGCCGCCTGTCCACGTTCCGCGTGCAGGACATCCAGCCCTTCGGCACGAGCTCGCTGAACGAAGCGCTCGTCCCCGGGTTCGGGCGGAGCGTCACCACTGCCAGCGAGAACGTCGCGTTGGGCCACACGCATAGTTTCGGATCCAGCTGGCTGAACGAGGTGCGCTTCGGCTACCTGCGCGCACGGGGCGGCCAGGTGAGCCCCAACGAAGGCGTGAACTTCGCCGCAACGTCCGGGCTGCAGGGCGTGACAGCGGACGCACGTGACATGGGCTACCCGCAGGTCGCGTTCGGCGGCCTCTTCAGCACCATTGGCGATCCCACGTCGTTCGTGTCCCGCGACAATACCAGCTTCGAGATTTACGACAACGTGATGCTCGATCGGGGCAATCACCATTTGAAGGCCGGCGGCTACCTCTTTCACCTGCGGTTCAACCCGGTGAACCCGACGAATGCCCGCGGCAACTTCGCGTTCAACGGTCAGTGGTCGGGCAACGCGTTCGCCGATTTTCTGCTCGGCTACCCGAGCACGTCGCAGGTCGGCATCGGGCGCGCCGACGAACACGGACGCAGCACCTGGATCCACGTGTACGGGCAGGACGACTGGAAGGTGAATTCGAACCTGACGCTGAACCTCGGACTGCGATACGAGATCAACGGCCAGATGACCGACGTGGACAACCGGCTGTCGTCGGTGGATCTGGCGGGGGCCCGCTTCGTGATCGCCAGCGACGATCAGGGACAGATTTCGCCGGACGCGGCAGCGCTGCTGCCCCAGATCCCGGTCAGCTACACGACATCGAAGGACTCCGGCTGGACGCAGGGGCTGCTGCGTCCCAGCTACCGCCGCTTCGCCCCGCGCGCCGGCGTCGTGTGGGTGCCGGGAGACTCCGGGAAGACGGTCGTCAACGCCGGGTTCGGCGTGTTCCTGAACCAGTGGGCGTACAGCGTGCAGCAGGCGCTGGCGTCCACGCTGCCGTTTTTCTTCGCGAAGACGGTGACATCGGCCGCTGACGCCGTGCGCCCGGAGCTCAGCACCGAAAACGTGCTGCTGGCGCCGTCAAACGGCACGGTCGGCGGCAGCACGATGGACTGGGATTTCCGCACGGAGTACGCGAAGAACTACTCGGTCTCCGTCCAGCGCGAGATGACGCCGAGGACAATGATCGAAGTCAGCTTCCTGCGATCGGCGATCGTCGGAGCCGACAGCTCGACGGTGCGCAACGTCCCTGAGCCGGGTCCGGGCCCCATCGGCCCGCGGCGCGAGATTCCCCAACTCGCGAACATCACGGCGATCCGGTGGGACGGCTACTCCGTTTTCAACGGGCTTACGTTCCGGGTCGATCGGCGGCTCGCGGCCGGCCTGGCAGGGTCCGCGTCCTACACGCTCTCAAAAGCGACAGACGATGCGTCGGATCCCGGCGGCACGGCGTTCGAGTCCAACCTGCCGCAGGACGTCCGGAACATGGCCGCGGAGGAAGCGCGTGCCGTTTTCACCATCGTCATCGCTTCGTCGGCAGCTTCACCTACGCGCTGACGGGCACCGGCGGCAGCGGGTTCGCCGCGGCGCTGACCTCGGGGTGGCAGCTGAACGGCATCGTGCTGCTCGAATCGGGCGCGCCGTTCACGGTGAACATCGGCACCGATCGCGCGAACATCGGATCTGGCCCGGCGCAACGCCCGGACCAGTCCTGCGATCCGAACGAAGGCGGTGCGCGAACGGCGCAGCAATGGTTCAACACGGCCTGTTTCGCCCTGCAGCCGCAGTTCGCGTTCGGCAACGCCCCGCGCAATTCCGTGCTGGCCCCCGGCTACGCCAGCGTGGACATGGGCGTCCAGCGCGACGTGTCGATTGGAAAGGCTTCCCGCCTGCAGCTCCGCTGGGAAATCTTCAACCTCTTCAACCGGACGAATTTCGACGTCCCGAACCGCATCGCGTTCACGCCGAACTTCGGGCGGATCTTCAGCGCGAAGGCGCCGAGGCAGATGCAGTTCGGCGCGAAGTGGCTGTTCTAGTCAACGCCATCAGATCGAGGCCCGCGTAAACACCTCGAGCATCCCGGCGGCCGTGGGCGGCTCCAGGATGTAGCGCGTTGCGAAGTCTTCGGGCCAGGGAAACGCGGTCGCCCGGACGCGCGCGGCCGCGGCTTGCAGGTCGTACGCGGTGTGGCGGAGTTGCAGCCCGGTGTCGCCGCCGCCGAGCAGCAGCCAGTCCGCGCCCGGTTCACCGAACGGCATTCCTACGCTCCCCGCATTCACGACACGCGTGCGTCCAATCATGCGATCGAACTGCATGTGAGTGTGGCCGCACACCACGACCGGTACCCCCAGTTCGCTGAAGATAGGCAGCAGGTGCTCTTGGCGAGTTGTCGCCGTGAAAATTTCGTCCTCGTTCCGTGGTGTGGCATGGCAGAAAAGCACGCTCCCGATTCCCGGAATGTCCAAGCGACGTGTCATGGGCCAGCCAGCGATCGCGGAACCGTGGGGAGCGCGAATCTCTTCGGCCGTCCAGTGAATGGCGGGCAGGTAGGGAGCAGGCACCTTCCCGGGTTCGCGTCCCGCCAGATGCTCCAGCACGGCCGCTTCACCGTTGCCGTAGATGAACTCCACGGGCAGATTCAGGCTCAGCAGACAGTCGATCGTCTCGCGCGGCATCGGTCCCGGCAGAACGTCGCCGCCGACCACGACACGATCGACCCCTTCGCCGGAGAGCTCGTCGAGCACTGCCTCGAGCGCGGGAAGATTCCCGTGAATGTCGTACAGGGCGGCCACTTTCATGTACACACTCTAACGATGGCGAAGCGTACCTCGCGTGGCTCACACCCGGCAAAATCCCCGGACGCCGTGGGTCATGACGTCAACGCTGTCGCCGCGGGCTTGCTTCAGGATCTGGCGTTCGTCCAGGAGTCCAGCCAGAAGACGTTCGCTTACAAGCGCGCGGCAGCGGCTGTATTCGAGCTCGACCGTCCTCTGCCGGAGCTGATCGGCCCCGGAGGCACGCTGGGCAAAATTCCGGGAATCGGACCGTCCTCGACCCGCGTCATTCTCGAAGTGCTCGAGGCCGGCGCATCGGAGACGGTCGAACGGGCTGTCGCGTCGAGCAGGCAAAACGCTGACATCCAGCGCAGGCGGGAACTGCGAGCACACTTCCTCAGCCGCGCCGCCGTGCGGAAGGTTCTGGAGGACGTGTCCCTTGGCGGACCGACGCCGGCCGACTACCGGGGCGACATGCAGATGCACTCGGAGTGGAGCGACGGCGTTCCGAGCCTCACCCAAATCGCCGAAGCGTCGATCGCCCTGGGTTGGGAACGTGCGGCCGTCACCGATCACTCCTACGGGCTGAAGATCGCGAGCGGGATGTCCATGGACGAGGCTCGAGCCCAGCATGCCGCGATCGACGCCGTGAACGCCGCCCACGAGGGTGCCTTCAGGCTCATCAAGGGCGTCGAGGCGAACATCGATGCCGACGGCAACCTCGATTTGTCCGCCGGTGAAGCCGCCGCCTTCGAGCTGGTTCTCGCCGCGCCACACTCGCAGCTTCGAGTGCACGC
>Ga0105245_10001774_pt1 | contig 19661 bp, 26 predicted proteins | sample KBSM54metaG_FD_81523 | JGI IMG/M metagenome (GOLD analysis project Ga0105245, IMG submission 81523) | Miscanthus rhizosphere microbial communities from Kellogg Biological Station, Michigan, USA - KBS M5-4 metaG | ecosystem: Host-associated > Plants > Roots > Rhizosphere > Soil | place...
CAGCACGCCGTCGCCGCTCCACAGTGTTTCGAGCACCCGCGCCGCCGAGCGGCCGTAGTCCCAGGCGGTGCCGGGGCCTTCCGCCCACACCACCAGCCGTGCCACGGGCCCGCCGATGCCGCCGGTGAGCACCAGCGCCTGCGCCGATGGATCGTCAGCCTCGACGATGGTCACGCGCAGCGATAGGCAGTCGGCGGAGGACACCACCAGGTCGCGCCGCGGCGGATGCAGCGGGTTGCGGGCGACGGGCAGGATCATGGTGAGATCGGTCATGCCGCGATCAGTCCCAGCGAGACCAGCGCGGCGTGAATGCCCGCCGACGACACGGCAACGCCGGTCGGCTTGGCGATCGGTGCCGTGCCGTAGAAACCGAGCTTCGTTCCCGCGCTTGCGATCGTGACCCCGGCCCGCGCGGTCCAGGCGCCGTAATTCAGCGTGGCCCCCGTTCCGAGAGCGGCGCCGGATCGCGTCCTGGCCGTCACCGCCACCGGATCGGCCGGCGGGACCGTTTGCCAGCCGCGCGTCAGCACCGCCGAGATGCCGGTGATCGCACCCGCCGCTGCCGTCACCACCAGCGTGTTGCCGTACACGTCGGCCACGATGTCACCGGTCGAGAAATTGATCCCACCCGCCGCTGCGGTGATCGCGCCGGCCGCAGTCGCCATCTGCTGGTAGGTCGCATCGATCGCCAGGCCATTGGCGTCGTTGGTCAGCGCGCCGTAGCCGACCGCGACCTCAGTGGGGCGGATCTTCACGCCGGGCGAGCGCCACAGGAAACCGCCGCCCTCCGGGCCTGTCCCGGCCACGTTCATCTGGTTCAGGTCGAACCCGCCCGCGCCGGCCACGGGTTTGGCGCCATTATTGGCGCCTGCGACGACTTGGAACAGATACCCGTTTGCGTCCACCGGCCATTGGCTATCGTAACCGCCGACCATTATCGCGTTCTTCCAGCCGCCACCAACGACGCTGGTCTGGTCGCTGATGCGGAACGCCACGTCGGTATTGGTGCCCTGTACCGCATGAGCGCCGTCGTGCACGATCTGCATCCCGGCCTGTACGCTAAGGCTCGACCCGGCCAGCGCGTGAATATCGATCTCAAAACCGATGTTGCTGCGCAGGTATGTCGCAGCGGCGGTCATCCCCGCGCCGATAACGGCGCCAAACTGGTTGCCGACGCCGAACTGAGTAACGCCGAAACCGCTTGAGACCCCGCCACGGTTGAATTGTGCATTCACGTTTGCGCCGAGGCCGATCATGCCGGTGGTAGCGTTGGTTTGCGTGGTCGCGGCGATATCGGAGACCGACGACCAGATACCGACGCGCGAACCCGTCCAACCGGCGGCAAGCCGATCGTGCACGTCCAGCATGGTCAGGCTGCCAGCACCGCCGTTTGGCGTAGCGGTGTCAGAGTTGCTTCCGAATGTGTTCAACACGCCCTGCTGCACAGTGTTCGTGCCGGAGAGATTGTTGCCAACCGTTAGCCAGACCGGCCCAGACCCAAGGGTGCCAGACAGCGTGACAGGACTGCCGATCTGCACCTTGCGTTGGAACGTGAATCCACCGCTGGCGGTGCCTCCACTCGCTTGGATCAGAAACGGAGAACCAAGTACTGCTGGTTGAGTGATAGACATGGTATCACCAACAGTTGCTGTTGGTAACAACTGAAGCATGTTGTTACCTGGCGGTCCCATGTTGATCGCACCAGTACCAAGTGGCCTGAGCAGCAAAGCAGCATTTGGGCCAGCACCATTTACGGCAATCTGTGGGTTAGCTCCTCCACTTATTGTGATCCAATTGACTGATCCACTGCCTAGATTGACTGTACCGCTAAGATCTCCAAGCGCATTGAATGCAGCATTGAGTTGGACAGCAGTGAGGATTTGGCCTTGTGTGAAGTTACTCATCCCAGACCTGTAATGTCTAGGATGAAGAAATCATTTTGCACACCATCCATTAAACTGGCATCGGGGAATCTAGGATCAAGTGCAAGTGGTTGCTGATTGTGACCAACAATCATTTGTTGCCTACGTTTCGTAGCAAGCATCTGGTACTTCTGCACCTGTTGTGGTACAGTGCCATCATCTACTGCATACATCCATGCTGCATCGTACATGAGCAACAAGCGATCAAGCAGTACAGTGGATGAGGATGTGAACGGTATTGGTTCATTCTGTCTTGCACGTATAGCAATGTTACCTGTTGCGTCGGCCGGCCATACACGCAACGGTCTATGTGGCACACTTGCATCAGCGGACATATACATGGCCTGCCCACCTGTGAGTGTGTATGGGTTCAGTCCAGGTGGTAGTTCCCTAAGTCTCTTGTTGCTTGTTGCAGGGAATGCAGCTTGTATATCGCTATATGAATCAATAGACGAGATTGGCCCTGTCAGATCAGTGGTGATGCTGCCTGTTGAACCATCCAACGCAACATTGAACCACATCATATACTCTGGCCACCAAATGGCCTCGATCTCAAGCAACCATGCATCCTGCACATACTGGCGAATGCGATCACTCGAATACATCTGAGTAGCCACACCAGGAACCTGAGACAACTCAGTAATCACGTCAGCCACAATGTCATCTACAGGTGTAGACATAGTTGGCTCCTAGAGAACTGACGCTGTATAGGTCACGGTCTACACAGCGTCAGTCACCAAACACTATATGCGCGTCAGCTATCAGGTAGCTACCCACTAAGCAGTATAGTGTCTGATACCATGCAACCCACCATTCCCAGATGAGTTCACATCGTTGCCAAACAGAAGGTCAACGCTTAGTGTTTTTGCACCATCACCTGCGGTGGTCGGTGTGTAGCAGCCACGAGGATCACCAGTCGTTGCGGTCTGTGGATCAGTGAGGATCGCAGCAATCAGTGTGCCAGCCGCAGCGAGTGCTCCATTGGTGTACTCACGCTCAACAGCAAGTGCATGATATGGCAAGCCATATGAGGCACCAATGCCTACACTGACAGTGATCGCAACCGCAGTGTTAGTCATCTTGTTGAATGACTTGAATGCTTTCTTGCCAAGCACAGGTGTTGCACCATTGATGGTGATGGACTCAGACATAGGCTGTCCAAGGTAGTCCCACCCATACATGACAATCGCAGTAGCGCCTGCACCGCTGCCTACGTAGACCAATGTTCTGCCATATGGCTCAACGACAGCAGCAACACCAGTCAAGTCGGTGGTTGCAGCAGCAGTAGTGTCAAGCGCATTGACAATCGTGTTGGTTGTTGCAGCAGCAGGCACACCGAGGTTGACACGACAGACGCCCCCGTTGTTCACATCACAGGCATACTGCATCGCAGGCACATACATGTTGATCCGACGAGGGAAGAACGTCGGGTTTGTCATCACGTTTGCCATTTATTCATCGCCTTCCAATACTTGTGTCAGGCCACCCGTAGAGCGGTGTCTGCCATTGTTTGACTTGCGCTCCACAATCTCCTTCGGCGACAGATGCAGGTTGGCGGGCACAACCTCACCACTGTTCATGTCAACCAAAGCAGGCTGCTCAAGCACACCAATGCGTCGTAGCTGATCTGTGTCATCGGCAGCTACGAACATGCTATGGCCTTGTGGGAAGTAGATCATCCAGCCCTCGTTGAACTCCTGACGAACAGGAACCAACTTGCGTGTGATGATCTTCTTCTCGACACTACCATTGCCGACCAAGCGCACATCCTCTTCGATGGCCATGACCATACGGTAGAAGTTGCCACTGACCTTCTCTGCCTGGAACGCAGGCTTGATGTCCATTGCTCCTGACATCACTCTACCTCTGGATCATCACCACGAGCAGCAGCAGCAGCACTAGCATCAGGTTCATGTGCTGCTGCTGCTTCTGCCTCAGCGCGTGCTGCCTCAGCCTTCACACCTTCCTCAACAGCAACCTCGTGTGCTTCCTGATTGGCAGCAGTTTCACGTATAACACGTATACGCTCAACCTCTGCCTCAGTGAGTTCACCACCATCTGCTTCGAGCTTGTCCGCCCAATCAATCTCTTCCTGCATTGTCATGGCAGGATGTGTTGCACGGCCTTCCTTTGGTGCATCGCTCATCATTGTTCTCCTAATTCGTCAGCACTGCATGAGTGCGGAATGCGCGCCACAGACACCACTGGCCTTGCCACACTACTCTGGAACCTACCGCATCCACGTTCCACGGGCTTACCAACTCTTTCACCTTCATGTTGACGCCACGGAGCATGTGGAGGCGCAGGTAGGTGTCGTTGATGAAATATGCACTGCTCACTGGGCAGTCCTCATCATACATGATGGGGATACCATTATGCAGCACACCCTCGAAGCCAAGATCGAACATGCGCTTGCCAGCTTTGCCTTCGCTAAGCGGTATGGTCATCTTGTCACGCACCGCCTGACGATACATCCTGTAGATGTTGCGGCCAGCAAGGATGATGCTTGGACGATCACCTTTCAGCGTAAGGTCCATCAACACATCGTCGAACACTTCTTCGATGTTGGTGGAGTCCATCGCCCCCGCAAAGACATAAGCAGAAGTACGCCACTGAGGCTGAGTAGCACGGTTAATACCACCCAGGGTGCCGGTGAGAGGATTTGTAGGAATAACACTACCAAGCCCCAGAGGATCGGTGCCCCCGCCCACAGCATAGAGATATTGTGAGAACTTGTCCTTGATCGACTCCTCAAGGACATTCATCTTCTCCTTCATCAGTTTGAAGATGGCAGAGACACCGTTGTTCTCGTCCTGCTCCTGATCACTAATAATGACAGTGCCAGCAACACGGCTATAGCCATACTCCACTGTGTCAAACTCGTCAGTCTGATTGACCGGGAGTGGAGTGTAGTAGTTGTAACTGGTGATGTTGGGGTTGCGCCCAACGGTGAGTGGATTGGTGATGTTGTAACCACCATCCTCATACTCCACTCTATCGTTTGCAAACACCCAAGCCATCAGCGCATTGGATTTGATACTCGCAAGCACCAGTTTCCGTCGCGACTTGGTAAGCGTGCTGTGCAGAACATCTGCAACAGCGGGGACGATCGTTCCAACAGGCATTGTTTACCTCACCAACTAGAATTGCACACCATTCTCTTGCATCGATGACCGAATGATGTCAGCCCATGATGCATTCTCATTGTGTTGTACTCCACTACCGTTGACAGGTGCAGCTCCTCGTGTAGATGCACCACGATTACCAGGCAGTGGTCTGCGTGTGGTCTGCTGTTCTTGCTGAGGGGTAGCTTGCTGTGAACGCGCAGCTATCTGCTGCTTCAAGTTCTGCGTCCAATCTAGTCCATTCTCTTGTGCCCATCGAACCAGACGGATGTGGGCAGAATGGAGGGTCAGTTGCGGCTGACTTTGGAGCATTTCAGCCATCACGTCAAGGTTTACTTGGGCTTCGGGCACTTCATCGAGAAATGCGTTGAGGTTCGCCTCTGCCTCTTGCTTAACACGTGCCTGTTGCTCTGCCTGCTGACGCTGCTGAGCAATCGGTGCCATCTTGTTGTCGATCATGCGTGCTATGGCGTTCATGTCCATGCCTGGACTGACGCCTTCGTTGAGGAATGGGATCTGATAGCCTTTGGCTTTCACTTCCTCAACCAAGTACTGCAAAGTCTTAACAGGATCACGCATGAAGTCGCTCATCACACGGACAGCGATCACCTGATCCTGTGGTGCTACATTCAGTCGCACCGCTTCTTGCGTCACTTCATTGATGCTACTCAGCATACGCTTGGCGTTACCAAGTTCAGTCTTGAGTTGGTTGTTCTCTCTGCTTACACGCTGACCATCCTCGAATATCTTACGCTCAATCCCACCTTTGGCTACAGTGCGACCAGAGATTGGATCAACAAGGTCACGTGTCTTTGGATCATCAGGGTTAGGTACCTCAACCAAGCCATCATGGCGCCTACGCACTGGCTGGGCAGGCTGCTGGCCATCTACATGTGTAGATGGAGTCGGCTGCGCTGATGTCTGTTGACCACCATCTTGTGTAGGTTGAGCACTACTCGTGCCTTCACCACCATCACTACTAGTGTCACCACCAGCACCACTATCGTCCTGGAAGTCAGGGATGCTGCTAAGGATACTCTCTTCTGTGCCACTCATGGATTCATTGTCCTATTGATAGCTGCTATTGCTGCTTCGGCGTGCTCTACAAAGGCTTGCCAGTAAGGAGTGTGGTCAACCTGATCCAACTCATCAGGATCGGCACCAAACACACCACAGATTGCTCGTGCTACAAGCTCAACCAGTCGTGGATCTTGTGCCACTAGGCTGCGCCTGGCTGTTGTTGTGGTTGTGGTGGTGCGCCTTGTCCACCTTGTGCTTGTGCTGCAAGCATCTGCTTGAATATCTCAGCAGGTGGCACACCTTGTGCTAGTGCATTGCCTATGGCTTGCAAGACAGGTGGTGGAAGCTGCTGCAACGCCTGAACCACGGACGCTGCTACTTGCATTCCACCACCTGCTTGCGGTGCTCCTGGCTGCGGCGTTGGAGAGGAACCGCCTTGCTGCATACCAGGCGCACCACCCTGTTGTGCTGTAGCCATCTTATCTACTTCTGCTTCGATCCCATCCCAATCCTCTTTGCTAATGATGAAGTCATCGAATGCTTTGCTGAGCATATTCAACGATGCCTTCAATGCACTAGCAGGAGCCGCTCTAACATACTGAGCCAGTACTTGGCCAATCTGCACAGCCTCTTGCTTCTTCTGCTGCGTAGTCAGCTTCTGTGTACTACCACCTACAACGGTGATACTGAGTCGTGCAAAGTCCTTGAGTGGATCGAGTGGTCCCCAGAACTCTGACACATCAAGACCAGTGAGGGACTGCACGGTTGCTGCATCCATGAACCGCAAGCAAAGTTGTGCCAACTTCCATCCAACGTCACCCAATGCGTCCTCGATTGCATCGAGTCGCATGTCCATTCGCATATTTCCCATCGTGGAGTAGTAGTCGATGGCCTTGTTGGTTGTGTTGGTCTTGAATTCTCCACCACGCTCTACCTCATTCGTACTGGCGATACGATCAACGCTCTGATACAAGTCCTTCTTGTCGAACAACGCAGTGAATGCCGTGCTTGGTGGTGGTATGGTAAAGATCAGGTCTGTGCCCTTCATCCCATCTGGCACAGCAATGCCCGTTGCAGTAGCATCTGGTCCCTTCAACACAGCATCAGCCATCTCTTGTGTGATGCCCTTGTTGAGATCGAAGAAGATGTTACGGCGTGCCCACATCAACGCTCGACGCTTCTCGTCGTTGATCTCATTGATCTGGTCTTGCTGATCCAAGTAGTAGCTGACTTCACCTTTGGCGTATACAGCCACAGGATTGTCATGAAACCAAAGTGGTGTAAGTGGATAGAACCCTTGCAAGTGGTAGGGATCATCCCACACCCAAATCGGCCACTTCCAATCATTATCTGCATACAACTCCAACCGCCGAGTAACCTTGTCCCATACATACCACACCTTGGTCATGCAAGCCTTGTCGAAGCTCTCCTTGTCGGTGTAGCCATAGGCACTGTAATTGTTATCATCCTTGCTGAACAACGAGAAGTCTTCGTCACCACCACTACTACCACTGTTCAGGACATGGGTTGGTTCGTAGATGGACGTTACTTTGTCTGTCTCTTCGTCCTCGGTTCCGTAGATGGCATTGATGTATTCAGTCGGGAGCATGTCCTCGACCATTACCCAATTGGCATCCCCCAGATACGGATCATTGCTATTCGGGTCCCGTAGAACTTGATGAGGTAGACGAACACGAACATACGGCCCGGATGGTTGCAGGAATTCGATTTTCTCTTCCAACGCAACCAAGCTGGACTCAATCTCTCTAATCTCTTCATCATCTTTGGCCTGCTCCAACTGCTGAGACAAGTCCATCAAGTCCTGTATGGCTTGTTCACTGCTCTTGTCTCTGTTGGTGTAGCCAACTTCAAACCAAGCCATGTTGGTCAACAAGGCGACAAGGACGTTCTTCTTGGCCTTCACCTTGATGTTCACACCAGGTGTGTACTTCATACCAAACAACACGTCGATCAGCTTCTGCACTGCTCTAGTGAACTGGTCGCTTGCCTGTTGCTGGTCTGGATCAGGACTAGGCTCAGCAGTAACCGTGACAATGGGGTTCTTGGCATACAACTCAGGCACTTGTGCGTTGACATTGGAGAACACGATGTTCTCACTTGAGCTAATCAACTCATTTAGCCTACGAGCAACGAACCTGTTGCCACTCACGTTTGAGTTGGTCTTGCCATCACGATGATCGGCTTGGTCGTGGTTGTAGTAACGGATGGCCTCATCCCATGCGTCAACAAGGTCTGACATCTGCTTACGAGCAGTATCACGACGAGAACGCCAAATACCACCACGCTTACTCGAAACAGGTATGCGTGAGTCCGGCATGGCCTTGTAGACAGGCAATGCTGCTGGCTCAGGAGCCAATCCGACTCCCGACTGCTCAAGCGAGTTCTCAAGTGGATCAACACCTTGCGTATCCATGCCAAGCTGTGGATCGTCCTGCTCGAATGTGCCGCTCACTGGAACCTACCTAGATGACCGAATCCACCATAGCTGAACAGCAACAAGACTACGACAACAAGCACAATCAGCCCAATACCACCAAAGCCTCCTGCTCCATAGTAGCCTTGCCTGTGTCCGTAGTAGCCGCCTCCCAATCCACCGAACAGGAGGAAGATGACAAGTATGATAAGGAGCAAACTCATTTGTGCCTCGCTAATGTGCCCTTGCGTTGCATACGCTCTACTTCATGCCAAGCCATCCAGGCAGGTGGTGCATTGGGCTTGCCTACATACTTAGCCAACTTAGGTCGGTTGCTCATCGCATACTTCCACATATCCATGGCATGATCGTTTCGATCAACGGGCTTGTCAGTAGTTTCATCGCTGCCATCTCGTTGGAAGTAATACTCGGTGATCTCATCAATGAACCACTGACATTCATTCGACACGTAGAAGTGTGGGGACATGCGTAGCCCCGTAATAGGATGCTCATGCATCCCGAGAGGTGTAAGATATTGCCAGTTCTTGGCAATGCCACTACCAATGTCATTGTTGCCTCGCTGCATCTTCACGCCTTCATCCTCAAACATGCTCGCGACAGTCTCGCCAACAGTCTTGGCATTGCCGGACTTGCGTCTGAACACATCTGGGTCGGCATAGATGGCTGCGACCTCATCCGCATCAATTCCATACTTAGCACGTATTGTGTGAATACGCTTTGCCGCATTTGCAACGGTAAGTTCTGCAATGCGGAACCCATCGAGCAGGAACACATTGGAGTCGTCATCAGCGAAAAAGAGTCCATAGCACGAGTGCCGAGACAGTCCGTGATCGTAGCCTTCGAGAAACACAGTCGAAAAGCCGGACAGGCGCATTTGTCGCAGATACTCGACAGCATCTGCATGTCCCACGACGTGTAGGGTTTCATCAAACTGAGGGTAAATGAGTCCGCTGAGTGCGCCCCATCTACCAAAGATAAACCTATCACGCATGGAGCCTGTGTATGTCGAGAGCATTCCACGGATGTAGTCCTCCCCTACATTGTCTACATTCTCGTACGTGCTCCCCTCAAACAGTTCCACCAATGGGATTGGCTTACCATCTACAAGGATGGGCCTACCTTCATCATCGACTTGACAAAGTAGCTTCTCGCTTACTAGTCCCCTCTCAGCGAAGTCATGCAGTGGCTTGATTATCTCTCGATAACACCAATTTCGTGTAGGGTTAAGAGTAGCCATAAACCATCTAGGGCCAACGCGAGGCATACCAGGATCGTCACCGACATACTCACTGTTGCCACGCAGACGACCCATGAGGTCCATAAAGTCCTTATGGCTAAACTCAGGGTCCTCCATCTGGTCAACGATGATCCAATCGTATGTAGCGGATAACAAGTTCGATTTCGAGTCCTCGGTCTGTTTCCCTTGCTGAGCGACATAGCGAAAGTTCACCGTTGAACCATTTTTCAACAACAACGTATTCTCGTCTCGGCTCGGCATTCGCTTGATCCAATGCGTTGGACACCATAGCAAGAACTCTCTTCTTATGGTGTCGTTCAGCTTTGGATAGGTGGAACGTGCGATAAGACCGTTGCACCCAGGATAGTCCTTGCACAGCTTCAATGCCTTGACACATGTAGCCGCAGTCTTGCCATTACCAAACCCACCACCAATGAATTGCACCTTGTGCTTGGATTGGTGAAAGCGGTCATGCATCCCACCTTCAATGATTTTGTAGCGACGAGCCATTATCTTGTGTTGCCCTGCAATTCGCCGCCGGCCTGCGCGCGGGGCCAATACCGCACGCGGCTGATGGCGCCGTTGATCGTGCCGCCGCGTACCGTGCCAAACGAGACGCGCGTAAGGCCAGTGGGCAGCGCAGAGAATGATCCCCCTGTCGTGGCCGCGCCGTTGATCGATGTTGTTATCGCTGTGCCGTTGTAGGTAAAGCCCACACGGGATGGCGTGTTCGCCGCCCACGATGTGGCGAACGTCATGCCTCCCTGACTTGCATTGGCGATATAGCCCGAAATCAACGTCGTGTTCGGTGTATTCTGCCGCACCCCAATCAGATTGGCGGTTGTGCCGTCGTCAATCTCGATCGGACCTGGATTTAGTGCCGGTATGCTCGCTTGCGGCACTTGATACTCCACCGCCAGCGTTCCCTGCGCCGCGTTGAACCACGGCCCGGTGGGCATGCTCGCCACGTCGGCGGCACGGGTCGCGGCGGCAGTTGTGGTCGGGATTGCACTGGTAGCGAACGCGCCGAGTTCCAACTGCGGCATGGCAACGAAAATCGTGAAGTCCACAGGGGTCACAGTATCCGCATAAGCCCAGCGCAAAGTCGATCTTCCCACCGTCCCAGTCGCGGTGCGGGTATTCTCATATCGTGTCAGAGATGACGACGGAGTGAATACCGTCCCGCCAGCTTCTTGATCCAACCGCAAGGTAAATTGCGGTGGCGTACCTGCTACCAGAGACACATAAAAGGTTGACGTATAAGCGCTTCCCGCCGAAATCGTAATCGTTCCGTCATCCGTGAACAACTGCTGCGCGGCGGTAGTGTTAGGCGTGCCGGAGAACCGCAGGGTGATCCCGCTCATACCGTTGACAGTGGAGATGGAAACCAACTGACGGGTGACGGCTGTGCCAGAGAATACCCAATTGGTCGGCAGCGTCCCCGGCGTTCCTGCAACGGCGCCGACCATCGTCGAGTTGCGTAGAATGTTCTGCCGCGCCTCCTCGATCAGCAGCCCGCGCGAGACGAGCGTCACCGGGTCATAGTCGAAGCGCGCCACGTTGGTGGCTGCGGTCTGCATCACGCCCGCCGCATCGAAGTACGTCGCACACGCCCCGGTCGGGTTGCAGTCGGCGCGGCTGAAGGTGATCGGCGGACACTTCGGCCCCGCCGCAATCGTGCCTGCCGTCACCGTGGGCGTGGTGATAAAGTCGCACGACAGCGACGGCCCCGGCTTGCCGGACAGCAGCAGCGCGCGTTGCTGTGGACTAGCCGCACACAACAGGATTGTGAAAGCAGCGAGAAGTATACGTACGATCATGGTGCAGTTGCCAGTAAATCAGCCAGGACACGAAACGTCTCACTGCTACCACTCACATAGGCACCAGTTGCTACTACCACAAACTGCAACGTGCCATCAGTGAGATTGAAGGCATTGTTGCCTGCTGGTCTATTGGGACTACAATCGTAGTAGCCATTGTCCCCATTCACCACTTGTGTACTGCATTCCCATGAACCAACATACGCACCACTGGCAATGTCAGCAGCAAGTGGTGTATACACACTGTCATTGAACACACCTGTTAGCGTTGGTGCTGCTTGATAGGCCAACACACGAAACGTTGCAGCCGTTGCATTCGTAGTGGACTTGACCAACATGATTCCAGTGATGTTGCCACTAACCTTGGTGTATGACGACACAGCCATCGTCAGTGGAACACATGCAGTCACCGAAGCAAACAAACAAACAGCATGCGGTGCTGCACTCGTGGCACCTGTATATGTGCCAGCACCAGTAATCTTAGTGAGTAGTGACGAAGCAGCATGCTTAGACACACCGCCACTGACCTGTTGTGCTACAACAAGTGCAGGAGCAAGAACAAGTGCAGACGCTAGAAGGAGACGCTTCATACTACCTGCTCCTTACTTGCTTTGACCAAAGCTAACTACACCAGCACCACCACTGGCAGACGTTGCAATCAGCCCCTTAGCATCAGGAGGAATAGGAATGATCGCATCATCCAGACCAGACACCACACGTGCAGGCAATGCACTAGTATCAAAGGTGATAGTCAACAGACCAGTAGACACACCGCCAACAACGCGGGCATGAGAGAATCGACTACCATTGAATCCTCCCCCACCAACATCTAGAATCTGTGGAATAGGTACAGTTGCAGTTGTAGCAATGCTTACACTGGCAGATGTGACGAACATTACACAGACTCCATATCGATTGTAGGCACATCATTGGCATTGTCTCGACGGACTATTTCAATAACCAGTCCACCATCCATCCTATGGCGATGTTCAACAATATCAGCAGGCCGATGACCAGCACGGTCCAGCACGTCCTTCGCAGCACTGATCCGATCCGCACGGTTGCCTGTCTCAAGTGCCTCAACCATAACAGAAGCAGCACGCTTTGCATTCTTGGCGAGTAGCTCGCGAACCACGCCAGTCTCACTATCAAGCACTGTTTGGACGACTGCCTCATGCATCTGCGTGAATGCATCGCTGGTCTTTATCCTACCGACTTGATCCACGCTCAGATTAGTTGCAATGGCGATTTCTTCGTCATCCAGACCAAACATCATATACGACAAGACAACGCCAACAGCGTTCATTGTCCTTGGCAATTCAGGCAAATCACTGATCTTGCGTCGAGCATTGGCTACGATTCGTTGCGCCTCTGCTGGTGTCGGAAGTTCAACCATCCCAGATCGAGATTGTTCGCCTGGACGAACTACTCGACCGCCTGGGTAGACCATTCGACCATCTGCCAAGCGCAACGGACTGTCAGGACCAGCTAGTGCCATCAGGGTATCCTCAATCTACCAATGAGAGCACCAAGATTACCTGATCCACCACCAGTTGGAATGCGCGGTCGAATAGGCACACGTGGGGGAGCGCGCAGTCCACTCTGCATCATCGCTTCATTTGCAACAGATGGATCAACTGTTGCAGGCCCACGTGGCATGTTGCCTACCATCTCAGGAGGAACAGGCTGCACACCAGGGGCCATTGGCTGATAAGGCTCAACACCAGCAATAGCCTTCTGCATTGGTCCCTCAAGTGCAGTCGGCCCTTGTCCACCTTGCAACTGCAATGGTGTAGGAGGACCACCGAGTTGCATAGGCACTTCTGGCCCAGGCAGACGCAATGCAGGATCAGCAGCACTTATCTGAGGCATACCTGGCGTAGGTGAAGGCATACCACCTTGCACTGCATTCATTTGTGGAGCACTACCACCAAAGCGCGATGCACCCCACAGTGCAGCAGCAGGCACACCCATTGCAACCAATGCTCCAATTGGATCAAACTGGCTGCTGTCTTGGTTCTCTACATCTGTAGATGGCTGTGCGCTTGTTGTGTTTGGTTGTCCTCCTGTCTGCGATGTAGTAAGCGGTCCAGCAGGTGGAGTTGCATGAAGCTGTGCATTACTTTGGCCTACTGAACGACCACCACCACCACCTTGTCCTGCTGCTTGCATTGCAGCTTGATCATCAGCTTCACTAGACGGCGCATTGTTACCAAGACCAGGGATGTATCCTGGCTGTCGTGCATTCTGCTCTAATACCTTACGGATGCTGTCACCATTCAGTGGAGCACCTTGAGACTTGAGGAAGTTGAGCACGATGGTCGTTGGGTTGAGGGCATCGTCAGGGGGGCTGGGATCGGCTCCCCTCAAAGGAATTGGTGGAGAGGGCAATTTTGCCATTGACTATCCTCCCTTTTGGAGAATAGCATGAGCGATCGACGCAGCCATAGCGGAATGAGCAGGACTATTCGAGTGGCCTCCACCCTGCGCCATCATTGGCATACCGCCACCACCCATCTTGGCATCCATTGCCATGTCCTGTGGGGAATTTTGCTTTATTCCCTGAGCCTTATCACCTGCAACCTCGGCAGGCGTGTCAGCTTTCGTTGCAGCTTTGGCACTAACACCACCTGGCTTTCGTTGCGGAACCGACTTGCGGGGAGTGGGGCTGGCGATCGACTGTCTGATCTCGGGACCGTAATCACTTCTCGCCATTACCATGCACCTTTCCCACCGCCGCCATTCATGCTGGCATCGGCTACATACGTAGAGGGATACGGAACACGGTCGAGCAGTGCCTTGAAAGCAGTTGCATCAGCAGCAGTGGTATTCCTGCTTACCAAAGTAACGGTCTCGATTGGCACCAGACCACCACCACCATCATTGGCAAACGCTTGGGCTGTTCTACGAGCACGTGTCTTGGTAGCAGCAGAGCCAGCAGCAGCACCAATCAGTGTGTACAACAACTGCTTTGCAACACGATGTTGTGGACCATTACGAAAGATACGAGCAATCGTTTGGTCTGCTGACGAGATACCATTAGCATACGCATAACCACTCGTGCTGTATGTAACAGCATCACCACTACCGAGCGTCGGTGAGAAGCCAGTAAAGGCAACGCGGCCGGGCGTTGTCTGCAAGCCATAGTTTGCCATTTACGCACTCCATTTGATTGAATTGTTGGCGCTTTTACCGTAGATCCTCCATACACATCTGGCAAGATAAATCAAGCCTCCATTGCCACAAATCTGTAGACGACCAACCTTGTACTATATTCTGGCCTGCCCCCTCATACTACTCACACACTACCTATACACACTACCTATACAAGCTACGCAATATGTGTTCGTTGGGCTGTTCAGGTGTTTGGGTGTTCGGGCGTGTGATTCAGGTGCACAACCCACTCCGGCTCACTACTAATCTACCCTCTTTGGGAATTGGTAGGGGGACTACCGGGGTAGAGTAGACATACATACTATACAGCAATGCATAGATACATCAATGCATCACTACATGCATCAACGCATGCACTATGACGCGTGTTGTCAGGGGTGGTTGCATAGGTTGATCTGAGGATAGGCGAGTGCCAGCATTCACTAACAGCTTGGCGCACACGTTGCCATCTTGCCACACACTGTTGCTCACATACACATATGCATTGCAGTGATTGGGGTGTTTTATAGAATCTAGTATATGATTATGCATATACACATGACGTATGAGTGCATAAGTGTGCATGTCCATAGCAAGCCTACAACGAGGCTATGATAGCCTATGGCTGTCGAGGTAGTACGGCATGTCAGCCTAACCTTGCCCATGTAGCCTCATGTATGAGGATATGGCATGGTTGGCTAGTTAGCATAGTTAGGCTAACATCGATAACATTGCATGGCTATCTACGCATGTAGATCGGTTGCCATTGCATTATCGTTTGACATAAGCATGGAAAGCGAGTATACTTTTCATAGTTGATCGATACCCGATCAACGCCTCTCGCGGTTCCCATCCGGTCCCGCGTGTGATGGAGTGTAACAGTTATGGCACGCAACACGACGACTAAGACATTCTCTATTGGTAGCACTGCCCTAGTTCCTGCTACGGCAAATGCGCCAAGCGTTACACCACCAACCATCGATGGTCAGGTGGTCAAGCCTGCCAAGGTCGGAGACAATTCAGGCAAGGCAATGGACCTACTGCCAACCATGTCTGAACTACATGACCGCATGGTTGACTTGTTCAATAACTGGGACAAGTCCGACGCACAGTCGGAAATGGCGCAATACAACATCGTTCTGCGGATCATGCAGCGCCATGAGTTGTTGGCTAAGGCAGGCAACACGATGGTTCCGCTAGCCAGTATGGCTACCGAACCAGCTAATCATCCTACCTTCACCGGCATGCTGAAGGAAATGACAGACGACATTGCTGGACCATACATCCAGAAGAAGGACCATAAGGGGCGCGAGAGTGCTGACGCAAATGCATACCGTGCCAAAGTCGAAAAGCGTATGCGCGATGCACTGAAACTATGCATCAATATGGCATGGGCCAAGATCACTCGTGAGTTCTACGACTATGACCGCAGCATGTGGCGAGTTCCGCCGACGGTGTTCCTTGCGCCAGGTTGGCAGTGCCTTTCACTGACGCATAAACAAGAAGGCGACAACTTCGTTCCTGTGCCTTTCGTCTACATGCACGCTGATACGCGACACGTAAATTACACTGCCACCAACAAGGACGGTGCGATCAGAGACTTCTCACTGTCCATCGCACAGTTGAACTATGCGGTCGGCGAACAAATGAAGGTTAAGACAACCGACGCACCAGCCGATGCCGCTACTCCTGCTAGTCCGCAGGATGCGAAGAAGGAGCGTGCCGCACAGCAAGCTAAGGCAGAACAGGCTAAGTCTGCTGAAAGCACAACCGAACCTGGATTGTCTGGCAAGGCGGACCGTTCGGTCTACATTTCGGAACTTAACAAGTGCCTTATGTCCATCGCACGCATTGTGGAATTGGATACGGTTGGCGCGCTGACCTATGCCGATTTCACGCCCGGCAGTTGGACCGCTGCCGTCAACCTTGCAATCGTTGTCGATCGTATCACTGAACGCGAGTTGGCAAGCAAGGATACCGGCCGAGTCAAGAAGGCGAAGGCCGCATAACCTAGCCTAACTACCTAACCCCACTGGCGCAAGTCAGTGGGGTTTTTCTTTGCCTATCGCATGGCTATCTACATACGTAGATGGATGCATGCAATCCCACGCGCGCGCAGCGCAGCGTACGCATCACTAGGCCCAACACTTGCATTGCATAACCAATCATGACTACGCCATTACATCATTGCACTCATGTGTGTTGCATGGTCAAACGCCAGCGCACAACACAATAGGACACCAATAGTCGTTGCCAACTATGCACACACCTACACACTACCCATTTGGCAACGCACACAGAGGCACATAAATCCACGAGAGCATCCACCTAACCCATTGATTCTACACATCAATGGGCACCCATTTATGGTCCCAGGAGCCTTGTCCACAGGCTCATTGCGTGGCAGGAGATGGGTCAGGACCACTGACCCATCTGTTTAAGTGATGGGTCGAGGGGCCGAGGCATCATCATTATTTATGCAGATGCCTCAGATTATGCTTGACATAAGCCACAAAATATGGTATCTTCCAGTTCCCCTCCGCGAAGCACCGCTGAGGGGACGGGTGGGACACACTGCATATCGCGACATACCCAAAAACACAAAGGATAACATATGTCAGCACATACGCAACCACACTTACCTACAATCTATGTAGAACTAGTCGGTGCGGAACTATGTGAAACACATGGTCCCAAAGTGTATTACTTCATATTCGGTGAAGAGATACAGCATACAGCCAAATCCAAATCAAAGATAATAGATAACAGGCTGTATGTACTACAATGGGTGGCACATGCTAATCGGGTACGTTGGCGTGGTGAGTTCATACCAGGAACACGGAGCACAAAGATGCAAGCAATCAATAGAACCTTCCTCGATGATACAATGGAAGCAGCTCGGCTAATGCATGTTGCTAGTACATTACAGCAACAAGCGGATGTAATGCGCCAACAAGCACAATCATTACTCGATAAACATGTGAATCCTAATACACACACGGATGATGAGGACTAACACGCATTTGACATAACCACTAACATGTGCTATAATACTCATAATGAACAAACAAGCCACAACCAAGTGGCCACCCATCAACCATCTACATATGTAGATGACAAGCGAGGCAACCAAATGAATACCAAAGATTGGCCAGCCATCATCACAGGTCTACCCGAACTCAAGACATACTTACGCAAGCGACCACATGCACGAATGGTTGCTGAGTTCTCAGGCAATGGCGCAGTGAGTGTGCTGTTGCCCACCGACGCAGCAGTTGAGGAGTTCGTTGCGCTTGTGTGTGAGCGGGAGACAGCGTAGAGATGGCAATAGATCCAGCACTGATCAACAAACTTGCCAATGCAATAGCCGAGAAGCTAGTTGACTTACTTCCAGTCGCGTTTCTTATCCATGATGAGGACATGGAACTACTCATAAAACTTCTACCACTCGTGAAGAAGGGTCACACAGTTACAGATGACGAGAGGCAACACATCGATGATGTGATACGTCATGTGTGGAAGGCATGTAAGCCTCTTACAGACAAAGACATGGATAGGCTACTACGTGGCCTAGACATGATTGAGGCACAAGAACAAGCAGACAAGGAGACTAAACAATGACAGATGCTACCGCACCACGCTACCAGATCAAATCACTCACAGACCATGGCAGGCTCATTGCCTACGTGGTCTATGACCATACGACACGTGACGAGTATTACACCGTCACGTTGTCTAACAAGCTACCTGCGGAACAGGCGCTTACGCAGGCTAGAGAGAAATGCGCCATACTCAACAAACAAGATGAGGCAACCAAATGACCAACGATGAAATGTTCATCGACATGTATCCTACAACCAAGGCTACATTCGACAGGATGCGTAAGTCAGACGAGCGTATCGAGGCATTGTCCAATGCTCAAATGTTCATTGCCGCTGCCGACGATGACAAGTTCTGCCGCGTCTACATGCGTATTGACAAACGTGCCGCACCTCCTGGTGATGACATTGAGGCAGGCTACTATGTTGGCATTCTTCCGTATGCTGCTGACCAAGTGGATGCGGAGAAGTTCACCAAGCTGACGGTAATAGCATCGCGCAACATCATGAGGCTGACAGTAAATCGGTTGTGGACTGACCTGTCTACACATGTAGACGACAACAAAGCAGCCTAACCCATAACCATCAACCACCCCTGTCGCTGGCACTATGCACAGCGTCAGGGGCATGGAGGGCTACAATGTATGGCTACGATCACAGATCAATCGTGCAGAAGTGGTATGATAGACGATCACTACCAGCACGCAGCCTAATCACAGGCACTATCCTCCTATCGTTGCCTGCGCTTGCATTGGCTGCACTCATTGGTGCTGCTCAACTAGTCACATGGTGGGATGACTATGTTCCACCCCATCCCATCTCGTGTATCACTATGACTAACGGAGTCATCGTGTGTGGTGAGGCGCAATGAGTAGGCGCCACATACGAATGATCGAGGCGTTCATCGAGTATGAGGAACGTCGAGCACAACTGGCTACACACGTAGACCCAAACGCCGATCACTCAGTGGTCGGTGTTCCTCTAGGCACTAGGCTACAACGCATCATCAGGCTAGACAATGGTTGGCGGCTCTGGTTGGCAACCAATGACTTCAAGCATGGCACCTACCTAGACATACACAACAATGGCATGATCGTGCGTGTTACGGTTAGAGCCGATGAGGGTGATGAATGCTTCGTGGTCCGACCAAGTGATGACCATATCAGGCCAAGTGAGTAGTCCACGGAGCGCGAAGCGCGAAGTGCGCATAGTCGAACCCAAATACACTGACATAACCGAGCACAACCAAATCAACCTGATTCAATGTAACCAAACAACATGAGGCAACCATGACAATCCAGCCACATGATATGATGGAACTTGGTGCAGA
>Ga0105245_10001775_pt1 | contig 19650 bp, 15 predicted proteins | sample KBSM54metaG_FD_81523 | JGI IMG/M metagenome (GOLD analysis project Ga0105245, IMG submission 81523) | Miscanthus rhizosphere microbial communities from Kellogg Biological Station, Michigan, USA - KBS M5-4 metaG | ecosystem: Host-associated > Plants > Roots > Rhizosphere > Soil | place...
CTCGCCGTCGCTGCCAGCAAGCGGGCGCTGAATCGCGGCTTCAACGCCGACCTTTCCGTCGGCTGCGAACTCGAGGCCACCGCCTTCGGCGCGCTGTTTGCGACCGAAGATGCCCGAGCCGGGCTCACGGCATTTTTGGCCAAGCAGCGAACGCCGTACCAAGCTCGTTGAAGTGTTGCCATTCGTCGCCCAGAAACCCAAAATAAAATCAGTACTTATGCCCAAATTTTGGCACCCCTGTGCGGCGCTGATCGGGCTCGGGTTTGGGCTTTCCGCCTGCAACGGCTGCAGCGGCGATAAGCCGTACACACCGTTTGGGGTCGCCTCGACCCTGCCCCCGACCGCCGTCGAGCCCCCGCCGAGCGTGACTTCGGAAGCAAGCGCGGCGCCCGCGTCGACGGCGCCTGCGGGTTTTGCGCGCAGGCCGGCCGAGCTCCTCCCCGGCGCGCCGCGCACGGCACAAAACGGCGATCAAACGTTGACCGCGCCCGACGCGCGCGCTTTCGCACAAATGGTGCGCGCCGATTTCGACGGCGATCAAAAACCGGATGCGCTGGCATGGCTCACGCCCGCACCGGGTGCGAAGGACGCGCCGCCGGGCGAGCTTTGGTATTTTGGCGGCAACAAGCCGCCGCAAAAGCTGCTCGCACTGCCGAGCTTCGTGCCTTCGGGACCAGATTGTACGGTCGGCATCTCACTCGCGCAGACCGGACCACACAGCGCGTCGCTCGACGCGGAAGCCGTTTGCAAGACGGCGCTCATCTCCCGAACGCCGCAACGCGCGCTCGTGGTGGTCTCGCCCGCTGACCCGCACCCCGTGTTGCTCAGCCTGCGAATCGCGGCGCCGGCACCCGATGAAACGCTGACCTTGGCCGTCGATTCATCGGACCAAGATCAAGATGGCCGTGACGATGTGCGGGTCAGCGCGAGCGTCGCTCGCGTCGGTTCCGGGGATGCGGCCAGCGCGGATTTAGCATGGGTTCAGCGTCCGGCGGGGATCTCGCGCTTGGCCAGCGAACCTGCCGCCTCGCTCATCCGACTCGGCGCGCGACTGAACACGCACGCACACAACAAGCATGGCGGCCCGAGCGAGGGCGAACGCGTGAACAACGTGCTGCGCCTCCTTTCCACGCTGTGCGCCGAGGGCGGCGTTCCGCGCGTCTTCGACGAAGAAGGCTCAGCGCTTCGCTGTGGTGGTCTGTCGCAGGTGATCGATCAGCTGTGGGCCAGTAGTGTCGAGGGCGCTCTGGCTCAGGGAGACGTGCTCGAGGCGTTCGCGGCCTTCGCTCGTGATGGCTGGTATTTCGGGAAGGGCTCGAGCGGCGAGCGCAAAGCACTGGAACGCGGACTACTGCGCTCGGTCACCAAGTTCGACGTCAGCACGGTGCTCGGGGCTCAGGCGCGTCCTTCACTGCCTCGCCCGCCGCGCTTCAGCCCGCTCGGGTTCGAGGCCGACGGCTCGTTGCTCATTCGCGGCGACGCACAAGTCACGCGCGTGAGCGCCGATCGCACGAGTGAACAAGCACTCTCACCGGAGGCCGGCGCCCCCAGCTGGCCACTAGAAATCCTGGGCCAAAACGGCGCGCGCCTGGTCGGCACCAGCCACGCTTGCGACCGCTCGGAGCTGCTCTTCAACCAAAACGATTCCGCCAATCACGCGCTGCCCGCGCTGATGACGCGCCTCTTGGCGGGTCGGCCAGCGAGTTGCGCAGGGCGCGGCACGGGGCCAGTCGTGAACATTGCACCGATCTCGTTCGAGCACGGTCGGCTGGATGCGCTCGTCGCGGGCTCGCGCATTTTGGCGGTCGTGCCGGGGACGGCGACGGAACCCGCGCTGCCCGCTCTCGGCACGCCCCTCTCACCCGACGGACATACGGTCGTGTCGACGACGCCACTCGGTCTGCTGATCGCTGGCGACCGCAAGGAGCTGTGGCAACTCGGCAATCTGCACGAGCACGCAGACGTGACGAAGCTCAGCGATTGCGTCGTCGGCAATGCGGCAAGCGCGGTGGCCTGCATCGAGGCAGGCCACGTGGTCATTTTTGCGCGGGCTGAGCCGAGCACGCACGTCGCCAAATAGGCGGCGTGCGCGGTCGAAGCTCAGGGAGCTTTGGTCGGGGGCTTCGAACGCTCGATATAGCTGCGATCGCGCGTGTCGACGCGGACCCAGTCACCTTCACCGATGAACAGCGGCACGTTCACGGTGGCGCCAGTCGAAATCTTGGCCGGTTTGGTCACGTTGGTCGCGGTATCGCCCTTCACGCCCGGTTCGGTCTCGGCGATCTGCACGATGATGTGCGGCGGAAGCGCGATGCTGACGGGGTTACCGTTGTAAATCGTGATCACGACGTCGATGCCGTCGATCATGAAGCCAGCGTCGTCACCGACGACCTCGCCCTGAACGGTGACCTGATCGCCGGTCATCGAGTTCATGAACACGTAGGCGTCGCCTTCTTTGTAGATGAACGACAGCGTGCGATCTTCGACGTCGGCGGGTTCGAGTTTCTCGCCGGAGCGGATGTTCCGTTCGATGGTGCCGCCGTTCAGCATGTTCTTCATTTTCGTGCGGGTGAAGGCTTGGCCCTTGCCCGGTTTCACGAACTGAAAATCAGTGACGACGTACGGTTGCCCGTCCATCAAGAACTTCAGGCCTTTGCGAATGTCGCTAGTGTCCATGCTTTCCTCGAGAATTGGCCCGAGCGGGCAAATCGGCCGCCGGGGGGCTCGCTCTAGCCAGGGATGGGCTGGTTTTCAAGGCGGAAAGCGCCTTTTCACCGGCCAGCCACGTTTTCTCCGTTAGTTTTGCGCGAGCGACCGGCCGGGAAAGCGCCGAGAGGCGCCACTTGCTCACCCAGGCGCGCAGCGATACTCACTTGGCGACCGCATGAACGAGTACGAACTCGAGGAGATCAAACGCGAGATCGTGGAGAGCCGCGCCCTCACCATCAAGACCAACAACTTGGTCAACGCGCTCGCCGCCGATCTCAAAAGCATCTCGAAGCGGCAGCAAGGCGCCGAGCGGAAAGTGGTGCTCAACAGCGCCACGGCCTACGTGGTGACGATTGCGCTCTTGCTCGTGTTCGTGAAGCTCGCCTGGGACATTCGCCTGGAAACGGTGCGCGGCGAAAACAAGGAGACGCGCGATCAGCTCGACGCGATGGAAAAGGACGTGAAGTCCGGGCAAGAGCGCGAAGAGCTACAGAAACGGGCCAGCCGCCAGGCGAGTGAGTTCTATCAACTCATCGTGCAGAACAAACGGCAAGAATTGATCGCGGCTTACCCAGACGTGGTGAAGCTCGATTTGACGCCCACCGAAAAGGCCGTGTTCGACAGCGCCGTGGAACGCGCCAAGAACGAACTCTCGCTCATCGCCTATCAAACGGGGGTGGATCACATCCGCATGCAGCGCTGGCACGAGGCGCAACAAGCGTTCCGTGAGTCACTCAAATACAAGAGCGACGCGGCGCATAGCCCACAAGCCAACTTGCAACTCTCGCACGCGCTGATTCAACTCGGGCTGCAGCGCGACGCGATTCCGATCTTGATGCAGCTCTCCGAAGCCTCCGCCGACAAAGAAGCAATGGACGAGGCGACGCTCGAGCTCGCCGAAGCGGAGCTCGCGATTCAGGCGTGGAATGACGCAAAAAACACGCTACGCGCCTTCATTCGTCGCTTTCCGTCGAGCCCGCACATCAACGACGCGCGCGCCAAACTAGCCGAAGTTTCGCTTTATCATTGAGCGCCCCTCGCGCACTGAAGGCGCTCCCGTGCAGACTCAAAAGCTCGGGCTCGTCGGCACGATCGTGAACGCGGGTTGGTTCCAGAAGGTGGCCTTGCTCGGCCCGAGGTTGGCGCGCGGGCCAACCAGCACCAGCGCATAGGTCGAGCCGTTACTCAGATCCGAAAGGCCGCCGCGCGCCAGGACATCGGTCCAGGGATCGGTGAGCAGCGAGACGCCATCGGCCCACGCTTGGACGCTCTCCGCGGGATCGCCCGTGTATTCGGAACTCGCATGCCCAACGAGCGCCGGGCGCGGCGCGAGCTGACCGGGAACCACGCCGGTCGCGATGGTGATGCCGAGATTCGCGCCCGGGAGTGAACTGCGCGAGTAGATGTCGACCGCGCCGGTGGCACGTGAAGCTTGCACGACCTGCATGCCGACGTAGAGGTCCGTCATTTTGCGCGAGAGTGGGACGAACACCGAGCTCAGCGTGGGCTGGAACGAGCTGAAGCCGGCGCCGCAGTACTTTTCCGCATCGAACGCCGTAAAGCCCGAGCCGCCCATGCAGCCGTCGAAGACGAGCAAGTAGCTTTGCCCAGCGTTCAATGTTCCGGCGGGAATAATGGGCAATGCGCGCACGCGTAGGCTGGATTTCGGAGCATTCGCTGCGGCTCCGGCGGCGCCCGCATCAGCGGCGCTGTCCGCGAGCGCGATCGGCGCACCGCTCGCGCCGTTACCGCTCACGCCGGCTTCCCCGCCCGCTCCGCCTGCGCCGGGTTCGCCGGACAGCGAAGCTTCGACCGAGGTGGCTAAAGCCACGGCATGCGCGCAATCGAGCCCATTGAGCTGCTCGAGATCACCGGCGATGACGATCGGCTCGAGCGCCTCGCTGGCCGCGGCGAGGCCGGGCACCGTCGCCACGGCCAGCCCCGCACCGAACGTGAGCGCGTCACCCCCGAGCGGATGACCGAAGGGCTTAGGGTCAGCACCGTCGGCGCTCTTGGCAAAACAGACCAGCACACTCGGCGCATCCTCGATGCCGTTGACGACCGTAAGCGCGCTATCGCCCGGCGGTTCGTAGTCCGAATGACCGGCAGTGCCGCCATTCCCTCCGTTGCCGCCCCCGCCAACCGGAGCGCGCCCAGCGCTGCCGCCGGCGCCAGCGGCCCCGCCACCGGGGACACTCGGCTTTTTCTCCAGCGCTGCGTGATTGGTGACGCACGCGACCAAGGCACACGCGCAGATCGAGCCGAAGAGCCAAACGTTCGCGCGAGTCATGCGCCCTCGATATGCCACGCGCGCCTTGCCTTTTCCAGGTGCGAGGGGGCGACTCAGGGCTCGCGCAGCAGTGAACAGGCCAGCGGTTGACGAAATTCGAAGCCGGATTCCAGGCCAATTCGCGCAGCACCCGGGTGAGCGCCCACGAAGCGGGCGACGATGCGCGCGGGCACTTCTTCCCCTCGGCGCGGCGCCGGCTCGGCCCCTAACTCCACCGCTTCCAGGCACAGCCGCTCGGCGTTGCCGCGGACGATGGCAAACATGCCTGAGTCGGCATTTGCCGATGCGCCGCCTTCGACCACTCGGAGCCACGCCGCACGCGTCTGCAAAATCGCGCGCGCGTCGTCAGCCGCGGGTTTGCACTCGGGCGCGCTGGCGAGAAACAATCGTGACCACGGCGCGAGCACCGACTTCACGCCATTTTCGTCCAGTAGCAGCGCGGGGTCCGTCGTGCTCGGCGGCTCGATGCCTGAGCGAGTACGCAGCACCGCGAGGGCGCCGTGCGGGCCCCACGCGAGCGCATCGGCGTTCGCCGGATACAGCCGCGCATCACCACCGGGAATTTGGAACAAGCGCCGCGCTCGCCCGTCACTGATTTCGCTCACGACCTCCGTGCCGTCGTCCGACGCACGCAGGACGTCGAGCGTATGAGGCGCGGCGGCCAGCGCGCTGATCGTCGTGAACGAAGGATCGGCTTCATGCAGAAAGAAGGCTTCGGGTGCGCCCACCTCGTGCATCCAAAGTGGCGCGCCATCGTCGAGGATGAGCCCGTCCGCCTCGGCAGGGCCGTGGCCGAGCACTGGCAAACCGCTGGTTTCTGAGCCGTTTGCGGCGTCCATCGCCGGATCGGGTGCGCCGACACGACGCGCCGCAACGAACAGCGCGCGCCAGGAGACCGCCGCTCGATGGAGCTCTGCGCTGGGATCGAATGCAGACACGAACGAATACTGTTTCGGCGCGGCGAGCCCCGGCCAAAGCTCATCCGGTTTGGGCTCGGCGGGCGGTTCCACTGCCTTGCCGACCACCGTCGCGCGTAAGCCGAGTGCGTCGAGGCTGCCGCTCTGCGGGCGCATCACGCTCCAAGTGAAGCGCGCAGAGAAGCGCTCGTCGCCGGCAGGCGCGGATTGGGCCGTGACACCGAGCCCCACCTGCTCACTATCCGCCGGCGCTGGCCGATCGCTCAGCGACGGTGGCGCCAACTCCTGACACGACAAGATCGGGATCGGGATCGGAGCCAACGGCGGTGGCGCAGCCGCTACGGTCGCACGCGAGGTCGGCGCGGGGACTTCGGCCTCCCAACCCACACGCAGCCAGGCGCCCAAGTGACAGCCGACTGCCGAACAGCGCATCGCTGCAGCCGGCTTGGGCTTGCCGATTGTCACGCCGGGCGGAGCCAGTGTCTCCACCCAGGTTTGACCCCAATCGTTCGATTGGAAGGCGTGGCGTGCGCGGTCGAACGCGAAGGCGCGTGCGCCAGCGGCAAAAAGGCTCGAAAATTGCCGAATCGAGGGCTCGATTCGCCCCTCGGCAGTGACCACGACCGCTCCGTTCGGTGACCACCCGCGGACGCCGCCCACGCCGAGAGCGACCCAGCGCAGCCCGAGCCACTCGGATTTGTCCGACGCGACATCGAGCAAATTGTCCGTCGAGGTGAGCGGCGTGAACACGCCGCTCGCTGCGTCGAGCAAGCCCGGAGCCGGGCCGACGACCAACGCCACCGCCCCGCCCCCTTGCTTGGGAATGAAACGAGAGACGCTCGGTGCGACGGCGGCCTTGGCACTCGGCGCGGCCCCGGGAGCGGCCACGAGCGCGCCCAGTTTCGACGAAACATCGTAGTCCACGAACGGGCCACTTTGGGGGTGAACGCACACCGCGCCGGGATGCACCTCACCGTTACAACGCGCTTCGGCGAGCAGCACCCCCTCGGCAAAACGCAGTTTTACGCCGGCCGGAAACTTCGCCAACGTGCGCGGGCTTTCGCCGAACACGCCAGAGAGCACGATGCTGCCGCGGCTCGGCGCGCTGCACACCAAAAGCAGCCCCGCGTTGTCCCCGAGCACTCGGCAGTCCAAGTCACTCGGCACGAGCGCGCGGGTCATTTGCACGAGTTCACCGGTGCGAAGGTTGACGGTCGCCACCGCACCGCCGACCGCCACGGCGGAGAACTCTTCGCCAATCGGCACGCCAAAGCGGAGCGCGCGCTCGATCGGTGGTTCGGGAACTGGCCACAACGCGTCCGGCGCGGGGCGCGGGCGGGGCTCCTCTACTGCAGCCTGCAGACGGGTGGCGCCCGCCTTTTCCAGCTCTAAAATCGAGCCAGAGCTGAGCGTCGCGAAGAGCCGATCGGCCTTCGCAGTAACACTCACCGCGTGCGCACCGCTCGGTAGCGTGAGCGTGCGATAGCTCTTGCCCGCATCGTGGCTCTCAGCGCACGCGCCGCCCTCGAGCAGCGCCAAACTTCGACCATCGGCGTGGGACACGATATCGACCAAGAGCGGCGGCGATAACGGCGCGCGCTGCAACGTGTGCCAATCGATCGCCACGCGTTGCCCGTCGCTACCACGAACCAGCAAGAAATTCGGAGCGAAGGCCAACTCCGCCGGCGTGAAGCCGACATCCACCAGCGGCTGGAGGGGATCGAGGAAACTACTCGCCGAGTAGAGCGCCGTCGCGTTCCAAAACAACAGACCGCCACCGAACGTCTCCGAAAGCGGCGCGCCGCCCAAGAGCGGCGGCGAAGCGACACTGCCCGCGACGAGTAGCCCGCTGCTATCGGTGCGCACGCGCAGGCCAGAAACCAAGGCGCCCGTGCGCAGCGGCGCTCCATCGCGAAATGAGCTCCGTTCGAGGTAGCTCGGAGCGAGGCGATAGCCGCGAAACTCCGCCCGCGGCAGCGGCTGCACGGGCGGCGGAGGCGTAAATACTTTGCTCACGCGCGAAGGCGGCTGCGCATGAACGCAACCAAAGCTCAGCAGCGCACCAACAACCCCAAAGGAAAACTCCCGAGTCACCCAGCAAACGCTATCATCAATTCAGGCGCGCCCCAATCACGTGACCGTGATTCAAGGGCCCGTGACCTTTGCCGAGGCCCGGAGCCGTGCGAATGGCCTCGAGCACGTAGCTCTCGGCGCGGCTCACGGCATCTCGCAACGTGAAACCATGAGCGAGGCCGCAGGCAATCGCCGAAGCCAAAGTGCAGCCAGTCCCGTGCGTCGACGCCGTGGCGATTCTCGTGTGTTCGAAGCGCGCGCCCTCGCCATCGGCCGTGCGCAGCAAATCCACGATCTCGTCACCTTCCAGGTGCCCACCCTTGATCAGGACTGCGCTCGCGCCAAATGCCAGCAACCGATCCGCAGCGCGATCCATGTCATCTGGGGTTTTGATGCTGATGCCCGAGAGCGCCTCGGCCTCGGGCAGATTGGGGGTGATCAACGCGGCGATCGGCAAGAGGCGTTCGACCAGCGCGACGCGGGCCTTTTGTTGCAGCAGCGCGGCGCCGCCTTTTGCCACCATCACCGGGTCGACGATGATGGGAATGTGCCGCGCGCGGGATTCGAGCACCGAGGCCACCGCCGCGATCACCTCCGCGGAGTGCAACATGCCGGTTTTCACCGCATCGGCGCCGATGTCGGAAAGCACCACCGACATCTGTTCCGCGACGAACTCCGGGTCGACCGGCACGATCCCGAACACGCCCAGCGTGTTTTGTGCGGTCAGCGCGGTGATCGCCGTCGCCGCATAGCCGCCGAGCACGGTGATGGTTTTCACGTCAGCCTGAATACCGGCACCGCCACCGGAATCCGAACCTGCTACCACCAGCACGCGACCTCGAGGTTCCGGAGCTTCGATCATGCGGGAGATACTAGCGCCGAAGAGGAAACCCGGAAAACTCTCAGGAAAAGGACTTCAAACGGCAGCCCCGTGGCAGTGCGCTCGACAATTGCCCGCCTGTCCCCGCTATGCTCCGAGGTTCCGTGCCTCAGGACCTCGCCCACACGCATGTCGGTCAGTTGGTAGCGGGGCGCTATCGCTTGGTCTCGCTCATCGGCCTCGGGGGCATGGGCGCAGTGTACGAGGCGACGGATCACGAGGGCCAGCCATTCGCGCTCAAGCTGCTCTATCCCGAGCTCCTGGATGGCGAAGCCGGGCAGCGCTTCGAACGCGAGTCGAAGGTGGTGCTCGGGTTGTCACACCCGCACGTGGTCGCGACCATCGAGGCGGGCTTCGACGACACGCTCGGCTCGCATTTCTTGGTCATGCCGCGATTGCACGGCCGCGATCTGGATAGCATTTTGGAAGAACTCGGCGCGCTCGTGCCCGAGGCGGCCGTGCGCATCGCGCTACACGCCGCACGCGGCCTTTCGGCGGCGCACCGCTTGGGCATCGTTCACCGTGACGTGAAGCCCGGCAATTTGCTGTTCGATCACGATGGCGACGAGATCGTGGTCAAAGTCTGCGATTTCGGGATCGCCAAGCGCCCCGGCGCGTTCGCGGATGATTCGCTCACCAGCACCGGAAGCCAGCTCGGCACTCCCGACTACGCTGCCCCCGAACAGTTGAAAAACGCCAAGGCCGTGGATGCGCGCAGCGACATTTGGGGTCTCGGCGCCACGCTCTATCAAATGCTGTGCGGGGTCGCGCCCTTCTCGCACATCGAGTCCGTTTTCGACCTGATCACGGCTATCTGTACGGAAGACGTGCCGCACTTACAAGATCGCGCGCCGTGGGTCGAGCCGAAGCTCGCGCGGCATGTGCACCGCGCGCTCAGTCGCGATCCGAATCAGCGATTCGCCACGATGGAAGCGTTCGCTGACGCGCTCCGGCCTTTTTCCGCTGGCGACGAATATCTGGACGACGCGTTCATCGCCAAAGTTCCCGCCGAGCTGCGGGCCTACGATGCGGAGCGCGCCGATCTCGCGCTCTCCGTCACCGCGGCCATCCCGCTCGTGCCCGCTCACGACGACAAGCTCGCGTTGGTCGGCAAGAGCCTCGATCAGCGCTACCGCGTGCTGCGCTTGATCGGCCGTGGCGGAATGGGCTCGGTGTACGAAGTTTCGGATCCGAACGGCAAAAAGCTCGCGGCCAAGGTGATCTCTGCCGGTATGACCGGTGCCTCGGCCAACGTGCTCGAGCGCTTTGCGCGTGAGGCTCGCGCCGCGAGCGACATCAACAGTCCCAACGTCGTCGCCACGCTCGATACCGGCTCCGACGGCAGCTTGGGCATGCCCTTCATCATCATGGAGCTATTGCACGGCACCGAGCTCTCGCTCGTGTTGAAGCAACAGGGAGCGCTCGCGCACCGCGTCGCCGTGCGGCTGATGCTGCAAGGAGCGAGCGGTGTCGCCGCGGCTCATACACGCGGGGTCGTGCATCGCGACATCAAGCCCGCGAATCTGTTTTTGCAGATCGACGAAGAAAGCCACGAAGTCACGGTCAAAGTGTGCGATTTCGGCGTCGCCAAGCGCACACGCCTCGGCGAGGGCAACGCCGCCATCAGCCATCTGAGCCTCACGCGCACCGGCGGCATGGTCGGCTCACCGATGTACATGTCCCCCGAACAGGCCAAAAACGCCAAAGCGGTGGACGAACGCACGGACGTGTGGAGCCTCGCCGTGGTGCTCTGGGAGGCGCTCAGCGGCCTTCGCTTGTGGGGCGGCCAAACTTCGCTCGGCGAGTTGATCGTCGCGGTGTGCACGGAACCGATTCCGCAACTGGAACAACTCGCGCCCTGGGTGCCACGCGAACTCGCGCAGGTCGTCCATCGTGGGCTCGAGCGTGATCCGGAGCGGCGCCATGCTTCCGTCCAGGCATTCATCGAGGCGCTGACGCCGTTCGCCGATGGTTCACTCAGCGTCAAAGACAGCGAGCTCGTGGGTTTGACCGAAGCCGAGCGCGCGGCCGTCAACGTCGTCGTCGACATGAGCGCGGCGGCGACGACCGGCATGCTCAACTTGCAACGCGGCGGCCGTGGCGGAGCTTCCTTGCCGCCCACCCCTGAATCACGGCGCCGCGACGCGACGGCAAAAACCGTTCGCCCAGAACGCCCCCGGGCTCCCGCCAAGAAGAGCCAGGCGAGCAATATCGGGCTCATCGCCTTGCTGCTCGTGGTGGTGGGTGTGCTGGCGGCGGCGCTCGGCTACCTGCTCACGAAGAGCTAGCGCTCCCGCAACCGCGCAGCAGTTTCACCACAAAACTAGGCCAAATTCGCCGATCTGCCGGAAGCCTAAGCCCTCGTAGCAGCGCATGGCGAAGGGGTCGCTCGCGAACAACACCGCGCGCTCGACCCCCGCTCTGCGTGATGCCAAAAGCTGCGCCGCGATCGCCGCGCGTGCATGACCACGAGCCCGATGTTCGGGCGGGGTGTAGATGCCGCCCAACTGCACGATATCCGGCAGCGCGGAGTTATAACCCGAGAACGAAACCAGCTTGCCGTTCTCGAGTGCGACCCACGCCAGCCCGTCGTTGATCTGCCAGTCGATCATGCTGGCCGATTGGCGCCGTAAATCGGCTGAATCCACGCCGCCCAGGATCTCCAGGTTGTAAGCCACGCGCCAGGCGTACAGTTGCTCTCGCTCCTCGGGCACGGGTGGCCGACACACGATGGCCCCGGTCGCGAGGGACTGTGGAATGCAGAGCTCGTCGAGGTCGAGCGCGCAAAGCGCCTCGTCTTCATCCTTCTTGGCTGGCACCTCCGCGAGCCCGAGCGCGGCGCGCGCTTCGATCACGTGCTCGAGCGGGCCGAGGATCCCCGTCACTTTTCGGCCACTGATGGCCACACACGCACGCGTCACTTCAGCGACTTGCTCGGGGGCTTGAACGAGCAACACGCCGTTCCACGAGTGCCCCGCGAACGCGACGATGGCACCGTCACGAAAGGCGCCCACGTACTGCCCGCCGAAGGCTTGCCCCTCGTACACGATACCGACGCGCCGAATGTTGGCGCGCGGGATCATCGAACTATCGCGGTGCGCGCCGAGGAAAGCCTCTAAAACGGGTTCGTCCCCGAGGGTGAGCAGGCGAACGGTCATGACCGGCCCACTCTACCATTCGAGGACGAACGAGGGCGCCCGAGAAGCGCCGCAACGCTGACGGGGCTGGTTAGAAGTCGTGCAGCGGGTTCTGCGTGATCAGGTCATTTTCGGCAATGCCGAGCCATGTGACGACCTGGCTCATCGGAACCGTGGGCATGTTGTTCGCAAAGGGGAGCGAGTTCTGCAAGCTCAGCTTCACGGTGCGCAAGGCCTGGAGGGCGTTTGCCGTGGCGGCACCGGCCAATGTCGGCGAGGTGAGGTCGTTGATCGCATCTTGCGTGTTGTCGATGGCGATGTTCATGATTTGCGTGCCGCCGGGCGTCGCGTTGCTACCCAAGTACTGCACGCTCTTCCGCACCTGCACCAAGTTCGTGAGCGCATTGATCGTGCGCAAGAACGCGACGATGTCGTTCTTCTGTGCCGGGAACAGCGCCTGATTCGGCTGGGCAAAGTTGATCGCGCCTGGCGAGTTCAAGAACTGCGTGGTGGAATAGAAGTTCACCGCGTCTTCGATGGTGGCAACGGCGCCGTTGTGGAAAAACGGCGCGGTATCGGCCGCTTCGTAGAGCGGCGGCACGTTGAATTGGCCATCGCCAAAGCCGGTGGCAATCGAGCCCGCAGTCTGCCGGTTGCGCGCGTCGAAGCCGGTCACGCCAAAGCCGCCGTCGAGCGGCTGAGTCGCCGAGGGAATGACCAAGCCGGCAATGCCCGTGTTGATGTCGAAATTGAGCGAAGGATCGCCGAGCAGGTCGCGATGGCAGGTCGCGCAGTTGGCGCTGCCGTCCGCCGCGTTACGCCCAGCATTGGCCGCGCTGTCGCCGAACGTGAGGGCCTGCGTGTTCGGGTTCTTTTGGCGACCGCTGAACAGCTGGAACGCCTCGAGCGCATCGAGCTCGGCCTGCGTCGGCACGCGAAAGCTCGAACCGACGACGCGATTCAGCGAGGTCGTGAAATGTTGTTCGATGGCGCCGAACGCGAATTCGTTCAGGGTACCGCGGCCTGGGGCACCGTCGCCACTCCAGCCCGTGCGTTGATCGGCCGGCGCGCCATCGGGATGAGAGCCGAACGCATCGTCGAAGCCGTGCTGTTGGGTCACGACCTCCCCGATGGAGGTGCTCATGGACAGCGTGTGCGGCACGCTGCGAACCACGAATTTGTGGCTGAGATCCTCGAAACCATCCAGATTTTCCGTGATCAACGCGCTCGGCAGCAGCGATTGATTCTCGAGCCCAGCCGGCACGGCGAACAGCGAATCGCTAGCGGGCAAGTGAGAGATGAAGTTCGCGTCGATGGTCAAATTGTCATCGACACGGTGGCAAGTGCCGCAGGTGCGGCCATTACCGGCAAACGTCTCGTTGAAGAACAATTGACCGCCGCGCTGCACGAGCGGGTCAGTCGTTTCAACCGTAGTGGATAGCGTGCCGGTGACGGGGTCGAGCGTCTTGCCCGCGCGTTCGCGGAAGAAGCGTTTCTCGAACAGCGTGCGCGCGCCCGTGGCGAGCACGTTATTCAGCGGGCTTTGGCCACCCGCCGTGACCACGATCATATCGAGATCGAAATTGACACCAAACGCGGGGAACGCGGCGGTGCCGATGTTGGCGCTCAAGGTATAGAGGTTGGGTTGCCCAGCCACCGGCACGAACGAGCCGACCTTCTTGATCGAGTCGAACGATTCGGGTTTCACGGTGCCTTGGCCGACCGCATTTTTGACGAAATACAGGTCAAAAGTGCTGCTGGCAGGGCCGGTGAGGTTCGCGCTGACGTTGCCCGCGGGCACCACGCCATCGGTCACGAAGTTGATGGTGATGGAGCCGCTGATGGGGGCGCCGTTCGGGCCGAACACCTTTTGTGTGGCCAAGCCAGGGTGGTAACCGAAGCCCATGTGGTGGTGCTGGTCTTCCGCCATTTGGGTGAAGGTGTTCTTGAAGATGCCGTACGCCTGCGCGAGGCCATCTTCCACCGTCAGTGCACTTTCGACCTGCGCGGTCTCATCCCCAGCCACTGGATTGCCCGAGCAGCCAGCGATGCTGCCCACGAACCCCAATGCGCCCACGAAATTCCAAACCCGTCGCCGTTGATTGATCTTGAGCAAGTTAACTCTCCACCCGTTGTGCGGATCCAGCCCGCGCCTATGTGCCAAAGATCAACGAACAAGACCAGCGAAGTAGTGAGTTGCCTCGGTCGATTTATTCCATGGCAACTCGATGACGCAGTCGATATTTGCGTAATACATTTGGTTTAGAGTGAACATGACGCGCCGAGCGAAGTGTGTAGTTGGATGAGCGGCGCACCCCGTCGGCAGTGCTCGCGCCGACCGCATTCAGCGCCGCCCCGACCCCATCCCCTGACACTCAGCGCACCGCAGCCGCCCGCTCGGCATCACCCCGCGCCGCGCAAAACCCGGCGCCAAACCGCGGTTTCCAAGCCTCGCCGCGCCCACCTGCCGCCGCGTTTGGTTTGAGTAGCCATCACTCCCTGGGTGATGCTATCCCCGACCTCGTTGACGGTGCCGATGACCTCCATCGCCCCAAAACCCGCGGCCCCTTGGCGGAATGGCAGACGCAGGGGACTTAAAATCCCTCGATAGAAATATTGTGCCGGTTCGAGTCCGGCAGGGGCTACCCAATCCAATGATCACCGGAGCACACGTCATCATCTACAGCCAGAACGCGGACGCGGATCGCGCGTTCTTTCGTGATGTGTTGAAGTACCCGTCGGTGGATGCGGGTCACGGTTGGCTCATCTTTGCGCTGCCACCGGCGGAGCTCGCGTTTCATCCTGCCGAGAAGAACGACGCGCACGAGCTCTATTTCATGTGCGACGACATTCTCGCCTTCATCGCCGAGCTGACGGCGAAGAGCGTGAGTTGCTCGGCGATTGAGGAGCAACGCTGGGGCTCGATCACGCGGCTCACGTTGCCGGGCGGCGGGAAGATTGGCGTCTATCAGCCGAAACACCCTTCGCCGTTGAATCTCGGCAAGAGCTGAGCCCCGTCGCTCGATTTCGACTTGACCCTCACGCGACGTGAGGCCGCACGCTCCGGTGTCATGAGCAAGCAGCGCACCTACCAAGTGAAGGAAGTGGCGGAACTCACGCGCATCTCCATCCGTACCCTGCACCATTACGACGAGATCGGGCTTTTGGTCCCGCATGGGCGAACCAGCGCGGGCTATCGCGTTTACGACGACGATGACTTGTTGCGGTTGCAACAGATCTTGATTGGTCGTGAGCTCGGGTTCGCGCTCGAGGAAATCCGCCGTTCGCTCGATGATCCGAGCTTCGATCGCAAACAGGCGCTGCTCGCGCAGAAACAGCAACTTCAAGCCCGCGCACAGCACACCGCGGAGATGATTCGCGCGGTCGATGCCGCCCTCGTCGTTTTGAACGAGGGCTCGAGAGGAACCACGGACATGCAGCAAATCTTCGACGGCTTCGACCCCGCACACTACGAAGCAGAAGCCAAAGCGCGCTGGGGGCACACGGACTCCTATCGAGAATCCGCCAAGCGAACCAAAGGCTACCAAGCCGAAGATTGGGCGCAGCTCCAAGCCGAACAAGCCACCATCTACAGCGCCGCGTTCGCCGCCCTCGAGGCGCAGATCCCTGCGGATTCCAGCGCAGCCATGGACATCGCCGAGCGCCACCGCTCCTCGATCGATCGCTGGTTTTATCCCTGCAGCCACGCCCACCACGCCCGTTTGGCCGACGGCTACGAAGCCGACCCGCGCTTCGCCGAAAACATCGACCGCTTCGGCGCCGGACTCACGCCGTATCTCGCCGCCGCGATTCGCGCCAACGCTCGCCGGCACGGCGCTTAGACTCAGCGTCCCTTCCGCCGCACTGCGCGGACCTTTCGCGTCGGGCCTCCGCCGCAGAACAGCAGTTCGCCACCGTTGGAGTCGAGACCACTGACTCCCATGCCGGTGGGCATCGTGAGGCATTCGAGCACTTCACCGGTTTTGGGATCGACGCGGCGGAGGTCGCTGTCTTCGCCTTCCCAGGTGGCGTGCCAGAGTTCGCCTTCGACCCAAGTGACACCGGTGACGAAGCGATCGGATTCGATGGTGCTGAGAATTTCGCCGGTTTCTGGGTCGATTTGATAGATTTTCCGATCGCGGTGTTGGCCGACCCAGAGGCTGCCGTCACTCCACGCGAGGCCCGAGTCACGGCCTTGCCCGGGCGCGGGAATGGAGGAGAGCACCGTGCCGGTTTTCGGATCGATCTTCTGAATGCGACCAGCAGCGATCTGAAACAGGTGTTCGCCATCGAACGCGGTGCCGGCATCGGCGGCAATGCCGAGCGCTCGCCCGAGTTCACCGCTTTCCGGATCGAACGACTGAATTTTGTCGGTCGCACCGAACCAAGCAAAGTGTCCGTCGAACGTCAGCCCGCGCACGTGATCGACGCCCGGGAACGGACCATACTCGCGGACGATTTCAGCGGGGCGGGGAGAAACGCGTTGCGCTTTCGAGGCCATGCACTAGCGCTAGCCCAACGGGGCACTCGAGACGAGTAACAAAGTCGTCGCGAATCCGGAGCTCGGTGGAGCGACCCAGCGCCGCGCTCGCCCTCGGCCAATTCCTCGCACTTTTCCAGCACTTTCCAGCTCACTCAGCGCTCGTTGCACGGCGCGCTGGCTCTTGCCGAGCGCGGCCGCGAGCGCGGAAGTCGACCAGGAACCACCGCCGCCGAGCAGCGCCGTGAGCGAGCTGCCCTCCCCCAGCTCGGGCGGCAAGAGCGAGAGTACCCGCTTGGCACGTCGCGGAACGAGCGCGAATCCGAGATCGGTGGCGATCACTTCGGCGAGCGGTGCGAGTAGCTTGCGCAAACGCCCCATCTCCACGCGCAGGCGGACGCGCTGCGGTTCCGCGACACGCTTCAAACCGAATGCGGTTTGGATCAACTCGCCACGTGTCACTTCATCCGGCGCGAGCTGCGCGAGCTGCGCGACCAAAGCAAACAGGATGGGCCGCGTGACGAGCGAGACCACGACGGCCCCTTGCCGCACTTCACGCCGGCAGGCATCGACCAAGAACTCTTTCGAGCGCAGCAACGCCGCCACCTCCGGCAGCGCAACGGGCCGCGACTCCACTCCCGAGACGAGGCGCGCCACGGGCAACGAGAGCTTCAACTCGGCAGCCCGAACCTCCGCCAAAAGCTGCGGAATTCGCGCAATTTCTGCGGCACGGCGCGCGCGTTCGAGCGCTGCGTGCGCCGCGTCACTCGAAAGCTCCCGCGTCGCGATATCTGCCGCGAGGAGCTCGGCCGCCGCCACGAGCCGCGGCTGGACGCGCACCGCTGGCTGAGCCGCGAGCCACTTCGCTGCCTCGGCGGTGCGCCCGAGCAGGACCAAACGCCGGACGTTCACCAGGCGAGCAAACAATGCGTTGTTCGCATCGCCGCGCGCGGCCAGCACCTTGGCCGCGGCATCGAGCGCGGTTCCCGAGCGCGGGATGTCGTTCGTGGCGAGCGCAATCTCGATTTCGGCAACGACGCAGCGCGCCCTCGCGGGCGCTTCACCTTCGCCGAAGGCGCGCGCGGCGCGTCGCAACAGTTGGCGAGCTTTGCCGAATTCCCCCAGCTGAGCGAAGGCAATGCCGCGCAACGCGAGCGCCGGCGCATCCTCCCGCAAGGCCACGCACTTCAACGCTCGCAGGGCATCGCCGGTCGCGAGCGCGCCGGCCGCAGCGGCAATCAGCGCGTCCATCCCGCCGTTTTAGCCGCTTTTTCGGAGATCGCGCCAGCCTTGTTACTCACGAGGCGCCCGCCCAAGCGGCTATCGCTGGAGGAGTGAACCGAGACGACTCGCGTTCGCAACGAAAGGAAGCAGTAGCCATGAAAGCCCCCCAAATCGTGACCCCCGCTGAATGGACTCGCGCCCGCATTGCACTCCTGGAAAAAGAGAAAGAACTGACTCGCGCCCGAGACGCACTTTCGGCCGCCCGCCGCGAGCTACCCTGGGAGCGGGTCGAGAAGTCGTACGTATTCGATGGCCCAAAGGGTGACCTCTCGCTCGGCGATCTGTTCGAGGGGCGCTCGCAACTCATCATCTATCATTTCATGTTCGCGCCAGACTCCGAGGTCGGATGCCGCGGCTGCTCGTTCTGGGCTGACAATTTCAATGGCCTCGCACCGCACCTGAACGCGCGAGATGTCACGTTGACCGCGATCTCCCGCGCGCCACTCGCCAAGCTGCGCGCGCAAGCAGAGCGCTTCGGCTGGACGTTCAACTGGGTATCATCCGGCCGAACTGACTTCAACTTCGACTATCAAGCTTCGTTCGGTGAAGCCGATCGCCAGGCGGGAGCGGTGATTCACAACTATGCCGTCGACAAGAACGTCATGGCCGACAAACCCGGTGTCAGCGTGTTTTACCGCGACGAGAGCGGCGCGATCTTTCACACCTATTCTTGCTACTCGCGCGGCATCGATACACTGAACACCGCTTATCACTACCTCGATCTCACGCCCAAGGGGCGCGACGAGGCCGGTCTCCCCCACCCCATGGCTTGGGTTCGCCTGCGAGATCAATATGACGTCAGCGCCTGAACCGCTCGCCTCTCGCCGCGGCTCGTTCGCCTCATCGTTGGGAGCGCTATCCTGCTTGCTGTTCCTACCGAAGTGCCCGCTGTGCATCGCGCTCTTGCTCTCGAGCGTCGGTATGAGCGCGAGTTTCGCGGCGAGCGCAGCTCCGTTCGTGAAACCCCTGCTTTGCGTGTGGCTCGTCTTCGCGCTCCTCAGCTTGGCTTTCTTGGCTGCCCCTCGGTCTCGACGTCGCTCCACGGCGGCCGTGCTCGCCTGCTGCGCGCGGCCGGGCCCCCCGGCGCCGCGCCTCCGGCCCGGCGCGGAGGCCCCACTCCATGTTGCAAATGCGCGCGTCCCACGAAGTGACCCGGTCGGCTAAATTTCAGCCCAATTTCCGCTGAGTTCGGCGATGGGGCTTCCGCTTTGCCAGGGCCGGCACTAGCTGTTGGCGGCCAACCACAGCAGTCGCACACAGGAGAATTCCATGTCGATCTACGAAAGCACCGCGCCCGCCTTCAAGAAAACCCTCACCTACTTGGAGAAATGGCTCAACGCCGGCGCGGCCTACGCCGAGTCCAAGAAGTTCGACCCGAACGTGCTGCTCAGTGCGCGTTTAGCTCCCGATCAATATCCGCTGGTGCGTCAGGTGCAATCCTCCTGTGATACGGCGAAGTTCACCGCCGCACGCCTCACCGGCCGCGAAGCCCCCAAGCATCCCGATACCGAGACCACACTGGACGAGCTCTACACCCGCATCCACGCCGTGTACGAATACCTCGACTCGTTCAAAGAGGCCGATTTTTCCGGCGCGGAGACCCGGCGCATCGAGCTGCAATTTTTCGGCGGCAAACACATGTTGGGCGCTGATTACGTCCGTGAAATGCAGATCCCGAACTTCTTCTTCCACGTGACGCACACCTACGCCATCTTGCGGCACAACGGCGTCCCGCTCGGGAAGACCGACTTCATCGGCGGCCTCACCCTGCGCGACTGAGTTTCGAGAGGGGCGAACGCGTGGTGGGGCGTACACCGCACCACGCGTGCCGCCGACGAGCTCAGTTGTACACGCCGCTGATGCCGAGCGTGAACGAGCGC
>Ga0105245_10001776_pt1 | contig 19646 bp, 14 predicted proteins | sample KBSM54metaG_FD_81523 | JGI IMG/M metagenome (GOLD analysis project Ga0105245, IMG submission 81523) | Miscanthus rhizosphere microbial communities from Kellogg Biological Station, Michigan, USA - KBS M5-4 metaG | ecosystem: Host-associated > Plants > Roots > Rhizosphere > Soil | place...
CGGCCTTCACGCGCGTGCTCGGCTCACAGCCGCTCGCGCTGTTCGTGCAAGCCCTCGTCGGTGCGCTCGGCTCGACGCTGATCGCCGTGCTCAGCTACGAGTTGTTCGAGGTGCATTTCCTGCGCCTGAAGAAGCTGTTCCCCGGATCTTCCGCCGTGCCGGTGGCCGCCAGCGCGGCCGTCCTCCCGGAATCGACACCCCGCGCCGACTGAGCCGGGCTCGGCTAGCCGGGTCGATACGAGGTAGCGGGCGGCGGCGCTTGAGCTTGCACTTTGACGCCGCTCTTCGTGCCCCAGGCGCCCGTGGGGACGGCCAGCTTCGCCGCCATGGCGAGTGACGCTGCGGCGGTGAAAACGCCGGTAAATGTGCCCAGGCCCAAATCACCCCAGCAGTGCATCACGTACACGAGCACGCCGGTGATGCTCATCAGCGCAGCGGCGCGATGTTCGGCTTCGGTCGCGCGCCGGTACGAACGCATCGCGAAGTACACTCCGGCGGCCCACAGCATCGTCACGCCGGCGAAGCCAAGCATGCCGCAATACGCCCACAGCCCGAGGATGCTGTTGTGCGGGCAGTAGCGCTCCAGATCGTAGGGGATATCCGGGAGCTTAATCACTTCCAGGTAGGGGTGACCGTAACCCGAGCCGAACAGGGGGTTTTCTTTCAGGGTCGCCACCAAGTCGAAGTTTTCGAGCTCGCGCCATAGGCTCGAGCCGGTGTTGTCGGCTTTCGCGTCGACGACGGTGCGCAGCGTGCGCACTGGCTTGAACAAGCTACCGTACTGCGAGTTCCACCCCGCCATCACGTACAGGGCCGCGCCGGGCGACGCGAACAGCAGGCCTCGACGGATACGCCGCTTGATGGGGTTGTCGCTCGTGATGAGGTACATCACGGCCAGCGAAATCAACAAGTGCACCCAGACCAGCCGGCGCCCGTTCGAGACCATGCCCAGCATGAAGATCGGGATCAGCGCTGCCAGCTTCCAGCGGATTTTCTTGGCGGTGCGCTCCACGAACAGCACGACGACCGCCACGAACGCGTCCGCAAAGAGCATCGAATCGGCGTGCGAACTCGCGTAGGCGAGCTTCGTGCTGCCGGTCTCGTCCGGCGGGCCCGTGAAGGAGTGCACGACGTAGGTCGCAAACAGCGCGCGGTACGTCGCGGCGATCAGGAGCACCTTGAGTAGGCCGGAAAAATCCTTCGGGCCGCGCAGCCCCGCCTGAAACAGCAGGTAGATCACCGGCAGGTACATCACGCTATTGATCTGCCAAAGCGACATCCGAAAATCGCCGCCGCGCACCATGCCCGTGAGTTCCACGAACAGGGTGGCCAAAAGCGAAATGCGCGCCAGCCGATTCATCGGTGGCGGCGTGGGATTGCCGGGATCGGTGTCGATGCGCGAGCGGGTGCCCCGGCGCTGGTAGACGATGAAGCCGAGCGCGGCGAGCAAGATATCCAGCCCGGAGAACGAGCACCAGGACAGCGCGCCAATGCTGCGATCGACGGTGTTGATGTGCGCGAGCATCACGCAGCCGAACTTCTCGAACGGAGCCGTCCAATTGTCGCCCCAAGGGAAACCCTCGTTGGGGTTCGGGAACGTCAAGGCCATCAACATCAGGCCACACATCGACTGCCGGAGCGGGATGCGGCTCATCGCGAAGATCACCAGCGAGAGCACGATCGGCGTCACGAGCAGGACGACCATGACGTTGTTGATGAGCGTCGCGATGATGGCGACGATCGCCGCCGCGATCAGCGCGCCTTTGGCGTCGCCGCGCATTTTCTGAGATACAGCCATACGGTTGGAAGTCGCCGCCTACACGCGCCCCCACAGGAAGCGCAGCGCGAACAGATACAAGAACTCGATCACGAGCATCTGGATGAAGACTCGGTTCAGACCCTTCTTCGCGTTCTTCTGTTTCGACGCGTAGATAGGCACGACGAACATGGCGATGACGGCCGATGCCAGGATGAGCTTGGACACGGGAGACCTAGCCTTGGGTTAACATGGGCAAACCGAGTCGAACAGCAGTGCCGCACAAATAGGCGTGCGGGACCGCGGTCGGGCGGGCGAACTCGGGCGCGTGGGGCCGGCCGATAGCAGGCCTTCGAACATCGGGGTAACGTCCGAGTAATGGCCGAAGAGGCAACTACCCTCTCGCTCGATCGCTACGCCCCCGACGCAAAGGGGCTGGTTGCTGGAGCACAAGCGCTCGCCGATGAACGCAAGCACGCGGAAGTCCAGCCGTTGCACCTGCTCTCGCGCGCCGTGGGACGTGATGCCGGAGTGCGCGCGGTTTTCGAGCGTGGCGTGAGCAATTTGCTGGAGTTCGAGGCGGCGCTGGAACGCGCGCTCGGCAGCCTCCCTCGATCCAAAGAGCCGGCTTACTTGTCGCTCTCGATGTTGGATTTGCTGGAGCGCGCGCAGCGTGAAGCCACACGCGAGCATGTCGACAAAGTGCAGCTCGAACAGTTGGTGACCGCGCTGTCGCAAGAAATCCGTGGCCCCGCTGGCGAAATCTTGAGCGCGTTCGGTGTGTTTCCGGGCTCGCTCCGCCAGCACTTGTCGGCGCTGCGCACCGTGTCTCTGGCGAACCGCGAGGTGCCACTGAAAGCCGATGACGCGTACGCACGGCCGCTCCTCGTCGCTGGTGGCAACGGGGACGAGCCCGTGCTCTTGCGCGTCGCGGAAGTGCGCCGCCTGCTCACGATCCTGGAGCGGAGCCAGAAGAACCACCCGCTGCTCGTGGGCGAGCCGGGCGTCGGTAAACGAGCCGTGGTGCGTGCGCTGGCGCAACGCATCGCAGGCGGTGATGTGCCGACCAGCCTCGCCGCCACGAAGCTGCAGGAGATTTCGACCGGTGCCCTACTCGCGGGCGCGCGTTTGCGCGGTGAAGTCGAAGAGCGGGTGCGGAAATTGCTCGCCGATGTGGGCTCCAGCAACACGATCTTGGTCGTGTACAACTTGGAGCAACTGTTCACGCAGGGCGCCTCGGGTTCGGCGCTCGGTGAGCTGCTCAAACCGGCCCTGATGCGCGGTGAAGTGCGGCTTTTGGCGACGACCACGCCGGAAGGTTTGAAACGGCTCGAAGAGCGTGAACCGACACTACTCCGCCTGCTCACGGTGTTGCCGATCGCCGAACCCTCGTTGGCCGAGGCGACGGAGATCGTGCGCGGCGCGGCCGCTCGCTACGAGAAGCACCACGGCGTCGACATCACCGATGCGGCGATCGTGCTGAGTGTGCAATTGGCGAAGCGTTACGTGCCGGATCGCTCGTTGCCCGACAGCGCGCTCGATTTGCTGGATGAGGCCGCGGCCGCCAAGCGTGTCGAGGTCGATGGCGTCCCGCGCGAGGCAGATGTCGTGCTGCGCCGGCTCGACGCGGTTCGCGCGCAGCTGCACACGCTCGAGGGTGAACCCGAGGCGGCGCACTCCGTGGCCCAGGCGTTGCGCGCGGAATTGCCCGATTTGGAGTTGAAATCGAAGGAGATCCGCGCACAGACGGACGCGCGGCGCGGCGTCGTGGGCGCCGTGCGCGCCCTCGGGCTCGAGCTCGAGGCTGCACGCGCGGAACGCGAACGCGCCCTGCAAGAGAAGAACCTCGCGCGTTCGAGCGAGCTCGAGCAAACGGTGTTGCCGGAGCTCGAAGCGCGCCTCGCCAAGGCCGACGAAGCGGCCAAGAACGAAGCTCGCCCGCGCGTGCTCGAACCGCGGGACGTCGCGCTCACGCTCGCCGTGTGGACCGGCATTCCGGTCGCCAAGATGCTGGAGGGCGAGGCCGACAAGCTGCTCAAGATGGAGGAGCGGCTCGGTCAGCGCGTGGTCTGGCAAGAGGCGGCGGTGGCGGCTATCGCACGCGCGGTGCGACGCGGCCGCGTGGGCTTGCGTGATCCGGGCAAGCCCATTGGTTCGTTTTTATTTTTGGGGCCGAGCGGCGTCGGTAAAACGGAGCTCGCCAAAGCGGTCGCGCAATTTTTGTTCGACGACGAGCAAGCGCTGACTCGACTGGACATGAGCGAGTTCATGGAGCGGCACATGGCGCAGCGCCTGATCGGTGCTCCACCGGGCTATGCCGATAGCGAACAGGGCGGATTTCTGACCGAAGCCGTGCGCCGTCGGCCGTATTCGGTGCTCTTGTTCGACGAAGTGGAGAAGGCGCACCAAGACGTGTTCAACCTGCTTTTGCAGGTGCTCGACGACGGCCGGCTCACCGATGGTCGCGGTCGATTGGCGGATTTCTCGAACACGGTCGTGATCATGACCAGCAACATCGGCTCGGAACGCATTCTGGAAGCCGACCCGGAATTGTTCGAGAGCGAGCCGGGCCGTGAAGCGCTGCGCGACGTGTTGCTCGAACGCTTGCGGGAATTTTTCCGCCCCGAGTTCTTGAATCGAATCGACGAGACGTTGCTATTTCGTCCGCTCGGCAAAGAGCAGCTGCGGCGCGTGGTCGACATTCAACTCGGGCACCTCGAGCGGCTGCTCGGCGATCGCCGCCTGAAGCTCGACTTGGACGAAGCGGCCAAATCCTTCATCGTCGATCGTGGGTACGAGCCGGCGCTCGGCGCGCGGCCCGTGAAGCGCAGCATCCTGCGCCACGTGCAAGATCCGTTGGCGCACACCCTGCTCTCGACGATCGTGCCCGATGGCGCGACGATTCGCGTGCGCGTGAACGGTGATGCGCTCACGTTCGAGGTGTGAGGGCGACTGCCTTCTCGGTCGCTATTTGTGGAGTGCGCCCACGCCGATCGCAAAGACGATCGCTGCCGCATAGATCAACCAAAATAAAAGCCAACAAACCCCGAAAAAACCGCCGAGGATCATGCCCACGAGCGCGAGTTGTTCTCCGCCCACTCGATCGGGATCTTGGCGGGCAGCGCGCCTGGCGCGCACTCCGAGAAAGAGCGCCAGGAACCCGAGCGGGAAGCAAGTCCACGACAGGATCCCGCACACGAGCGCGGCCACGGCTTCGGAGGAAGCGGGGATGCTGCGTGGCACGCTGGTTTGTCCGACGTAGCTACCGACGGGCGGCGGCGTGAACGGACTTTGAATCGGTCCAGGCCCGGGCCCGGGTCCAGGCGGCGGGTTCATGGTTGCTCGCGTTGTCGAGGGCCGAAGCGGCTCAGACAAGCGCGCGCCTGACCGGTGCGCGCCGTGCACGTGATGACGGTGCGATTGAAGGGGATGGTGAGGCACTTGAGCGTGAGCTCATTCACCTCTTGCTGCAGCGCACGCGGCGCTAGCGGTTCGTCGTCAGTCACGAGATAGTAGCGCTGCGCGAACGCCGAGCACTCTTCAGGGCCAGGCGCTTTGCGCTCGCAGCCACTCGCGAACGCGAGCAGCGCGCCGAGCAGCAAGCAGGGTGCCGCGCGCATCTCGATCAGCCTCGCAGCGTTGCCCCGAATTCGGCCTGCGCAGTTTTCAGCATTTGCGCCTGCACTTGATCGACTTCTTTATCGGTCAGCGTGCGCGCATCTTCGGCCGAGGTGCGGGCCTTGGGATCGCGGCAAATAACGCGGAAAGTGAGCGATTTTTGGCCTTCGGGGACAGAGCCGCCGCGGAACAAAGTGACGAGCTCGACGGATTCGCACAGCTGGCCGCCGGCTTTTTCGAGCACTGCACCGACCTCGCCGGCCGTCACCGAGTCACGCACCACGAGCGACAGATCGCGCGTGGCGGCGGGTAAGCGCGGGATGGGCCGAAACTGTGGTGTGCGCTTGCCGAGGCTCTCGAGCGCTTCCAAATCGAGTTCGACGATTTGCGCGCTGGTCCCGAGATCGAGCGCGAGCACGACGTCCGGGTGCAAGGGACCGAACAAGCCGACTTCGGTGCCGTCGATCAAGACTCGGCTCGCTCCGCGCGGATGCAAGTGCGCGGTCGCCGGCGTCGCGCCGAGCCACTCGACCGTCGCGCGGCGCAGGGTGGCGCGTTCGACGAGCTCGGTGGCCAAAGCTTTGGCGTCGTACACGTCCACGTCTTCCGGCTTGGGAGCGAGGTATTCGTGGCGCGTGCCGGTGAGCACGGCGGCGAAACGCAAATCTTCGCGCGGCAAGAGGCCGATGTCGCCGGGAAGGCGCGGGCGCGAACCGCCCCGGGCTTCGCTCACCGGCATGCCGAAGCAATTGCCGATGGTGAACAAGCGCGCGCGCGTCTCGCCGTGACGGCCGGCGCGGCGCAAAGCTTCGAGCAAGCCGGGCAGCAAGCTCGTGCGCATCACGTTGCGCTCTTCACTCAGCGGGTTTTGCAGGCGAACAGCGGGTTTGGGCGCGAAAACCGCTGCCAAATCGCTTTCCGAGACGAAGGCGTGGGTGACCGCTTCCGAGAGGCCGAGCGCAACGGCTTGCGCGCTGAGCTCGCGTTCGAGCTTGCCCGTGGTGCGCGGCGTTTGCGAGGCGATCGCCGGCAAGCGCGTGGGGATCTCGTGCAGGCCACGCACGCGCGCGACCTCTTCGATCAGATCCACTTCGCGTCGCACGTCCGGGCGGAACGAGACCGCGCGCACGCGCACGTTCGCGGCACTCTTCTCCAAGATCGGGAAACCCAGGCGCTCGAGGATGCCGGTCGCAATGTCGAAGGGCACGGCCACGCCCAAAAGCGCATCGAGCCGCGCCGAACGCAGGGTGATCTCGGGCAAGGCTTCGGCTTCGGTCTGCGCGTGAATGGCGCCCGCGACGACGGCGCCGCCCGCGAGCTCGCTGAGCAAGACTTTGGCGCGCTCCAAAACCAGCGGCACCATTTCGTAATCGACGCCGCGCTCGAAGCGGTGGCTGGCTTCGGTGTGGAGGCCGTAGCGGCGCGCGCTGCGCCGGATGCCGCGCGGCGTGAAATACGCGCATTCGAGTAGCACGCGCGTCGTCTCCGCGCGGATTTCGCTATCTTGCCCGCCCATCACGCCGGCCAGAGCGCTCGGGCCTTCGCCGTCGGCGATCACTAGATCATCGCTATCGAGCGTGCGCAGGGCGCCATCGAGCGTGGCGAAGGGTTCGCCGGCGCTGGCGCGCCGAACGACGATTTTTCCGCCGCGAACGCGATCGAGATCGAACGCGTGCAGGGGCTGGCCGAACTCGAGCAGCAGCAAATTGGTGATGTCGACGACGTTGGAAATCGGGCGTACGCCGAGGCTGTGCAAGCGCCATTTGAGCCACAGGGGTGAAGGCGCGATGTGCACGCCGAGCACCGCACCCGCGGCATAGTGCGGGCAGCGCTCGAAGTCGCGATTGTCGATCTGCACGAGTTCGGCGAGCTTGGCGTCGCTGTTCTTCTGAGCCGTGCCGGCAGCGGGCGGTGTGAAGGAGAGGCCGAGCAGCGCGGCAAGCTCGCGGGCCAAGCCGACGTGACCGAGCGCGTCGGGCCGATTCGGTGTGACGTCGAGTTCGTAGATGGTGTCTTGCGCGGCGGGGAACGCACTGACGAAGGCCGTTCCGGCCTTCGCCGAGCCCGGTGGGAGGATCAAAATGCCGTCACCGCCGTCGGCCAAGCCGAGCTCGACCTCGCTGCACAGCATGCCCTCGCTCGTGACGCCGCCGATGTCGCGAGGGGCGAGCGGACCATCCATGCCCGGCAAGTTGGCGCCCAGCGGTGCCAGCACCACGAGGCCGCCCGCTTCGGGCACGTTGCTCGCGCCGCACACCACGACCTGCTGCTGTCCGCCGCGGTCGATCGTGACCAGGTTCAGCGAAGCGCGCTTCGGATGCGGCTCCTTGCCCAGCACCTTCACGACCAGCAATGACTCGAGCCCAGCACCGAACGACTGCACGCCGTCCACCGCGAGGCCCGCCGCGCCGAAGCGCAAGGCGACTTCGGCAGGGGAAGCCTGGAGGTCGGGGAGGAGCTCTTTCAGCCAGCGATAGGAAGCGCGCATATCGGGCCGGCTTTTAGCATGAGCGGCGAAGACTGGCTCGCTCGGCTTTACCCCGGATTCGGGGCTTTCTCGGCTCTGAGTGCCAGGCCCGCGCGGGCGCCTTTTATCGCGAAAAGGCGCCCCGGGGGCTGACGGTCATTCTCCGCCGGGAGGGCCGCCCATGCCGGGCGGAGCACCCATGCCGGGTGGCATTCCTGGCGGCATGCCACCGCCGAAGTGTTGGGCACCCGGATGGCCGGCGTCGGTCGACTTCTTGTCGTCGCTCTTCTGGAACTTCTTCTCGTCGGCTGTCGCCCAGTCGGCGGCCCAAGAGCTGACGCTCCAGATGTCGTCGCTGCCCGTGGCCTTCACCCAGCGGCTCGTGCCCTCGGCAGTGGAGCCCACTTTGAGCTCGCGCTTGGCGCCATCCTTGAGCGTGATCACGAGATCGGCGATGGGCTTGTCCAAGCCCACGTCGGCTTCGGTCTTGCTCTTGTCGGCGAAGTTGTCGGCGTTTAGCGCTTTGTACGCGCGCAGCATGTCCTTCACCTTCGAGTCGTCGAAGGTCTTGATGGCTTCGGCGCTGCTGTCTTTCGGCTTCTTGAACTTGCCGTCCCACTTGTCGCCGTTCACGACGAACGAGAAGCTGCCATGCTCGTTCTCGATGGTGGCGCTCGCGACCTGCGTATCTTCGAACTTGAAGATCGTCATGTCGCGCCAGCCTTTGACGTCACGCGCGTACAAGTAGCTGGAATAGCTCTTGATCGCGTACACGCCGTCTTTGCCTGCCAGGCGCGTCATTTGGCCGCGGCCGCCGCTCTCGCCGAAGTAGGCGTCGAGCGCGACGCCGTTGCCCTTGGAGAACACCGCGTGCTGCGCTTTGTCGTCGCTCACGCCGAATTTCGCGTACGCGCCCTTCGTCGAGTCGATGAGCTCGCTCACTTTGAGCGCCTTCAAGTTGTCGAGTAGCGATTTGACGTTGGCTTGGTTGGCTGCGGCCGCGATCGGCTTCGTCAACTTCCAGTCTTCGCCCGTCTTCGTGAGTTCGACTTCGACGGGCGGGCCCGCGTCGCCCGCGGGCTTCGTGAGCACGATCTTGTCGATCTTCTTGATGTCGTCGTCGGAGAGTTCGATCTTGGGGAGCTGCGCGCTCTGCCCGGACTGCGTGTAGGATTCGGCCTCGGCCTTTTCCTTCTTGTTCTGTAGGAACAGCGCGCCGCCGAGGACGGCGAGCACGCCCAGCGAGATGTAGAGCTTGTTTTCGGTGCTGAGTGCCATGGGGAAGCGTCTCGTTTCGTACCAGATGAGAGCTAGGGGTTGGGTTCGGAGCCGTGACAGCTCCGAACCTCGCGAGGAAGGGCCCCAGGAACGAGTCATTCCCGGGGCCACGGGAGCTCTCGCTCCCTCGGTGTGACGCGCTCAGATCTTGAGCAAGTCGCGCTGCGCTTGGCGCTGACGCCAGCGCAGTAGGCCGAAGGCCGCGAACAAGAGCGGCACGCCGAAGGTGAGCGTCCACTGCACGTTCGTCTGCACGGCCTTGCGCGCGTTGCGGGCCTCTTCGTCCAGGCGCTTGGCTTCGGCTTCGTCGTCGCCCTCTTTGTAGGGCTTCGGCTTGGCCACGCTGGAGTACGTCAGGTTCGGATCGCCGATGAGCTTGGCGCTGGCCGCGACCAGATCCGAGTCACCCGCCATCCAATCGAGCGTGTTCTTGAGCGAGAGGATCGTGCTCGTCATGTACTTGAGGTACGGCTGAGCGAACGCGAGCAGCTGCGGGTCACCACCGACGGCACCCATCATCTGGAACTGACCACCCAGCTCCGGGCCGTTGCCGGCGTACGCGAACGGGTTGGTCAAGAACTCACTCGACGAGACCACGAGCACGCGCGATTCGCTGGGCGCAACGTCCGGGGCTTTGATGCCGTCGAACGGCTTGCCGGCGAACGCGCTCTTCAGCTTGCCCACGGCGGCTGCCGCGATCACGCGCTGCTCTTCCGCGCCCTTCAAGTTCCAATGCTCGCGCATCTTCATGTCGACCGTGTCCGACTTCTCGGCGACGGTTTGCGGCGTCGTCCGAGCGACGGCGAACACCTTCACGTCCGCGGGCTGCTTCGACTTGTCGAGCGTGAGGCTCGAGGGGAACGGGAAAATCAGCTCTTCCATGCGGAAGAAGCCGGCGAACGAGGTGTCGAGCAGCTTCTGGTCGTCGCCCATGCGCGGGTCGTTGGCGACGTGCGCGATGCCGGGGTGCCGAATCCAGGTCACGCCGGCCTGCGTCGGCACGCCGATGCGGAACTGCGCGCCGTTGTCGAACACGGCATCCTTGTTCATCGTGATGCCGTAGCCGGGGAGCAGCTTGTCGAGCCCGTGTAGGTTCAGCGAGCCGCTCATCGAGGCGTCGTTGGCCTTCATGGTCACGGCCGAGGCGTACACGACCAAGGATTTGCCGCCGAGCATCAAGAACTCGTCGATGCGGCGCAGCTCCTTCTCTTCGTAATCCTTCTGCGGCTGGGTGATGATCAGGCCGACGAGATCCTTGTCGATCGCGTTCTCGCCACCCTTCAGGTCCACTTCCTCGAGCTTGTAGAACGGGAAGGCCTGCTCGAGGATGCTCTGCATGCTCGGCGCGCCGCCGCCACGACCCTGCTTGGGCGTGAGGTTCGTGTCCGTGAGCTTGAGTTCGTCCTTGCCGGTGATGACGCCGACGCGGTGCTTGATGTTGTCCGCTTTATCGCGAATTTCACGGATCTTATTGCTGATCCAGAACTCCATGCCGTCCGGCTGGAGCTGCGGCATCACGGCTTTTTCACTGCCGTACTTGAGCACGATGCCCATGTAGCCTTGCGCGATCGAGGCTTGATCGTCGCCCGTTTGGTTCGCTTCGCCGAAGGACTGTTCCTGGAGGCCGGCTTCTTTGGCCTGGGCCCGGAGCTCGTCCGTGTTGGCTTCGATGATGGTGAACTTGAACTTGCCGCCACCGGCGCGCTCGTACTCTTTGAGCAGGTCGGTCAAGTCGCGCACGAACGCGTCGAGCTGAGGCAAGCCCGTCTTCACGTAAGCGTCGACTTGCACGGGGGAGTTCAAGCTGCGGATCAAACGACCGCTGCCCGCCGAGAGCGTGAAGCGCTCGGTGCTGGTGCGATCGGAGCGGACGTACGCCTTTGCAGACAGCACGTTGGCTACGATCGCGATGGCTGCCACGATCAGAATGTACAGGCCGGTTTGCGCGGCGGCCTTACGCCGCTGTTCTTGCGTCGCCATGGCTCATGCCCACTTTCGGCGCTCGAGCGCCCGGAATGCCACCATGAGTGAAACCACGGTGACGGAGAGGAAGAAGACCACATCGCGCGAGTCGATGAGGCCGCGCCAGAAGTTGCTCAGGCGCGATTGAAAACTCACGTAGTTGAGGACGATGGCGAGCGCGCCGCCGGCCTTCTGCGCCAAATCGCCGAAGAGCCACAAGCCGCCCAGCACGAAGAAGGTGATGAAGAACGCGACCGCTTGGCTCTCGGTCAGGGCGCTGATCAAGAGCCCGACGGACACCGCCGCCGCGCTGAACAGCACCAAACCGAAGTAACCCGAGCCCACCGGACCCAGATCGAGCGGACCCAAGTTCCACGGCCACTTGAACATGATGATCGGGTAGGCGAGCGTGGAGAGCACGAGCACCAGCACCAAACCGAGCGCGCCGATGAACTTGCCCAGCACCACGTCGCTGTCTTTGACGGGCAACGTGATCAGCATCTCGAGCGTGCCGGAGCGGCGCTCTTCCGCGATCAAGCGCATCGTCACGACGGGCACGACCAAGAAGGAGAGGCCCATGGGCGTGTACTCGAACAAGCGCGAGATCGTCGCGCGGTCGACCTGCCAGAAGCCGCCGTTCAAAAGGAAGAAGAGCAGCCCGAGCGCGAAGAAGCTCAAGCAGATCACGATGTAAGCGAGTGGCGAGTCGAAATAAGAGCGAAATTCACGTTTCGCGATGATCAGCACGGGAGGCATAGCTCAGCTCTTTCCCTTCGGCTCTTGGTCGTCTGCGTCGTCCGCATCGGAATCGTCGTCCTCTTCATCCTCGTCGTCATCCGCGCCGGCCTCGGCGGCCGCCGCGTCCTCTTCCTCTTCTTCGTCTGCATCTTGCGCGGACCAGTTGGCACCGCGGTCGAGCTTCTCGTCACCCCGCGTGAGGTCGCGGAACACGGTGTCCAAGCTCTGCGCGTCGCGGCGCAGCTCGAGGAGCGTCCAGCCCTTGGCGACCATCAAGCGGAAGATCTCGGCACGCAGGTCCGAGTCTTGCGAGCCGCTCAGCTCGAATTTGTGTGCGCTCTCGTCCGTCGGCAGCTCACGCACCGATTTGACGCCGCCGATGCGCTCCAGCGCTTCTTGCACTTGCTTGGCGGGCGGGGCCTTGTTGCCCGCTTCCGCATGTTGCTCGTCGATGGCCACGACGTAGCGCAAGCGCCCCGTCTTGCCGCGGATCTGATCCAGCGGACCGTCGGCCACGACGCGACCCTTGCTCACGATGATGGCGCGTGCACAGGCCTCCTCGACCTCCGCCAAGTTGTGAGTCGACAGCAAAATCGTGCGATCTTTGCCGATTTCTTTGATGTACCGCAGCACCTCGGCCTTTTCGTTCGGGTCGAGATCGCTCGTCGGCTCATCCAAGATCAGAATCGGCGGATCGTGAATCAGCGCCTGGCCGAGACCGACGCGCTGACGATAGCCGTGCGAGAGCGTCGAGATGTCTTTGCCCAGCGATTGCGCCAGACCACAGACTTCGACCACCTTCTTCAGGCGCTTGCGGAAGGTCCCGTCGTCCAAGCCGCGGATTTCGGCGGCGAACTTCAGGTACTCCCACACGGTCATGTCCGTGTAGAGCGGAGCGCGCTGCGGCAGGTAGCCGATCGACCGGCGCACCTCGAGCGGGTTGTCGAACACGTCGTGCCCGTTCACCTTCGCTGACCCATTGGTCGGCGAGATGAAGCAGGTCAGAATACGCATCGTGGTCGATTTGCCGGCGCCGTTCGGGCCCAAAAACCCGACGACCTCGCCGCGCTTCACTTCGAAATTCACTTTGTCCAGGGCGCGCACGACCCCAAATCGCTTCGTGAGCCCGTTCGCCTGGATCATGACGTCGGTAGCCATCCGACCTCCGTTCAAAAAGCCCCAATCACTGGGGAAAAAAGCGGGAAATGTCTCGCCTGAGGCCGCCCGTGGGCCTGAGGCCGCGGCATCCTAGCGGTGACATGATCGCTGTCAACTCGTGGTTCATTGCTGTAGCCGGGGATCCGGCACGCGAAGAACCTGCGGAAACGCGCGATATTCCCGGAGTCAGGAAATCGTGTTTCGGATACCAGTCGGACGGCTGGCCGGCGCCCTCAGCGAAAGCGTGATCGAGCGGGCTTTAGCTGGCTTTGGGCGGCGTCGAGCCGGCCGGACCGGGCTGCGTTTTTTCGAGCAAGGCCAAACGACGCATCACCTCTTGATGCATGTGATCGACCTTCTCGTGGAGGTGCCCGACCTCGAGCTCGGCCTTCAGGTTGACCTGGTACTCGATGTCGTTGCGCACGCGATCGCGGGCCACTTGCCGGTTTTGGCTGAGCAGCACGAACACCGACAAGATGATGGCCTCGAGCGAGACGACCATCGTCAAAAGCCCGAACGGGAAGGGATCGAAGTTGCCGAACTTTCGCCCCACGGGGCCCACGTTGAGGATGATCCACACGAAGAAGATCCCGAGGTGAATGAACAAGAACTCGAGGCTCCCGCTAAACTCACTGATCCAATCGGCGACCTTCATCACCACGGTGCGCGTGTCTTCCGTCACTTCGTTGATGTCGCGTGACACGCTGTGCCGAAGCAACTTCGACGTCTCGCGCATGCGCCGGCCACTTGCGGCCAGTAAATTCAAGGCGGCAGCTGGGCAGATGCGCAAGAACTCGTCGAGATCGCCGCGGTCGACAATCACGGCTTCCAGATCTTCGACGACGAGTGCCGAGGCGGTGCGCGGGCCGCCGTCGAGCAGCGAGATTTCGCCGAAGAAATCGCCTGGCCGCGCGGTCTCGAGCACGATGCGATCGCCCGTGTCGTTCTTGAAGGAGATTTCGACCGCGCCCGCGCGCACGATGTACAGCGAGTCCCCCGGGTCGCCGTAGCCGAACATGGTGGTGCCGGTTTTTTCGGTCGTGGTGTCGAGGCGTTCGGCGAGCAGCGCTCGCTGGTCGGCATCGAGCAATGCGAAGAAGGGCACGTCAGCGAGGAGTTTGGGATCTACGCTCAAGGTGGGTTTTGGTTATCAGTTGTGGCGCGAGCCTGCACGCTTCTTGTCGGTGACGGGTCCACGCTCGGGTTGCCGTTTCGTGTCTGCGGAATCGGCTGTGACTGTGCGCAAGCTTCGCCGGTACCCGCAAAAGCCCTGTAAATTCGCATACACAACGGCACGTTTCCCGTGGCCGCCCGGCTTCTGATAATTTCCGAGCCAGATGTCCACCGAAGTCCAACCAGGTCAAATCCTGGCCGGAAAATTCCGGATCGAGCGTGTGCTGGGCCAAGGTGGAATGGGTGTGGTGGTCGCCGCAACGCACCTGCAACTCGACGAGCGAGTCGCGCTCAAGTTCTTGCTGCCGGAGGCGCTCGGCAACGCCGAAGCCGTGGCGCGCTTCGCTCGCGAAGCCCGCGCCGCCGTGAAGATCAAGAGCGAGCACGTGGCGCGCGTTTCGGATGTTGGCACGCTCGAGAGCGGCTCGCCGTACATGGTGATGGAGTATCTCGAGGGGCAAGATCTCGCCGAGCGCGTGCGGATGTATGGCGCGATGAGCCCGCCGGCCGCGATCGAGCTCGTGTTGCAGGCGTGCGAAGCGATCGCCGAAGCGCACGCGCTCGGTATCGTGCATCGCGATCTCAAGCCCGCGAACCTATTCGTCACGCAGCGCATGGACGGCAGTCCCTCGATTAAAGTGCTCGATTTCGGTATTTCCAAGATCACCGTCGTCGGCAGTGACTCCGACATGGGCATGACCAAGACGTCGACCGTGATGGGCTCGCCGCTCTACATGTCGCCGGAGCAGATGAGTTCGACGCGCAACGTGGACGCGCGCACGGACATCTGGGCGCTCGGCGTCATCTTGTACGAGGTGCTGACGGGCCGCGTGCCGTTCGAGGCCGAAACGATGCCTCAGCTGTGCGGCATGATTTTGCAAGACCCGGTGCGGCCGCTCCGTGAGTTGCGCCCGGATGTCCCGGAAGGCCTGCAAAATATCGTGTTTCGGTGCTTGGAGAAGAAGCGCGAGGCTCGCTTTGCCAACGTCGCCGAGCTCGCTTCCGCGCTTTCTCCGTATGGGGGGCTCGCGGGGCCGCGCTCCGCCGAGCGCATTGCGCGCGTGCTCGGCACCTCGGGTGCGTACGTCGCGCCGACCGCATTTCCCGTCGTTTCGCAGGGCGAAACCGGTGCCTCGACGGCCGCCAGCTGGACAGGCGCGACCGCGACGCGCAAATCGAAAGGGCCGCTGTTTGCGCTCTTGGTGGCAGGCCTGCTGGTGCTCGCTGGCGTGATCGTGTTCGTGAATCGCAAGAAGCCGGTCACCTCGCCGGTGGACGGTGACTCGAGCGCACAAGCCGCGGCTCAACCCGCGGTGCCAGCGCCGCCCGCGCCAGTGACGGCGGCGCCAACGGTGATGCCGATCGCGGAAGTGCCGGCTAGTGCCGGCTCCGCGGCGAGCCCGCCCGCGAGTGCGGCGGCGAGTGCGAGCGCGGCCGCGGAGCGCGCGAAGGCCGCGATCATGCAAGGCAAGTCGCAGCGCGTCCGACCGACGACGCGCGAGACCGCCGAGACGCCGCGCCCCGCATTGCCGCCCTCAGTCGATCCGCTCGATGGCCGACGCTGAGCATCACCTCCGAAGTCCGGTACGAACCTCGACGAAGCGCCGAAGCAGTTTACGAACCTGCTCGGGCCCCGACACTCGGTAGTTCGCACGCGTGGCGATCGTGCCTGCACAAACGCTGAGAGCGCCCTCGGGCAGGGCGGCAAACAGGTCTTCGTCCGTACGATCGTCGCCGAAGGCGGCAATGGCCGCGCCTTCCGCAAATAGTCCCAGAAAATCGCGAGCCGCGATGCCCTTGTCGATGCCTTGGGGTCGCACTTCGATCACCTTGCGGCCGGCTAGAATCGTGACGGGCGACTGCGCTAAGTGACGAACCAAGTGCACCCTCAATTCGCGCGCGGTGCGCGCTCCCAAATGCGGGTCGGCGTTGCGGTAATGCCACGCGAGCCCCGCGGTCTTGTCTTCGATGCGCGCGCCGGGCGCCCGCTCGACGTAGGTTTCGAGTACGGCTCGGACGTCGCTCTTCCAGCCCAGCGAGGCTCCATCGACGTGACACTTCCACTCGGGTTCGCTGGCGAGCTTCGTCCACACGCCGTGCTCCCCGGCTAGGTCGAGCGGCAGATCGCCGAGCCAAGCCTGAAGCGACGCGTGCCCCCGGCCACTCACGATGCACACGCGCACGCCGGGCAGATTCCCGAGCGTGGCGAGCAATTCGCGGAGCAGCGCATCCGGTCGCGCGGCCTCCGGGTTATTGCGAATGGGAACCAGCGTGCCGTCATAGTCGATGGCTAGATGTACCTGTGCGTGCTCCGCGAGCGCGGCTCCGAGCGCCGCGACCGCGCCGTTGTCGGCGCGTAAATCACGTGGAACTGGCGTCGATTCCGCGGATTTGAGGCGCGCGACGAAGTCTTCCGCCCACAGTTCGACGGGGCGCGCGTGAACCTTTTCGCGCAGTGATGCCATCCGCTCGCGGCGCTCGACCTCCGGCATGGTGAGGGCTCGGTCCAGGGCATCTGCGAGCGCCTCGACGTCGTAGGGATTCACGGTGAGGGCTTCACCGAGTTCACTCGCTGCTCCGGCCAGCTCACTCAGCACGAGCACGCCGTCGCCATCGGTGCGTGATGCGACGTACTCTTTGGCGACGAGGTTCATGCCGTCGCGCAGCGGAGTGACGACCATCACGTTGGCGGCGCGATAGCTCGCGACGAGCTCCTCGCTCGAGACGCCTTGATACAGATAGTGAATGGGCGCATCGTGCAGTGAACCGCTGGAGCCGTTGATGCGGCCGACCAACTGCTCCACGTCATGGCGCAAAGATTTGTACTGCTCGACGTTCTCACGCGAGGGCACGGCAATCTGCAGCAGTCGAATCTTTCCGCGATAGTTCGGGCTGCGTTCGAGCAGCCGTTCCATCGCGAGCAGCTTGCGCGGCAGGCCCTTCGTGTAGTCGAGCCGGTCGACGCCGAGCAGCAGTTGTTCGATGCCCTGCGTATGCCGCAATTTCTCGCTCAAACGCTGCGTCTGCTCGGCCGCAGCGAGCCGCTCGAAGGCAGCGACGTCGATCCCCATCGGAAAGACGCCGATCGCCACGTTGCGGCCGTCGGCATCCACGCGATCGAGTTCGGCCTCGATGCCGAGCGTGCCGAGCAGCGCGGTGGAGAAGTGCCGCGCGTAGTCGAAAGTGTGAAAGCCGATCAGGTTTGCGCCGAGTAGCCCGCGCAACAACTCTTCTCGGTGCGGCATGATGCGAAAAATTTCGGACGACGGGAACGGAATGTGCAGAAAAAAGCCGATCCGCAGGCGAGGCATCCGTGCCCGCAGCAAACTCGGTAGGAGCAGCAAGTGGAAGTCGTGAATCCAAATCAGATCGTCTTCGTTGGCCACTTCGCACACGGCATCGGCGAAGCGCTCGTTCACGGCGCGGTAGTCTTCGAACTCGCGCACGAACAGCGGGACGCGATCGATCAAGTAGTGAAAGAGCGGCCAAATCACGCCATTCGACATGCCCTCGTAGAACCCCTCCGCCTCTGCTTTGCTGAGGTACACGGGCATCGCCGAATGCGTTTCTAGTTGCCGAGTGAGCTCCGCGCGCTGTTCCTCGCCGCTCGGCATGCCGCCTGGCCACCCCAACCACAACGTATCCTGCTGCGCGGTGAGCCCGCGCATGCCCGTCGCGAGGCCCCCGCTACTCGGTTGAACACTGACCCCGCCGTCGCTCAAATCGACGGACACCGGCAAACGATTCGACACCAGAATCAGACGCGACATACCCCGCTGAATGCACAGCGCGCGCCGCCGGCCGCCCATCGAAACGAGCGGATTTCAGCCGCAAATTCGTGGCAATTTGTCGCGCTCAAGGCCGAGGGAGAGCTGAGGCGTGGCAGCTTTGCCGCCAGCTGCAACCCGCGGCGCGCGAGCGGAGAGAAACCCAAACGGCGTGGCCGAGGGCCAGGGCAGGAACACGCAGTTTGTGGTGTGAGCTTCGGATGGGATCAATCTTGAGCGAAACCCGATCAGGGTCTTCGCGTCGCGATAGGGCATGTCCGAAAGTGGCTGATCATTGATCACTTCTTTTCGCAGCTTTCCAGCCTTGTTCGAGGACAAGTAGGTGCCGAAAGCCGCGTCCGAGCACGATCCAACCAGGGTCACCGTTGTTCTTGATGTGACCACCGAGACCCGCGATAGCGAGCAATGCTTGGCGCACCGTTGGCATGGTTGGCAGCTTGCCGTTACTGACAGCGACCAAGACTTCGATTTGCGTAGACGTCAAAGCTTCTGTGGCGGCGGCGGCGGCGTCGTCGCGGGACAGTGATCTTAGTAGAAGCAGTTGCCACGCGATGGGGATGAAGATTGCCAAGGCGTTGGCGAGTGTGGACTCACTTTCGAGCTGTCGCTTCTCGTATTCGCAGCCGGTTTTCAACGTTTTGAAGTAATCCTCAACTACCCAACGCGAACGATAGATGTCGACAACGCGTTCGATCTCGTCGGCGGTCCCAATCGGCTCAGTCGTCGCCAGCATCCAGTCGACGGGCGGCTCATCACCGTGCGTGCCGATCTCTCGGACATGAACGAAGTTGAGGGTAATGGTCTCAGGCAGTTCTTCGCTACAGCGAGAAGGCCTAGAAATGCGTACCGTCTGACCGCTCAACGCGAGACGTGCAATGCGAACAGAGCGAGGCTGTGCTTGCTTTCGAGCGTCTACCTGCGTCGATTTTACGCGACGCGATAGCCGTACTTCGCGCTCGACGACGGTCTTTGCCCGGGCAACCGCATCAGCCAACGTACCGCCGTCCTCGAGCAGCCGCTTCCTCGAGTTACGGATGACGAATCGACTCTTGGCTGCCATGAGCTCAGCCCAAAGGTCATAGGAATCACCCTCACGGTCCATCACGTGTACGAGCGAGCAACCCTGTCCGGCCCGCTCCTCGGCGAGTGCGGCACCATTCTTCCACCGTGCAGCTTCCAGGGATTGCCCTCGGAGCTTGTGTTTCTTTTGCCCGCCCACCGGGCGAGTCCATTTCTGTATGGCGATGACACCCAAAGGGCGGCGGGCCTCTCCGGGCACGACAAGCAAGGAGAAGTGCGCGTAAAATCCCTGTCCCCCGTGCGTTGGCCCCAAGCCATCTCGCCACTCGTCGCCCGCGAATTTGAAAATGGACGAGTCATGCACGGCCAAGACGACCCGCTCCTGCGCGGCTCGTGCGGCCGTTTCCTCAAAGTGGCCGGCCAGAATTCCGTCCATCGACACCGCTTCATTTCTCAGAAGTCGGTACGCGCCTTCAAGAGCCGCATTCGTTTTCATTGCCGCCGGGAAGCTTGCTGACGGATCGACCGACATCAAGCGAGCCATCGCCTTCAGGCGATCCCGTCGACGCCGATCCCCCAACATCGCCCCCTCGAATTCTCGCATCAAGCTGATTTGAGCTGCTTCTTCCATCGCCCCAACAACCTAAGCCCCGTCCGAGCAACGTAAAGATGTGTAGGATCCTCAGCC
>Ga0105245_10001779_pt1 | contig 19612 bp, 18 predicted proteins | sample KBSM54metaG_FD_81523 | JGI IMG/M metagenome (GOLD analysis project Ga0105245, IMG submission 81523) | Miscanthus rhizosphere microbial communities from Kellogg Biological Station, Michigan, USA - KBS M5-4 metaG | ecosystem: Host-associated > Plants > Roots > Rhizosphere > Soil | place...
CGCCCAGAAAGTTGCCGGCCCCCAGCAGTGCGACCGTGGCCTCTTTTCCGGCCTTGGAGACCACGCTGATCCTGATTCTGCCCTTCTGGATATAAAACACCGCAGTGGCTTCGTCTCCCTGAGTAAAAATCTTTTCGCCCTTTTTTACTTCAGCGATGCTGCGTCCAGGGCCTGGTTTCGCTAAAAACTCCATGGGAGCAAAAAGGCCATTGGTTGCTGCTTTCATGGCTGTTTTTTTGACTCTGGGTGCTTTTGCTGCTTTGGCTGCAACTTCCAGCACGCTCTTGGCTGCCAAAGCTGCTTTGTCGTGCCGGGATTTCATAAGACTTTGCACTTACTTAAGGCTACTCCTATCCTGAGAACAAATGTGTGCACTATTGGTCAGTTTGTACGATTTATGTGTTTTATCGGACAAAGCCAGAAATGGGAATTTTTTACGAAAGCGTACGTAGAGCGAGCCTGCTAAGGATGAGAAGGTGGTTTGATGGCCCACGGCCATTCAATCGGGCGCAAACCCTGATCGACAGAGGATGGGAGAATCGTTTCCGGCCTGTTCCCGCACGCGATACAAATTGCGCCCACCAGGCGGATGTCGGTTTCCTGAGTGATATTGTCTTGGCGCGTGCCCAGCGATCCCGCGATCACCGGCCCATTGCACTTCTGGCACGGAAACGCCGTCAGGTGAAGATAGTGCGTTGCGGTTTCCAACGGGCCCACAAGCGCTCCATTCCAGCTCATTGCGGGCATCATTCTGTTGTTTACCACCGCGTCATCGCTCAAATCAGACATCGGCTTCTCCTTCTTCGCTTGTGCGCCGTTGGCCTTCCACAAAAGCTGTAACGCATGGCGCCGGGCCGCGCGCTGACTCCGGCGCCGCTAGGAAACACTTATTACCAATCAGTATGGCAGAGGCCGCTTTATTAATCTGACCCCGATTGCACACATCCAGCCTGTTGTTCAATTGGGGACAGTTTCTTTTCGGATAAAATGCCATCATCCCATGTGCGGTCTTGCTCGGGCCGCCGGCGGGTCCACAAATGGCTCCCTTTTCTATTGCGTTTTCAAGGCGCGGCTCGCGTCTCTCACCATGGCTCATCCTTCTCACCGTTCTGCTTTGCCTGTTTCTCTGGAAAATTGCGCGCGCGCAAACCTCCACGCCTGATGTCCCGCCTTTGGCGCCGCAGAACGCGGGTCAACTAAAGTCCGCGCAGGTAGTTGAGAACCTTGTGCGGATGAACCTGCAGCGCGCCCAGGCGCTTCAGGCGTATGAATCCACCAGGATCTATCGCTTGGAATACAAGGGATTTCCCGGAGGCCGCAGCGCCCAGATGGTAGTCAACATGAAATACCGCGCGCCGGGGACCAAGGAATTTGAAATCGTTTCCCAGAGCGGCTCAAAGATGTTGATTGACCGCGTCTTCAAGAAACTCATGGAAGGCGAGAAAGACGCGATCGATGGAGAAAACCAGAAGCGCATCGCCGTGAACCAGGAAAATTATGAGTTCGCTCTACTGGCTTATGAACCCGGGCCGCGCGGCGGACAGTACGTGCTTTCGGTAAAGCCTCGCACCAAAAATAAATATCTCTTCCAGGGCAAAATCTGGGTTGACGATCAGCAGTTCGCCATTGTGCGCATGGCAGGCGAGCCGGCCAAAAATCCTTCTTTCTGGATCAAAGGCGCGCAGATTGAAACTAGCTATATCAATGTCAATGATTTCTGGCTGCCTGCGCACAACCACAGCTTTACTTCAGTCCGGCTTGGCGGCCACGCAGACTTCAGCATTGAATACAAGGATTATCAAATCACCGGCGCCAGTCCATTGAGGGTCAACACAGCCGCGATCACCGGCAGATAATCGCTAATCTCTGTTGGGCAGCGGAACGGCCGCGGCAAACGCCATGGGCCGGGGACTTTCACCCTTGTGATTTTCTTCCAGGTGCGATTTAAATTCCGCGTTGACCTTGTCGTTTCTCTGCGCCGTCGTGAGTTTGCCCCGGGCGGAGAATCCATGGCTGCAATCGGAACACCGCCACGCCACGGGGTTCCCATCGATCTTTTCCGTAACAATTAATTGAGGCATAGAACCATCATGTCACAGGTCCGCTGTTTTGCCTGTCCAATAGAGAACGGCCCTTTCCGTCGCCCGCCCCGCTCGTGCAATAGCATCCCGGGCTGGAAATACTGGAGAGCCCAAGATTTTATGTCTGGCATCGAACAGATAAAGCATAGCATCTTATGTATGGCATCGAACAGGCGCGGGGGGATTCTACTCTGCAGCTAAGGCAGGTTCCACATGCCCCATCCCGTTGTTCTCATGGTTGCCCATGACCGGGTATTAGCTGTAACCCGCAGCCAGGTTCTGCGAACGGCCGGATATGTTGTGGTCACGGCGTTCACTCCGCGACAGGCAATCGATGAATTTGTGAGAGGGGATTTCGACCTCATCCTGCTTTGCCATTCGATCCCCGGAGATGCCAGGGAACGCCTGGTGACCTCTCTCAGGGAGCACACATCGCGTACTCCAATTGTTTCTGTCGCGTCATTTGACGGTCATTTCGATGGCTTTGCTGACGCCACAGTCGAAAATGATCCTCACTTGCTTGTTAACAGCCTGCGCGAAGTCTTGCACCGAGGCAGAAATAATTCCGGCGGGCGCCAGGAGCCTGCGGGTTGCTAACGTGGACTTGCCGCTTGCATGAACTCCAGGCCGGGCTGGCCGATCAAATCTTGATAAGAAAACCTTAACAGTTCTGCTATTATCCCTGCACAAAAGGGCCCACCATCAGGCCTTAGCGGGCGGCAGACGGTGGGCGGTTACGAGCGAAATCTCCTTCTACCTGTCTGCCTACGATTGATGGTGCTACGTTATGGAGTGCCACGATCAAGTGTAGACAGAGGAGAAATTTACACCGATGTTAGGGTGGAATGCAAGGCAAAAGAGGGGCCGCCAGGCAGCCAGCGTCGGAGGCCCAGGCACAACTCGGGGAACGGGTCCGCCGGCTCAGGGAGCAGCGCGGCTGGTCACAGGAGGGCTTTGCCCATGAAGGCGGCCTGGGACGTTCTTTTGCCGGGGCCATTGAACGCGGGGAAAAAGACGTCCGCTTAAGCACCCTCACAAAGCTGGCCCGGGCATTGGGCGTAACTGTCTCTCAGTTGTTGAAGGGCATTGGTTCCTGAAGGTCCGCACACGGCGCGCAATACCAGCTACATTAATCTGTCAGTGATCAATGTCTCCCATCCGTGCCATTTATCCAGATGGATTCGCTGCACGATCTCTAATATCTTCATTTCCCGGCTGGCGGCAATCAGGCGCTTGCAAACAGAACAATGCGACTCAATCACGCCGGGGTTGGTAGTATCGGACCGCAGGACAAACGGGTCTAACGACAGCGGTGACATTCAGAGACAACCTTCCCTGGTTCAGTATGAACGCTTAAGCAAAATTCAGGAAGATGGGCCTCATGCAGCCGCGTCCCACCCTTCGCCGAATGCTACTGATGTTTCTTCTTATATCCATTAAAACGCCATTAAAAACCTTAATCATGAATATTTTATTGCAACATTGGGTGGAACGCCGCTGCCAGAAATGAAAAAATGTCTGCTGCGGAAGTTGTGCAACGATTCTTGGCGATCGACCACCACCAGCCATTACGCGTACGACGAACAGGTCGACACAAAGCGCTAACTTCGCTACTTCGATTTCTTGCTCTTCGAAGGCTTAGCCTCCTCGGGATCTTCCGGCTGGGCCAGCAGCTTGAATTCCACTTCCTTCGAACGTGAGCTGACGGTTTTGTCGGCATTGTTGCTGGTCAGTTCCTTGAGCGTGCCGCGCAGGATGTAATATCCATCATCGCCCCGGGTCTTTCCCGGCCCGCGGCTGAACTTGCCCTTGAATTCATACCAGACGCCGTGGAGCTGGCGCGTTGTGAAAGAGACGTCGTGCCCCTGGACATCGGCCTTGAGGAAAAACTGGTCAAGAAAGACGCCGTTATCGCTGTCGGATTCACCCATCCGTGAGATGTAGCCGGTGACCGCGTTCTTATCCAGCGTGATCTGCAGGAACTCGCCTTCCTTCACAAAGCTGTACATGCCGGAAATGTCTTCCGCGGCATGCGGAATTGTGGCGTTGGCGCTGTCTTCCTGGGCGGCCTTGTTCTGGCCACGCGTGGACAGGCCAGCTTGGGCCTGGCACATGGTAGCCATTAGGCCTAAGACGAATAGGGCCTTTCGCGATAAAAGCATGAGCTGGGTCATCTGGTAATTAAAGATATAATCTTTCTCACTACCGGGAACAAGCGAAATGCAGTCGGCCAAAAAAGCGGTTTCCAGGGAAGCTTTTACGGCTTCCGCCGCAGGCCTCCGTTTTGTCGTGGAACCCGAGCCATGGCTTCGCATCTTCTCGCGCAATATCGGTGATTTATTCCGTAAGGCTCCTCCACCTGTCTGGATAAGCTCCGCTCCCGGCCAATACTGGCCCGATGCGCTGGTGCATCGTCCGGTGGCGTGGAAGGCCGCGCGGCAATCTTTTCTGGGCCATGCTCTGGTTATCGCCGCGATCTACGCATTGAACCTGGCATGGCTGAACCAGCCGCAGGTACTGCCGCAGACGCCGCCCAACCAGACGGTCGTCCATTACCAGGTCTCTGAATATCTGCCGCCGGTAAACACACAAAAAGCAAAGCCTGCGCCGCCGCGTCGGGCGCATCCTCAAAAGGCCGATCCTGAGTTCGCTCCGCAGGAAATAGTGGTAACCAATGAGAACCACATCAGCACGCGGCAAACTATTGTCCAACCCAGCTCGCTGACGCTCAAGCAAGATGTACCTTTGCCGAATCTGATTGCCTCCACCGTAATCCCCGGCGCGCCCGTGGCCATGAATCATCCCATGCAGGTGTTGCCGGTCAATGTGCCGCAAATCGCAGAGCCGGCGCAACCAGCAGTGCAGAGCAAGCTGCGACCTTTGCTGTTTCCGCCCGCGGCCCAGCCTGAAGTGGCTGCTCCCGCTGAGGCTCCCATCAGCCATCGCGCGATGCCATCACTGCCCGTGGAAAGCGCCATTGTTGTTCCACCCGCGCCCGACGTCACGGCGCGCAAGCCCGACGGTCTTCAGCTTCCTGCGCAAGCGCCTCCGCAGGTCGCAGCGCCAGCGCCAGAAGCGGCCACGAGTCACGGGCTGCAATCCATGCCCTTGCCGATGTCCGCCCCGCAAGTTGCGCCTCCTGCTCCAGCAGCCGCCAGCCGCAATCTTGGCCAACTTGGATTGCCTGCGCAGCAAGCTGCCGCCGTGCCGCCTCCACCGCCCGTTGCCAGCGGAAATGCCGCGCAAGAAAAAGCGCTGGGCCAATTACTCGTTCTAAACGCCCAGCCCGCAGCGCCCAGCGGCCCTGTGGTTGTTCCTGAAGGCAATCGCCCCGGAGAATTCGCCGCCAGCCCTGCAGGACATGCCGGCGCAACCGCGCGCCCAGAAATTGCGCAGCGTGATTCCAGCAATACTGGCTCGCCGTCGAATATCTATGTCTCAGCTCCGCCCGCGAAGGTCGCAAGTAACACCGTGATCGCCTCCGCTGGATCGCCGGCTGCGCGCCCCCTAACGCCGGACAAAACTGAACCATCGCACGATAGCGTTGATACACGCATCTTCGGAACGCGCCAGCATTATTCCATGAGGCTCAGCATGCCGAACCTGACTTCATCCACGGGAAGCTGGAGCATTCGATTTGCCGAGTTGAATGCCACGCATGGCGGAGCCGACCTGAGCGCGCCTGAGGCCATCACCAAAGTTGACCCCGCTTATCCTCAAGACCTGATGCATGATCGCGTGGAAGGGACGGTGGTCCTCTATGCTGTCATCCATGCCGACGGTAGCGTGGGCGAAGTAAAAGTGCTTGAAGGCTTTGACGATCGGCTGAATGAAAATGCGCGTAAGGCGCTTGAACAGTGGCGATTTCGTCCCGGCACAAAAGACGGCTTGCCGGTGGATATAGAAGCCGTTGTCCGCGTGCCGTTTAAAGTCCCGCGCAGAGAATTCTGACTAGCGCGCAGCCACCAGGCTATTTGAGACAGCTTCTATCGCCTGGTAAATCTTGGGATGCGTGCAAACTTCGTAGTAGTAGCGGTCAGTCACGCCCTTAGGCGAGAAATCGCGCGCATCAACGTGGGTAATACAGCCTTCGCGCACGATAATGTGGTGGAATGACCCCTGCCCCAGCGGCACCATGCCGGCGTAAACACGCACCGCACTCTTCTGCCAGATCATCGGCACCTGCAGGTCGTATGCCTGTAGTGAAATTTCTCCGCGCAGCTTTTGGAACGCGGCTTCATTGATGTGAATGCCGCCTATGTTGTAACGCAGCAGAAATTCGTCAGGATTGCCGCCGGTGTCTTCGTCTTCAACCGCCTTGAATGAAAACACATTGAACAGCAGTTCGCGGTCTTTCATCAGGCGGCGCACGCCCTTGCTGCACGATGAGAGCCGGTCGCTCTCATTCAGCGCCTTTGAGATCATGATCTTTTTGTTGCCGTCCATCAGGTACATGGGCGCGGAATCCTGGTATGAAATTCCAATGCCAAGCTCAAGGCTGGGCAGCCCGGCGGAAAGCGATCGCTCGTTGTAAGCGGTCACCACCTGGATAATTTCCTTCGCCAGCACGCAGGTTTGCGCCACTCCCAGCGCCGGTTCGCCGTCACGCTCAAACAGTGCCAGGATCAGCGCATCGCCTTCAATGAAGACTTTCTTGGCTTCATATTTCGGCAGCAGCTTGTTAATGGGATCATAAAAATTCAAACTGAAGTATGAAGCAGGATTCAATCCCTTTTCCAGCAGTGTGCGCGTCAGCGTGGTCGATTCCCGAATATCAGCCTTCAGCACCACGTGGTGGATAACTTTTTCTTCCGCCGGCTTCTGCTCTTCTGCCAGCAGAAATTCATACAGCGTATTGTTGATGGCGGAAAGCTCGCGGAAGCGCTCATTCGCCAGCACGTTAACGTTCTCCATGGCTTCCACCACTGCTTCCATGCGTCGCAGATCGCGATGATAGCGGGTAAAGTCGGTAAAGAAACGCGCGGCCAGTTTGGCGCGTTCCGCCGGTTTGCAGCTCTCAACTTTTTTCACCGCGGCATGAAATCCCGTGGGAGATAATTTGCCGTGCTCCTCCAGCAGCGTCTCCACCCGCCTGCGCTCTTCGCGGGAAATCAACGCGTTCTTGAGCTGCTGCGGGTTGATTGGCGGCGAATACTGCGCCAGCAGCGGCACCGCTTCATACGACGCTACAACGCTGTCAATCACGCCTTCGCGTTCCAGCAGCTCCGCCCAGGCATTGAGCAGCGCCTTCTGCGCTTTGCCTTTAGTACTGCTGTCCTCGGGCGTGCCGCCGGCCATAATTTCATGCGCATTTTCCGGGACATTCAAAATTCCGCCGACCAGCGGGTCTTCCACATCGCTTACCAGTCCAAGCGACTTCAGGTATCGCGCCGTGATATCGCGCATGGTCTCAAACCGGTCTTTATCGCGATCATAATTGCCCAGCATCACGTAATGCTCGGCATTGAGCAAATTGTCCTGGCCATCTTCAGTAAAGACCAGCCGGTTCAGGAACAACTCGTATTTTGCGGTCATGGCATCGCCAAAGAGCGAGCGCCGGGTGCGTCCCAGTATTTCTTTCTCTGCTTCCCGCAAGATTACAAACAGGTCCTGGCCGGCGCGTCGCAGCACGGTTTTCTTGTTGATCTGGAAATGGGCAATCCGTTCGCGCATTTCCACCGTGCGGCTTTGCCCGGACTGGCGGGGACCTTCATACGACTTCACGCGATTGCGGCAGCGCTCCAGCGCCATGGCATATTGGTGTACCAGCTCGGTGCGCTGAAATTTAAGGATCGCCAGGCGGAAGAGCAAGTCCAGTGAAACGTTGTTTTCGGCCTTCGCCCGGTTCAATGACACGATGTGCAGCTCAGTCAAAAGCCGCTTGAACTCTGTCGAATCCGATTGCCGATTCCCGTTGCCATTTTGGCGCATGTGCTGGCGGCTGGCTGGGCGATCGTCCGCAACCATGTCTTCCACGTTCCCATGTTTTGCCACGAGCTTGAAAATGTGCTGGCGTGCAGCCTCAGTGAATTTGGAACTCAGGTAGACGTCATGCCGGAGATTATCAATTCCCGTAACCAGGCCTTCCAGAACGAGCGAGGGTTCATCGCTGGTCACAACAAGCTGACGGGCGTAATCAGGCAAACTACCGCGTTGAAGAAACGAAAACGACATTTCGGCCGGGCGTACGTGGGGGAATGTGTGGATTGTACCCCAGCTGTGCGGCTTCCGTTACGTTACTATTGGCACCATCAGGACGAGCCAAAGTCTTGCCCGCGATGACCTTGTTCTTACTGGCCCATCTTTCTGGCTTTCTCAAATTCATCGCCCTGTTGCCAGCCGGCTAAAGTGGGCTGGTTCGCCGCTTCCCATCCCAGCGCCAGTCCAAATTTCGCTAGTTTTGCGTCGGCGGTAAAGTCCATGTCTGGCCGATATTGGTCAGATGGCTGATGATAGCGGTGGGCAACATAGTCGCGCTCTTTTTCCTCGCCCCAGGCAAGATCATGCCCTTTGAAAAGAGCGCCCTCATTCACGCTGAATGCCGGAACACCCACCCGCGCCAAACTGAAGTGGTCTGACCGGTAATAATGCCCGGCTTCCGGATGATCATCCGGTTGGATCGACATGGAAAAATCCTTGGCCACTTTCTCGACTAGCGGATAGACAGTTGTGCGCTCCGCCCAAGACACCACAAGCTGCTCTGGCTCGCCTATCGGCTGAATATCGTCATAGTTTAGGTCGAGTGAAATATTTCGCGCCGGGATGGGCGGATGCTGTCCCAGATACTTTGATCCCAGCAAGCCCTGCTCTTCCGCCGTGACCGCGCCAAAAATAACCGTCCGCTTGGGTTTCTCCGTGGCTGCGGCGAGCACGCGCGCCAGTTCCAGAATAATTCCGCATCCTGTCGCGTTGTCCGCTGCGCCGTTGTAAATGTTATCGCCCGGCTCATCAGCATGGATTCCCAGATGATCGTAATGCGCAGTGTAGAGAATTGCCTGCTGCGCGGTCTTGGGATCAGAACCTTTCACCTGCGCCAGCACGTTCCTGGAAGTAAAGCTGCGCACCGTGCTTACCATGGTTTCTTTCACGCGAACAGGCAGTTCCACCGGCTTGAAGCTGCGCGTGGTTGCGTCCTGCAGCATCTTGTCCAGGTCCATTCCCGCGGCTGTCGCCAGTTTGCGCGCCACTTCCAATTGGATCCATCCCGCCGACTTCAGCTTAGGGTCCGTATCGTCCTTGAGTAGTGACGTCTCGCCTCCCCAGGAATTGCGCACAACCTCCCAACCATAGCTGGCCATCTCCGTCTTGTGGATCAGCACCACGCCCACCGCGCCGCGTCGCGCTGCTTCTTCATACTTGTAAGTCCAGCGGCCGTAATATGTGAGCGCGCGACCTTTAAAGAAGTTTGGATCGTCTGACGGCGGCTCATTCACCAGCATAAGCAGCATCTTGCCCTTTACGTCTACGCCCTTGTAGTCGTCCCAGTTGTATTCCGGAGCGTTGATTCCGTAGCCAACAAACATCAGCGGCGCATCGATCTCTGATTTTTGCGCGTGCGTCTGGTCATTCGCCACGTAATCGTCCGCAAATTTCAGCGCCATCTCCGGCCCGGACTTTGGCACAAAAGAGAACTTGGTCTGTTTGGGATCTGTCGTCACGCCAAAAAAGTCGATCTTTTGGAAATATGTGCCCTGATCTCCAGCAGGAGCCAAGCCATAGCTCTTGAACTGGGCGGCAATCCAGTCAGCCGCCATGTCACCGCCCTTCTGTCCTGTTCCACGGCCCTGCAAAGCGTCGTCAGCAAGGTATTTCACCGTGGCGCGGATCTTCTCCGCGTCAATGGCGTTCATGGCCTTTTGCGCGGCTGGTGGCAATGCATTTTGAGCGGATGCTGCCAATATACAAACGAAGACGATAGACAAGAAGATGCCGAATCTTTTCATGATTCCTCTTTTGGCTGAATACTGACTGCTAAATGCTTTTCATCCGCGACCGCGGATTAGTTTTTCGCTTCTCAACCAGGCTTGAACTCTGAAACATTTTCTCCCGGCTGAAAAATCTGCGCCGCCGCCACGCCGCTTTGCGAAGCCAGGCGTCGATTCAGTTGTTCCACGTCCGCCTTTGACCAGCTAACTGTGGCGAAATCTATCTCGCCTTCCGGCGAAATGAGAAATGTTGTGGGAACATTGGTCAGCTTGTATGCATTTGAAACGGGATACTTTCCCACTGGATCCAGCAATACCGGAAAGCTTATGTTGTATTGCTTGTTGAATGCCTGCGTGTCCGCCGCGTTGTCTTGTGAGACGCCGACAAAAGTAAATGCGTGGCTCTTGGCGTAAGCCTTATAAATGCGGTCAAGATACGGCAAGGCCATCTGGCAGACCGGACAGCTCACCTTAAAGAATACGGCTACTACCGGGCCTTTCTTGCGCTCCTCTTTGAGTGAAAATTTGCGGCCATCTAAATATTGCAGTTCAATCTCCGGCGCCTGAACTCCGGCTTCCAGTGCGGGCATTGGGTCCCCTCCAGCTAAAGCTCTATTGTAGATAAGTTGTGGGCCTTGTGAAAAATGCTCGCGTCTCGCGCTAATGTGGCGGCGTATTCCGCGGATCGCCGACGCATGGGCCACCATGGTTCTCAGGCAGGTCATTGCGCGGCGTGCCCTTTTCATCTCGATTATCAAAGAAGCAGTTCTGCGACTTTTGCGATGACCCCTTGAAGACCAATGACATTCCAGCAGCTATCTGGTTGGATTGATAAACGTTGTTTTGATTTGGCCCGGACTGGCGGGTTGCAGGATAGTTTTTAAATGCCGTCGCGTGCGCGCCTGAAGAATTGTCCGCCAGCAGTTTGTTGCCCATGATGACTGCGCCGGTAACGTTCCCGCGAAAAACAAATCCAATCGCTCCGGATCTATCAATCTGTATGGTATTATCCAGAAATTTGAAGTTTGCAAAAGTGGTATCTCCGCCCACCGCAAAACCGAACCTGCGCGGATGAATGATCTTGTTTCTCTCAATGGTTACGCCATTATTCACCAGGCTGTCGATGTTAAAACCATAGTCAGTGTTGATGGCCGTATTGTCATGAAACGAGCCGCCGGCCAGGTCCCAGCCGCCGTATCCAATCTGAACGCCCTCCACCAGATTGTTCCTGACTTCAGCAGTCGCATTTGCCACGCAGATGGCAGTGCAAACCAGGCAGACAGTCTGCTTCATGCTCACGTTTTCAATAATGTTGTCGCGGTCCTGTCCCGGCTTGGTCCGGTCCACGGATAAGATCCAGATTGGAAAGGCCTCCCAGCGCAGATTGATTGCGCCAATTTCAGCCGCGGCATTCACCACATTCACATCATGAATCCGGTGGCCGCCCAGGTCTGAGCGCAAATGGATCGCTTCAAGCGTTAGCGCCGAAACGCCGTTTTGCCGCGCACGCGATTTCAACTCTGGATAATTCCCATCAATCGAGAGGTCTGAGATCTCAATTCCCGACGCGCTATCTGAATTGGTGCCAAATACCAGTCCAATGCCACTATTCACCGGCATGTGCTGAAGATTTTTGGGGTCTGTGATCGGCAGGTAGTCGCTCAACTTCACCACCGTCTTGTCTTTTCCCGAGCCGTGGATCTTCCATCCTTTACCAATGGTGAAGCCCACTGGGTTCGGATGCGGAACGGCGATGAGGTAATCGTAGGCGCCAAGAGTTGAGAACGTTCCCGGCCCGAGACAGACGGTCAGGTTTTCCGTCTTCGCCACTGACTTTTTGGGATTCTTTGGGTCCGCACAGCCTTCACTGTAACAACGCAAGATCGTGTCGAAAGCAGGCGCGGTGCTGCCGTCGCGTGCCTCCGCCATAGAGGCCCCTGAGCCATCTTTACCATCGCGGAGAGCAATGTAAACGCGCGTTGTGCCTGGAGGAAGAGATTTGGCCGAGGCGGAACAATCAGAACCGGACGGGCCTGCTTCTCCAGCGAAAGTGGACGCGGCACTTCCCTGACTAATCAACGCTGCCAATGTAATCAAGAACGCTGCCAATGTTTTATGCATCGCCTAATCCTCGAATAATTTTGCGCGTTAGTCCCGTGAGCGGCAGCCGGTGAACAGAGCGTAAAGGAACCCACCTGTCGGCCGTCCGTTTTCTATTATTGCTGTCATGCACAAAGACGGTGTAGTCCGTGGTAGTGATGGCATGGCGCAGCTTCAGCAAAGGCAACTTACCCTCATTCTGGCCTTTGATCTCCGGCAGCTCCCACATTCCGGGCATCAGTGAGCTTTGCTTTTTCCGCTGGCGTAAGAGCACGCTGCCATTTCGGCGTGCGAGCGCATAGTGCAGCTCTGCCTTCAGCCGCGTCGGGCGATTGGCTTTTTCCGTAGGCCCACGAGCGCCGCATAGGTCTGCAACGGGGCATGCACGGCACAGTGGCTGCGCGGGCAGGCACACCAAAGCTCCCAGTTCCATCATTGCCTGATTAAAGTCGCCCGGGCTCTGCCGATCCAGAAGCTGGCCGGCAATTTCCCAATAGTGCTTCTCCGCATTCGATCCTGAAGGCTCGCGGTTTACTACGCGATCGATCACGCGCTTAACATTGCCATCCACCACAGCCACAGGCTCGCCAAAAGCAATGCTGGCAACAGCAGCAGCCGTATAGCGGCCAACACCCGGCAACTCCATTAACTCCGGTGTAGTCCGGGGAAAAGCGCCGTGCCGTACAATCTCTTTGGCCGCAGCATGCAGATTGCGCGCCCTGCGGTAATATCCCAGACCACTCCAAGCCGCGAGCACCGTAGCTTCCTTCGCGCGGGCTAATCTCTCCACCGACGGAAACTGCGCAATGAACTTTTTATAGCGTTCTTCGACCACCGCCACACGGGTCTGTTGCAGCATGATCTCCGAAACAAGAATGTGATACGGGTCGGTTGCTCCACGCCACGGGAGCTTACGTTGCGATTCCTGGTACCAGGCCAACAAGAGCCGGCGGAACACCGCCTTGTCCCTTCCGGCAACATCTCTCTGGTGAGCAACGGCCATGCTGGAAAGATTGTAGCGTAGTTACTCACGCATCATTTCTGCTAATCGCAAAGGAAAAAGCCAGCCGCGGACGGCTGGCTTTACAATTTTTCTATCCAAGGATTAATGGCCTGAAGAAGAGGCCTTTTCTGCCTTGGAAAGATCGGCCTCTGTCTGGTCGATCTTATTCTGGAAAATTTCTACGTTCTGTCTGTCGCCTTGCAGGGCTTCCTCATACATCTGGCGTCGAAAATCACTGGTTTCTGTGGCTAAAAGATCTTCGTACTTTTTGGCCGTGCGCTTCCACCCTTCTTGCTCGGCTTTATAGGAGGTCAGCTTTTGTTTCAGCTCGGCCACTTCGGGCGTATCTTTCGAACGGGATTGCGGCGCAGAAGATGCCTTGTCTGCGTCTTTCGCTTTCTCCGGGCCTTTTGTAGCTGTCTCGGGTGCGGTGGACGCGGCAGTCACCGCCGTGCCTGGCTTGGTGGTTTGTGTCTGCGTGTCAGGTCTAACTGTGGCTACGTCATCGTTCGTGAGCACTTTAACTGCTTTTTTTTCCTGGCGGTGCTGCTTGGCCAGGTCGCCCAGCGACGGCTGGTCTGACTGGGCGACGCATGCGCCGCCCGCAGCCAGTACAAAAATCAATGTCGCGTAATTCAACTTCTTCATTTCCTAGATGCTCCTTAGTACATGATTTCGTGAGTCGCCAGCAATTGCGGAGGCGAGCCTCCGCCAACCCGGTTCAGGGCGCAGACGTCATAGCTGAAGTTGATGCTGCCGCCAAAGTTGTCGCTCTGCGCTTGGTTGGTGGCATTCACGTCATCTCCCGCCAGGATGGCGCCATACAGGTTTGTGCTCGCGCCGGCGCCGCCGGTAAAGGAAACTTTGCCGCGCACCAGGATCAGCCCGTACCAGTTCAATCCGCCGTTGATATCAAGATCGCCATCCACAATCAGGATGCCGGACCCGTTTGCAGCAGAAGTCAAATGGACGCTGCCGGGAATGTATTCGGTAACGGGGGTGTAACTTCCGATGGCAGGCTCTAAAGGCAGGCCCGTGGGATAAGTACCGAACTGTTGGCTACTCTGCGTACCACAATCTTTATATGTAGCCGGGGTGGTTGTCAGGTTCTGAGTACCCGTGCAGGTATAGTTTGGAATTGACGCCCCAACCTTGTACTGATTGATCAGATTGTTAATATTCAGCGAGTTTGGCCAGGGATTTACGCCCTGGACCGATGGCCCAACCGTAGTGGTTGTGCCCGAAGTCGGATCGCTTCCGAAGCTGGTTATAGTGCTTCCAGAATTGCCAATCACGTTCACTGAATTCTGCGTATAAATAGCATGTGCGGACGTAGCACAAGCATTGATAGGTTGACCTGCGCGTGGGACGCAAGCTGTAACCTGATGGTCACCGTTTCCCGTCGTGGTACAACTGCATTTGCAATTGTCGTAGGCATTCAGAACGTAGCTTCCCTGCAAACTCACGGGCGCCATAACGGAAATCGGAGCCGGCGGAATGAGCGGCGGATTCAAGGCCACTTCCATCTGCACCATCCGTCTCGATCCCGGGTTCGCGCCCACCTTGGGCGTAACTGCCAGTGACGTGATTTCCCAGACAGGCATAACGGTCGGCGACACTAAAGCACACGTCCCGCCAACTACTACCTCCTGCGATCCATCCCAGCAGACTTGCTGGCCGTTCGCTGGTGCGCTGGCTACTTTGGTCCCAGACGTTCCCAGGGCGCCCATCAAATTCTGTTTTGCAGTGATTCTCACCCATTTAAATGGCAGGGCGTCTGATCCATTCACGCCGGCGGTCTGCGTCATGGTTGTAGCGGTAAAAGCGGTTGAATCGGTCAACAACTGCCCGCCCTGGCCATTTGAGCCGCAAGGTCCGGCCCCTGGGCTCAAAGTGAGGTTGGCAAATCTTTCCCAGCAAAGCTGATCATCCAGGTATGGATTTGTGGCCAGTGTGCTTCCCGCGGCCGTCGTGGGATCAATCGTCTCAGTGCCGGTGGGGTTCGTCAGGTAAATCATGTGGAAAGGCGAACCCGTGTTCAAGGCCATGGCATTGGCATTGAGCGTCGCGTCCCTGGCCAGGAGCAGGCGTGCGTCTTCAGCGCCCGCGCGCGCCGCAAAGTATGCTTTTTGCGAGTCGCGATAATTATTGTTCACGCTGTTTTCCGTGTCAGCCATGAACATGAGCCCCATGCCGATTGCGGCAAGCAGAAGCAGAGCGAGCAGGGCCACCATCATGGCTATGCCACGCTGGGTTTTCAGCCGCTTTATATTTTTTCCGTTCATGTTTGTCACCTCAGTTGTTTACTAAACGTGCCATGCCCGTCATGGTTACTTGTATGCTGGTATGCGCATCGCTATCCTGCGCTGCCCCTTGTGTGGTCAGGGTGATCTGTACAGTTTTAATTTTTGCCAGGTCGCTGGCGGATGCAGGCAAAGTTATTGTTCCGCCACCCGCGTCAAGCGCCGTGAAAAATGAAGTGCCCACTACATTCTGCACCTGGGTAAAATTTGTTGCTGGTCCCGCAGCGCCTTTTGGCAACTGGCTGCGGCGTATGCATGGGCACGGATTTGGCGCGGAGCCTGTCCAACCGGAACCGTCAAAATAGCTGTATTCAACCGTGTCCACCAGGCCATCGCCGTCTACGTCGCCCTCTACCACAATGTCGTTACTTGAAAGCGAAGTTACGCCCAGCGCTATCTGGTTGGCAGTCCCAATGCCGCCGTACATTGCCGCTGAAGGATATCCCGCTTGGTGCAGATCGCGCGTGAACTGATCAATGAACTCGCGCTCCTGTTGCGTCAGGTCCACTTTCTGGTCTTCAACCCTGTAGCGTACCTGCGCGCGGTCAATCTGCGAGAACACCGCGCCTACAACGATGGAAAGCAAAAGCACGACCATTAACAGTTCGATCAAAGTGAAGCCGCGCTGCCGTGAATGTTTTTTATTCTTATTCATGGATTCTCACATTCCTACAATCGTGCGCAGTGATACCGGCGCAATGTAAGCCATGGCATGACTTCTGTTGTAGCTGGTTGGATGGCCCGCGGCCACAGTCACCAGCTTGGCTCCCGTGGGGAGCGTGGTAATGTGCCAGCGCACGTCATAGGCAGTCTGCTGGCCATTGGTATTGCAAACCGTGTAGTTAATCTGGTAGTTCGCCACCGCCGCCTGTGTGAAATCAACTTCGCCGTTGCCGTTCGCGTTCAGCGCGGCTCCCGTTCCGCCACCAGTGGCGCCCGCTGTGGTCACTGAAGAAGTAACATTGGCACAATCAGTCACCTGCAGGATGGTGTCGACATTAGCGGGCACGGCGGAAATTGCTTCCAGCACAGCCTGCGCCGCGTTAGTTGCCGTGGTATCCATGCGGTTGGTATTGTCCCGGGTCATTCCCAGAACAATCATGATCATGCCGCCCAGCACTCCCACGGTCAGGACAAACATGGCCACCGTTAACTCCACCAGGGTGAATCCACTGGTGTTCTTGCGCGAGCGTTTATTTTGTTGTTTCATAAAATTCCGCCTATAACCAGCAAGCTGTATAGCCGCAGGTGCCTCCGGTCGCCATTGAAAGTCTCCAGCTCTTGATTCTTCCGGATGGCGTTACCGTAACTGCCTCCCAGCCGCCGGCGCTTTGCATGAACCATTCGAACCCGACTGCTGCTGACGCGCATACCGTTGGATTGCCTCCGCTTTCAGTGCAGGGCAGCCCGCGCGCGTTAAAACCCATGCTGCCTCCCACTTGAGGTGTAGTGACGTTTAGATAGGCATCCAGCTGGGCATGATCAGGGGATGTAGCTTGAAACGTAACGGCTGGAGATAACTGCACATCGGGTTCCCCAGCGGTGTATGTCGTATTGGCAGGATCATTGGTCACGAACGCCAGATTGCCGCCTGCCGCGTTGGTATAGTTCACATATGCGGGCTGGTTCGTTTTTACCGCCTGGATTCGCGCCTGTTGCAGCAGACTCGCAACCGAGTGGCCTGCCGCATCCAGTTGATAGTTGCGGTATGTCTGGAAAATGTTCGGCACAGCGATGCCTGCAATAATCGCCATGATCACGCAAACAATCATCATTTCAATCATGGAAAATCCAGACTCGTTGGTCCTCGTGGCAGCCATCCCGTTTTTTTTATCTAAATAGTTGAGTGACATAAGCTTTTCACGCAGTCCGTGGAAATGAGATACAGCCGCAACCGCGGAAGATGAGCGGCCTTTCAAATTTAGATCGAGGCCAGCTGATGTAAAAGGTGACGGAGGTACCAAACACGCCAGCACGGCTCCAACTTTAGTAACTTCGAAATGGCCCTTTGTTTGCGCGATGGGCGGCTTTTCTGGGCACGTCCCTAATGAATGCAGCGGGTTACGACCTGCCCGGGCTTGGGCAGTCGGAACAGGGCCGATGACCTGTCGCCATGTGCTAGTTGATTTTTAGTAACTTAGAAGAATGGAGTTTTCGCTCAAACCTGCGAGTTGCGGATGCAAAAAAGACCACTCGCTATCAAAGGAGTGCGCTAGCGTGGTTGCCAGCGATTATTGGGTTTGAATCGGCGTCATTGAAATTGCAGAAAGCATCCATCGGCCACGTACGTCCTGCCAGACGGAAACTACACGCAGCCCGGAAGACATCAGCAGCGCCTTAGCGGACGCCTGACCGTGGAGAATGTAAGTCACCTTCATGTCAAGGCCCTCCGGCTGGGTTTGAACTTCACCCAGTGAGAACTCCCGCATTTCTGAGCTCTTCCATTGTTCCAGCCAGCCGGCGCGGTCGAACAGCCGACCATCGGCAGTTACGCCGGCGAACGTGGGTGAAAGATGCCGTTCCACGTTGGCCCAGTCTTTATCACGGACCGCCTGCCACATCAGGCGCTCATGCTGTTCCGCTCCAGTAGCATTCTTCCAGGTAGGGTGCTTTGGCTCGCCGGCGCAGCCGGCAATCAGCAAACCAGCCGCAACCACAAAGGACACGAAGGAACACAAAGAAACCAGTCGTCGATTTTCGGCCTTGGTAATCTGCGGCATCAGCGGCTCACAATTTGGATAAAGCATAACAAAAGGCACAAAGGATTTTACCTCTGTGCCTCTTCGTGTCCTTTGTGGTTAAAGCTTTTTAATCGCCGAAAACTTCTTCTTTCTTTTCCTGCGTGGCTTCTGCCTTGGGAGCCGCCGGAGCAATCGCGCCAAGCGGAATGAACCCGCCCTGCGGCTTGGGCTCTTTCAGGATGTGCTCGCGATAGAGCGCTTCCATGCGGGCATCTTCCGCAGACTTCTTCAGCTTGCTGTCTCGTGCCCGGAGTTTTTCCTCGCGCGCGGTCTTGGCGATTCCTAGATCATCCAGCGTAGTGTTGCGGCCGGCATGCACATGCTCTTCATTCAGGTTCAGCTTGTGCGCGCTCTGGTTCAGGCCCACGGCCTTGCCGCCGGCAAAGATTTCATGCCGCCCATGCTCTTCATACCACTTGGTGAGCGTGGCCGTCATGTGCATCTTCTCAATAATGTTGCGCCAGCCCACGCCGGTGTTATACGCGCAGAAGCTGATCTCGCCTTCCTGCGTGGCGTAAGGAATGATGCACTGCTCGGTGCGGCGGAAATCGTAATTGTAAAGGTCCTGGAACCACATTCCAGCGATGAACAGGAAGTTCCAGCGGTCAGTGCGGCGCTTCTTGATGTCTTCAATCGTGCGCTCGCCGTCCACTTTGCCGTACTTTTCATCGGCTTTCTTGGTGGCGCCGAACGTCTTGTCAAATTTCTTTAGCAAATCAACGAGCTTAAAATGCTTTGGTGCCTGGAACGGATCATAGTTACGGGCCAGAGCCAGCGCCATGCCGAAGACTGAGAGGAAACGCCCGCGGCCCGCGTCGTTTACCTTCGCCACGTCCTGCGCGATGCGATCGCCATTCAGGAACGCCGTAACCGGGACCGCTTCCTTGGTTTCTTTATCGATCATTACTGCCATGCCGACGCCGCAGTTCGGGTGGCATCCGCAGCTCAGCTGTCCCCAATCAGCGCTGGGACCATGGATCAGGTCAGCCCAATCAGAGAACGTGGACATGAATGAAATCGGGAACCAGTCGCGCTTGGGCTCGCCCAAACCGGTCTGGTTTTTTACATCGTGCGCCAGATGGCTCAGCGTGTAGCGCTGCGCCTGGCGACGGTCGTCAGTAATCTCTTCATCGCGGCCAGTGAATGAAACCGGCTGGAAGCTCAGGAAGCTGATGGTCTTGGGATTATCCAACGCAAACTGAATAATGCGGCCCACCTGCTCATTGTTGATGCCGTTGATAATCGTGGTGACCGGCACAATGTCCACGCCATTTTCATGCAGGTTGTGAATAGCGCGCAGCTTCACGTCAAACAAATTACCGACCTGACGATGCGAGTTCGCTGCGTTGCCGATACCGTCAAATTGCAGGTAAGCGTAACGCAGACCGGCTTCAGCGGCTTGGCGGCAGAACTCAGGCGACTTCGCAAATTCGATTCCATTGGTCGCGGCCTGCACTGA
>Ga0105245_10001780_pt1 | contig 19605 bp, 14 predicted proteins | sample KBSM54metaG_FD_81523 | JGI IMG/M metagenome (GOLD analysis project Ga0105245, IMG submission 81523) | Miscanthus rhizosphere microbial communities from Kellogg Biological Station, Michigan, USA - KBS M5-4 metaG | ecosystem: Host-associated > Plants > Roots > Rhizosphere > Soil | place...
AGAATGGCGGTGGGATCCGGTCCCGCCTCCACCTTGGGCGGAAACCAATCGCTGCCCACGGCGTTGATGACGAAATCGGCGCCGTCGGGCACGGCGTTGGTGGTGAGCCGGCCTCCGGCGAAGCGGCGGTCCGTGATGCCCTTGCTCAGGGAGCGAATCTTTGCGACCAGCCCACTGCCTTCCGCGTTCGGATCGAGCGCGATGGTCCCGCCGACCTTCATCGCGATCTCCCGCCGGGATCGGATCGGTTCGATCACGATCACCTGACCGGCGTTGGCGAGCCGCGCGGCCTGGATCGCGCCCATCCCTACCGGTCCCGCGCCTTGCACCACCACGTTCCAACCCGGCTCGATCTGCACCAGGTCACGTCCGGCAGCCAAACCAGTGCCCACCGTGTCGCCGAGCAAAGTCAGCTGCTCCGCGGGAAGATCGGTGAACACCGGGCAGCAATACTCTTCCGGCACCACCATGATCTCGCTTAGTCCGCCCAGCGAGGCGCCTTCCGACACCTTGGTGCCGTCCATCATCTCGGCCATGGGATGCGCCGGGGCTGTGTCGAGGAACTGGCACCAGTCAGCCCGTCCGTGCAGGCACTGGTAGCAGACGCCGCATTGGGGAGTGCCGGGAACCACTACGCGGTCGCCGATCTGGACCCGCTTCACCAGCGCTCCGATCGCTTCCACTACTCCCATGCCGGAGTGATTCGGGATCGACGCCTGCTGGACCGCGGTGGTCGCCAGTGCGCCTCCGACGATGGTGTAGCAAACCGCCGACGCTTGCGTCCGAACCACCACTTCTCGCGGCTGGATCGCGAGCAACCTGAGCTCTTCCACAGACGCGCCCGTACCGTGCCGCACGAAAGCCTTAAAGCGTCGGCCGGTCTGTGTCCCGGTGAGCTGTGCTGGAGCCTGTCCGGTGACTACTTGTGGTGCTAGCGCCACGCCTCCAGCGGCTGCGGCTTTCTTCAGCATTTTCCGGCGTGAAAGTGACATGGGCGCTCCTATCGGAAGCAGTCTATCAGACCTTCGCGATGAACTCGGCCGCAGGGATCGTCCACCCGAAATACGTTTCCACGTTGAACAGAGTCGCTTCCTGCATCGCCGGTGGACCCGCCGCCATCACCGCGTCGGTGATCAGAATCGGCCAATAGTCCAGCACGAAAGCATGCCGCAGCGTAGTTTCGACGCACACGTTCGTCGCGATTCCAACGAAGAATAAATACCGGATGCCCCGCGACTTCAACTCGGCGTCCAGTGTCGTATTCGCGAAGCCGCTATACCGGCTCTTCACCACCACCAGATCCTCGGCCTGCGGCTTCAGCTCATCTACGATTTGAAAGTCCCAAGTTCCTTCCGTCAGCAGCTTACCTTTGAGCTCCGGTCTACAGGACATGAGGCGAAGCGCCAGCTCTTTATGCCAGTTCGGAGCCGTGGGACCGCCACTGTTGCTGAGATCCGGTTTGAATCCCATTTGCAAGTAAACAATCGGCATGCCCGCTCGCCGCCCGGCCTCAAGCACTGCAGCGATGGATCGAACGACTGCCGGCGCACCCGAAATATCCACGCCTGCGATGTCCAGCATCCCGTTCTTGCTGGCGAACGCGTTTTGCATGTCCACCACTACAATGGCGGCCTTGGCGAGATCGATTTCAACCGGTTCCGGCTTGGCGTCGAGCTGTAGCATGCAGGTATCTTCTCAGTTTTTGTGCATACCCGCTCGCGAGAGGTAGCCTTTGCTTGCCTCGTCCTAGATGGCCCTCTAGTACTCTTGTCAGGCGAGTACCCGATTGTCAGAATGCTCCTCCGCCCCTATGCTGGGGGAGGCCGCGCGCAGTAACGACCGGCCATCGGAGGAGTTGCCAACTTGCCTCGTTATAGCCCCGCGTTTCTTTGTTTGACTGTATTCGGATTCGCCTGCACCGCCAGCGCTCAGGCTCCCACCATCGGCGGTACCTGCACTGTGTTCCCTGCGGACAACATTTGGAACACGCCGGTGGACCAACTCCCGGTTGCCGGGAATTCCTCTACCTACGTCAACACGATCGGCGCTGCCACAGGCGTGCATGCCGATTTTGGTGCGGGCATCTGGGACGGCGGGCCCATTGGTATTCCGTTCATCACAGTGCTCGGATCCCAGACCAAGTACAACGCGACGTTTCTATATGCCGACGAAAGCGATCCAGGCCCGTATGCAGTGCCTTTGACGGCGCCCATTGAAGGCGGCAGCGCCAGCACCGGCGATCGCCACGCTATCGCCATCGATACCAACAACTGCATTCTCTATGAGCTATACCGGGCGTTTCCCCAGAGTTCCAGCTGGCAGGGCGATTCCGGAGCGATCTTCAATCTGCTGCTGAACAATCTTCGTCCGTCCGGCTGGACCTCGGCGGATGCGGCCGGTCTGCCGATTTTCCCGGGCCTGTTCCGTTACGACGAAATCGCCGCGGGCGAGATCCGCCATGCGCTGCGCTTCACGGTTCCGCAGACCCGCAGAGCCTTTGTGTGGCCGGCGCGCCATTACGCTTCGAGTCTTACTGGCACGCAGTATCCGCCCATGGGTGTCCGTTTCCGGCTGCGGGCGAGCTTTGACATTTCAGGGTTCTCGCCCACGAATCAGATCATTCTTCGCGCACTTAAGAAGTACGGCATGATCCTGGCGGATAACGGCTCGGCGTGGTATCTCTCCGGCGCTCCCGATTCGCGTTGGAATGATTCTGACCTGCACAACCTGGGAGCGGTGCATGGATCGGATTTCGAAGTGGTGGACGTTTCCGGCCTGATGATTTCGCCGGATTCCGGCCAGGCTCGTCAAACGTCGGCGATTTCAGTCACAGTAGCTCCGTCGACCGCCAGCGTTCAGGTTTCGACCACCAAGCAGTTCACGGCAACAGTCGCCAACTCTACGAATACTGCCGTGACCTGGACCGCCAGCGCGGGCAGCATCAGCGCGACAGGACTTTACACCGCTCCGGCGAGCGTTCCATCGCCTGCCACGGTCACGATTCAGGCGGTTAGCCAGGCGGACACCTCCGCAAAAGGTACGGCGTCTGTCACCATCACGGGTCCTCCGCCGCCGGTGACTGTGACCGTCTCGCCCTCTAGCGCGAGCGTACAGGTTTCGACGACCAAGCAGTTCGCCGCGACTGTAAATAACTCCTCGGATCAGTCCGTAACCTGGAATGTGACAGGCGGTGGAACGATCACCTCAGGCGGACTCTACACCGCTCCGGCCAGCGTGCCATCGGGCGCGGTTACCGTGCAGGCGACGAGCGTGGCCTCGCCCACCGCAACCGGCTCGGCGAGCGTTACTGTTACCAACCCCACGCTGCCCGTCAGCGTGACCATCTCGCCGGCCAGCGCCGACATCCGTGTCAATAGGAGCCGGGTGTTTACAGCAACCGTCCAGAACACCACGAATCAAAGTGTCACCTGGAAAGTAAATGGAATCACCGGCGGGAATTCGACCGTCGGGACCATCACTGCACAGGGCAATTACACCGCTCCGAGGTCGGTTCCGGCCGGAGGCACGGTGCAAGTTTCAGCAGTCAGCAACGCCGACGCTACCAAATCTGCGAATGCGACTGTAACTGTCGTTCGGCGTTAGAGGATCTCATGCGCCCGTTTCTCGCAACCCTGTTCGTTTGCCTGGCCGCCCAGGCTCAGAATCCGACTGCCAACATCACGGTTGACGTCAACGCGAATCGCCGCGCGATCAATCCGAACATTTATGGATTGGCATACGCCAGCACCACGCAGCTGCAGGACCTGAACGTTCCGCTAAATCGCTATGGCGGAAACAACACCACCCGTTATAACTGGCAGATCAACGGCGACAATCGCGGGCAAGACTGGTATTTCGAAAGCATCGGCGACACCAGCAGCGTGGCTGGCGAGCGCGGCAATACCTTCATCGCCAATACACGCGCAGGCGGGGCCCAGGCCATGATTACGATTCCGATCATCGGCTGGGTGGCGAAACTCGGCTCGAACCGGTCCAAGCTAGCAGGCTTCTCTCAAGCGAAATACGGAGTGCAGACCGGCAATGACTGGCAATGGTTTCCCGATGCCGGCAACGGCATCCTGCAATCGACGGGGCAGGGCGTGACCGGTAACGATCCTAACGACGCCAACGTCGCCAACAGTTCCGCAATCCAGAAGCAGTGGGTGCAATCGATCGTCAATCAATGGGGCCCGGCATCGGTCGGCGGACAGAAATACTACATCCTGGATAATGAGCACAGCATCTGGCATTCGACGCATCGCGACGTCCATCCCGTGGGAGCCACCATGGATGAAATCCTGTCGCGCATGACGGATTATGCCACGCAGATCAAGGCAGCCGATCCCAGCGCGCTGGTGGCCGGTCCCGAAGAATGGGGCTGGAGTGGCTATCTTCTCAGCGGCTACGATCAGCAATACGGAAGCATTCACGGTTGGAGCACGATGCCTGACCGCAACGCGCACGGTGGAATGGATTACCTGCCGTGGCTGCTCAGCCAACTGAAATCCGGCCATCTGCTGGACGTTTTCACCGTGCACTACTATCCGCAAGGCGGCGAGTTCGGCAATGACACCTCGACCGCCATGCAGCTTACGCGCAACAAGTCCACGCGTTCGCTGTGGGATCCCAACTATGTCGATCCAACCTGGATCAACGATACAGTGAAGCTGATCCCGCGCTTGCGCAACTGGGCGGATACGTATTATTGGCCGGGCACGCCAATCGGCATCACCGAATACAACTGGGGTGCGGAGGCACACATCAACGGCGCCACCACGCAGGCCGACGTCCTGGGCATCTTCGGCCGCGAAGGCCTGGACCTGGCTGCGCGCTGGACTACTCCGGACGCCACCACGCCTACCTACAAAGCCATCAAGATGTATCGCAATTATGATGGAAATAAATCGGCGTTCGGTGATACCAGCGTCTCGGCGGGCGGCCCCAATCCGGATAACGTTGCGGTGTTCGCCGCCCAGCGCGCTTCAGACAACGCTCTGACCGTGATGGTCATCAGCAAATATCTTTCGGGGACCACTCCCGTGACCATCGCTGTGAATAACTTCAGCGGCGGCGCGGCGGCCCAGGTCTATCAGCTCACTTCCGCCAACGCGATCAGCCGTCTGGCGGATCTGAGCGTCGCGGGATCGGCAGTCTCCTTCAGCGCACCGGCACAGAGCATCACACTTCTGGTACTGCCGAAATCCGGCGTCGCAAATCAGCCTCCCACGGCGGTGGCTTCCGCGAATCCCACTTCAGGCATCGTTCCGCTTCCAGTCAGTTTCAGCGGAGCCAACTCAAGCGATTCGGACGGCACGATCGCGTCATACTCCTGGACGTTCGGCGATGGAGGCACCGGCAGCGGCGTTACTCCGGCGCATACGTATCCAAGCGCCGGAAACTACACTGCCGTGTTAACCGTGACCGATAATCAGGGCGCCACGGCCACGGCCTCGGTGGGCATCAGCGTCACGACCAATCCGAATGTGATTACGGCTCCAGGCAATCTCACCGGTAAGGGCGCGAAGGGCTCCGCCACGCTCTCCTGGCACGACAATTCGAATAACGAAACCGGATTCACCATCGAGCGGGCGGCTTCCGGGTCTTCGAGTTTCACGCAGGTGGGGAGCACAGCAGCCAACGTAACCAGTTTCAGGAACACGGTGAGCAAAGGTACGTACGTGTATCGCGTGCGGGCCTTCAACGGCAGCGCGACCTCAGCCTACTCCAATTCGGTCACGGTAAGCGTCCGATAGTTCGTGACGAGCCTCCCGTTGGCCGAAAAGCATACGACGGCTGATCTGTTCGCGAATCAGTTCACGATTCCGTTCCGCGCGCACGCGACGCTGGGCGCACTGCGCGGTTACGGCGGCAACCAGTTCGTGGAATAGTTTCACCAGGTTCCGCTCATCTTCTGTCGCGAACTTGCGGCCCAACCAGCCTCCGGCCGCGGGTTCGCAAATCCGGAACTCGTCATCGTTATGGCGGAACCGCAAGGTCAGGTGCGCGCCCGCTCTGGAGTACTCGGATTCGAGGATCACTTCCACGCCTTCTACCAGAACCGCATAGCCCGTCTGCTCGGGGGATTTCTCGCGCCAGCAAAGAGTCTCCGGAACCTCGCGCGTCCCGTCCACCAGGTATTGAATGATATACGCGTCCGATATCGGCACTGCCACACTCCCGGATGCGAGCAGCGACGTGGGGACTCCGCAAGATAATGCTAGCGGCGACTCCCGGATCCGTCAAATAGAAAGAATCGATACGCCTGACTCACGTTATTGATTTGATGAAAACTTCTCAATCCCGAGAGCGGTGTATGCTTGGGATCATGTTGCGAAAGATCCTGCTCATTCTGGCGACCGTCGGCATTCTTTGCGCTCAACCCAAGGGCGGCAAAGGCGGAGGCAACCAAGCCCAAGCCATTAAGGAAGTGAAGCCCGGACTGTACGTCGTCACCGGCGCTGGCGGGAATTCCAGCGTCCGTGTGACCAGCGAAGGCATCATCCTGGTGGACGGCAAACTGCCCGCGGAGGGCAATTACGACAAATTGATGGAGCTGATCAAGAGCGTCTCCAGCCAGCCCGTCAAGTACGTGCTGTTGACGCACCATCACCAGGACCACACGGGCAACAACGACAAGTTCCTGGCCCTGGGGATCCCCGTCATCGCGCATGAGAATCTCAAAAGCAATCTGGTGACGTACGCCGCGACTCCGAAACCGGCCCCGCCCAGTGTGACGTACTCGACCGGCTACACGGTGAAGCTCGGGGGCGTGACAGTGGAGGCGCACCACTACGGCCGTGCTCACACCAGTGGCGATACGGTGGTCTATTTCCCCGATCTCAAAGTTGTCGCTCTCAGCGATGAACTAACGGTCGGTACCCCTTCGGGAAGCCGTGCTCCACTGGCGGATTATGCTGGCGGCGGGAGCCTGGTCGAATGGCCGGCCGTGCTGGATGCAGTTTTGAAGCTGGACTGGGATCTCGCGATTCCCGGTAACGACGATCCGCAGCCGCGAGCGTATGTGCAGGCGTATCGCGACAACATCGCGAAGTTTGTGGATCGGGGGAAAGCCGCGGTGAAGATGGGCGTGCCCAAGGATCAGTTGATGATGCAGATTAAAGCGGATGACCTGCCGTTCAAGCTGAATCTCACGGGCGCTGCGCTAGACGGCTTCTACGACGAGTTGTCGAAATCCAAGTAGGGTCAGGTTTAGCTGCTACGGCAGCGCGAAGACGTAAACGGCGTTGTGGCCGGCCACCCGCTTGATCTCCGGTGCGTGCAGCGTGACCAGGCCGGGACCCAGTGCGCCGTCGCCAGTCAGAATCGCGATGTACTGTTTCCCGTTCACGGAATAAGTAATCGTGCTCACCGCGATACTGCCGCCGACGATTCCTTCCCACAGCTGCTTCCCCGTCTCCGCATCGAAAGCGTGCAGGCGGCGATCCAGATCGCCCCAGAAGATCAGGTTGCCGGCGGTGGCCAGCACGGCCCCGTTGGCGGGAGCGCGCTGCTCGCCGAAGCGCATGATCTCGCCCGTCTCCATGTTGATCTTCCCGATTCCGTTCAGCTTTTGCGGATCCGCGCCCGCGCGCGCCACGCCCTTGCGCTGGCCGCCTTCGATGTTGTCGAGGCATACATCGATATAGGGAACGTACATCGAATTGGTGAGCGGCGAATAGGCCGCAGGCCAATAGCTGCGGGTGTTAAAGAAGCAGATAACTTTCTCTTCGCCCTTGTTACGGAAGATGAGGTCTTCGTTTAGGAACGTCTTGCCCGTATTGACGTCCACGTTCTTCAGCCAGAAGTTGGGCGCGTCGTAGGGGAACGGGTTGGCCCACAGAAATTCGCCCGTCAGCCGGTCCAAGAGAAAGATGCCGCCGGCTTCGCCCGCCGCGAAGATGGTATCGCGCTCTTCGCCGGGCTTGATCTTCGGATTAATCCACTTAACGAATTTCGGATTCGGATTCAGCTTGGTATGGATCAACGTACGCTCGTTGGTCCAATCCTCATCCCAGTCATCGCCCGGCAGATGCTGGAAATACCACAGAAGCTTCCCGGTCTTACCATCCAGCGCGACCGTGGAATTGCTATAGAGCGCCGAAGGCGACGAGGTTGGAATCGCGAACGGATTGCCGTTGTGGCGCGCGATCCTGCTGTTGGGAGTCGGATTGGCGATGCCGTAGTAGACGATGTCGCGCACCGGATCGTAAGCGCCGGGAGAGCCCCAGGTGGAGGCTACACGCCGCTCGTCCGGCATGTCGGCCCAACTGTCGCCGCCGGGCTGGCCTGTCGCGGCCGTGGTGTAGAACTTCCATAATTCTTTGCCGGTATGCGCGTCGTGGGCTGAAATGTAACAGCTCGCCCGCGTGCCGCAGCCGGAGCCACCGGAAATGACTTTGTCGCCGGCCATGATCGTGCCCGATGAGTTGCCGCGGCTGTCGACTTTGGATTGCCAGCGCAACTCGCCGGTGCGCGCATCCAGGCCCACAACCTGGCTATCGGGAGCCGTGTAAAAGATCAGGTCGTCGAAGATGGAGAACGTCTTCGACCGCGAGTTGTACACGCGGGGTGCTGCGCCACGGCCTCCTGCTGCCCCTGCTGGAGGAGCCCCCGCGCCGCGTCCTGCGCCCGCTGCACCTGCGGCCGGAGCTGCCGGCGCTGGTGGCTGCGGACGGGTATATTCCCACAGCAGGTCGCCGTTCGTGGCGTTCAGGGCCATCACGCCGCCGGTGGACGTCATGATGTACATCGTGCCTCCGCGCACCAGCGGTGTACTCTCAACCGTGCCCGCCGGCGTGCCTCGCGTCCACGCCATGCGTAGCTGCCCCACGTTTTGACGATTGATCTGGTTCAAGGGGCTGAAGCGCTGGTCGTCGTATGTCCGGCTGAAACTCAACCAGTCATTCGGGCTGGGATTGGCCAGTTCCGCGGCGGTGACAGGCTTAAACCCCTGTACTTGCGCCTGTGCGGGCGGAGTTAGAATCCCCGCACCAACGAGTGCGATTGAGAGCAGCGTCCTGGTCATCACGTCCTCCTTAAGCCCACCGACACGGTAGTTTACCGCAATGGATGGGCGAACGGGGTGGATTGCTTAGGCCAAATGGGGTGAACACCTAATGTACAGGCCCCGCGATCAACTGTAGACTGGGGCTGCCTGGTGTGCCAGGACCTATGCAACGCTGCAAACAGTGCGAATCGCCTTTGGCTAAAACGGACGTTTCCTGCATCAACTGCGGGGAACTGATACATGTAGTCGAGCCTAAAGGCAATTTCAAGAAGCGCTTCGGCAAAGTGGTGACGGTACTGTTCATAATATCCTCCGCCTTGACCGTGGTCGCGCTTTTCACCAGCTACGTGGGGTCATTTATGACCTGCCTGGGCGCCACCATCGTGCTCTTGATGGTTAAGAAGTCGGCGGACGAGATGTCGTCCACCCAGCAGTAGACGCTGGATTCCGCTATTTGCCGCCCGTCAGATCCCTTTCGGTCCAACTCTTCAGCCTACGAAACGCTTTGTTCCGTGACTACCACCTCGCCGCGGTTTGGCGACGTTTGCTGCTTTACGGTGTACATTCTCCGGTCGGCTTCCGCCAGCAGAACATCGGCATCGGAGCCGTCCACGGGATAGATGGACGTTCCCACACTCATCGAGATGCACTGTTCGTTGCATACACTCCAGCCGGCTGAATGGGCCACGCCCTGCAGCCGTTCCACATAGGACCAGCGCAGTTCTTCCCGCAGCCCGGGGACCACGATGACGAACTCGTCTCCACCCATGCGGGCCACGTAATCCGACTTGCGGCACACATCCTGCAAGCCTTTCGCGACAGCCTGGAGCACCTCATTGCCCTTCAAGTGTCCGAACCGGTCGTTGACCTGTTTGAATCCGTTCAAGTCGCACACCAGCACGCCCACGGTGGCGTCATCCCGCTTGGCCCGCGCCAGTTCGCGCTCCAGATGCAGCGCCAATGAGCGCGCGTTGGGAACACCGGTCAGGTGATCGGTGACGGCCATCTTTTCGGTATCGTGATAGCGCAGGGCGCTTTCGATCGCCGGGGCAACTTGCTGGCTAACGGCTTCGAGCAGACGCAGATGATCGCGGTTAAAGGCATTCCGGTCGGGATGATAGAGAGTCATCACGCCGACCATTCCCTTCGGCCCCACCATGGGGACAGCCAGCGCCGATTGCAGCTTATAGACCACCACTGAATCGTTCTTAAAGCCGAATTCCATGCAGGGATCCCCATTGAGGATCGAACTGCCATGCTGAACCACACGGCCCGATAGTCCTTTGGCGAGAGGAAATGCTTCGCGGCCGAATAGATGATTCTGCTCGCCGACAATCTCGATTGGCTCCAGTTCCTGGCCCCGGCTTACGTAGATCGCCAGAGTATCGTGCGCGATCATCTGCTTCACGCTCTTATAAATTGCCGACGTAACTTCGCTGGCGCCCAAAGAATGCGTAAGAGCTGTAGCCAGGGTTTGCAGCAGCTGCGTTTCCTGACGCGCGGAGACGATGGGATCCAGGATCGAATTGGCAGAGGGCCTGGATTCGGCATTGACACTGGCGGCCAACTGGCCGAGATCTTGGTTGGCTGCGTGGCTGGGCTCCGCCCCGTTTTGATTCATCACTTCGCCCCAAGCCTGGCGTTCCAACTCCACATAACGCCGCTGCAGTACGGACACTACCAGCGGATCGAAGCTGCGTCCGTCCTCCTTGGAAACTCTCGCCATGGCCATATCGATGGGCAGCGCGCCGCGATACGGACGATCTGAGGCGAGCGCATCCAGGCAATCTACCGCGGAGAGAATCCGCGCGCCAATCGGAATCTGTTCTGATTTGAGCCCACGAGGATAGCCCGTGCCATCCCACTTCTCATGATGCGTCGCCACGATTTGCAGAACGGGTTCGGGGAAGTTCATGCGGGCCAGCATATCCGCACCGTTCATGGGATGGGTTTTCATCTTTTCCCATTCTTCCGGCGATAGCGGACCGGGCTTCAGCAGAATATGGTCGGGAATCCCCAGCTTACCGATATCGTGGAGCAGCGCTGCCACGTTCAGATGTTCCAGCTGCTCCTCTGTCAACTTCAATTCCCTTCCCACGGCGCGCACATAGAACTGAACGCGGCGCAGGTGCATGTGGGTGGTGTGGTCGCGGCCGTCAATGGCGACGGCCAATGTCTCCAAAGTCCGTTGGTGCAGAGCGGCGAGCTTCGCCAGGCTGCGCTTTTGCAGGGCGTCCAGCTCTTCGCGATGTTTCGCCTTCGAATCGAACCATGCGCGAAAGGCGGAATCCAGGGCGAACAGCATGGGGAGCGCCACCAGGCCAGCATTCATTTCGTTCAGAATGGCGGCGCCGCGGACCAGGTACGCCAGGTACGCCACGCCCACAAACCAAGGCAGCACGGGACGGCATTCCTTGCTGAGCACGTCGCTTACGGAAATGGAGGCGTCTTTGGTCAGAGTTCTTGCCAGGCCCCAGTTCAACAGCAACACCAGCGCGCTGCCGATGACCGGTGCTGGGAACAGAGCGTTGTACTTCAGAACCGAGACGGCGTGATACACGGCTTGCGCAGTCGCGATCCCGATAGATCCGCTGGCCATGGAAAAGATCAATGCGGAGCCCTGGGGCAACCTGCGTCCGGCTTCTTGAAGTTGGCCGAGCAGTGAAACCACGCTGGCGATAAACAATAATTCCGGAAGACTCAGCTCCTGAATTGCAAGCAGCATCACCAGGAAGCTTGCCGGAATCGCGCTCCGGTGCGTGGTGAGCTTCAACCCTAGCGTGGTGGTGATGGCGCACACCAGGTAGATCAGGAAGGCGCTCATGTGCCGAGCGTCCGCCTGCGCGAGATTCAGCAGGCATACCGTAGTGCCCACGCAGATATACACTGCCATCAACGTTTGTCGCGAGCTTGAGTTTGGTTTCACTGGCGAACCTGGGAATGCACGTCACCCGCCATCAAAATAGCCCGCGCCCAAGTATCCGAAGTTCTTTCACTGTAAGCGGATAGCGCTTCGGTCGAATCTTGATGCCGGAAATCAGAAAGAGCCTGCGACACTTCGTCGCTCGGGACTCGGCCAGAATGTCCCAATCGGCAATCGCGGAAGCGGGCTGGAATGGTGGTGCGATACATTGGTCGGGAATACATCGACATGGCCCTGCCGAAACTTAACGTACTAAGCAAGATCACCGACTCTGGTCTAGTGGCGATCGTAAGGGCGGATAACTGTTCAGACGCCACGCGGATTGTCGAAGCGTGTGTGGAGGGCGGAGCTACGGCGATTGAAGTGACCTTTACGGTTCCGGGTGCGGCTGGAGTGATTGAGGAGCTCACCAAGCGCTCTTCTTCGCGCCAGATCACGATTGGCGCGGGAACGGTGCTCGATCCGGAAACGGCCCGCATCGCGATTCTGGCGGGCGCGCAGTTCGTAGTGAGCCCCTCTCTAAACCCAAACACGGCCCGGCTGTGCAATCGCTATCAGATACCGTACTTTCCGGGCGCCGGTACTATCGGCGAAATTGTGGAAGCCCTGGAATGCGGGGCGGATATCATCAAGGTCTTTCCCGGCGAAATACTCGGCCCGGCCTTCGTGAAAGCCGCCCGAGCCCCTCTTCCGCACGCTTCCCTGATGCCTACGGGCGGTGTCACCATCGAAAACGCCGCGGAATGGATCGCTGCCGGAAGTGTTGCGCTGGGCGTGGGCGGCAGCTTGACTGCAGGCGCGAAGACTGGTGACTTCAAAGCCGTTACGGATTTGACGCGCAGATTCCTTGATGTGATTCGGGAAGCGCGCGGCGCCAGGCTCGGCCAAAAGCAATGACCGCTCGAGTCGTTACCTTTGGCGAGATCATGCTTCGCCTGGCTCCCGCAGGCTACGAGCGTTTTCTGCAAACGCCCCAATTTGCCGCGACCTTCGGAGGCGCGGAGGCCAACGTGGCGGTGGCGATTTCGTCGTTGGGCTTGCCTGCGGCGTTCGTAACGGTCCTGCCGGAGAATCCAATCGCGGATGCGGCGATCGCCGAACTGCGTCGCTTGGGTGTCGACACTTCGCGGATCATCCGGGGAAAAGGCCGGCTAGGAACGTATTATCTCGAAGCCGGAGCTAACCAGCGTCCATCCAGGATCGTCTACGATCGCGAGCACAGCGCGATGGCGCTCGCCCATCCCGGCGATATTTCGTGGCTCCGCGCGTTCGAAGGCGCTGCGTGGTTTCACATCAGCGGCATCACCCCTGCGATCAGCGCTTCCGCTTCTGAGCTGGCATTGGAATCGATGCGGGAGGCTCGCGCCGCCGGGCTTACGGTTTCCTGCGATCTGAACCACCGGAAGAATCTCTGGAAATGGGGCCAAACCGCGCGCGAAGTGATGCCTCAGCTGGTGAGACTAACCGACGTGCTCATCGCCAACGAAGAAGATGTGCAGGCGACTCTCGGGATCGAAGCCGCGGTCGACGTTCATTCCGGACAGCTCGACTGCGGCCAGTATGAAGAGCTCGCAGGTAAGGTGCTCTCCACGTATCCGAATCTTCGAGCGATCGCGATCACGCTGCGGGAGTCTGCGAGCGCCTCGCACAACGGCTGGTCGGCATGTCTGCAGGATCGCGAACGGTTCATGCGGAGCCGCAGGTATGAGATCACTCACATTGTCGATCGGGTGGGCGCGGGCGATTGTTTTGCAGCCGGCCTGATCTATGGAATGCTCACTGGGTTGGATGCACAGCAGGGACTCGATTTCGCGGTTGCAGCCAGTTGTCTGAAGCATTCGATTCCCGGAGACTTCAGCCGGGTGACCGTCGCCGAAGTGAACGCGCTGTTGAAGGAAGGTGGATCGGGAAGAGTGCAGCGGTAAGCAGTGTTTGACAACACGCTCAGATACAATGGGCGCATGAAACCGGCGTTGTTCCTGGCAGCCTTCGCCGTTCTCTTCGCAGTTGTGGCGGTGAGTGCGCTCGCGCAAACTCCAGAGACCAAAATCGGTTTATTCGAGTCTCACGGGGACGTCGGTACGGTTCTCCACGAAGGATCCGTGCAGCACGATGCATCCAAGGAAACCTATACTGTCACCGGCAGCGGCGAGAATATGTGGTCCACGGCCGATTCATTCCAGTTCGTTTGGAAAAAAGTTTCCGGCGACGTTTCCTTAGCTGCAGACATCTCCTTTCCCGAGACCGGCGGAGATCCGCACAGGAAGGCGGTGCTGATGGTCCGCCAAAGCCTTTCTGCGGACTCGGCGTACGCCGATGTCGTACTGCATGGCGACGGGCTGGCGTCTCTGCAATCGCGCGATGAAAATGGGGCTGCCACGCATGAAATCCAGTCCAACGTAACAGCGCCCAAGCGTTTGCGGATTCAGAAGATCGGCCAGTATTTTTACATGTATTTGGGCGCCGCTAGCGATACTGTGCGATTCGCCGGCGGATCCATGCGTGTGAAGCTGGAAGAGCCCTTCTACGTCGGCATCGGCCTATGCGCGCATGATAAGGATGCCTCCGAGACGGCGGTGTTCTCGAAAGTGGACCTGGTAACCGGCGCGCAAGGTCCGGTGCGCCAGCCGAACTTGAGCAGCACGATCGAGACCATCACCATAGCGTCCACCGATCGCCGCGTGGTGCGTGTTTTTCCGGGCCGTGTGGAAGCGCCGAACTGGACTCCGGATGGCGCGTCGCTATTCTTCAACGGCAACGGGCGGCTGCAGAAGATCGCCGTGAATGGCGGCGATGTACAGCTCATCGATACGGATTTCGCCAACCGCATTTCTGCCGATCACGGCATTTCTCCCGATGGGACCATGCTCGCCATCAGCGATTCATCACAGGCCGATCGCCGCTCCATCATCTATACGCTTCCGATCGAAGGCGGCACGCCCACGCGCGTCACGCAAGGCTCGCCATCCTACGGGCATGGTTGGTCGCCGGACGGCAAGACGCTGGCATTTGCCGGGGAGCGCGATGGGAACGTCGACATTTACATCATTCCCGCGGAAGGTGGTGAAGAAACCCGCCTCACCACCGCGACCGGCTTGGATGACGGCCCTGAGTATGCGCCCGACGGAAAGTATCTCTATTTCGATTCCGACCGCACTGGTGCCATGCAGATCTGGCGCATGCGTCCGGACGGTTCGGGGCAGGAGCAAGTAACGTCGGACGAATACAACAACTGGTTTCCGCATATTTCCCCGGATGGCCAGCGCATGGTGTTCCTGACGTATGACAAAGGCGTCAGCGGGCATCCGGAAAACAAGGACGTGATGCTGCGGGTGATGAATGTCGAGAACAAGGACGTCAGCGTCTTAACGAAATTGTTTGGAGGGCAGGGAACCATCAATGTTCCCTCCTGGTCGCCCGACAGCCGGCGGCTGGCATTCGTAAGCTACCAGCTGATCCCGTAATCTGTGTGCTTGCAGCGAAAGCGCGATCTGAAGATAGAGGCCAGCTCCTGAACCCGAAGGCGAAGCTATCGGCGTCCATGACTCTGACCCAGTTCGAGCATGGGTATTGGTATGCAGGCGAGCTCAAGGAATTTGCGGAGACAATTGGAATTCCATTCGCGAACAAACTGCGTAAAGACGAGCTCGAGATCGCCATCAAGCACCTTCTTAAGACCGGTAAGATCAAGAGCCCGGCCAAAAGAAGCCTCTTGACCTCAGGTCCCAAAGACGTTGAATTAGGGCTGAGCCTGGATCTTCCAGTGGTGGTCTACACGAACGACAAAGAGACCAAGGCTTTTCTCGATCGAGAAGCGCAGAAACTTGCTCCGGGCTTGAAGAGGAAATCCGGCGTGCGCTACCGGCACAATCGCTGGCGGGAAGAGCAACTCGCCAAGGGCGTCAAACTCACCTACGGAGACGCGGTCAAAGAATACGTTCGGCTCAATCAGACCGAAGAACCTTTTGCTCGAATTCCCTACGACTGCTACATCAACTTTGTTAGCGACTTCCTAAAGGCGGAGAAGGGCGCCACGAGAAGACAGGCCATGAGGGCCTGGGAGCAGCTGAAGAAGCTGGACATCCCCAAGAACTATCCTTCGTGGGCGAAGTCCCCAGCGGCGAAATCGAAGTGACGTTCGACTGAGGTTCCCGGGATCAGGCGATGTGTGCGCCGGTCGCGCCGACGTATACGGTGTAAAGCGACTGGCTGGCGGTCATAAATAGCCGGTTTCGCTTGGTTCCTCCGAAACTCACATTGGCGCAGTTCTCCGGCAGGCGAATGATCCCGATAGGTTCACCGCTGGGTGCGACGATCTGCACTCCGGGAGGCGCGCCCGCCCACAGGTTTCCGTCGGTATCGCAGCGCATGCCGTCCGCCGCGCCGTTCATGAATTGCACAAAGCGCTTGCCGTTGCGCAGCTTATTGCCATCTACGTCCCACACCTTGGTCTCCCGGCCCATTCCGGTATCGGCGACATACAGCTTCTTGTAGTCCGGCGAAAAACAAATACCGTTAGGCTGGTCAAGCTCATCGGTCACCTTCTCGATCTGCGCGGATTTCGGATCCACACGATACACCGCCTGTTTGATTTCGGGCGTTGCCTGGAACCCCTCGTAGTTCCCGCCGATCCCATACGTCGGATCGGTGAACCAGATGCCGCCATCGGGATGAACCACGATGTCGTTGGGGGAGTTGAGCCGTTTGCCGCCGAACTTATCGGCGATCACGGTGATGGTTCCGTTGACCTCGTAGCGCGCCACGCGACGGTTGCCATGCTCGCAGGAAAGCTGCCGCCCTTCGAAATCGAAGGTGTTGCCGTTGCTATAACCGGAGGGATTGCGGAACACCGTCACGCGCCCGTCCTCTTCGGTCCAGCGCATCTGGACATTATTGGGTATATCGCTCCAGACCAGATAGCGGCCGACTCCGTTCCAGGCGGGACCCTCGGCCCACAGGGTTCCCGTGTGAACCCGCTTCATGATGGTGTTGCCGATCATGTACTTGCGAAAACGATTGTCCACCGCGATGATGTCGGGATCGGGATAGCGGACGGGGTTCTGCCCGGACCAGTCGCGCGGCGCGGCGTTCGCAGGCGCCGGTTGCTGGGCTCGTGATGGCAGCGATGCCGCAAATCCCAATGTTGCGGCAGTCAAGAAGGTCCGGCGGTCACATAGTGGGGAAGCCATAACAGTTACCTATACCGCAAAATAGACAGCAGAAGGAGCCGCGCTTTGAAGAGACTCAATCCCCGTCATTTTCGAGTCCCGCCAGGGAAGAAGCTCGACCTGCATGAGTGGCCGACGCTCGTAAAGCCAGCTTACGATTCCAAAGAAAGGTATCGCGAACTCTTACAGGAGCACGTCGCGAAACTGAGCGAACTGCAAACCCTTCTCTACGCTTCCAACCGCTACTCGCTGCTTTTGATCTTTCAGGCCATGGACGCTGCCGGCAAAGACAGCGCAATTAAGCACGTAATGTCCGGAGTGAACCCCCAGGGCTGCCAGGTTTATAGCTTTAAACACCCCAGTCCGGAGGAACTGTCTCACGATTTTCTGTGGAATGCCGAACGCCGCCTGCCGGAACGCGGCCGGATCGGGATTTTCAACCGCTCGTATTACGAAGAAGTGCTGATCGTGCGCGTGCACCCTGAGATTCTTCACGCCGAAGGTCTGCCGAAAGAGCTCGACTCCGACAAGGACATTTGGCGCGACCGGTATCGCTCCATCGTGAACCTGGAGGCTCACCTCCATCGAAATGGAACCCGGATCCTCAAGTTCTTCCTGCATGTGTCCAAGGAGGAGCAGCGCAAGCGGCTGTTGTCGCGGATCGAGGAACCGGATAAGAACTGGAAGTTCAACGTGGAAGACATCAAGGAGAGGAGCTGTTGGAAAGACTACATGAAGGCCTACGAGCAGTGCCTGAGCGCCACCAGTACCGCGGACTCGCCCTGGTATATCGTTCCGGCGGACGACAAAGCCAATACCCAGCTGATCGTGTCGCGGATCGTTGTGGAAGCGCTTAAGGACCTGAGAATGAGGTATCCGGAAGTGGACGCTAAGAGGCGGAAAGAGCTGCAGTCGATTCGGAAGTTGCTGTCGAAGTAGCAGGATAACCCATTCATTTTCAGCGGTCACTGACCTGTCCGAGGGGTCACTGACCCGCTCTTGACCCCTCCACTGCTCGGATTTCGGGCACCTCGTGTTAGCGTTGAGATCTTGCAATCCATGGAAATTTCCCCTCGCTCAACTTCATTAAGAAATATTCGTAATCTGGCCATCGCACTGGTGATTTCCTTGCCCTTGGTTCAGGGGGCCGTCACCGGGCGGATCACCGGCTCGGTGAAAGATCCCAGCGGCGGGGGGATTCCGGGAGCCATGCTCACCGCGACGAATACCGACCAGAATACCCAGATCAAGACCACCACGGACGCAAAGGGGGACTATTCCTTCCCCAGCCTGCCAGTCGGTAGTTACGAAATCCAGTTTGAGTCTAAAGGCTTCCGCACCGAGAAGCGGATCGGTCTGGTGATCGATGCTAACGCGGCGATCCAAATGGACCTGACACTTGAGTTAGCCCAACGTTCCGAGGAAGTTACGGTTTCGGATACGGTCGAGCAGATTCATGTGGAGACGGTGAGCACCCAGTTGGGGGACGTCGTGACGGGCAAGCAAATGACTACGGTGGCCCTGAACGGCCGCAGCTTTACGGATCTCCTGGCGCTGCAACCGGGAATCGTGCCCACGACCACTCAGGAACCCGAATCGATCGTTATGGCGGGCGCTTCCGTGGCGATCCAACCGTCGGGGACGCTCAATCCGGGCAATCAATCCATTAGCGGGCAGCGCGAAGACTCCAACGGATTCCTGGTCAACGGCGGCGACGTTAAAGAGCTCATGAACGGCGGCACGTCGGTGGTACCGAATCTGGATTCGATCGCCGAGTTCCGGATTCTTACCAACAATTTCGACGCCGAGTATGGCAACTACGCTGGTGGCGTGATCAACGTGATCACCAAGTCCGGCTCGAATCAAGTTCATGGGAGCGGATTCGAGTTCTTGAGAAATACAGCGCTGGACGCGAGAAACTTCTTCTCGCCGGAGCGCAGTTTCTATCGCCAGAACCAATTTGGCGGAACTGTTGGAGGACCGATCAAGCAGAACAAACTCTTCTTCTTTGGCGATTTCCAGGGCACGCGCCAGAGCCAGGGTATCGACACCGGGTTGATCGCCGTTCCTACGGTGGCGAATCGCAGTGGAAACCTGCTGGACGATGCATCCGCCCTTAAGGGCGAGGTCGGAGGACCGTATTTGGCGAACCTGCTTTCGCAGAAGTTGGGATACCTGGTGTCAGCGAATGAGCCGTACTACACGCCCGGCTGCACTTCGCCCTCGCAGTGCGTCTTCCCCAATGCGTTGATTCCTCAGCGAGCCTGGTCGGAACCCTCGAAGCACCTGCTGCAGTACATCCCCAGCCCCAATGTCGGCGAGGCCAGCTTTTCGACCGGTGGCGAGGGGAAGATTCTGCACGACAACAAGGGCAGCGGCCGGGTCGATTTGAACAGCGACCGCTGGGGGCAGCTGACGGCCTACTACTACCTCGATAATTACAACTTGAACAATCCCTACCCAACCGGGCAGGGAGGCGCGAATGTTCCTGGATTTTCGGCGATCAA
>Ga0105245_10001781_pt1 | contig 19603 bp, 18 predicted proteins | sample KBSM54metaG_FD_81523 | JGI IMG/M metagenome (GOLD analysis project Ga0105245, IMG submission 81523) | Miscanthus rhizosphere microbial communities from Kellogg Biological Station, Michigan, USA - KBS M5-4 metaG | ecosystem: Host-associated > Plants > Roots > Rhizosphere > Soil | place...
CAAACGCCGGAGAAAACCGCGCAGGTCGATAGTGCCGATCTCGTCGTGGGCATTCTCGCTGGAGTTGACCGCAGCGGCTTTTCGAAACTGTGCGATGGACTTCGCTCGCTGGCGGGATCACCGCGCATCGTTGTGCTGCAAAGCGATACGGTAGGAGGCACCGCTGCGCCAAGTTCGCAATCTGCCGACGCGAATTCCTCGCTGTCGTTCCTCCCCTGGTCGGTCCTCTCTCCCGATGCCTCGGCTGCGCCTCTACAAAGTATATCTACAGCCTGCCAATTGCTTTTCGAGGCGACTCAAAAACTCGGAGCCAGAGCATGCTGCCTGGTTGCATCCCAATTGGAAAACTCCGCGCCGGATTGGATTTGCCAATTGCTGACTCCGCTTCTGGATTCGGATTTCGACCTGGTCGTACCCTACTTTGAGCCTCACAGGCTGCAGGGCTTATTGAACAGCAGTATTGTTTATCCGCTGATGCGGTGCCTGTACGGAAAGAGAATTCACAATCCCCTCGGCCCGGATGTGGGCGTTTCGCGGCGGCTCGCGCAGAAACTGCTTGGGACCACGCGGAATTCCGGATCAAATCAGACACATCCGCTCGCGTCGCTCGCGCCAGTCGCTGTGTGCGAGAACATGCAAATCTGCCAGGTGCAGGTGGGAGCTCGCCTGTATCCGCCGATGGATTGGACGAACATGAGCTCGTTGGTCGCGCAGGTTCTCGGCCCAATTTTCCTGGAGATGGAGCGCTGCGCGGCTTGCTGGCAAAGAACGCGTGGCTCCATGAGTGTGCCGGCGTTCGGCGATCGATTTTCTCTACCGCAGGAAACGGCAACGTTGGATTTGAACCGCATGGTAGAGACATTCCAACTGGGAGTTCGCGACCTTCAGGAAATTTGGAGCCTGGTGCTGCCCCCGGCAACTTTACTCGAACTGCGGAAACTCTCCCGCATGACGCCAGACCGCGTCTATATGCCCGACGAATTGTGGACGCGAATCGTCTATGACTTTGCCCTCGCACACCGTCTTCGAACCATTAACCGCGATCACCTGCTCAAATCGATGACGCCCCTGTACATGGCCTGGGTCGTTTCCTATGCGCGGGAAATGGAGATCGCTGGAGCGGGAACTGTGGAACAACGGATCGAGCGCCTGGCGCTCGCCTATGAAGCGGCCAAACCATATTTTATTTCTCGCTGGCGCTGGCCGGATCGATTCAATCCGTAACGATTGAGAACGGAGGTGCTGTATGTGGGATCAAGTCAAGCAGGCCTTGAATCAGTCGACGACAAAATTTCTAACCTCGCTGGCCCATCTGCTGCCGGGGATCGTGGCGCTCATTGTGGCGCTGCTCGTTTCGTTCGTCCTAGCCTGGATTCTGGCCATCATCGTGCGGCGCGTGCTCACCAGTTTCCGCTTCGACGAACGCCTGCGCCGGTGGGGCTTCGCATCGATCGAGGCTTGGTCGCCGATGAACAGCCCGACGCGCCTCGTGTCGCGAACCTCCGCGATTTTAGTCATCATTGCGGGGATCCTGATCGGGATTGCAGCCTTCGATGCCGAATCCACGTCCTTGCTCGTGCGCAGCGTGTTCGCCTATATCCCGAATATTGTCGGCGCGTTATTAGTGTTGATGGTTGGCGGAATCATCGGCAGCTTCCTGGCACGGAGCGTGTTGATTGGCGCCGTAAACCTGAATCTTCAGTACGCTCGCCTCTTGAGCCTTGGCGTGAAATGGCTGGTGATGGTTTTGACCGTGGCCATGGCCCTGGACCACCTCAAGATTGCTCCCGGCATCGTTGAACTGGCCTTCGGAATTCTGTTTGGCGGAATTGTGCTCACCTTGGTCCTCGCCATCGCACTCAATTCCCGGGAACTCGTAAGCAAGTCACTGGAACGCGACGCCAAAGACGTGTCCAACGAGAATATCGAGGAACCCTTCCGTCACGTTTAGTAAAGACGCCTGGCGAACTTGGAATTCGCCGTAACATTATCGCGTATGGAGAATAAAAAGCGAATCTGGTATCCTTCCGCTCCATGCCCGTCCGCTCGTGCAAAGTGACCATCGAAGACATGAATGGCGTGAGCCACACAGTCGAAGTGACTGCTGGCAGCCTATACGAAGCGGTGGCGCTGGGCATGGCGGCAATCCGAACCGACGAGTGGGTCAGCGGCATCGCCCACGGCCGGAACCCGGTCAAGGTCCGAGTGATGAACGTCCCGGTGGAGCACGAAGTCAGGTTGATGGATTTTACAAAATGGCTGGACAGGGCTGGCGGCTCACCACGTGAGATGACCGACCGCAAACGGATTCGCGCGATTCTGGGGATCGAAAATTCGAAAAGTGGTGGCTAACGATCGATGGTCAGAGCAAACTGGCTTCGTCACGAAACACGATGAAAACCGCTGATCGAGAAAATCCAAACAGATATCGGAAACTTTACAGGCTCTGCCCATCCTCATTTGAGGATTCCCAAGAGCTCCGCCAGCCCAAACAATATGACCAGCGGGCTGAGCAACTTCATCATCGGGCCAAACTTCCGCAGCCACACCTCGTTGCTCTGTGAATTTTTGCTCACACGAACAATGCGGAGTGCTGCGAGAAGCCCGTAAATGCCGCCAGCAATCGCGATGAGGCCACTTAGATTGAGCTGCACAGTACTATCTCCTTTTCGATACAAATCCCAGAGACTAAGCCGAAGCCTTCTTTTCGGCTCCTTTCAATACTCCAGCCGTAAGAAGAAGCCCGACTGGCAGGAGCCAACCCGGAAGATCGAGTTTGGTCACGCATAGCAATAGAACGACAAAGACGACGATAAGAATTACCGCGCGGATACCGGAGAAACCCATGAAAATTCCTTTCTTGATGCCTGCTATTTGAACTTCGTATGTTTGGGGCCGACACTTCTTGATACCAGTGTTGCGAACCAAATTTTCATAGGAAATAGAACTTGTCCTAAAAGATATTATTGGGAGGTAAAGACTAATTGAGCGGTAACCAGGCTGATTTCATTCGCGGGCGTCAATTCAAACAAACCAAGCACTGTATAGGTTCTGATTGAGTAGTGCCTTACAGACTGATTCTCGGCGTGTTTTTATACCCTGCTGATACCGGAGAGCCAAGCCCTAAAAAAAAGCCAATAAAGATGGCCCTTTTAAAAGATTTGGTGCGGAAGGGGGGATTCGAACCCCCACGCCTTACGGCGCCACCCCCTCAAGATGGTGCGTCTGCCAGTTCCGCCACTTCCGCATGAGGGATGAAGAAACACTTTGTACCGCGCGGCAACGAGCAGCCGCAACAATCGATATCGCCGAGATTACTTCGACGGCGCTGGCGTTGCCGGAGCAGGAGTTGCTGGCGCCGCAGGGGCCGAAGCTGGAGCCGAAGGAGCGGGGGCTACGGGCGCGGACGCCGGCGCTTTAGACGTCTTCGAGAATTGCTGCAGCACGGAGCTGCCGGTGGATGCCGAAGTCGAGTTCTGGTGCATCGTCAGCGCCATTGACGTCAGCATGAACATGATCGCGCACCAGGTCGTGGCCTTGGAAAGAAACGTGGCAGCTCCTCGAGGGCCGAAGGCCGTCTGGCTGCCCGCTCCGCCGAACGCGCCGGCCAGGTCCGCCGCTTCCCCGCTCTGCAGCATGATGACCACGATCAAAAGTCCGCAGATGATCACGTGCAGCGTGACCAGCACAAAATACACTTTCCAGCCAAGCGCTAGAAGCGCCAGCCCTACCGCGATCGAAATTGCCCATTTCACTTCTTTTGGCATTGCTTGTACCTTGCTTTCAAAAATTCACGATAGAGGCGAACGCCTCTGCGTTCAGACTCGCGCCGCCGACCAGCGCTCCGTCAATTTCCATTTGAGCCATCAATCCCTTTATATTGTCGGGTTTGACGCTGCCACCGTAGAGGATTCTCAGTGCCGCAGCCCGTTCCGGAGTAAAGCTTGCCGCCGCCTGCTGCCGCAGGAACCGGTGCGCATCGGCTGCCATTTCCGGTGTCGCTGTGCGCCCCGTGCCAATCGCCCAAACCGGCTCGTAAGCAAGGATAATACGCGAGAACTCGGCAGGGGTCAACGCATCCAGGCCACCGTTGAACTGGCGCGCCAGAACTTCCTCCGTTTTCCCACTTTCCCGTTCCGCGAGCAGTTCACCCACGCACAAAATGGGGGTAAGTCCCACCGCTAGAGCCGCTTTAATTTTTTTATTGGCCGTCTCATCGGTCTCTCCACAGAACTGTCTTTGCTCCGAATGCGCGATGATCACCGCGCGGCATCCCGCCTCCACAATCATCGCGGCGGATACTTCCCCTGTAAACGCCCCTTCCGGAGCCCAATGCATGTTTTGAGCGGCAATCGAAATTGTGGTTCCCTTCGCTGCTTCCACAGCGGCCGCGAGGGCCGTGAATGTAGGAGCCACGATGATGTCGCAGTGCGTGCTGACTTGAACCAGTGGAGCGAGCGCCGAAAAGTATGCGCGTGCTTCCGCCTGAGTCTTGTACATCTTCCAGTTTCCCGCGATCACCGGTCGCCGCATGGATCCTCTTCTCTCTTGACCAACCTCACCGATGCCCATCCAAACGGGTTGGGGAAAAAATGCCTTGTTTTGTCATTCTGAGCGAAGCGAAGAATCTCTCTTCGATCTCAGTGTAGAGAACAAACAAAAAGAGATACTTCACTTCGCTCAGAACGACAGCGTTTTGACTTTATCCGCAGCTGAAGGCGAGCGCCACCAGTATCAAGCAAATCAGCCACTGCGCTACTTATTCGTCAGCGCGTCCACGCCGGGCAATTTCCTACCGCCCAAAAATTCCAGCGATGCACCACCGCCGGTCGAGATGTGCGAGACTTTGTCGGCCAGACCAGCGGCGTGGACCGCGGCAACTGAATCTCCGCCACCGACAATCGACGTCGCGCCCTTGGCAGTCGCCGCCGCGACAGCTTTTGCAATTTCCAGTGTGCCTTTGGCGAACACCGGCATCTCGAACACGCCCATCGGGCCGTTCCACACAATCGTTTTCGCGCGTGCGAGTTCCGCCGAGTACGTCGCGATTGTTTCCGGGCCAATATCCAGTCCCATCCAGCCATCTGGAGTCGTGGTTACGCTGGTTGTCTGCGTCTCGGTGTCCGGCTTGAACGATGCGCCCAGCACGTGATCGGTGGGCAGCAGCAGACGAAAATTTCTTTGCTTGGCATCGGCGAGTAGCTTGCGCGCCAAGTCCAGCTTGTCCGCCTCCACCAACGATTTCCCGATTGGCAAGCCCTGCGATTTCAAGAACGTATATGCCATGCCACCGCCGATGAGCATCGCGTCGGCGACACGCATCAGGTTTTCGACGACTTCAATCTTGTCTGAAACTTTTGCGCCGCCCAGAACGGCCACGAATGGACGCTCAGGATTCGACAGAGCTTTTCCCAGATATGCCAACTCGCGCTCCATCAGCAAGCCCGCCGCAGATTGCTTCACAAACCGCGTGATGCCCACGACGGACGCATGCGCACGATGAGCCGAGCCAAAGGCATCGCACACAAACAAACCGTCGCACAATGCCGCGAGTTGCCGGGAAAAGTTCTCCTCATTGGCCTCTTCTTCCGCGTGATAGCGCACGTTTTCGAGCAGAAGCACGCCACCATTCGTGAGAGACTTGCTTTTGGCTTCGGCCTCCGCGCCAACGCAGTCCGCCGCAAAATCAACCGGAATGCCAAGCAATTCCGCCAACTTTTCCGCCACCGACTTCATGCTGTATTTCGGGTCGGGCTTGCCTTTGGGACGTCCGAGGTGAGATGCGAGGATCAGCCGTGCGCCATTCTTGCGTGCAAACTCAATCGTCGGCAGCGTTTCGCGTATGCGCGTATCGTCCGTGACGCGTGCGCCGTCCAGCGGCACGTTAAAATCCACGCGCAGGAACACGCGCTTCCCGTTCATTTGCAGATCCCGGATCGATAGTTTTTCCATGATTTATCGTGAGGGTTCGTTGCAGCGCCAACCTTCAGGTTGGCATCCTTGAATTTAACGGATGGCCGCCTGAAGGCGGGCGCTACACAAGACCGACAGCCTACTCGCCAACTACATCTTTGAAGCCAAAAGCGTGATCAGATCCCGGCAACGGCTGGAATATCCCCACTCGTTGTCATACCAGGCCAGAACCTTCGCGCAGTTCGTACCTACGACGCGCGTATAGCCGGAATCCACGATCGAGGAATGCGGATTACCGCGGAAATCGGCGGACACCAATTCCTCTTCCGTATATTCCAAAATGTTTTTCATGGGGCCATCAGCTGCGCTTTTGAGAGCCGCGTTCATGGACGCCACGGTCACAGGTTTCTCGGTGAACACGGTCAGGTCCACAACACTCACGTTCGGAGTCGGGACGCGAATGGAGTAACCGTCCAGCTTTCCCTTCAGCGCAGGGATCACCAGATGCAGCGCCTTGGCCGCACCGGTCGACGTGGGAATCATCGAGAGCGCCGCCGCGCGGGCGCGCCGCAGATCCTTGTGCGGCAGATCGAGCAGTTTCTGATCATTCGTGTAGGAGTGGATCGTGGTCATCGTGCCGCAGGAAATTCCAAACGTGTCTTGAATCACTTTGGCTACAGGGGCGAGGCAGTTCGTAGTGCAGGAAGCGTTCGAGATGATGTGGTGCTTGGCGGGATCGTAGCTCTTGTCGTTTACACCCAGCACCACGGTCAGGTCCTCGTCCGTAGCGGGTGCCGAGATGATCACTTTTTTCACGCTACCGCGCTTGTGCTTGGCAGCGTCGGAAGCCTTTGTGAACAGCCCGGTGGACTCGATCACGATATCGGCGCCTACCGATGGCCAGTCGATCTCCGCCGGATCTTTGGTCTTGAACACCCGAAAACTCTTGCCGTCCACAGCGATCGAATCTTCGGTATGCGTCACCTTCTGGTGGAGATTGCCCAGAACGGAATCGTACTTGAGCAAATGGGCCAGCGTCTTGGAGTCGGTAATGTCGTTCACCGCCACGAATTCGATGGCGGAATTTCCCAGCGACGCACGCACAATATTCCGTCCGATGCGGCCAAATCCATTAATTCCCACTTTAATCGGCATGAATCCTCCGGAAGAGTGAATTGCGTAATCAGCGCTCAATTCTAATCAGTTGCCGGGCCCAATCACACATGCAAGAAATTGCCAAATTCCTTTCTGATCGTCTTAAAACCATCGGCCGTTTTCAGTGGAAGATTACCCCGGACGCGGATGACCTCACCTGAGGCCGGTATGCGGCTACTTCCCACACCATCTTGCACCAGGCAACAATCACCAGATGCTAGGTTGGCCACAACCAAAAGTCAAACCAGTTCGCGCTCTCATTGTGCCAAAAATGTGATGCCCTCGCTCAGTTTTTGGAGTGGTTTTTCAGTATGCCCTGCAAAGCGGCGAGCGTCCCGTCGACCGGACCGCTGTTCAATCCAAGGATACTTACGACCAGCGGATACACATTGACGTTCTCGAACGATTCCACACTTGCACCGCTACGAATATCGGGCCCGGTCGCGATGAAAATCGCCTTCATGCTGGGCATCTGGCGGGGGTCGTACCCATGAACGCCTCGAGGCGGCATCCTCGCACTGCCACTTTTTGCACTTGGATCATGAGCCGTGATGGCATATGCACCAGTCGGTATAACAACCGGATCGCCTGTGCGGGGATTCGAATCGAAATGCAGGTACGCGGGAAGTTGATCGCGGCGGTACACCTTAAACTTGTCGCTCGCTCCTTTCAGCGATTCATAAGCCATTTCGGCGTCGGCATCGGAATGGGGGTAGAGCAGCGAACCGGAAGTTTCAAAATTCGAGAGATCGGCCCATTTATCCAGGCTCACCCAACCTCCCTGTACAGTCTCCATCCCATGGTCTGCGACGACGATCAGATCCACCGGCAAGCCCGATGCGTTGATGCCCTCGAAGAGCTTACCCATCAATTCGTCAACGTGGTGCACGGCCTCGGCCGTCTCCGGCGATTCAGGACCATAGTTGTGACCGGCGTGGTCGGTGCTTCCGAAATACAACGTGATGAAGTGGGGCCTTTTGTCCGGGGAAAGGCGCAACCACGCCAGCACCTGCTCGACGCGTTTCTCATCGGGGTAACTGTCGTCGAACGTGAGGTAATAACTGGGGCGACGGCCTTGAATCTCGGCGTCCGAACCTGGCCAGAAAAAGCAGGCAGCGCGCATTCCCTGTTGCTGGGCCAGCACCCAGAGCGGCGTGCCGCCATACCATGTGCCGTCGCTCTCGGATTTCAGAACGTTGAACGCGTAGTTTTCTTTTCGAGTGGGATCGTAAAAGGTATTGGCGACGATGCCGTGATGTTCCGGATAAAGTCCGGTGACGATGGAGTAGTGATTGGGAAACGTCAGGGAAGGAAATGAAGGGATCATGCCGTCCGGCGCGCTTACCCCCTGCGCCGCAATCTTCAGCAAGTTTGTAGCGCCATATTTTTTCGCATAGTCGTATCGAAATCCGTCGAGGGAAACGAGCACTACATAATGTTTGGCCTGCTGCGCCGCGGAATTCGATGGGTTGGAGACTTCGATAACCGGCGCGGCCGATTGCGCCGTGCATATGCCTGCCGCAATCACGCAAGCAAGGACAACGGCACAAATCCGGCCTAATCGGGCTCTGCATCGACTCTGTTTTCGCGCAAAAATCGAAGATACCCTGCCCTGCATCGGCGCTCCTCAATCCAAACAAAAGGCAGCAATCGCCTTCAAATCCCGAAAACCACGATGGATGGTCATAGTTCGACGCCCAACTGTCTTCCTGTCGACTGGAAAATTCACTGGATCCAACGGACTACTCGGGATACTGCTGAACCTTGGTCACTTTATCGCCTTCAAAACTCACAAAAATGGTCTTGGAAGGTGGGGTGCCGTAAATCCAGTCTTCAATTTCGCTACCGTCTGTTCCCTTTTCACGGACCTTACGATCCGGGCGCCCCATCGCCGCCAGAACCATCTCGTGGTCCATGCCTACCACAGGCTGCTTTTCCTGAATTGCTTTCTGAATTTCGGGCGGCAGGCTTTCCACCCACTGCACGGCTGCGGAATGCTGTTTTGAAAAATCGAGCACCTCGGATAACAACTGCTTCAAGTCATCGGGAGTCATGTCCGGCAGAGGCTTGTCAAAATCCAGAAAAAGCGTGGCCCCGGCGTTGGTGTTCACGGGAGTGGCCGGGCTTGTGGTCATCGTAGGGACTCCCCCAACTTCCAAATGGATACGATCGCGAAGCCTGGTTTTTCCGCGGCCCCCGCCATTGACCTCCACGATGATTTCCTTGTCCTTAAAATCCAGATTCGTGATTTGCGCGTGGTCTCCAGGATTAATCGCGGAGCCCGCCGAAGCAACCGCCATTCGCAGCGCATTCTCGTTCACGGGGGCTCCGGCTTTCATATGGAAGCCCTTTTTCCCCGCGGGGATCGGCACGACGACTCGTACAAGTTCCCCGTCCACAAAGCGAACGAGCGAGAGCCGCGACTCGGGTTGCAATGGGCCATTCTTAGCTTTGGCCGGCGGTTCGGAGCTGTCTTTGGAATCGTCCTTCGCGGAGTCCGGTGGGTCGCCGCGTTGTCGCGTTCCCTGCGGAGCCGCCAAATTTTCGCTCGATGAGAAGCTAAGGACTCGATCCCGCTGTGATGACACGCCTGAGGAATTCGCGCTGAACATAAGCGCTGCCGTCGCCAAAATGGGGGCCAGCCGAAGCATCGGTACCTTCCCGCACCCATTTTAGCACCAAACGCGATTCAGGGCCGCGTCAACGATTTGTAACGCCGCCGTCCCCGGACCTCAGCATCACCCCTCCGCGATCGATCTTCACAGGCAGTAGTTTGGCGCCGGAAGCGACGATCGCAGTTTCAACGCCCACGCGCGCGTCCGGATCAATCAACAACGTAACGCAACCGCCGCCTCCCGCCCCGCACACCTTGCCGGCAAGGGCACCTTTTCGACGCGCCGAGGAAATCACCCGGTCGATCAGCGGCGTTGAAATGGTTCGAATATTGCGCCGGCGGAATTGCCATTCATCGCGCATCTGGCGTCCTACTTCGTTCCAGTCGTTTTTCTCGAGGGCCGCTCGAACAGCTCGCGCGACGACCGAGATTTTTTCCAGATTTTGCGAGACGCGCCGGTTGCCATCGATGTGCCGCTTGAACACTTCCCAATTGTTTATGCCGTGCTGCCGTGGTTTCCCCGTGTAGCACAGCACAAGGCGGCGCTCGAGCTCGTCCAGATCGCAGCCGATTTCCTCGCGCCGTTCGCCTCCCGGTGCCAGCACGATCGACGCAGCCCCGCCAAACGCGGGAGGGTAATGATCCTGTGTGCCGGTTGGAACGCGGATGACCACAGCTTCGATATCGCGGCTCAGGTGGATCCAGTCTTCACGGCTAAGCCCAGCTCCCGTGAGCCGGTCAAGAGCGGCGCAGATGGCTACGGCCATGGCCGAAGAGCCGCCGATTCCCGCGCCGGAAGGGGCTTCGGAATCGGTCGTCAGCGTGAATCCGCACAGTGGCCGGAAAATTCGAACCAGGTGCGCGAGTAACGGAAGCTTGTAGCGTCTCGCACGGAAGAGCGCGTCGAATGAAGCAAATGATTCCTTCCGCCCCCCGTCACGCGATACGAGAGTGATGCGACGTGAGGGCTTGGACGGGGTCTCGATCACGCAGGTCGCATAACGCGTGATGGCGCAGTTCACGGTCAATGAACCTTCGTGGAACAGGTACAGCGGCCAGATATCCAGCGTTCCGCCGGCCAAGTCAATCCGCGTCGGCGCTTTCGATTCGATTCTCACTTTGACTTGTTCCCCTTGCCCCGCTAGCCTCTTGCTGCACGCGGACTTCTATCGTTTCCGCGCAATCATATCAGATGGATACACAGACCCAGACTCAAACGAATCCACGTGATTCCGTACTTGCACGTTTCATGCTCGGATTCGAAGGCCAATCCCTTCCCTCCGAACTCGCCGAATACCTCTCGCAGGGTCTGGCAGGTGTCGTGATTTACCAGCGTAATTTTGCGAGCGCATCCCACTTGCTGGAACTGACATCGGCCATTCGCCGCGCCGCCGCCAGGCCGGTGCTGATTGGCATTGACCAGGAAGGAGGAACACGCTTTGCCCTCAAAGAACCATTCACGTTGTGGCCCTCAGCGACGGAATTGGGGCGGATCGGGGACGCCCAACTTGTCGAGCAAGTCGCCCATGGAATCGCACTGGAGTTACGCGCTGTTGGATGCAACGTTAATTTTGCTCCCATGCTGGACCTGCACGTGAATTCCGAGAGTCCGGTCACTCAAAATCGCAGCTTCGGCGCTGACCCGTACCTGGTTGCCAGGATGGGCGTCGCCTTTGATCGGGGAATGCGCTCGGGCGGAGTGTTGTCCTGCGCCAAACATTTTCCGGGCCACGGTGACGCGGCCGTCGATCCACACCACGATCTGCCGGTTTTTGGTGAATCGATGGAACGTCTGAAATCGGCAGAACTTGTTCCTTTTGTAGCAGCCATTACAGCGGGCGTGCCGCTGGTGATGACCGCACACATCATGCTGCCGCGAATCGATCCAGACGTTCCAGCGTCACTGTCGCGCTTCCTGCTCTACGAAGTTCTGCGCCGGCGAATGCAATTCGCCGGTGTCATTCTGGCTGACGACCTTGGCATGGGCGCAATCGCCAAGCGCTACGATCCTGGAGAATCCGCGGTTCGGACGCTGAGCGCCGGTACGGATATGGCCATGTTGTGCCACGACTGGTCGGCCGTAGCGCCCGCGATCGCTGCCGTGCGGAACGCCAAGCGAGAGGATCGATTCGATGAGGATGAGTGGAGGCTTTCGCTTGATCGAATCGGGCGAGCCTGCAGCAATGCAGAAGTTTCTGGACCTCGACCGTCGCTTGATATTTTGGGACGCGACGAGCACCAGCGCCTGGCCAGAGAGATTCGCGCACGACTTCGTTAGACGTTATTGGCTATGCTTCATTGGTATTACGAGGTTTACAAGGGATGGAGCGGCCGACGGGATTCGAACCCGTGCCTGGACCTTGGCAAGGTCCCGTACTACCCCTATACTACGGCCGCCCAAAGCACCAAAACTCTATCACGTCGCGGTTTCGGCGACAACTTTTCGAGAAGTCCAGCCATAACAAGGGTTAAACGGCGGCTCCCACTTAGGGATTCATGGCTGCCTTACTAAGACGTCTCGACCGCCGGCCAACGGGAATTACATCAGCCGACCTGCAGTACCCGCGCGGTTTTTACCACGGGCGACTTGCGCTGGCGCTCGGCAAATTTCGTGGCCTTCTCTTTGTCGGTATACACACGGGCAAAGCGCTCCCCGTCCTTGTAAAAAACGGTTACCTGCCAGTGCTTATGCTTCCGGCGTCGATCTTTCCCCAGCGTCGTGCGTTTCCGTGCAGTTTTGGTTTTCGGCATCATTTGAATATCTCAATGGCCACTAGCGCGCGCAAGTACCAATTCGATCAATACTTTGCAAGCAATCAGATTATACTCCATTATCGCATCGGTTGTAATGGGGAAAGACACTGTATCCTCAATTGAATGAGCCTTCGATAAAAATGACCGTTTTTACCCCACCTCAGTCCCTCATTCTGGGAAGAAGCATAAAGAAACCATGAGATTACCTTCCCTACTCCAAGCGCAAGAAGGAGTCGCAATACAAATGAACATGATCATAATTTTGATTTTTACTTCTGTTGACAGAAGCGCCTAATGAGTGCAGGAAACTCGTGCCGACTGGGTTAAGCGTGCAGAGTTCCCATGGCGGGAGACGATTATGGAAACTTTGGCAAGTTTTAACGAAGGGTTCAAGGTGCTTTTGGCGATTTCGTGCATCATATCTGCAGGCCCGGAATTTTCAGGTCATTCACAACCAGGTAATGCTGAAGAGGATTGGAGGTACAGTGATTCAAGTCAAAGAAGGAGCGAGCATCGAGAACCCGAGAAAGTATGAATCCGTCGCAGTTGAGAGCCTTCGGAGTCTCTTGTTGGATGGCCGTGCGGCCCAACAAGATCCACACCGAGAAAATTTCTACGAGATCGATGGCGAAGGAGAAGCCTTTTACATTCACATTTCGCCGGTGAGCGGAAATGTAGTGTTATTGGCCAGATGGATTCGCCAGTCCCAAGACTGTTGCGTTAGTACAGGACAACTCGTCGCCTAGGCGCGCCAAAAATATTTCAGGCCCCCTCGTTGTGGCATAATCCTATATATTTCAACAGGTTACTCAAGCAGTCTGGCATTCGCAGATTTCCCTTGAGGTGTCGGAACTCGTTTAGACAAAAAAATAGGGCGAAACGGCGGTCGGCCGTTTCGCCCCGATCTATTACAGGCTGGTGACGTTCGCTGCCTGCAGGCCCTTCGGGCCGGAAGTAACTTCGAACTCAACCGCCTGGCCTTCGTTCAACGATTTGTACCCCTCCGCTTGAATCGCGGAGAAGTGGACAAAGATGTCCTCGCCGGACTGGCGCTGGATGAATCCGAATCCCTTGCTGGCATTGAACCACTTTACTGTTCCTTGTTCTTTCACGGTGTTTCCTTTTCACTGATTTGAGCTATTTGGTGCTTCTCGACCGCCTCCAGCCGTACAACAAAAAAAGGCTCCGAGTTTGTAACTCGCAGCCCCTTTAAATCGAATCTAAAGGTTTCACAAGAGCAACAAACGCAATTGCACAGTATCATGATTTTGAATAGGGGCCTAACGATTTCCACAGGCTGCCGGGGGAGCCCTGCGGGGGGTCGGTTTGTCCCAAGTCTACCAGGAAGGCATGGAAATCCGCACGCCTATAGGCGTTGCTGGAGCTCGAGTTGCAACTCCCGTTGCCGCTCCGCAGTCAGCTTCGCGCCATCCTGCGTCACGTAAAACACGTCGGTCGCTGTTCCGCCTTCCGTATCGATCAAGCCGACCTCGATATTGAAGCCGTGCTCGGCAAAGGCGGAGCTGATGTCGTACAGAAGTCCGGGCCGGTCGAGCGCAACGATCTCAACGACCGTACTGTGGGAAGAGCATTCGTTGTCCATATGGATTCGCGTATCCACGCTAACTTTTGGCGGCCGTTTTTCCGGCTGAAATTTTCGTTTCATTAAGGCCACAACGTCCAGCTCTCCGGAAATCGCCGCGATGAGTTGCTGTTTCAGCCGAGCAACTTCGGACGGGTTGTGGTCCAGCGTCAGAAAGCGGTCAGAAAAACGCAGCGCGTCCAGTACAATCCCGTTACGGTTCGCGCAGGCGTCGGCCTTCAGAATATTCATGCCCCAGGACGAGATTGTTCCGGCCAATTTGGTAAAAAGAGATGGACGATCTTTCGTGACGAGCACGAGCTCGTAGTATTGATCGCGCTTGGTAATACTGATCTCAGCCACCGAATGGCCCAGCCTCCTGTACATCCGGTAATGAGCGGAGATTTCCGCGGAGGAATGGGTCAACAGGTAACGGCGCGGAAAGCCGTCGAGGAAGTTCCTGAACCTCTCGGCTTCCACTGCGTCTTCGCCTGTGGGAATCAATCGCTCCAACTGCTTGGCATCTTCTCCCGCGAGATACATACGCTGATCATCGACCGAACGATTGAGATAGTTTTCCGTAGCGGCGTAGAGTTGCCATAGCATTTCGGCCTTCCACGTGGTCAACGCCTCAGGATTCACCGCCTTAATATCCGCGTAAGTAAAAAGCGTCAGCATCTTGAGGAGTTCAATGGTGCCAACGGCGGAAGAAAAATCGTGCACCGCTTCCGGGTCGAAGATGTCGCGCCGCAGCAGGGTGGCGGACATGCGCAGATGATTGGCGATCAGGAAATTCACCGTGTCCCGGCCAAACGTATCGAGATGCAATCGCTCGAAAACGCCTTGCACCGCTTCCAGACTGCCATCCACGTGGCTCTCGGTGGCCATGCCTTTGCCTACATCGTGAAACAGAAGCGACAGGTATAGCAGCTCGGGGTGATCCAGCGTCAGAAGAATGTCACGGAATCGGCGGTCCAGATCGCCCTTCTTCGAGGTAAGACTATGCAGATTTTCAATTGTTACCAGGGAATGCTCATCGACCGTGTAGCGATGATAATAGTCGCGAATTACCAGAGAATCGATGGCATGCAATTCCTTGAAAAGCAAAACCAACAGGCCCACGCGATGCATTGCGCGCAGCGAAGAAGCGGCGTGAGGCAGGATTAGAATCTCGCGAAGGTATTCCCACAAGTCCGGGGAGCTGGAATTCCACTTCTGAATTCGCGGCAGAGCCGCTTCCACGGCGTTTTCGGTTTCCGCCGTCAACTTAAGATCGTGCCGCGCAATCAGTTCAAACAGCCGAAACATCACGCGGGGATCTTCCACCGAATCAGAATGCCGCAAGGAAATTCGCCCGTCAGTAACCCGGAACTCGGATGTCGATAACGGGGATAAACGGGCGCCTACCCAGCGCGCCCAGATGGACTTAGCCCGCGGCACTTCATCAAACAACACCGTGAGACGGTCAATAGCGCGCGCCTGCCGAAAATAAGTCCGCATCCAATCGTTCGCTGAGGCTTCCTGTCCTCCGTGCAGGCCGATTCCATTGGACGCTGCCTCGGACTGCATCTCGTAGGTAAGAACATTAAGGTCTCGACCCTGGCGGTAATGGAGAAAACACCGGACGGCGTCCAGAAAATCGATGGCCTTTACAGCGTCCGCGCGAAGCGGTTGAGGCAAGAGGGGAATCGGGTCGTTCCATTCGCGGGAATGCTTCATTTCCGCGATCTGCGCGAGCCAGCACGCCACTTGATAGTCGCGCAATCCTCCTGGGCCGTCCTTGATATTCGGTTCGAGATGGAAGATGGTTTCGCCGTATTTCTGATGCCGCGAGCGAGCCAGGCCCGTGAGTTCCTGCATCAGGATTTCGGATTCGCGGACCACCATGCCCGGCAGGATGCGTGTGCGCAGGCGCTCGTAAAGTTTTTCGTCGCCGCAAATGAAACGGCAATCCAGCAGAGAAATATTAAATTCAATGTTATTGCGATACAGTTTTCCGCATTCCGCGACCGTGCGGGTGGTGGGGCTGACGCGCAAGTGCAAATCCCAAAGAGACTGGCTCAGCGGAGCAATGGCTTTCTTGCTGAGAAATTCCTCGTTTACGTCCTTGCCGTACAAAAACAGAAGATCGATGTCCGAATACGGAAATAAGGCCTGGCGTCCGTATCCTCCCATGGCGGCAATACAAAATCCCTCGGCCAATCCGCCTGCCGCCGTATTTTCCGTCCAAAGTTGGGTGACCACCGAATCGATCAGCGTCGATCGGTCACGAATCGCAGCTTTGCCATCGCCTGATTCTTCAAAACGCCTCTGGATCCTGGCGGACTCTTCCGCGTAAAGTTCCTGCAGACTGGAAGTGCGGCTGTCGAGCTTCATATCCTGCTAAAGTGGGCCCCCGGCCCGATATTTGTTTTGCGGGATTTCTGGTCAAGCCAGGGTTAACGGTCAGAACCAGGTCACCGCGCCCAAGCATCTTCGCAATATAACAATAGCTTCGGCTCGCTCTTCGCATCTCGCGGCGATGGACGCGCCCCGTCCTACAGCGCGGAAACTCCGCTCTCCTGGTTGCGTATGCGAACCGCCTGATCCACTTTGGAAACGAAAATTTTTCCGTCGCCGATCTTTCCTGTCGAGGCGCTCTGGAGAATCGCGTCGATCGCGGCATCCACCAGGTTGTCCGGGATGACGATTTCAATTTTGATCTTGGGAAGGAGGTCTACCGTGTATTCGCGCCCGCGATAAACCTCGGTGTGTCCCTTTTGCCGGCCATGCCCACGCACGTCGGAAATGGTCATGCCCCCGATGCCGAGTTCCGTAAGTACTTCTTTCACCGCTTCAAACCGGGACGGCTGAACGATCGCTTCGAGCTTCGTCATCATCTTCGTGTCCTCAAACTTGAACCACGGATTCAATTCCTCGCTGCGTCATGGCAGCGCCCTACACTATAGGGCCATTCTACCCGTTAATTCCACTGTCTGAGGGTCGGGTTTCCGCGCCACTCGGGTCGAGCGACTAAAACGCACGCATAGCAATAGGCTTTCCGTGCTCCCAAGGAATCCGTTCACCGTGCAAGGTTTGTTCTGGGAATACAAGTAAAGTGCCGCGCGACGCAGCGCTAAGTTCGCGCTTCGTCGCGCGGCAAGCTTTAAGGAGCGCGCCTGGCAACCTGATGACCGCTCAGAGCCGCCAAGCGGGATTTCTGAACTGCTCTCCAGAAAGAATTTCTGTCTTCTCCGAAGAGCACGCCTTAGAACATGAACCCGGCTTCGATCGCGCCGCGTGCCTGGTTGGTGTTGGTTCCGCCTCTGCCGAATCCAATATCCGAGCCCACGACGAAGTTAGAGAGGTGAACGATCGAAACATCTCCTCGAATGAAGAAGGCGTCCTTTACGAAAGTCGGAGTCACGGTGAATGAGAACGCACCGGTTCCGGGACCATAGCCCAGCAAGTTTGCTTCATTCGTGGTGAGGCTTCCGCTCGACTTGATGTATTCCGGCCGTACGGAAAGTGAAAATCCGTGTTTGAAGTTATAGTTCGCCAGGATCGCGCCGCCGTTGGTGTGCGCGCCCGGAGTGCTGTACACAGCGTCATCCGACTTCACGACGGTGTACTGGTAGTAAGGGCTGATCGTCACAGGACCTTTGATGAAAGTGTAGATCAGGTTGTAGACCTGCTCGTTGTTTTGGTAGAGAGGCGTCACGGGGAAAGAGTTGGCGGGTCCGACTCTCGCGTAAGTGTGCCCGGCGTTTCCCCCTGCTGCAAACGTGATCGTATTCGAACTGTTCACCGCATATGCCAGCAGGCCGGTTAGCGACGTGTAGCGGTCCGAATAAAATCCATCGTTCCAGCTGAATGAGAGCGTGAGCTTCTTGTACGTATCATTGATCTGGATGCCGCGGCTGATGGCCGGTTCCTGATTCCAGAGAAGGCCGCGTTCGATGTTCATATTTTGAAAGGTGAAGGTGTACTCGTCGCCGATCAGCGTGGGTAGCGACCCGATCTCGACGTTGAAATTGCCCTTCACCAGCTTTGCATAGCCCACCGGAAAGGGTCCGTATGTGCCCGTCGTCGTTGGACCCGTCTTCGCGAATGGCACCCCGACCACCGGTAGATTGTAAGCACCACCCTGCAGGAAGAATTGGAACCAGCCCGAGTTTTTTTGGATGAAAACCTGGGCGTTGCTGATGTCCACGTGCCCCTCATCGCCGCTGAACACGGGATTGTTTCCAAATAGACCGATACCGCTCAGAATGCCTGTCACTTCAATCTTTCCGAAAGGGCCCGCGGGAAGCTCATGAGGAATCCCTGTTGCGAGCGGGCCGGACATCGACGGAGTCGGCAATGGCGCCGGAGCCGGCGCAGCTGCGGGCGCTTGAGCGGCCGGGTCTTGCGACGGAGCCGCCGCCGTGTCGTCTCCGGCGTCCAACTTAGCATTCAAATCAGCCAACTCAGCCTTCAACGCGTCGATCCGTTGACGCAATTCCGCAGGAGTCGATTCGGCGGCCGTGGATGAAGTTGTGGCGCTCGCCGTACTTGTCTCGCTCCCTGTTGCTTCTCCTGCAGCCAAACTCTTTGCATGGCTGGCGGGAACCCCAAGTCCTACCAGGCCTAACACCAAAATTCCTAAACCCACCCCACAAGTCTTATTCATGAATAAAAAACTCCTTTTCCGCTGAAAGGTCGATGAAATTTAGACCCTGACCAGCGTGAAAACTTTACGTTCTGTTAGGCGGAGGGTCCAATTCATACTTTTTCTCTTAGCAATCAGGATTGTGGCGTTCATCCCACGAATCTTCAGTATTTGGAATAGAAATACTGCAATTCGTGCAGTGTCATCGGCCAAAACGCTCGAAGTGGCGCCAAAATGCGGTCTTCCGAGGTGCGGGTGCGACAAATTGACCCAAAGGGCAAGGAAAAGCTAGAGGCAAACTTAGGGTATGGAGTAAAATTTACTCCGATCCTGACGTGGTCGTGGCACTCCGACAAGGCGGGTGGTACTTATCCGAATGTGTACCGTAGATTTGTTGGGGGAATTCGTGAATTGCAAAATTCTTGGGAGCACATTCTGACATGAAACGCGACCGGGCTCAGTGGATCGTTCTTGGATTTTTTGCGGTTTTTGTGCTTATCCAGTTCATTCAGCCCAGCCGAACGAACCCGCCCGTGGTTCCCTCCCGCACGCTCGAAGCCCATGTGCCGATACCGCCCGAGGTTCAGACGGTTCTGAAACGCTCCTGCTACGATTGCCATTCCAATTCTACGGTCTGGCCATGGTATAGCCACGTCGCACCGATTTCCTGGTACGTAATTCATGATGTGAATGTGGGCAGAAGCCATATAAATCTGCAGGACTGGGAAGCGCAAATCAATGAGAAGGAAGCCAAAGAACACCTAGGGATGACCTGCAAGCTCATTCGAGAAGGAAAGATGCCACCTGCCGATTACCGGACGATGCATGAAGGAACCGATGTTTCGCCGGAAGAAACAACTGCGGTTTGCGCCTGGTCGCAAAAAGTCGGCTCTGAGGAAGATTCCGATCAGAAGCATGATGATGGACATGATCACGAACACGAACACGAACACGA
>Ga0105245_10001783_pt1 | contig 19591 bp, 15 predicted proteins | sample KBSM54metaG_FD_81523 | JGI IMG/M metagenome (GOLD analysis project Ga0105245, IMG submission 81523) | Miscanthus rhizosphere microbial communities from Kellogg Biological Station, Michigan, USA - KBS M5-4 metaG | ecosystem: Host-associated > Plants > Roots > Rhizosphere > Soil | place...
AGGGCGGACGGATCGTCGTCGCCGGTCGCGCCGCCAGTCCCGGACACAGGAAGTTCGCGCTCGCGCGATACCTCCCGGGCGGTGAGCTCGACCCGGCGTTCTCACACGACGGCAAGGCGATCACGACGTTCGGTAGTGGCAAGGAAGCTCAGGGTGCCAACGGGACCGCGATCGACCATCGGGGCCGGATCGTGGCCGTCGGGTATGCGCGCGGCAAGTTCGCGCTCGCGCGGTACCTGGGGCGCTGAGCGACCGGCCGGCGGCTACGCGCCGTCGACCTGGAGCGGCGGGCTCTGCTGAGGGCTCGCGGGGGTCTCGGGCTGTGCGGACGCGGCGGCCGCCGGTTGCTCGACGCCGAGCATCTCGGCCAGCTCGCCGGACTCGAACATCTCCTCGACGATGTCGGCACCGCCGACCAGCTCACCGTTGACGTAGAGCTGGGGGAACGTCCGCCAGTCGGAGATCTCGCCGGTCACCTCGCGGAGCGGGTCCAGGATCGGCAGCACGTCGATCGCCCCGTACTCCGTTCCCATCTGCTCCAGCACACCGACCACGCGCATCGAGAAACCGCATTGCGGCGTCTCGGGGGTGCCCTTCATGAAGAGCAGCACGCGGTTCTCGCGCAGTACCTCCTCCACCTTCTGCTTGAGCTCTGGATTCGCAGGCATCAACCCACCTTAGCGATTCGAACTTCCGGAACCCGGCCGGACCGCGTCCGGCTGCGCCAGACGACCGCTCGCCTACGGCTTCCTGGAAGCGGAGGAGGCCGCCGGCCTTGTTGTAATCGAGAGAGCGTGGATCGAGCCGTCGTCCATGCGGGCCTGGACCGCGGCGCGCACCATCCGGTGCTGGTCCACCCGGCTCTTGCCCTCGAACTGGGGCGCGCGGACGACCGCCCGGAGATGGTCGCCGGACCCGGTCTCGTCGAGGACCTGCACCTCGGCGCCGGGCAGGGCCTCGGCGATCATGCGCTGGATCTCGGTGAGATCGGCCACGTGGCTTAGCCGGACACCGTTGCGCCGCGGGCCGCGTCGAGCATCTCGTGCATGCGGACAAATTTCACGCGCGGGCGGCCGAGCGGCTTGCCGCGCTCCTGCTCGGCGGCGTCGATCGCCTGCCAGCCCTCGAAGGTCACATGGTCCGGGGCGCGCTCGTCGAGCAGCTCCACGATCGCCATCCGGTCGGCGGTCGCGGGCTCCGGAAGCCCCCTCCCGGCCGCGTCCTCGACGAGCTTGTCGACGGTCTCCTGCGCGTCCTTCTTGTTCGTCCCGATGACGCCGGAGGGCCCGCGCTTGATCCAGCCGACGGCGTACTGGCCGGCGACCTGGTCTCCGCTCTCGGGACCCGTGACGCGGCCACCCTGGTTTGGGATCACGCCCCGGCGGTCGTCGAAGGGCACTCCCTCGAGCCCGATGCCCTTGTAGCCGACAGCGCGGAAGACGACGCCACACTCGATCGTCTCGCGCTCGCCGCTGTCGCGCGGGCGGATCGCACCGGACTCGTCACGATGCAGCTCGTTGCGGCCGACGACGATCCGCTCCACCTTGCCGTCGCCCTGGAGCTCGACAGGGGAGCGGAGGAAACGAAGCACGATCCTCCGCGGCTTCCCCTCCGGCTCGCGCTGCGCGAAGTCGGTGAAGATCTCGACGTTCTTGCGGGTCGTGATGTCCGCATCGTCGGACTCGAGGTACTCGCGGGAAAGCGCGTCGAGCTCGACCTCGGCCGGGTCGATGTCGATGTCCGCGTCGATCATCTCGCCCAGCTCGCGGAGCTCGGGGTTGGTGAACGCCGCCTGGACCGGGCCGCGGCGGCCGAGGACCAGGATCTCCTTGATCCCGTTCTCGGCGAGGGCGTCGATCGCGTGCTCGGCCGTGTCCGTGGCCTCGAGCTCCTCCCGGTTCAGGCCCAGCATGCGCGCGACGTCGGTGGCGACGTTGCCGTTGCCGATCACCACGGCGCGCTCGCACGAGAGGTCGAACTCGTGGTCGGCGAAGTCCGGGTGGGCGTTGTACCAGGCGACGAACTCGGTGGCCGCATGGCTGCCGGGGAGGTCCTCGCCGGGGATCCCAAGGTGCCGGTCGGTCGGGGCGCCGTAGGCGTAGATGACCGCGTGGTAGTGGTCGGCGAGCTCGGCGGCGCTCACGTCCCTGCCGACCTCCACGTTGCCGAAGAAGCGAAAGCCCTCCCGCGCGGCGGTCTTCTCGTACACGCGGATCACCGATTTGATCTTCGGGTGGTCGGGCGCCACGCCGGCCCGCACGAGGCCGAACGGGGTCGGAAGGCGGTCGAAGACGTCCACCTCGAAGTCGAGGTCCTCGGAGCGCAGCAGGTGCTCGGCCGCGTAGAAGCCGGCCGGGCCGGAGCCGACGACAGCGACGCGGAACGGGTTTCCGGATGTGCCGGGTGGGGGCGTCATGGGGCGCAGAAGGTTAGGCGAGTGCCGGCTCGGAGCGCGCGGTAGCGGCTCCGTCGAGCGCGTCGAGGGCCCTCGCGACGGACATCGCCACGCACGTGAAGATCGGCGTGTCGCGCAGGGTGTAGGAGCTCGATTCCGTCCCGCGGAGCTCCTGCACGAGGTCGAGGAACTGACCCGGGTCGTCGCCCTCGAAGCTCACAACGAACTCCTGGTCGTCGATGCCGTACGAGTAGGCGGTGTTGATCGTGATCTCCGGGTAGCGCCGGCCGACCTCGATGTGGGCCTTCATGATCCGCTGCCGCTCCTCGGCGGGCAGCGTGTACCACTCCCGCTTCTTGTCGAGGGGGTAGACGAACAGGAACTTGCGCTCGGAGGTGCAGATCTCGGGCCGTGCCTCGGAGTCCGAGTACGGGGACCGCTTGGTCATCGCGAGGTAGGAGTGGGGGGTCGACATCCATTTCGAGAGCCCGCTCTGGGCGAGGACCACGTGGAAGGTGTGGATGTCGTCGAGGCCGGGGCTCTGGGACAGGAGCAGGAGATCGGTGTCGCCGCGGGTACCTACCGTCGAGTAGGCGCGCAGCGAGCGGTCCTGGGCGAAGTCGTCGCAGGCGGCTCGAAACTCCCGTTTATCCTCCGCGCGCGCCTCGGGATCGCGGCGCTGCCACGCGGGGTCGACCTTGAAGAAAGTGAACTTGGCGAAAGTGCGATCGGGCACCGTCGCGATGGTAGCCCTTGCGGTTGCCCTTCTGGCTGCTCCGGCAGCAGAGGGGAAGCAGCAGCCGCGGGTCACGATCGTGGTGCTCCCCCAGCACGTGACCGTCGGTCAGCTGGCCGGGGTCCACGGGATGGGCGTCGGGTTCCTATCCGCTGGGATCGGCGACGTTCCCGCGGATCAGACCTACCTCGACGTCGGGCAGGGCGCGCGTGTCACCGAATCGCTCTATGACGGCTCGCTACCTCGGCTCCGTGTCACCTCGGGACACGGTGGGACCGCGAAGGTGCCGCCGCCCGAGTGGGGGGCGGTTCGCCAGCGGGCCGACTCCGTCCCCGCGGACATCGTGCCCGGGTTGCTCGGTACGACCTTGGAGCAGGCGCATGTGGCCGTGGGCGCCGGCTCGAGTGCGGGCAGCGCGGCCCTGATGCTGGTCGATGAGCATGGGGCGCTTGCAGGTGCGGGCTGTCATGGAGCCTGCCCGATAGTCAGCGTCGAGTCCGCGAATCTCGCCGCCGTCCGCCGGCTTGCCGGTCACTCGCACGGCGGCGATCTGCTCATCGCGATCGAGCGGCCGCCGCCCGCGTCCAATCGCGCGCTCGCGCTCGGGATCGCCGGCAGTGGGTTCGACGGCACGCTCACCTCCGATTCGACCCGGATGCGGGGCTTCGTCCTGTCGACCGATCTCGGGCCGACGATTCTCACGCGGCTCGGCATCCCGAAGTCAAGCGACATGACCGGGGAGCCGATCCGGCCGGACGGTGCGGTCGACCTCTCGTACATCCAGGATCTGCAGAGCCGCCTGGCGGAGGTGGGTCCCCGGCGGGCGCCAGTGATCGGCATCAGCGTGCTGATCTGGGTCGTTCTCACGGCAATCGCGGCGATCGCGTTCCGCCGCGAGGGCCTCCGGGTCGCGCTGACGATCCTGGCTGCGTCGCTCGCGCTGCTGCCGGCGGCGCTGCTGCTGGGCGCGGCGCTCGAGCCGAGCGAGCTCGGAGAGCGCCTGATCGTCGGCGTCGGCTGCCCGGTACTCGCTGCGCTCGTGCTGTGGCTCGCGCCGGGCATGCGCGGTCTCGCGGTCTGTGCAGGGGCGACCGTCCTTGCCTACGCCGTCGATGTGATCGCCGGCTCCCATCTCACGGAGCTGTCGTTGATCGGGCCGAATCCCATCGAGGGCGTTCGCTTCTACGGCATCGGCAACGAGCTCGAGGCCACGGTGGCCGCGCTCGTCCCGATAGGAACCGGCGCCGCGCTCGCCGGGTGGGCGCCGCGCGCGTCGGGCCGGGCCGCGGCCGTGGCGTTCGCGATCACGGCCGTGCTCGCGGTGGCCGCCTTCGCGCCCGGAAGCTTTGGGGCCGACGTCGGCGCGGCGATTGGGATCCCGATCGGGGCGGCGGTCTCGATCGGTATCTGCCTCGGAGTCCGGCGCACCGGTTGGGTCTGGGTGATCGTCGCGCCGCTCGCGGCCGTTGCCGCACTGATGGCGATCGACCTCGCCACCGGGGGGAACGCCCATCTGACCCGGAGCGTCCTCGACGCGGGCGGGCTGGGGAACCTTGGCGACATCTTCCAGCGGCGCCTGCAGCTCTCAGCCCATAGCTTCGCCCGCTACGCGGAGAGCTTCATCTTCTGGATCGTGATCGCCCTGATCGCCGCCGGGCTGACCCAGTGGCGGCGAATCGAGGGGTGGTTCGGAGGGCGCCGGACGGCCTGGGCGGGCTTCGTCGGCGCCCTCGCGGCCACGCTTGCCGGGACCCTCGCAAACGACTCCGGGGCGCTGCTCCTGATGATCGGCGCCGTGCTCTGCGCGGCGACCGTCGGCGTCGCCTGGGCCACGCACGAGGAGCGCCGTTCTCCAACCTTTTGGAGCCCCCCGGTCCGGTAACCTGACATCGGCTTGGCGGCCCGAGCTCAGGCGGCCCCTTACCCCTAGCGCTCACTCCTATGCGCATCGCAATCGTAAGCCCATACTCGTGGACCTACGCCGGCGGCGTGAATCGTCACGTCGAGGCGCTGACCGAGGCGCTGTTCGCGCGCGGGCACGAGGTGCGCGTAATGGCGCCATGGGACCCGCCGGATCGCATCTCCCGTGCGATGCATCGCGCGCCTGCCGAGGGCCGCTCAAAGCCCGACTACCTGGTCCCGCTGGGGCGGACGGTCGGGTTCGGGGCCAACGGGGCCGTGTCCAACATCGGTGTCTTTCACCACGGGATCAACACGATGCGCCGCGAGCTTCGCGCCGGTGGCTTCGACGTTGTCCACGTCCATTCGCCGGAGGCGCCGGTCATCGCGTGGGACGCTTGCTCGTTCCGCAAGACCCCGGTGGTCGGAACGTTCCACTCGTACTCGACCAAGGCGCTCCCGAACTGGATCGCCAACGCGCTCGGCGCGCGGCGCAAGTTCAACCAGCTCCACGCGAGGATCGCCGTGTCGCAGGCCGCGGCGTGGACGGGGCGCCGCTGGTACGGCGGCACCTACCGCGTGATCCCGAACGGCGTCGACGTCGATGCCCCGCCGACTGGGCCCAAGCCGGTTTCGGACGAGCTTCGGGTGCTCTTCATCGGCCGTCCCGAGGAGCGCAAAGGGTTGCCGGTCCTGCTCCAGGCGTTCGAGGGCCTGGTCGAGCACGTCCCCGCCCGGCTCACGGTCATCGGCGCCACTCACGACGACGTCAAGGGCTATCTGAGCGACCCCGCGGCTGAGGAGAGCATCGACGCGCTCGGCACCATCGGAGGGTCCGAGCTATGGCGCCGGCTGCACGACGCGGACGTGCTCTGCGCTCCGTCGCTCGCCGGCGAGAGCTTCGGCATGGTCCTCACCGAGGCCTTCGCGGCCGGGACGCCGGTGATCGCCTCCGAGATCGCGGGCTACGCCGACGTCGTTACGCCGGGCGTCGACGGCATCCTCGTGCCGCCGGCCGACCCGCAGCGCCTCGCCGAGGAGCTCCAGGGGCTCTACGTCGAGCCCGAGTCGCGCCTCCGCATGGGCAGGGCCGCACGGGAGAGCGCCCAGCGATACGCATGGCCAAACGTCGCCGCGGAGGTCGAGGAGGTCTACGAGCAGGCGCTGCGGGCGCCGGAGCCGGCGACCTCGACCGAGCGGATTGTCCGCGTCAGCGGGTTGGCGCCGATCGACGGCAGCCAGCCCTCGCCGCCGGAGCGCCTGCCGTCCCTCGACCCCGAGCCGGCCCGTGCGATGCAGCGCCAAGGCCTCGCGCGCAAGCTGGCGCTCGGCGTGGCCGGCGTCCTCGGCATCGGGCTCACCGCGCTGGCGGCCAACAAGATCGGGCTTCAGAACGTGGTCGCAAGCATCGTGCGCTCCGACCTCTCGCTGGTCTTCATGGCCCTCGGCCTGATGATGCTCGCGATGATGTTTCGAGCCGCCTCCTGGTACGCGATCGCCCGTGCGGCGCTGCCGTACAGTCCGCTTCGCCGCCGCGACGTCACCTCGGCGACGATGATCGGCGTCCTCATGTCGGCGACGTTACCGGCACGTCTTGGAGAGCCCGCGCGCGCAATGGTGCTCTCGCGGCGCACCGGGCGCATGCGCTCGACATTCCCGGTGCTGCTCGGCACGCTCGTGTCACAAACGGTCTTCAACATCGCGGCCCTCGTCCTGCTGGGTGTGATCATCGTCAGCTCCACGGATCTGTTCCACTCGTCGTCGACCAAGCTCTTCGCCTTCAGCCTCGTGCCGCTCGTGATCCTGATCGCGGTGCTCCTGGCTCCGGTGATCGTCCGGAGGCAGAACGGGAGCGGGCGCGTGGCACGAATCTCCGCGGCGATCCGCGCGGCGCTCCTTCGGGTCCGAACGGGCCTCAGCGTCTTCCGGAACCCGCGCCTCGGGTCATTCGCAGCCGGCGCGCAGCTCGCTGCCTGGGGCGTGCAGCTCCTGGCCTGCGCCGTGCTGTTCAAGGCGCTCGGGATGACCGGCGTGGGAATCGGCGCGGCCGCGGCGGTTCTCTTCGCCGTCAACGTCACCGCGGTCGTGCCGGCGACGCCGTCGAACATCGGCGTGTTCCAGCTCGCCGTGATCAGCGTGCTCACGACCGGGTTCGGCGTCGCCGCCGCCGACGCGCTCGCGTACGGCGTCATCCTCCAGGCGGTTGAGGTCGCCACGGCGGTGGTGCTCGGCCTTCCCGCCCTCGTACGCGAGGGACTCACCTGGTCCGACATGCGCCTGCGCGCCCTGAGCACGGCGCCCGTTCGGCTGTCCCCGCGTAAGGGCGGCGCCGGCGCGACCGAGACGAGCTAGCGGTCACTAACCTAGACCGCTAGACCGCTAGACCGCCCGAGCCAGACCGCCCGAGACGACGAGGAGACTCGATGGCCCTTTCGAACATCGCCGGCTTTCCGCGCATCGGACCGAATCGCGAGCTGAAGTTCGCGACCGAGGGCTACTGGCGCGGCGACGTCTCGCGGGACGACCTACTGGCGACGGCGAAGCGGATTCGAGTCGACAACTGGAAGTTCATGCAGCAGGCCGGCGTGGACCTCATCCCGTCCAACGACTTCTCCCTCTACGACCACGTCCTCGACACGATCGCCCTCGTGGGGGCGGTTCCGAATCGCTACGAGCACTCGGGCGGGCCGGTGGACATCGACACCTACTTCGCGATGGCCCGCGGCCGTCAGGAGGAGGGCATCGATGTCACCGCGATGGAGATGACCAAGTGGTTCGACACGAACTACCACTACATCGTCCCCGAGCTCGGGCCCGACACCAAGTTCTCGCTGTCCTCGACGAAGCCGTTCGACGAGCACGCAGAGTCGATGGAGGAGCTCGGGATCGACACGGTCCCCGTGATCCTCGGCCCAGTCTCGTTCCTGCTCCTGGGCAAGTCGGCCGATGGCGTCCCCGCGGAGTTCGATCGCCTCGATCTGATCGAGGCTCTGCTGCCCGTGTACGGCGAGGTCATCGAGCGTCTCGCCGGGCAGGGCGCCACCTGGGTCCAGCTCGATGAGCCCTGTTTCGTGGAGGACCGCTCCGAGCACGAGCTCGACGCGCTCCGCCTCGCGTACGAGGAGCTGGCGAAGGTCCACGAGCGCACCCGCATCTGCGTCAAGACCTACTTCGACCACGTGGGCGAGGCCTACAGCGTGCTCCGCGACCTTCCGGTGGAGGGCATCGGCCTGGACTTCCACCGCGGCGGGCCGGACCTCGACCGGCAGATGGTTCGCAAGGGCGGACCGAGAAACGTTGAGTTCGTCGCCACCGAGGGCGGACTCGAGGACAAGTGGCTGTTCGCCGGGATCGTCGACGGCCGCAACGTCTGGATCAACGAGCTCGAGCACAGCCTCGACCTGCTCGGCGGCCTCCGCGACCGCTGCAAGCAGCTCGTGGTCTCGAGCTCCTGCTCCCTCCTCCACACCCCCCTCGATCTGGACAACGAGCCACCCTCGGACGTGCTCGACGACGAGCTGCGCTCCTGGATGGCGTTCGCCAAGCAGAAGGTCGGCGAGGTCGTGACGCTCGCCACGGGCATGGGCGAGGGCCGCGAGGCGATCGCGGCTGAGCTCGACGCGAACGACCGGGCGCTCGACGACCGGCGCGAGTCGCACCGCACGCGCAATCCGGCGGTCCGCGATCGCGTGACCGCCCTCACCGACGACGACGCGCGCCGGTCGAGCCCCTTCGAGGTCCGCCGCGAGGCCCAGACGGCTCGCCTGAACCTGCCGCTGTTCCCGACCACGACGATCGGGTCCTACCCGCAGACGGCCGAGATTCGCCAGGCGCGCAAGGAGCTTCGCGAGGGCGACATCGACCGCAACGAGTACGACAAGCGCATGCGCTCCCAGATCGAGCGGGTGATCGGCTTCCAGGAGGAGATCGGCTTGGACGTCCTCGTCCACGGCGAGCCCGAGCGAAACGACATGGTCCAGTACTTCGCCGAGCAGATGGAGGGCTACGTCTTCACGCAGAACGCGTGGGTTCAGTCCTACGGGTCGCGCTACGTGCGCCCACCGATCATCTACGGCGACGTGAGCCGGCCAAGCCCGATGACGACGGACTGGATCGCGTTCTCCCAGTCGCTCTCGGAGAAGCCCGTCAAGGGCATGCTCACCGGCCCGGTGACCATGCTCCAGTGGTCGTTCGTCCGCGACGACCAGCCGCGCTCGGCGACCTGCGAGCAGCTCGCGCTGGCGATCCGCGACGAGGTCGAGGACCTCGAGGCGGAGGACATCAAGGTGATCCAGGTCGACGAGCCGGCGATCCGAGAGGGCCTGCCGCTGCGCCGCGACCGCTGGGACGAGTACCTGGAGTGGGCGGTCTACTCGTTCCGCGTGGCCACGACGGTCGTGCGCGACGAGACACAGATCCACACGCACATGTGTTACTCGGACTTCGGCGACATCATGGAGCAGATCCAGCAGATGGACGCCGACGTGAACCTGATCGAGGCTGCGCGCTCGCGCATGGAGCTACTTCACGACTGGGAGCGCACCGGCTACGGGCAGGAGATCGGCCCCGGCGTCTATGACATCCACTCGCCGCGCGTCCCCTCGACCGAGGAGATGGTCGAGCTGCTCCAGGCCGCCGCAAAGGTCCTCGACCCCGAGCAGATCTGGGTCAATCCCGACTGTGGCCTGAAGACCCGCGCCTGGCCCGAGGTCGAGGCCGCGCTCCGCAACATGGTGCAGGCGGCGAAGCAGCTGCGCGAAGAGCTCGTCCCCGCCGGTTAACCCGCGGTCGGGTCGGCTCTGCAAAAAACTGGCACCGAGGGGGCCCGAGCCGGCTGTGCGCTTCGACCGCTGGCTACCTCCAGTTCGTGCCGACATTTCGGTTTGTCGGCACCAAGTGGAGTCTGCGACCCGCCCGAGGCTGAGGTGTGCATGACAGCGAAGGTATTAGCGAGCATTTACTCAATCCTCACCTAATGCTTGCTAGCGTGAAGCCTGGTTCTGAAAGCGGGAGCCCGCTGTCGCGGGTGGAAGGGGACGAGAGATGGCTGATGTTCGAGTGAGGGGTCTGACCCTGCGTGGAGACGAGCCGAAGCGGCTCGAGTTGAGCGACGGTTCACGGCTCACTCTGGATGCGACGTCCGACAGAGATCGTTCCGAGTGGCGACGCCTCGGCCGGCGGCGCTCGAGGATGTCGGTGTCCGACGCGATTGCGCTCGCGGGCGACGAGTACGCGGGCTACGTCACGGTTCGGACCAGAGCCGAGGTCGAGTGGTTGCGCACGGTCGCCGACTGGTACCGCCAGCAGGCGGATCGCCTCCAGGGCGAGCTCGCCGAGGCTGGGGTGGTCTAGAGCACGACGCCGTGCCGGACGACGTTGGTCGAGACGACCTGCTCGTCCGCGAAGTGCCGGAGATACGTGCGGCCGCCGGCTCGGGCGCCGGTCCCTGACAGGCGGTTGCCGCCGAACGGCTGGCGCCCGACGATGGCCCCCGTGATCGCTCGGTCGACGTAGACGACGCCGGCGGGAAGGCGGTCGATCAGCGCGTCTATCCGGTCCGGCTGGCGGCTGAAGACGCCTGCGGTCAGTGCCTGCGGGAGATCCTGCACCCGGTCGGCGGCCTCGTCGAGGTCGCGCACCCGCTCCACGGTCAGGAGCGGGCCGAAGATCTCCTCGCGAAGCACCGGTGTTTCCGCCGGAAGGCGGTCGCCGTCGACGAGTAGCGGGGCGACGTACTGCGGGCCGCCGGCCGGCTTCGCCCGAGCCAGCTCCGCGCCCTTGGAGGCGTCGGCGTAGCGGCCGAACTTGGCGACCGCGTCCGGATCGATCAGCGCGGGGACGTCGGTGGCGAAGTCCTCGGCCGGGCCGACGCGGAGGAGCTCGACCGCGCCCGCCAGCCGCTCCGCGAACCGGTCGGCGACCCCCTCGTGGACGAGCGCCCGCGAGGCCGCTGAGCACTTCTGCCCGCCGTAGCCGTACGCGGAGCGCGCCACCGCGGGAACTGCCTCGTCGAGGTCGACGTCGGAGTCGACGAGCACGCAGTTCTTGCCGCCCAGCTCCGCGACGATCCGCTTGATCTGGCGCTGGTCCTCCGCCTCGTGGGCGCGCCGCTGGATCTCCAGGCCGACGGCCACCGATCCGGTGAAGGCGATCGTGGCGATCCGCGGCTCGGCGACCAGCCAGCGACCTAGATCGCCGGCGGCCGGGAGGAGGGCGAGCGCATCGGCGTCCACACCCGCCTCGAGCAGCAGTCGCGCGAGCTCCCAGCCGCATGCCGGGCTCTGCTCCGCCGGCTTGAACAGCACCGGGCTGCCCATGACGAGGGCGGCTGACACCATCCCGCACGGGATCGACAGCGGGAAGTTCCACGGGCTGATCACCGCCGCGGGCCCGCGAGGCCGCAGGCGGAGTTCGTTGCGCTCTCCGGGCGCCTGGACGAGTTCCTCCGCCATCTCCCGCGCGCCCAGGGCGTAGAAGCGCAGGAAGTCGATCGCCTCGCAGACCTCGGCGTCAGCGTCCTCCCAGGGCTTGCCGACCTCGCGGACCACCAGCGCGGTCATGCGGTGGCGACGCTCGTCGAGGAGATCGGCGGCGCGCTCGAGCACGCCCGCCCGGTCATCGGGCTCGCGCACCGGCCAGCTGGAGGCGAGCGCGAGGTCGAGGGCGCGCTCCGCCGCATCAACTCCGGCCCAACCCAGGCGGGCGATCACCCGCTCCGGCGCGCAGGGATCGGTCGAGGTCTCGCCCTCTCCTCGCCGGCCCTCTCCACCAACGAGAGTCTCCGGCTGCAACGGCAGCTCGCGGTCCAGAGCCGCCAGGGCGGCGGTCAGATCGTGGCGGACCTCGGGCCTGCGCAGCTCGAGCATCGGGTGGTTTCGGAAGCCGGTCACGCGGGCGCCTCGAGCAGCGCATCCAGCGACTGGTGGCGCTGGCGCAGCAGGAAGCCCTCGTTCGAGGAGTTCTCGAGGAGCCGCCGGACGAGATACGCCATCCCCGCGACGAGGTCGCCGATGGGCGTGTAGATGCGGACCCGGTATCCAAGCCTGGCAACACCCTCGGCGAGCTCGTCGCCGAGGCCGCGCAGCACCTGGAGCTCGAGCTCGGCGGGCGTGCCGCCGCGCTGCTCGTGGTAGGCGATCGCGTGGGCCAGCGATCGGAGGTTGTGCGTGGCGATCGCCGGGCGAACCGAGTCGCGGGCGTCCACGAGCCGGCGGGTGAGGCGCTCGAAGCAGCCGTCGGACTCGCGCTTCTGGCTCCACACGGGCGCCTCCCAACCGCGCTGGCCTGCGATCACGCTCTCGTGGTCCCAGTAGGCGCCCTTTACGAGCCTGATGGTCGGCGGTACCTCGCGGCCCGTCATCGCCGGTGAGGACAGGATCCGGTCGAGCGTCTCGTCGGCGTCGCGCAGGTACGCCTGCAGCACGACCCCGACCGACGGCGCTGAGCGGAACTCCTCGCTCGACAGCACCTCCTCGAAGGCCAGGAGGAGCGTCTCGCGGCTGTCGAAGTCCTCCATGTCCAGGTGGACGTGGGCCCCGAGCTCTCGCGCCAGCCGCAGGAGGGGCGTGAGGCGACGCGCCGCGTCGGCCGCGCCGACCTCCGGGGCGAGCGGGCGCAGGAGCGGAGTGAGCGCCGTGAGCTTGATCGAGAGGTTGGCGCGCGGGAGCCTCCCGTGGAGGTCGGCGTCGAGTAGGGGCTGTTCGGGCCACTCGCTCGTCACCTCGCTCAGCACCCGCAGCGTCTCGGCGCAACGTTTGGAGTAGGCCTCGGCCTCCGCCTCGGAGACCGTCGACTCCCCCAACAGGTCGAGCGCGAAGGCCTGCCCTTGGCGCCACATCGCCCTCAGGTTGCGGGTCGCGGACCTGACGTCCCGCCCCGCGATGAACTGCCGGGCCAGCAGCGCGGTCGCCGGCCCGCTCGCGAGGCCGTAGGCGGCGAGGAGCGGTTGCGGCGCGACACGGGACCGCAACGGTCGCAGGGTCGGGGGGATCGGCTCGCCGTCGACCTCGCGCACGAACGCGCGGAGGTGGGCGCCACGGTCGAGCGGCCCGCGACAGGCGGGAGCCGCGTCCACGAACCTGAACATCGCCGAGCGCAGCGCCGGCCGCCCGTCGAGGCTGCCGAGCTGCCGCCGCCCCAGCGCGACGGCCGGCCGTCGCCACGACGACGGCTCGACGCGCCACAGCTGCTCCGCGAGTTCCCGGATCCGGGTCTCGAGCGCCTCGTCCATCCAGCCGCGAGGCTACTCCCGAACCGGGTCTGAACCCGCGCTTGGCTATCGCGGAGCCGATGCGTTAGAGGCGGAAGCTAGAGACCGAGGCGGTTGCGGATGCCGCGCGCGTTCATGAAGCGGGTGGTGCGGTTGACGAACTTGCGGCGCACCGACGTGTAGGGGAACCACAGCGGATCCCGCTTGCCCTGCTTGATGCGAGGGATCACGAGGGACTCCGGGTGGACGAACTTCTTGATCCCGTACGAGGAGTGGCGGAACCCGATGCCCGAGTCCTTCCAGCCGCCCATCGGGACTCCCATCGCAAAGTAGGTGGTGAGGACGTCGTTGACGTTCACCGCGCCGGCCTCGATCCGGCGAGCGATCGCCTCGCCCTGGTCGGTCGTCCCGGCGAAGACCGATGCCGAGAGCCCGTAGCGGGAGTCGTTCGCCATGCGCACCGCCTCATCGGCGTCGCTGACCTTCATCACGGGGATGACGGGCCCGAAGGTCTCGTCGGTCATCACCTTCATCGAGTGATCGACGTCCGCGAGCACCGTGGGCTCGTACCAATCGCCCGGCCCGTCCTTGCGGTTGCCGCCGGTGAGCACGCGGGCGCCCTTCTTGCGCGCGTCCTCGACGTGGTCGGCGACGATGTCGGTCTGCGCGGGGCTGGTCATCGCGCCGATGTCGTGGTCATAGGAGCGGCCGTCCTCTCCCTGGCGCAACGTCCGGACCTGCTCGGTGAGCTTGCCGACGAACTCGTCGTAGATCGGCTCCTCGACGTAGACGCGCTCGATCGACATGCAGATCTGGCCGGAGTTGGCGAGCGCGCCGGTCGCCGTCGCGTTGACCGCGCGCTCGATGTCGGCGTCCCGCAGGACGATTAGCGGGTCCTTGCCGCCGAGCTCGAGGCTCACCGGGGTGAGGGTGTCGGCCGCCCGCTTCATGACGACCTTCCCGGTGCGATCGGAGCCCGTGAACTGGACGTAGTCGGCCTCGTCCACCAAGGCGCCGCCCGTCTCGCCGACGCCGTTCACGACGTCGAGCACGTCAGGGCCGCCGATCTCCTCCTTCCACGCCCGGGCGATCTCCATGACCGACAGCGGCGTGAACTCGGACGGCTTGATCACCACGGCGTTGCCGGCAAGGAGAGCCGGGATCGCGTCGTCGTACGCGAGGATCACGGGGAAGTTCCAGGGACTGATGATGCCCACCACGCCAAAGGGGCGATAGACGATCCGCAGCCGCTTCACCTTCAGCGGCAGGATGTGCGGGGTGGGGGATTCCTCGGCGAGAAACTCAGTCGCGTTCTCGCAGTAGTAGTTGATCGTCCCGCAGATGAACGGACCCTCCTGCTCGGCCTCGGCGCGGACCTTTCCGGTCTCCTCCTGCATCACGTCGGCCAGGCGGGCGTCGTTGGCGATCAGCCAGTCGCGAAGGCGCTCGAGCCAGCGACGGCGTCCGGCGACTCCGATCGCCTCCCACTCGGGCTGCGCGGCGCGTACGCGGGCGAAGACCTCGGCCACGCGCTCTGGCGGGTCGACGGGAACCTGGCGGACGAGGGAGCCGTCGGCCGGGTTGTGGACGTCGATGACCGGGGCGTCGGCGGCGGCTCCGTTGCCGTGAGCCGGCGGGGCGCTGCGGGTCGCGGTGGCGCGCTCCATGCCCGTGGGACTCTACCCCTCCGGCTCGCTACCGGCGAATCAGCCGGTAGACCGGGCCGTTGAGGGAGGTCACGTAGACGTGGTGGTTGGCGCCGACGCTGAACGAGCTCGGGTTGTCGATGTGGAGGCCGATCGCGTGGTCGTGCCGCGCACGGGGGTGGTGCGGGGCCAGGCTGCGGACGTCGCCCTTGTAGAAGTCCGCGTAGATGTAGCGCCCGCGCAGGGCGCCGAGCGTGTGATCGCGGACCACCACGCCGCCAGTGACCGCGCAAGCGGCGCCCCCGCAGTTCGACTTGTCGTGCGCGTACTCGAGGATCGGGGGGCGGTAGCGGTGCTTGGGCCGCGGGGCATCGTTGTCGCCGGGGAAGTGGAGCCGGTGCCGCCCCTCGAAGTGGTCCCAGCCGAAGTTCGAGCCGCGAAGCGCCTTGCGGCCCTCGAAGTCAACCTCCTCCCAGCTGTCCTGGCCGACGTCGCCGATCACGATGCGCCCCTTGTCGAAGGAGAACCGGAACGGGTTTCGCAGGCCGAGCGCGTAGATCTCGTCGCGGCCGGGCTTGCCGACGTAGGGATTGCTCTTCGGGACGCTGTACGGCTGCTTGCCATGAGCGTGGGGGTCGATCCGCAGCAGCTTGCCGAGCAGGACGTGGCGGTTCTGCGCGTTCTCGTGTGGGTCGCCGCCGAAGCCGCCGTCCCCAGTCGCCAGGTAGAGGTCGCCCCCAGGGCCGAACGCGAGCGTGCCGCCGTTGTGGTTGGCGAAGGTCGGGTGCGGGATCACGATCACCCGCTGGCGGGACGCGGCCTGGGCCCGGGAGTTGGACCTGGCGTGGAACCGGTCCACCTCGATGTTCCCGTCGGAGTTCGTGTAGTAGACGTAGAAGAGCTTGTTGTGCGCGTAGTGGGGGTCGAACGCCATCGACAGCAGGCCGCGCTCACCGTCGGTGGTCACCCCGCCGTGGATGTCGAGGAACGACCCCTTCATCTGGTGGCCGTTCTTCATCACCTCGATCCGGCCCGCCCGCTCGACGACGTAGAGGAAGTTCGGCGCGCCGGGCGCATGCGTCAGATACATGGGCGCGTCGAAGGTCCCGATGCGGTGCTTGGCGATGCCCTTGGCGGCCTGATTCGGCACCGCCTGGCCGGAGCTGCTGGCGCCGACGAGGAGGAAGGCCGCACCCGCGAGGAGAGCCGCGGCGACGGCGGCCCTCATCAGGGGTGCTGCACCACCTTATAGACGTGGCCGTCGCCGAGGGAGGCGACGTACAGCCGGCCTCCGGGGCCGACGCCGAAGGAGCTCGGACGCGAGACCGAGAGGCCCGTGTTGGTGTCGCCCTTGGCCCGCGGCGTGGTGGGCTTGAGGCTGCGGATGTCGCCGTTGCAGTTGTCGCTGTAGACGTAGCGACCGTTCAACAGACTCAGGTCCGGGTTGTGGACGACGAAGCCGCCGATGATCGCGCAATAGCCGTCGCCGCCGTGGCTCTTGACCTCGATCGGGAAAATCGGCGGCCGGTGGTTCGGGTTGGGATCCTGGCGGCTGGAGTCGTGGACGGCACGGCCCTCCCAGGTGGGCCAGCCGAAGTACGACCCCTTCGCGCGACCGCGGGTCACGTAGTCGATCTCCTCCCAGGCGCTCTGCCCGACGTCGCCGATCGCGAGTTTCCCGTTCGCTGAGTCGAACGAGAAGCGCCAGGGATTGCGCAGTCCGTAGGAGAAGATCTCGTCACGGCCCGGCTTGCCGACGTACGGGTTGTGCCGGGGAACCGTGTACGGCGAGGCTCCATGCTTGTGGGGATCGATCCGCAGGAGCTTTCCGTTCAGGACGTTCAGGTGGCGCGCGTTGTCGAACTGGTCGTCTCCGCCCCCGCCGTCGCCGGTCGAGATGTAGAGGTCGCCGTCAGGACCGAACTGAAGCTGTCCGCCGTTGTGGTTGCCCGCATCGGGATGCGGGACGACGATTACCCGCCGGCGCGAATTCTTGTTCCCCCGGGTGTTCGAGGCCGCATGGAACTCGTCCACCTCCAAGGCCCCGTCTGCCTTCGTGTATGCCGCGTAGAACAGGTGATTCGACCGGTATCTGGGATCGAAGGCCATCGAGAGGAGGCCCTGCTCGCCGCCCGACAGAACCCGGTTTTGGATGTTCAGAAACGGCTGCCGCTTCACCGTGCCGTGGTCGATGACGCGGATCGTGCCGCCCTGCTCGACGACGTAGAGGAACCCTCCCGCGCCGGGCGCATAGGTCACATAGATCGGCGAGCTGAACGTGCCCTTCGACCGCAGGCTGAGCGTCGGCGAGCCGCCGGATGCCCGATCGCCGAGGAGGGCAAGTGCGCCCGCAAGCACGGCCACGAGCGCGCCCGCGACGAGGGACCACCGCCGAGGATGCCCGCTCACTCCCGCCACTCCACCTCAGAGTACTGACGCGCTTGCGGCTGGGTTCAGCTTCAGCCGGCCGGGTCGAGGCGATACACGGGGCCGTTCTGCGACGTCGCGTAGATGCGGCCGGCGTCGTCCTCCCCGAACGAGGTCAGGGACGGGATCTCCAGGCCCAGGGGGCGGTCGTCCGTCGCCCGCTTCCCGGGCACCGCCGGGAAGCTCCGGAGCTGGCCGGAGCAGTAGTCGCCGTACAGGTAGCGGCCGTACAGAGACTCGAGCGACGGGTCGCGCACGACGTACCCGCCGGTCACGGAGCAGCCCTGATCGTGGCTGTAGGCGAGCACCGGAGGCACCGCGTTCGGTGCCGACTGGTCCTTGTTGAAGCGCGCGAATCCCTCGAAGGCCGACCAGCCGAAGTTGGCGCCGCTGCCCTGGCCGCGGCGCACCAGGTCGATCTCCTCGAACCGGTTCTGGCCGACGTCACCGATCGCGAGGTCGCCGGTCAAGCGGTCGAACGAGAACCGCCAGGGGTTCCGGAGGCCGTAGGAGTAGATCTCGGGCCGGGCGCCCACCTGGTCTGTGAACGGGTTCGAGGCCGGGATGGAGTACGGCTTCCCACCCTGCGGCCGCGGGTCGATGCGCAGGATCTTCCCCAGCAGCGTCCCCAGGTCCTGACCGTTCCGATCGGGGTCGCCCTCGGACCCTCCGTCGCCGAGGCCGATGTACAGCAGGCCGTCGGGGCCGAACATGAGCAGGCCCCCGTTGTGGTTGGGGAAGGGCTGCGGGACCCGCAGGACCACCCGGCTACTGGATGGATCCACGGTGAGCGGGTCCGTGCTCGAGCGCCGGTACTCCACCACCCGCGTGTCGCCGGCGCGGTCGGTGTAGTCGGCGTAGACGATCCCCGAGCGCTCATAGTCGGGGGCGAAGGCGATCGACAGCAGGCCCTGCTCGCCACAGCACGACACCTGGTCGTGCAAGTCGAGGAACGGGGTGGAGCCGGTTCCCTTCGGCGTGATGACCTCGACCCGGCCGGTCTGCTCGACGACGAACAGGTCGCTGCGGTCGCCCGGAGCCTGCGTCACATAGAGCGGCTGCTCGAAGTCGCCGAGCTTCTGGAGTCGCACGCCGCCCACGCCGTCGCCGACGGGCGGCTTGCCCGGATGGGTCTGTGTGACGGGTGGCGGAGCCGGTGGCGTCGTTCCGGTGGAGGAGGAGGATCCGCCGCCGCACCCGGCGAGCGCGACGGTGGCGGCCAGCAGGCCGGCCGCAAGCTTCAGACGGCCGTCACTCCCCCGGCCGGCAATTGACGACCTTGCCGCTGCCGGTCACGCAGCTGTTCGGGGGCTTGGCCGAGATCGTGGAAACGAACTCGCCGTTCACCGGGCTGCCGTCGGGCGTCACCGCCTTCGCCTTGCCGGTCAGCCCCGCCGCGATCTGGTAGTGGACCGTGTAGGTCCCGGCGCGGACGGGTGTGACGCGCCAGGCGATGTCCTTGGAGTCGCCCGACGGAACCGAGCCGAACTGGAAGGTGTCGGTCTGCGCGGCCTCGGCGCCCGCCGTTGGCGCCTCTTCGATCTTGCTGAGCGGGAACTTGTCCGTGATGAGCTTCGGGTAATGCTCCTCGAGCACCCAGACCGGGCGGAAGTGGCTCGCCAGGTTCGGCTCGTCGACGCGGATGTTGAAGGAGCCCTGCCCTGAGCCGGTCGAGGTCGCCGGCGACTTCAGGTTCGGGGTCCCCTTGGCCTGGGTGTTGATCGTCACGGCGAGGTCGGGAATCGTCTGGCTGCCCGCGTTCTTGATGGCGAGCACGAGATAGCTCGACTCGGCGAGCTTCTGGTGGTTCGGGAACTTCGCCGTGGTGACCTGCACCGGGAAGTTTCCGGTGGGCTCGGTTGCGCCCTGGCTCTGGCCGCTGCCGCAGCCCGTCACGCCGATACCGGCGCCGAGGGCGAGCACCGCGAACCCAATTGCGATCCTCGCTTCCGGACCCCGGAGTCGCCGCCTGCAGGCGTTTCTTGCACTCTCCCCCAAGGCGCGGGGAACATACCACCTGGTAGGCGCTTGATTTGCCGCTTCCCCGCCGCGCAAAATCCTGGCCACCTGGCCAGAAATGATTAAGGGTGGCGGCCGTGCTCTGCATGGATTACATTTACTTGTCGTTCCGTTGAGCGCGCGCGGACACTGAGGAGAGATGGTCCGATCCGTAGCCGATAGAGCCTTCCTGCCCGCAAAGAGCCTGTTCGAGCAGGTGGGGAACATGATGATCCTCACCGGCAAGACGATCACGGCCACGGTCCGCCCGCCCTACCCCT
>Ga0105245_10001788_pt1 | contig 19573 bp, 19 predicted proteins | sample KBSM54metaG_FD_81523 | JGI IMG/M metagenome (GOLD analysis project Ga0105245, IMG submission 81523) | Miscanthus rhizosphere microbial communities from Kellogg Biological Station, Michigan, USA - KBS M5-4 metaG | ecosystem: Host-associated > Plants > Roots > Rhizosphere > Soil | place...
GCGACCTCGCCGGCCTTGAGCTTGGACATCGAGCCCTCGGCGTTGTCGAAGTCCTTCCCCGTCCGGCCCATCCATGCCGCGCGCCACACGAGCAGCCGCGCGGCGTCGATCTCCATCTTCATGTCGGCGAGCGCGAACGCGATCGCCTGGTTCTCGACGATGGGGCGCCCGAACTGCTCGCGCTCCTTGGCGTAGTCGAGCGCGAACTCGTAGGCGGCGCGGGCGATCCCCACAGCCTGCGAGCCGACCGTGGGCCGCGAGACCTCGAAGGTCTTCATCGCCGCCTGGCCGCGCGAACTCGTGCCCTCGCGGGCGCGCGCGAGGCGCTCGTCCAGCTTTTCCTTGCCGCCGAGCAGGCAGGACCCGGGAATGCGGCAGTCGTCCAGGTGCACGTCGGCGGTGTGCGAGGCGCGAAGCCCGTGCTTCTTCACCTTGGAGCCCTGCTCGAGCCCCTTGGTCCCTGGAGGGACGACGAAGCCTGCGTGCCCGCGGGAGCCCAGCTCGCGATCGACGCTCGCGATGATCACGTGGACCGCCGCGATGCCGCCGTTGGTCGCCCAGGCCTTCTGGCCGTTCAGGACCCACTCGTCGCTGGCCTCGTCGTACCGAGCAGTGGTGCGGATCGCCGACACGTCGGAGCCCGCGTCGGGCTCGGACGAGCAGAAGGAGCCGACCTTCGGGTCGTCCGGAGTGCCGTAGCACTGCGGGACCCACTCGGCGAGCTGGTCAGGCGTCCCGGAGGCGTAGATCGCGGCGACCGCGAGGGTCGTGCCCATGATCGCCATGCCGATTCCGGCGTCGCCCCAGAAGAGCTCCTCGTTGACGATGGGCATCGTCAGGCCGGTGGTGTCCATCCAGAACTGGGCGAGTCCCTCGAACCCGTAGAGGCCGATCTTGGCGGCCTCCTGGATCACTTGCCAGGGGGTCTCCTCGCGCTCGTCCCACTCGTGCGCCGCGGGACGCACGACCCCCTCCGCGAAGCCGTGGACCCATTCGCGGATGTCCTTCTGGTCCTGGCTGAGCTCGAGGTTGAAGACGGTCTCGCCGTCGGTGGTTCCATTCTGTGGGGCGGCGGCCTGGGCCGCCGCCTCCTGCGCCGCAGTAGCTTCCATACGCGGAACCTTACATCAATCGATGTCACATTGTTCCATGTCTCCGAGGGGCCGGATCTATCCGCATACGCTTCGCCGGTGAGTGGGCTTCGCGAGCTGGGTGGCGGGCTGTGGCGCTGGACCGCCCTCCACCCCGAGTTCGTTCCCCATGCGAAGCCCGAGAGCCCCGCTGATTGGCCGGAGCCAGTGGGCTCGGTGCTCTACGAAGGCGAGGACGCCACCGTGTTGATCGACCCGCTGCTCCCAGCTGGAGACGACGCCTTCCTCGGCGAGCTCGACACCCGCGTCCGGGGTCGCGGGCTACCGGCTGCGGTCCTCACGAGCATCAAGTTCCACCGCCGAAGCCGCGACGAGCTGGCCCAGCGCTACTCGGCGAGCACCTCGCGCGCGAAGGCCGCCCTCCCGGCGGGTGTCGAGTCCCTCCCCATCAGCGGCGCCGGCGAGACGATGTTCTGGATCCCGGCCGCCGGTGCCCTCGTTCCCGGCGATCGAATCATGGGATCGGCCGGCGGCGGGCTGCGGGTCTGCCCCGAGTCGTGGCTCCGCTACCTCTCCAGCGGAATCACGGTGGCCGATCTCGCCGCGGGCCTCCGGCCGCTGCTCGATCTCCCGATCGAGAGCGTTCTTGTCTCGCACGGCGAGCCGGTGCTCACCGACGGCCGCGCCGCCCTAGCCGACGCGCTCGACCTGGGCTGAGGGGGAGGCCGTGGGCGCGGTGCGCTCGAGGGCGTCCCATCCCGTGGAGTGGCGCCGCTCCGTCAGCTCGACCGCGTAGCCGCCGCGGATCCCGAACAACCGCTTAGCGACGAGCAGGTAGATCACGATCGCGAGATTGACGATCAGCGCAACCACCTTGAACCACGAGACCGTGGCGGTGAGCTCGTAGACCTCGAGCGGGATGAGGGCGGTCGTGACGACGAACGTGAGGTACTCGGCCCAGCGGCGCTGATACCAGAGCCCCACCGCCTCGACGCCCTCGATCACCGCGAGCCCCGCGAGCCCGGCACCGACGAGCTGGAGCGTCCCCCTCTGCAGCGAGAAGAGCTCGTCCAGCCGGCCGACGAGGCCGTGATGGTCGGTCTGGAGCGGCCCCCCTCCCACCCCGCCCTGGATGTTCGCGAGGACCCTGTAGAAGTCCTCGCGCAGCTGCTGCTCGTGCGACGCGATGAGGAACACGGCGACGGCCAGCACCGCGAGGATCAGGAAGTGAAAGGCCCGGTCGGCGGCGATGACCCGAAGCACGATCTTGTCCCGCAGCGCCTTGCCGCGGGGCGGCAGCTCGATCTCCTGGAGCGGTGGCATGCGGCGCCGTTCTGGATTCGACGGAGCCTCGAGCGGCAGCCAGCTGTCGCAGCGGACGCACCGATGCCAGCGCAGATCGCCGTCGTCCCGAACGACGAGCGCGTCGGCCTCGGTGATCTCGGCGACGTCCGTGCCGAGCAGCGCGTGGCCCCGGAGCCCGCACACGAGGAGCTCGTAGTGGAGAGTGGGAAGAAATCGGCTGGGCTTGGTCGTCCCCGGTGGGCTTGGGGCGGCTTGGCGCGACACCCGCCGACCCTACCGGCGCCGCCAGCGCACCGATCCCCGCCGACTGGTAGGTTGCCGCGCGAAATGTCGACCGGAACCGTCAAGTGGTTCAGCGATGAGAAGGGCTTCGGGTTCATCACGCCCGACGACGGGTCGCAGGACGTGTTCGTGCATCACAGCGCGATCGTCGGCGACGGCTATAAATCGCTGGACGAAGGCGCCAAGGTCTCTTACGAGGCCGAGCCGAGCGATAAAGGCCCTCGCGCCAGCAACGTGCAGAAGGCCTAGCGCCGGTTTCGGTCTAGCCGCTGCTGTGCATCTCGACGGAAGTCGAGTCGATCGCTGACGCACGCGGAACCCCCGCGAGGGCGAGCGCGACGTCGAACTCGCCCAGGATGAGCTCGAGCACCGAGCGCACGCCTTCCTCGCCGCCCACGGCGAGCCCCCAGATGACCGGGCGGCCGACCATCACCGCCCGGGCGCCGAGGGCCAGGGCCTTGAGGACGTCGGTCCCTCGCCGGATGCCGCCGTCGACGAGCACGTCGACCTGATCCCCGACCGCCTCGACGATCGCGGGGAGCGCTTCGGCGCCCGCCGGCACGGTGTCGAGCTGGCGGCCGCCGTGGTTCGAGACCACGACGCCGGCGACGCCGTGTGCGACGGCAAGGCGCGCGTCCTCGGGCGTGAGAACTCCCTTCACCAGTACGGGGAGGCCGCAGTCGGATGCGAACTCCTCCAAGTCTGCCCAGGTCAGGCTCGGGTCGATCAGATCCCCGATCTGAAGCATGCTGAGGGGCCGGCCGCGGTCCTTCGCGGCCGGGCTGACCGCGGCGATGTCGTCGGGGATCACGTACTGGGTGTGGATGTCGCGCTCCCGGATCCCAAGCACGGGCAGATCCACCGTGATCACGATCGCCTCATATCCGTTCTCGGTGGCCTGGGCGAGCAGCTCGCGGGACACGCCGCGGTCGCGGAAGACGTAGAGCTGGAACCAGCGCTCGCCCTCCGGCGCTGCGGCCGCGACCTCGGGTGGGCTGGCCGTCGCCAGTGAGGAGAGGCAGAAGATCGCATTGGCGGCCGCGGCGCCCCGGGCGGTCGCCTCCTCTCCCTCCGGATGAGCCAGGCGGTGAACCGCGGTCGGCGCGACGATGACTGGGTGCGGCCTCGGGCGACCGAGCATGGTCGTCGACGGATCGCGGTCCGACACGTCCACCAGCACGCGCGGGCGGATATCGATCTCCCTCCACGCCTCGACGTTGCGGGCGAGAGTCAGCTCATCCCCGGCGCCGCCCGCGTAGTAGCCGTACGGGCCGGCATCCAGGACGCCGGCTGCGCGCTCCTCGAAGTCGGCGATAGTGCGTGGCAGGTCGTGGATTGACGAAACCTATTCGCTACCGCGACGCTGGGACGAAATCCCGGATCGCGGCATGCGTCTCGCGGGGCAGCTCGAGCTGCGGGACGTGGCCGCAGTCGAGCACGACGTGACGCACCCGCGGCAGCGCCCGCTCGACGTGCTTCCTGAACGCGAGCGGCACCAGCGTGTCCTGGCGTCCCCAGACGAACATCGTGTCGCACTCGAGGCCCCCTAGCCGGGGCCAGAACCCGTCGTCGCCGCTGGGCTCGTCCATGTAGATGTTCCTGGCGGCCTCGTAGAAGGCCGTGCGCCCGCGGGGGGTGAGGTAGCAGCGCAGGAACTCGTCGACGCCGGCCGCGACCCAGCCGTCGTTGGCGCCCGGGATGAGCCGCCGCACGATCGGCTCGGTGACGAAGCGGGGAGTGGGCTGGATCAACCCCAGCCTCGGCAGCGGAAGCTGCAGGAGCCATTTCCAGGGTCGGTTCCGAAGCCATGCCAGCGCCGGGCTCAGCAGCACTAGGCTCCTGACCCGCTCACGATCGAGCAGGCCCATCTCGATCGCAACGCGGCCCCCGAGGCTGTTGCCGACGATATGCGCCGAGTCGATCTCCAGCGCATCCATCAGGCCGGTGACCGAGCCGGCGAAGTACGGCGCGTCGTACGCGGCCGCGATCGGCTTGTCCGACTCGCCGAATCCCGGGAGGTCGAGCGCGATGACACGGTGGCGGTCGGCCAGCGCGGCTACGGTCGGCAGGAACGACGCCTTGGTCCCGCCCAGGCCGTGGACGCAGATCATCGGCTCACCGGCGCCGGCACGAAGGATGGAGATGCGTGCCTTCTTGGTCCGCACGGAGTCGAAGCGAAGCCGCGCCGGATCGGTCATGCTGCTGGTGGCCGCCAGGAACCCCACGCCCAGGTGGAGGTTCCGGCGCACCTGAAGCCGGCCCTCGCGGAACGCCTGCATGCCGCCGCGCACGTCGCTCGCGATCTCGACCCACGCCTCGGGTTCTGCGCTCAGGAGGCAGTCCGCGCCGATCCTGCGCTCCGCGGGCTCGAGCTCGGCCGAGCCGTCGCGGACGAGGACGTCCCATGCGGCGCCGCTGGCCTCGAGACGGATTCGCGCCGAGCCACCGGGCACGTCGATCGCATCCGGGTCGAACCGCCGGACCAGGGCCCGGATCGCATCATGCGCTTCGCTGCTCGTCTCGACGTTCAGCATCGGAAGACGTTGTCGCTCATGCCCCATCCAGGGCAACCCCAATCCTCGCGCCCTGACCGGACGCGTACCCATTGTGAACACCTCAGGAATTCGGGCCCGGAATGAGCGGCGTGTTGTGGGAGCTCGAGACGAGGAAGCCGACGAGGATCCCCATGCTCGCGAGCCCGACGATGCCGATGACGATGCCCGCGATGGCGATCGCACGACCGCTCTGATGACCGCCGGAGGCGTCGATCTGCTTCATCCCCGCGTAGCCGAGGACGATCGCAACGATCGAGCCGATCCCGAAGAGCCAGATGATGCCGAGGAACATCGAGGCGATGGCGAAGCCGTTGGTCTCCGCGCCCTCCTCGCCCGCCGGCGCGCCGTTCGTGGGCGCCGCAGCCGCAGACGTCGCCTTCAGGGCGGTGAGCCATTCGTCGCGCGACGGCAGCCGGCCGGCCTTGCGCGCCGCGAGCGCGCACGCCGTGTGCGCGTGGCGACGGCGTCCCGCGTCGCCCTCCGGGAGCACCAGCATGTGCTCGCTGATCGCGGGCAGGTACTGGCCGCAGAACGGGCAGGTATAGGTCGCGGGCTTGCGGCTCTTCGCGGGCCGGACGGACCACCAGCGGACCGCATGTGCTTCGCTCACCGGCCGGAGACTACGAGCGCGAACCTATGTCTGCGTTAAGCCCGTTCAGGTTGCGGAGGCGGTCGCGGACGCGCCGCTTGCGGGCGGCCAGGTCCTCCTCGAGCTTCGCGATCTCGTCGCGGCGGCGGCGAACGAGCGCCAGCTGGCGGTCGATGTACGAGACCGACTCCTCCAGGATCTGGCGCTGCCGGACCGGATCCTCCACCCCGCTGCGCCATTCCCGCCGCAGCGCCGCACGGGCCTCCTCGGCCGCCATCAGCTCCGTCAGCTCCTCGAGCGGGAGACCAAGCAGGTCCTTGAGCCGCAGCACCTCCTGGAGGCGCTCGACGTCCTCCTCCCGGTATGTGCGGTGGGCGCCGGGCGCCCTGCCCTCGGCCCCGGGCAGCAGGCCGATCTCCTCGTAGTAACGGATGGTCCGCGGAGTCGTGCCCGTGAGGCGGGCGACGTCCCCGATGCGAAGGGTCTCCTCGCGGTCGTCCCGCGCACTCATGCGGACTCCTGCGCGGTCGCGCTGCCTACCTCGGAGCGCGTGACGCACTCCTCGCCCGGCGAGTGGCGCGGGCGAAGGAGCGAGACGCCCGCGCCGACGAACGACGTCGCCGCGAGGACCCACAGGGCGGTGTGCATGTTGTGGATGAAGGGATCGAGTTTGGCCTGCGAGAGCCCGCTGGCGAGCCCCGAGAAGATCTGGAACAGGACGTCCTTCGGAACCGCCGCAGTGACGATCGCCAGGACGAACGCGATCGAGATCACGGCGCCGGTGTTCTGGACCATCGTCCGCGCGCCCGCCGCGATCCCGCGGCGATGCTGCGGGACGGTGCCCATCATCGCGGCGGTGTTCGGCGAGTTGAACATGCCCGAGCCGATGCCCACGAGGAGCAGCCAGAGCGCCGTCTCCCAGTACGGAGTCGAGACCGAGAGGGTCGTCATCAGCGCGAGCGCCACGCCGCTGACGACCATCCCGAGGGCAGCGAGGCCGCGGGAGCCGTGGCGATCCGCGTAGATGCCCGCAAGCGGCGATGCGATCAGCATGCCGATCGCCATCGGGGTGATCTTGATGCCCGCGACGATCGGGTCGTCGCCCACGACCCCCTGGAAGTAGAAGACGAACAGGAAGAGAAGGGCGAATCGTGAGAGCCCGTTGATGAACGCCGCCCCGGTCGCCGCGGAGAACATGCGGTTCTGGAAGATCGAGAGGTCGAGCATCGGCGCCCGTCCCCGGAGCTCGATCAGGACGAAGGCCGGCAGCAGTACCGCGGCTGCGACCAGCGACCAGATCACGAGTGGCTCGTTCCAGCCTGAGATCCCGCCCTTCGAGAGCCCGAACACGAGACCCGTGAGGCCTACAACGAAGACGGCGGTGCCGGGCAGGTCGAGCCCGCGCACCGGATCCCGCTTGGCGAGCTCGCGCAGGACGAGCGCGCCCCAGAGCGCGCCCAGAAGCCCGAGCGGAACGTTGAACCAGAAGACCCACTGCCAGGAGATCGCGACTAGGGCCCCACCCAGCACAGGGCCGAGCACGAGGCCGATGGCAGCGACCATGGTGTTCGTCCCCATGGCGAGGCCCAACTCCGCCTTGGGGAAGGCATCGGTGACCAGGGCCGCTGAGTTGGCGAACAGGAACGCGCCTCCGACCCCCTGGAGGATGCGCCACAGGATCAGCTCGGTCCCGTTGGCGGAGAAGCCGGCGCCGAGCGACGCCAGGGCGAAGATGACGAAGCCGCCCACGTAGGCCTGCTTGCGGCCGAAGAGGTCCGACAGCCTTCCGGCGGTCAGCACCAGCACGGTCGAGGCGATCATGTAGGCGAGGATCACCCACACGAGCTGGAGCAGGCTGGTGCCGAGCGAGCGCTCCAGATCGGGCAGGGCGATGATGAGCGTGCCCGAGTTGATCGTCGCCAGCAGCATCCCGAGGCTGGTACACGAGAGCGCCCACCACTTGTAGTGGGCATGCCCGGCGTGAACCCCAGGCCGGAAGCGCTGCATCCGTCCCAGCCGATCGCCGATGTTAGCTATTCTTACGTTCACGTAAGAATTAGTTTAGCGACTAGGAGAGCACATGCGAATCAGATGGCTCGGACACGCGACCTTTCTCCTCACCGGGGAGGCGAACACGATCGCGATCGACCCGTACGGCGAGTTTCCGAAGGATCGCCGGATCAAGTTCGACTACCCGTCCCTGGAGGGCATCGAGGCGGACGTCGTGCTCGTGACTCATGAGCACATGGACCACAACGCGGTGGACGTGATCGGCGGCGACCCGGAGGTCCTCAGGGCGGGAGCCGGGACCTTCGACTCCCGTCTGGGGAAGGTCGTCGGGATCGCGTCGGAGCACGATCAGAAGGCGGGTACGCAGCGGGGGCCGAACACGATCTTCTGCTTCGAGATCGACGGCGTCCGCTATTGCCACTTCGGCGACTTCGGCCAAGCGGGGCTACGGCCGGAGCAGCGCGAGGCGATCGGCGAGGTGGACGTCCTGTTCCTTCCCGTGGGAGGAGGGCCGACGATCGACGGCTCGCAGGCGGCGCGGCTCGTCGCCGAGCTACGGCCGCACGTTGCGATCCCGATGCACTACGGCACCGAGGCAGCCGACTTCGTCGAAGGCCCCGAGAAGTTCCTCGACGCGGTCTCCGCGGACATCGAGCGGCTCGAGACGAGTGAGGTCGAGCCTCGGGAGTACCTGAACGGCGACGGCACGACCGTGCTCGTGCTCGCGGCGCCCGTCGCCTGAGGCACTCGGAATCGAGTCCCGCTCAGCCCGGAGTGGCGGGCGGCGCGCCGTGCCTGAGAAGCGTCGAGACGAAGATCACGATCCTTGTTCGAGCGGCTGAGCGGCTGCCGTGGCAAGATCAGCGCGATGACGATCGACCTCGGGTTCAGCGGCGGGGGTGAAGCGGTGCGCACGAGCGTCCTGATCCTGTTCGCGTCGTTTCTCATCTCGTTCCTCTTCATCCGCACGAGCGCCCGCCTCATGCGGAGTCCCAAGGTGCCGTGGTGGCCCGGCAGCGTTGAGACCGAGGGCGGCCTTCACATCCACCACCTTGTCTTCGGCATCGTGCTGATGCTGGTCGGCGGCACGCTGGGCTTCGCGCTCGACGAGTCGCAGTCGCCTTGGATCGAGATCGCCGCGGCGATGTTCGGGATCGGCGCCGGGCTCACCTTCGACGAGTTCGCCCTCTGGGTCCACCTCGAGGACGTCTACTGGTCGGACGAGGGACGCCAGTCGGTGGACGCGGCGATCATCGCGATCGTGTTCGTCGCCTTGGTGCTGACCGGCGCCTTCTCGGCGAGCTTCGACACAACCTCGCCCGGCGTCATCGTTGCGGGGGTCGTCCTGCTCCTGATCGACATCGGCACGATCCTCATCTCGTTCTCGAAGTTCCGCCTCCTGCACGGAATGTTCGGCCTGCTGTTCTATCCCCTCGCCCTGTGGGGCGCGTGCCGGCTGGCGAAACCGAACTCCCCGTGGGCGAAGCGGTACTACCGCGAGCGCAACCCGGAGAAGCAGGCCCGCGCCGAGGCCCGCTATGGCAACCGCCGCGTCGACCGCTTCAAGGACCGCTTCCGCGACGCCATCGGTGGCCGGCCGACGGCACTCATCGAGCCTGCCGCGGACCGGGCGGCTCGGGATGCCGAGCGCGACAAAGCCTGAAGCCTCAGCCCAACTGCCGTCCGCTCCCACTGGGGCAAGGATCGTGACGCCCTGTGATCTTCGCCACACCGCCTGAACGCGCCTGCGCGCCCGGCCGTAACCCTGGTAGGAGGTGATTCCATGAACACGCTTTTCCAACCACGCTGGCGGGCCTGGATCGCGGGAGCGATCGTGCTCGCCGTCGCAATCGTGCTCGTCCTCGCCATCGCCTACTCCGGCGGCGGCACGGGCGGCGGCGGGTACTGACGCCCGTCCCAACACCCAGGTGCCCGAGGGCCCTGGGGAGCGTCCCGCTCTCCAGGGCCCTCCCGTGCGAAGCTACGCCGCCATCCATCGACAGAGGAGACGAGCAGATGACGAGCAAGGCCGACTTCACCGACGAGGAGTGGACGCTTCTGCGCGAGGCGCCGGCAAGTGCCGGGATGCTCGTCGTCCAAGCCGACAAGGGCGGCATGTTCCGCGAGACCTTCTCGATGGGGAAGGCTTACACGGAGGCCCGCAAGCAGCACGGTGCGAGCCAGCTGCTCGACGACATCGTCTCCGAGAAGCCGAAGGTGGACCGCGCCCACACTTCCTCCCAGGAGGAGTTGCGAGCGAACCTGCTCCAGCACATCCGCGACGCAAACGCCCTACTAGGTGGTAAGGGCACTCCCGAGGAGGTCGAGGAGTACCGGCGATTCGTGATGGGCCTCGCGAACCGGGTCGCCGAGGCCCACCGCGAGGGCGGCGAGGAACCGGTGAGCGACCCCGAGCGGCAGACGATCGCGGAGATCGCCGAGGCCGCGGGGGCGTCGGAGAGCGCCTAGGACGGGATGACGTACAGGGTCAGCGACTGGCCGGGGTAGCTCGCGCTGAACCCGCCCGCCGGAACGGTGCGATCGCTCATCCGGTCGATCGAGCCGCCGGTCCATCTCCAGACCTGGGCCTTGCCGGAGGGTGAGATCCCGGAGAGCGAGAGCTTGCTCTCGAGCTCCGTGTCCGTCTTGTTGATCACGAGGATCGTGTAGGCGCCGTCGCTTGAGCGCCGTGCCCCGTAGACGGCGACCTTGGCCTGGTTGGCGCTCGTCGAGCGGACCCAGGTGTTGCCGAACTTGGCCCCGTGGCCGTTGTAGTCGCGGTACATCCGGAACGCGTCGTCGAGCAGTGAGCCGTCATTCGGCATCGGCCAGAAGGTCGCCAGATCCAGCCCCTCGCGGGCGAAGATCCCGAGCGTGTCAGCCTCGATGAGGGCATTGGTCGTCGCGTCGGCGACCGAGAGGTTGTATTCGCTGAGCGAGGTCTTGGTGCCGGGGTAGTCGCGGGCGACCCACCGCTTCATCCGCGGGAGCAACTGGATCTTGCTGTCGATCCAGCTCGGGTCGGTGTAGGTCGGGTCCCAGAGCGACCTGGTGACGTCGGTGTTGTCGCCGCCCTGCGCGTAGTAGTGGAGGTCGAGGTAGTCGACCAGCCGCGCGCCGTGCGCCTGCTGGTAGGAGCGCAGCTTCCGCAGCAGCCACTCGACCAAGGGGGTCCCGCCGTGCTTCTTGCGATCGGGGGAGCTGGCGAAGCAGCCGCTGTCGATGTGGTCGGCCGCGCTGCAGAAGTAGTTGGGCCACCCCCACTCCGAGAAACCGAGGATCTTGGCGCTCGGATCCGCCGCCCGCACGGCCGCGCCGTAGTCGCGCGTCTTCTGCCACAGCTCGTCGTAGGTCTCGGGGGCCGGGTGCATGTCGCGATGGGTGCTGTTCCACAGCCCCGGCTCGTTGCCCAGCTCGTAGAAGCGAACGCCGCCGTTCGCCGCCGAGCCATACAGGCTCTTGAGCTTCTTGACCCAGTCGCCGTCGAAGGAGGGACCGATTTTCACGCCGTCTCTGCTCGGGTTGCTCGGAAGGAGGCTCCCGTTGCTCTTCCGGACACCGTTCCCGCAGTTCGAGTCGTAAGGGTCGAAGGTCTGGTTCATCGACACCGACGGCGGGAAGCCGCAGGTGAACGGGTGATTGGGCTTGCCGTCCTTGGCGACCCAGCCCATCATCGGCAGCGTCATCAGGCTTTGAGCGCCGATCGACCGGTCCTTCTGGACGAACCGCTGGTACCCGAACTTCGGGCCGTCGTTGCACGTGTAGGTGGGGGCGTCGAAGCAGTCCGGGATGTTCTCGAAGTAGTAGTCGTTGCCCGTGTTGGACGAGCCGATCTTCCAGTTGTAGGTGTCGGTCGTGTTCCCGCCCCAACGGTCGACAGGGAGGTCGAGCTGGTTGGCGAGGCCGGGGCTCGCGAAGTTCATCCCGTAGATGTAGGGACCGATCGCGTGATGGTCCGCCCCGCCGTTGACGGCGAGCGCCGGTCCCGGGCTCGCGACCGAGGTGGCGGGCGCCACGAGCAGTGCGGCCGCCAGCATCGATGCGGTCGCCGCGAGCCTCCATGCCCAATGCGCCCTGCGCATGGCGCGATCGTAACGCCGTGAGCGTCGGGTAGGGTCGGCCTCGAGGCCTCGGGCGAGGAGCGCTCCGAAGCCGCCGCGAAGCCCGACGACGCGCACCTCGGAGAGGTGGCCGACGAGCAGCTAGGGCGGCGGAGCCGAATCGGCGAGGTGATCGAGCCGGAGGTGACCCGGACGTTCTACGTCCAGCTCGCCGAGGACGACCTGACCTAGTCGCCTAGGGCCGGCGACTCAGGAGGCGCCCGGTCGTTCCCTCGATCGTGTTAATCCCGTAGCCCATCGACGGGTCGCCGTCGGTCAAGACCGCGATCGCGATGCGCATGTGCGGACGGTGCAGGCGGGCCACCTGGTGCACGAGCTGCCCGCGGCTCGTCGGACGCCAGCCGCCCTTGAAGAAGACATTCCACCCTCGCCGCCGGGCAACGGCCGGGATTCCCCAGCTCTCGGAGCTCGTGATGTGAGAAAGCAGGTGATCCGCGTAGTGGCGGAACTCGTGCGGCAGGAGCCGCTTCATCTCGTAGAAGAAGCGCGCCTGGTCGCCGGCACTGATCATCGCGTTCGCCCAGGACCCCTGGATCGAGAAGTCCTTCATCCCGGCCCGCCGGGCGAGCCGCCTGAGCCGGCCGTCCCCGACGATGGACCACACGCGCGTCGCGGCGTCGTTGTCCGAGACGTGGATCATCGGGCCGAGAAGCGAGCGGCTTCCGGAATCGAGCGCGCGGTGCTCGTGGTGGAGCTTGTGGAGGTAAGCGACCAGAAGCATTGCCTTGACAACGCTGGCGCTCACGAAGCGGCGGTGGACGTGGGTGCCGTAGAGCCGGCCTTCGCTCGTGACGACCGCGAACGACTTGACCCCGGACCGCCCCGCGAGATAGCGGCGCGCGCGGTCGATGCTCGCCTGGTGCGGGTAGCCAAACGGCGCCATGCCTGTCCCCTGGTACAAAGCGTTGCGTCCGCCACCGAAGCGGCGATGTCCGCACCGGGGGCGGGCGCGCGCCGGCCCCATCGCGGCCTGTGATCGCGCTGCGAAGCAGGCGGCGAAGCGGAACCTGCCCGCCGGCACCTGGAGGGTCGTCCGCATCTCCGTTACCCCGGGGTCGGTCGTGTGCGTCCGGGTGGCCTTCGCCGGCCTGAGCTGCGCCGCGCTACCCCGCGACAGATACCAGCGGAGGCGCTTGCCGCCCCATCGCAGATTGGCGGGGTGCCGGCTGCGGATGACGACCCGCGCCCTTCCCGGGGTCTCGTAGCGGACGTGCGTGGAGAGGAGCTCGTTCACCGTGACCGCGACGGGAGGGCTGCGAACGTCCGGGGTGTCGCCCAGGACCACGCGGTACCGGGTATTGCGCGACGGCGAGACGCCGAAGCGGTAGGAACCGTCCGCGGCTGTCAGGATCGACTCCCGAGTGGTGAAGCCGCCGTACGGATACGGATCCGCCTGCAGGTCGAGGCGCACCCCGCCGTCGCCGCCCGGATCACCCGTCACTCGGCCGATGACGCCGGTGGAGCGCCGAAACTGGATCGCATGGCGCGCAGCCGCTGCGGTGATCTGGGTCGAGGCGGCGTGGGCCTGGGGGACTGCGAGGGCGGCGGGCGCCGCCAGCGCGAGAGCGACGGCGATCAGACGAGGGTTCCTCGATGCGGCCACGTGCACGGGCCCTTTACCCCGCGGGCGAGCTTGCTACCTTTCCGGCCGTATTGGAACCGGGCATAGCCCGGAAATCGTGTTAGCGCTCTCGTTGTTGGCTTCATGGCCTCCACGGTCGCGGCACAAACCGATGGAAGGATCAAGATGCCAACTGGCACAGTGAAGTGGTTCAGCGACGAGAAGGGGTTCGGATTCATCACTCCCGATGACGGCTCCTCCGACCTGTTCGTGCATCAGAGCGCGATCAACTCGGAGGGCTTCCGGACCCTCGCCGAGGGCGCGAAGGTTTCGTTCGAGTCCGAGGCCGGCCCGAAGGGGCCGCGCGCGGTGAGCGTCCAGGCGCTCTAGCCGCACCAAGATCTCGTAACGAGGGCCCGCTCCCGCTCCGGGGGTGGGCCCTCGGTCGTTGGGGGGGCCCTCTAGGCCTACGCCGCGGGCGATGCCTTGGCGGCTTTTCGCGCCGGCGTCGGTCTGACGACGTCCCAGGCTAGCCCGAGCTTCTCCAGCACGGCGATCAGCAGGGCGGACGGGTCGATCTGCCACCTGCCCAGCCCGTGGGCGGCGGACGTGGGAAACGCGTGATGGTTGTTGTGCCACGCCTCGCCGAATGTGGGCAGGGCCAGCCACGCGAGGTTGCGGGACTCGTCCTTGGTCTCGTACGGCCGGCGACCGAACATGTGGCACAGGGAGTTCACGCTGTAGGTGACGTGATGGAGCACGAACACGCGGACCGCGCCGCCCCAGAGGAGCGCGGTCAATCCGGCCGCGACGGTCCCTCCGATGGCCACGCCGAGGCCGAACGGGATCGCGAGCCCGACGAGCGCCCAGAGGATGAAGGTGCGGTCGATGAATCGAACGACCGGATCGGCGAGGAGATCCGGAGCGAACCGCTCCTGCGAGCCGCGCTGAGTGTGGATGAAGAGCCAGCCGACGTGCGCGTGGTAGAGCCCCCGCAGGGACCCGAAAAGGCCGTCGCCGTGGCCGACGTGCGGGCTGTGCGGGTCGCCCTCCCGGTCCGAGCAGGCGTGATGTTTGCGGTGGTCGGCGACCCAGGAGATCGCCGGTCCCTCGATCGCCGCCGAGCCGAGGGCGGCGAACACGCCCCGAAGCCACGGCTTCGTCGCGAAGCTCCGGTGCGTCAGGAGGCGGTGGAAGCCGACCGTGATCCCGAGCGCGGTGAGGACGTAGAGGAGGCCGAGCACGGCAAGGTCGCTCCAGCGGAGGGCCTCGCTCCAGGCCTGCCATGCGGCCAGGCCCAGGAGCAGGATCGGCACCACGGTGACGAGGCCGGTGATGATTCGGTCCAGGGTCTCGTGGTCGCACGGCTTGATGGCCGTGGCGGGGCGGCCACGGAGCCCGGGACTGGCGTCGGCTGATCCGCCGCCAACGGCGGAGAGGCCCTGGTCCACGGACATCAGCTCAGCCTCCCGCGCGTCCGAGGAATGCGGCCCAGATGAAGAGCAGCACCGCTCCGCCCACCAGGAGGAGCCCGGCCTGCTCGGAACCGTGGGTGATGGTCGCCAGGCCCAGCAGCAGGCAGATCCCGCCACTCCAGGCGCTGATCTCGGGGCCGTGCGAAGAGTTCATGCGGCGCAAATTCCTCCGCGACCAGGGTACTCCCGTTTTGGCCCCGCGGACGCAGATCACGTGAAGATCCTGGTACGCCGGCCTGAGCGTGAGATAAAGCGCCGAACCGGCGCATGCGAAGCCGCCGGGCGCTACGGTCCGCCATCGCGATCGTGGAGGACCGGAAGCACACCCTTATTCGCGCCCGGGGAGCGCTGGCGCTGTGCCTGCTAGTCGCCGTCTGCGCCTTCCCCACCGGTGCCGCCGCCGCGGGGCCCGACGCGCTCGCCATCCACGTCGTCTCGAACCGGGCCGACCTGATCTCGGGCGGCGACGCCCTGGTGGCAGTCGAGGTCCCGAAGGGCGTCGGGCCCTCCGAGGTCACGATGAAGCTGAACGGCTCGAACGTCAGCGACGAGTTCGCGATGCGAGCGGACGGGCGCTACGAGGGCGAGCTCGACGGGCTGCGCCTTGGCGGCAACGTGATCTCCGCAACGGCGCCCGGGGCGGATTCGGACCACGTCGCGATTCGCAATCACCCGAACGGCGGCCCGGTCTTCTCCGGGCCGCAGGTCCAGCCGTGGGTGTGCCAGAACGGCTCCAAGGACCCCAAGTGCGGCGCCCCGGCGACCTTCGACTACGAGTACAAGTCGTCGGTCGACGGCGGGCTGCATCCATACGACCCGAGCAACCCTCCCTCGGACGTGGCCAAGACGACCACGCAGACGGGCAAGACCGTCCCGTTCATCGTCCGGGTCGAGACCGGCTACCAGGACCGCGACCAGTACAAGATCGCGGCGCTCTATCAACCGGGTAAGCCCTGGACGGCCTGGAACCCGCAGCCGCAGTTCAACCACAAGCTCCTGATCACCCACGGCGCGAGCTGCGGGATCGACCACCAGAGCGCGGACGCGCCGAGCGTCACGAGCGACACGGTGGCGGTCGGCAGCGGCGGAGCAACCTCCAGCCCGACGACGGCGCTCGGCATGGGGTTCGCAGTGATGTCGACGGCCCTCGACAACGCCGGCCACAACTGCAACCTCGCCACCGAGGCCGAGTCCCTCGTGATGGCGAAGGAGCACCTGATCGAGTCCTACGGCACGCTCCGCTTCACGATCGGGACGGGATGCTCCGGCGGCTCGCTCGTCCAGCAGCAGGTCGCCAACGCCTACCCGGGGATCTACCAGGGGATCCTGCCGCAGTGCTCGTTCCCCGACTCGTGGTCGACCGGCCAGCAGCTTGCTGCCTACCACTTCGACCGCGGTTACTTCGAGGACCCGACCAAGTGGGGGACGGGCATCACGTGGACCCCGACGCAGATAGCGGCGGTCGAGGGCCACCCCAACCACGTGAACGCGATCGTCTTCGACACGGTCTATTGGACCTCGCTCGCCGACCCGTCCGACGGCTGCCCGGGCGTCGCGGCTGCCGACGACTACAACGCCCAGACCAATCCGGACGGCGTCAGGTGCACGCTCGCCGACTACATGGTCAACGTCATGGGGCCGCGCCCACAGAGCGTGTGGACGCCGGCCGAGCAGGCGATCGGGCATGGGTTCGCCGGCCTGCCGATCGGGGACGTCGGCGTCCAGTTCGGGCTCGCTGCGCTCGAGAAGGGCGACATCAGCCCGGCACAGTTCGTTGACCTGAACTCGAAGATCGGGGGCGCCGACATCGACCTGAACCCGATCCCCGAGCGCAGCGACGCCACCCAGCCGGCGCTGCGAAACGTCTACCGCAGCGGCGGCGTCAACGAGACCAACAACCTGACCGGCACCGCGATCATCGACCTGCGCGGTCCGGACCCGGGCGCGTTCCACGACGCATACCGCTCCTGGGCAATCCGCGCCCGGCTCGAGCAGCAAGAGGGCCACCTGCCGCGCAACCAGGTGATCTGGTTCGGGCAGACGCCGCTGATCGGCGACCCCCGCTACACGACCCAGGGCCTGAAGGCGATGGACCGATGGCTCTCGGCGGTGGAGCGCGACACGCGCAACCTGCCGCTCTCTACCAAGGTCTCTGCCGATCGCCCGACGGACATCCACGACCAGTGCTCGTCGATCCCCGGCGTTGACAAGGTCGCAGTGCCCGGAGTCGGCCCGGTCTGCAAGCTGAAGGAGGCGCAGACGCGCTTCGGAACCCCGGCGACCGTCTCCGGCGAGAGCATCGCCACCGACCAGAATCGCTGCCAGCTGAAGCCGCTTCGCCGCAGCGACTACTACCCGATCGACTTCACCGACGCGCAGTGGGCGGCGCTCCAGCACGCGTTCCCCACGGGCGTCTGCGACTGGAGCAAGCCGGGCGTCTCCCAGCAGGACACGATCCCCTGGCAGACCTACCAGCAGCCCGACGGCAGAGTCGTCTACGGCGGCGAGCCCCTCGGCGCCGCTCCGACCGGGTCCGGCGGCGGCTGGACCAGCGGCGCGTTCTCCTCATGGCGCAACGGAAGCGGCTGAGGGCCTCAGTCGCGAGCTCGGCATTGTACGTCGAGGTGCCGCTGGCCGAGCCGGACTCGTTCCACGCGTGCGACCTCTGCAGGTAGGGCAATCCTCGATCGAGAGAAGGATTGACCACCGTATACGTGGCGAATCCCACTCTGGTTGCCGCCGGAGGCCTGCGAGGCCGCCGGAAGAGTTCGGGCCGCCCCCCTATTTGCCCATCTCCGTGTGAGCTGACCGCCGCCTCCCGAGCGAATAGCTTGCGCACATCGGCCTGATCCCGGAGAACTGGCGGTTTCACGACGCTGCGGCGCCGTCGATTCGCCGCGGGTTCCTGGTCGCGATCCCGGTCGGGATCGCCGCCCTGATCGAGCTTGAGCTGAAGACGCCGGTCACCGGCGCGGTGACGATTGGAGCATCGATCACGGGCTTCGTCGCCTTCGAGGCGCCCGCCCGCACACGGTTCTGGTGGCAGCTCGGGGTCGCGCCGCTGATCGGGATCGCGGCGGCTCTCGGCGCGATCACCGGGGATTCGGCCGCGGTCGCCGTTCCCAGCATGGCCGTGTTCGCGGGAGTGGCAGCGCTTACCGTCGCGGTGTCCCGGCGGCTCGCGATCGCCGCCCTGAACGTCGTCCTCGCCTTCCTCATCGCGCAGGGGCTCTCGCTGGAGATCAACGACACGGCGCAGATCCTCGCCCTCGGGGCCCTGGGCGCCCTGTCGCAGGCCGCGCTGTCCCTGATCGTGGCCCTGATCCAGGGCTCGGTCGAGCGCCCACATCCGATCGACGGAGCGCGCGCCGCACTCGCCACGATCAGGTCCAATCTGCATCTGAGCTCGCCGACCCTCCGCCACGCGATCAGGTCGGGCGGAGCCCTGGCCCTGGCGGTGGCCGCCTACCACGTCATCGACCTCGGCAAGCACGGCTACTGGATCCCGCTCACGGTGATCTTCGTCCTGAAGCCGGGGCGCATCGAGACCGACGAGCGGATCGAGATGCGCATCGCCGGCACGCTCCTTGGGCTCGGCTTCGCCACCGGCCTCGCGGCGCTGGTCGGCGAGAACGCTCTCGCCAACACCGCGATCCTCACCATCGCAGCCGCGTTCGCCTACGCCATGCTCCTGATCGAGTACGCGCTGTTCACGTTCGCGATTACCACCTACATCGTCACCATCTCGCACGCCATGGGCGAGTCCGCCGTCAATGCCGTGGACGAGCGCGCCATCGCGACCGCGATCGGGGTCGGCATTGCCCTGCTCGCCTTCGCCGTCTGGCGGGACCGCCCAGCTCCGAGCGCCGCCGCACCGACCGCATAGGTTTAGCTATGCGCCTGATTCCGGGGAACTGGGAGCTCCGCGACGCTCCGCTCCCGGCGCTGCGCCGGGACCGTGATCGCCGCCCTCGGCTTCGTCGTGCTCCGGGACCGGCGCGTTCCGGAGCCGTCGACCGCGACGACGGGCTAGCCGGCGCTGGCCGCTGGCTCTCGCTCGGCGGGCCGGCCGTTCGACGCGACGCCGTGGCCGTTGGACGACGCGTCCACGGCGGCGCCGTCGTCCCCGTGGTAGGGGCCGGGCTTCGGTCGCGGCCCCCCACCGGGGAAGGCGAGGCGCAGGATGGTGCGGTTCACCATCCCGACCTGTTGGAAGAACGGGCCGGAGTTGTACGGCAGGTCGTACCGCTCGCAGATCTCCTTGACCCGCGGCGCGATCTCTGCGTAGCGCGTGCTCGGCATGTCGGGGTACAGGTGGTGCTCCACCTGGTAGCCGAGGTTGCCGCTGATCACGTGGAACAGCGGGCTGCCCTCGATGTTGGCCGCGCCGACGAGCTGACGCACGTACCAGGCGCCACGCGTCTCGCTCTCGACCTCCTCCTGGCTGAACGTGTACGTCTGGTCAGGGAAGTGGCCGCAGAAGATGATCGCGTGGGCCCACACGTTGCGGACGATGTTCGCCGTGAAGTTCGCCCAGAGGGTCGACTTGAACGACTTGGCGCCGCCCTCGAACGCGGCGAGAGC
>Ga0105245_10001790_pt1 | contig 19569 bp, 26 predicted proteins | sample KBSM54metaG_FD_81523 | JGI IMG/M metagenome (GOLD analysis project Ga0105245, IMG submission 81523) | Miscanthus rhizosphere microbial communities from Kellogg Biological Station, Michigan, USA - KBS M5-4 metaG | ecosystem: Host-associated > Plants > Roots > Rhizosphere > Soil | place...
AGAGCCAAGAAGAAGCGGCGACCCATCCGTGTCTTCAGCTTCGAGCAGATGCACGCCTTCGCCAAAGCAGCCGGCCGCTACGAGGCGATGGTGCGCGTCTTCACCGACACCGGCATGAGGCTGGGGGAGGTGCTGCCGCTAAGACGTGAAGACTTCGACGGCGAGACGCTGAAGGTCAGAAGGACCGCACACGAGGGCGTGATCCTCGATGGCACCAAGACCGACCACGGCGAGCACGACGCGGGGAGGACCGTCCCCGTCCCAGCGACCCTCGCCTGGATGATCGAAGCCCAGATCAATCTCAACGGCGAGGGCTGCGACCTCCTATTCACGACCCCAACCGGCCGCATGTGGCGCGAGCGCAACTTCTACCGCGACCTCTGGCACCCGACCCAGCAAGCCTCCGGCCTAGACATCCGCCCCCACGAGTGCCGCCACTCCTACGTCACCCACCTCCGTGCCGCCGGCGTCAACGACGCCGACCTAGCCGAGATCGCGGGCCACCGCGTCGAGACCATGCTGGCGCGGTATACGCACGCCACCGGAGGGAGCTTTCATGCTGTGAGGTCGGTAATTGCTTGAAGGGAATTGTTCATTGTTGCCTTGGAGAGAGCGGCAGGTGGCTCTTGAGGCCACCGCGGAAATGGTGAGTTACCTGTAACGCAGAACCGTGCTTTACAGGGTCTGAGTGCCACTGATTGGCCTATTTTTATATAAACGGAATCTATGGATCTAAATGAGTATCAGCGCCAAGCCAACCGAACCGACCAGAGGCCCATTCGTCCCGAGGACGATGAGATGGCGCGGGAGATGGCCGTCGTCTTCCCCTTGACCGGTCTCGCCTCCGAGGTCGGGTCACTACTGAATCAGTACAAGAAGCATGTCCGAGACGGTGACTCCCATCCGCTCTTCAGCCAGCGTGTCAAGGAGGAGCTCGGCGACATCATGTGGTACGTCGCAAACCTCTCTGCCAAGCTGAACTTTGATCTAGCCGACGTCGCTCAGCTCAACCTCGACCGCATCGCCGAGCGTTGGCCTGAGCCCGGCACCGAGTTGCCGGCCAAGCTGCTCGACGACGACTATCCCCCAGAGGAACAACTACCCAGACAAATGACGATTGCTTTTGAGGAGCGCGAAATCGAGGGTCGTCCCAAGCTCGTCATGGTCTACGAGGATGAGCCCCTCGGCGACCCCCTCGTCGACATGAACCGTGACCCTGACGGCTATCGCTTTCACGATGTCTTTCATCTCACCTACGCGGCTTTGCTCGGCTGGTCCCCGCTACTGCGCTCGCTGCTTGAGCGAAAGCGCGACTCAGATCCCGACTTCCGCGAGGTTGAGGACTCCGCTCGTGCCATCTTCATCGAGGAGGGCCTCGCCGCCTACCTCTTCAGCGTTGCCGCCGATAACAATTTCTACAAAGGCCAAGAACAGGTCGAATCAGAGGTTCTGCGCTCGGTCAAAAGCATTGTGTCCCACCTCGAGGTCCGTTCTCGCAGCACTGCCGAATGGCAGCGGGCGATCCTCCGTTCTTACGACATCTGGCGGAATCTTTTTGCTCACAACGGCGGTACAGTCCACCTCGACCTCGTTCGGCGCACGATCGAGTTCACCTCGCCGGGATGACTAGCCCAGCTTCACGAATACACCCGTTCCGCTCAGTTGCAGGAGGCCAGCGTCCGCCAGTGCCTCCTGTCCGGCGATCCTCTCGCCGACCGTATAGGCGTAGTCCGTGGTGGTGAAGTAGTGGTCAAAGATGATTGCCCCGCCGGGCACGAGGTTGTCGCGGATCGGCTCTAGAGCGGCGCGTGCCCCGCTGTAATTATCGGTGTCGATGAAGGCAAGTAGGATCGCCTCCGACGCGAGTCGCTCTGGCGCGGTCTCGGCAATGTCACCTACGACAAGCTCGATTCCGTATGGTTCGGTGTACGCACGGACGGCGTCCAGATCGCGGAAGACGCAGCGTGGATGTTCATATAGGTCGAGAATCGAGCGGCGTGGGGGGAACCCATCCCATGCATCAAAAGCGATTACCTTCGAGCTCTCCAGGCCGAGGGCACGGAGTGTCCTTGCCAGCCAAACGCTTGTGCCGCCCTTGAATGCGCCCAGCTCGACTACGGCGCCTTCGCGTCCATTGGCAGCGGCTGCGCGGAGGCAGTCGTAGAGGTGAGCTCGGGTATGTGGATGCCCGGTCGCGTAGGAAGGCACCATCGCCGGAGCCTCCAGCATCTCAAAGGTTGGATCAGAGACGTCCTGGTGTGCGAGGCCAGCGAGAACCACGAGTGGCAAAGGATCGTTCGTATCGAGAACTGAAGCTGCGGCTCGTAGCAACGCGACCTTGTCAGCGTCGTCGGCGATAACGACCAACTGCGGCTCCAATATAGGGAGATCCTTCCAAGGGGAGAGTCGCTCGTCCTCAAGCCTATGCTCGCGCGGGTCATAGATCGAGACCTCGGCCCCCAAAGTCCGCAGGGCTGCGTCGACGTCAAGGGCCTCAGCTCCTAGGCCGATCACCGCGACCCGGTTTCTCCCATCGCCCACAGCACGGGCGGCCTCGTCAATCAGTTGCAGGGCCACTTGGTTCATCCCATCTCCTCGATCTCGGCGCGCCATGCCTCCTCCTGGCCTGGATTCTCTGCTGCCAGCGCGAGCAAGAGGGCTGCCGACGTGCTGGCCAGTGCCCAAGCCAGTTCGACCTTGCGCGCCCACGTGAGGGACGTAAGACCTTCGCCTTGCGCGATCAGACCCTGTTCAAGCGGCTCGAAGGCCGCTTTCACCGCGGACCAGGACCCACGGACGTCGCCGCTAGGGACCTTGATCGCCCCGAGCACGACATCGATTGCCTCGGTCCCGCCACGATCGGCGCATTCCTCGGCGCTCGGTCCAGAAACTGCGTCGAAGTCCTGCGGTGCCCGCTCCGCGAGCCAAGTCAGGTACTTGGCCGCGTACACGCAGAGGTCGCCAGCCGTATCGAGGATTCGCTCATCGGCAGCCGTGACACCTTTGTCTAGGCCAACCGCTAGGCGGTCGTACTTGCGCGCCAGGTTTGTGAAGATCGAGAGGAGCTCACCGCGCTTGCGCCACGCATCGCCGTAGCCGGCATTCTTATGAGCGTGAAGCCGGGAGAGCAACCCGAGAGCTGTCGAGCTATCGAGTATCACCATCGACTTAGCCTGCGAGCTGGCGAATCCGCGCTGGCGGAGGGCCAGTCGTCTCCTCGGGAACCGCACCGATCGGCGGCTCCTGAAGTCTCATCTGGAGAGAAACGAACTCCGTAGACGCCCCGACTACACCAGCCGCTCTATGACTCCTCTCTGCGGCGGCCACCTTCTCATTAATTTCCCACTTGGGTGGGAAGAAAAGCCTCAAGGGGGTGGGAGTCGGGGTGAATTCCTGCTTGATCCTCACCCGGTTCGATTTCAACTCCGGAAATGCCGCACGCGAGTACTTATCGGTCTCACAGAAGAGCCCCTGGCAGTCGATGGCCTTCAGCGGACGGTCAAAGAGACCCTTGAACTCAAGGCCAAGCCTCTCGAATTCCTCTGCCTGACGATCGACCATCCTCATGATTAGGTCCTGCGGGCTGTTCCCCGCAGTGTCGCTGAAAACCTTTTCGATCCCGCGCAGGGCGCCGGGCCCCGGCATCGTGAATTCGTTTTCGTCGAAGTCGAGCTCAGCCGAGTAGTTCAGGTCGATTGCGATCTGGTAGCCGAGAAACGGTCCGATCATCGGATACGAGATCAGCGCCTCAAAGACGTCCGCGAGCGACTGTGCTCGCCCGAGCTCAGTTCCGAGCCCTCCGGGACGGAACATGTCTGTGACCAGCGCCAGATGGTTTCGATGCTTGGCCTTATGGCCGTAGCTGTTCGGCGCGGCGAGAATGAACGCTGCCGTATAGATAGGCCCCCTGCTGCGAAGGTCTTCGAGCAGGTCGCCAAGCACCTCGACGTCCAGCGTCCCTCGACGCACCCCGCCCGTTGCTTCCTCCAAAGCGTCCCATGTGGACTCCTTGGAGAAGAGGCGAAACAGGACTATTCGCAGAAAGAGATCCTCTGGAGCGAGGTCCTGGGTCCCCTCCCCGTAGATCACCTCTCGGATCATGTACTGGGAGACCCGATCGGCAGCGCGATAGGTATTACAGAACTTGTAGCGCCGCAAGATCTCGTCTTCTCCCCACGGATCTGGATCATCTTCGAAGCGCTTGACGAAGATCCGGTGTCGATCGGCGGCGAAACGCCAATAGGTGTCGTGGACTTTGGGGCGCACGACGGGATCCATCTCCCCAGTGTCTCAACTGGCGATGACATCGTCCTCCTCGGCCTACGTTTCCCCGCTTTCTCCGCGATTTTCCTCGTCGACCACATCTAGCTGCTCAAGCTGCTTCCAGAGGGGCCCGAGGATCTGGTCCGCGCGGGTTTTGGCCCCGTCGAACTCGCCGTGGCCAATCGTCATCAGCAGCTCGCCGACCTCCAGCCCCGACCATTTCGCGATATAGGCCTGAAGCTCGGCGACGCCGAGGAAGTTGCCGTATCCGCGCTTAACGATGTGCTCGTTACGGTAAACCGCCTGCATGTGGAGAGCGCCTTCGTGCATGTGGACTGAGAGGTGAGCGAGACAGGGGAACCCCCAGGCCCTTCGACCGTCGTGGCGCTCGCTGTAGATGTTGATCTCGAAGCGAGAGCTTTTGTTTGTGCCGTTTACCTGCTCCTCGATCAGCTTTTGAATTGTCTCGTTCAGTTGGTCGGCGAGGTCGCTTTCCTCTTCGTCGCGGGGGAAAGCGACAACCCTTCCAAAGTAAGTTCCGAACTGGTTTTGGGAGAATCCACGAATCTCGTCGTAGTTAGCTCGGTAGTGGGTAGCGAGGTCTTCCGGCTCTGGGTGCCTTTCGCCCCAGCGCGCAGGGAAGATCGTGGTTCGCACGGTCTCGATCGGCGCTTCGTATTTCTCGGCTGCCATCAGCTTGGCCGCTGCCGCGCGAATTGTCTCGTCCTCGTCTGCGGGCTTCTCTATCCGCACCATCAGGTGCACCACCTTGCGGCCCGGGGCATGCCTCAATAGCGCGGCGGCTCCGAGCCATCCCTCGCTGAGGTTGGTCGCCTCGACGTAGCGCTGTCCGACCACAACTGCCATTTAGCTTGCCTCGATCGAGTGCGCACATACACCGTATGCTTCAAGGTAGTCACGGCTGAGCAGTGCGTAGCCACCGTTGCCCCAGCCCGTTCCCCACGAATTCTTCACCTTCAGTACCTCCATCTGCTCCCCTTTCTCGCTTGCGCCGACAACCAGGACGGCGTGTCGTCCAGGCACCTTCTCGCCGGGTTTCGCATCGATCACATCTTGTGAGAACTGCCAGGCGTCATAGACCATTCCAACGGTGAGCACCACCGCACAGTCTCGTGCCAGCTCGTCGCGAATCGCCTCGAAGCTCGGCGCGTTCAGCCGGCGCCACGGCGGCAGCGCGATGCGATTGGCCGTTTCACCGGCGGCTTTTGGGCGCCCCTCGCTCCAGTGCGGATTTCCGTAGGGCCAGGCGGGCTCGGACGCATGCTGGTTGGTCTGGAGGCCGGTCAATGCTGCCTGCACCGAAACTCCGTCGCCGGCGCCCGGCCGGTTCTGCCGGGCCGCCCAGATCACGTCCTCGGCCGAGCGCGTCTCCTCGGCGCTGCCCATCCAATCGTGGCCCCCAGAGACCGCAAAGCCCGTACATGTGCCCCGGTCACCTTGGTTTCGCACCGGGCTCTGTTCGGTCTCCAGGTCGATCACGCCGTGCCCTCGCCCCCGGGCGGAAGGACCAGCTCCGCCTCGGACATCTGGACGCCGTGAAGGGGCGCCTTCACCGAGACGAGGAGCTCATAGTTATCGCTGGGCTCCTCGTCTGTCCAAGTCTGGTCCTTGACTAGGGCGAGATGGTCAACACCGATGTCGGCTTCGGGGCTCACCTCGAGGACGAAAGAGCGTTCCGCCTCTGTTCCGGCGCGCTCCGGGTCATCGGCGGCCGCAACCTCGCGACGGCCAATAGCGAAGTCCGGCTCCCATTGCTCACGGTAGGAATCGGCCAGCAGCTCCATTTGAGTCGGTACCGAGGTAAAGGTCCAGGAAAAGCCACTGGACGGAATCTCGGGCAGGGTGAGGACCAGACGATCTCCCGGGCGCGCGTCGACTGGCTGCATGTGGTGGCGGGAGTCAAGCCACCAGACATCATTGTGCAGGTCGTTGGGGACCATCTCGCCTGCCAGGGCGCGCTTCAGGTTTGCCGGCGGAATCGAGGCCCATTCGTCGGCGAGCCGTTGCTGAACGAGGCGAGTGACGGCTAGCTGGCGAGCCGTCGCCGTGTAGCTCGTGCCGAGCCACAGCGAGAGTGCGTAGACGTCGTAAGGATCGGTGGGGTCGCCGATCCCAAGGTGCTCGAGGCCGACGCGAAGGAGTCTGCGCGGCATCAGGAACCAAGCTGCGAAAGCCTCGGCCTCCTTCTCGTGATCAGGCCAGCGCTCATTGGCGCCCCGCTGCAGCCCGGCGTCGGGCTCAAGGTCGATCTCCGCGTCGTGGCCGAAGACGTGATGGCCGAGCTCGTGGCCTGCGCTGTAGCGCTGGCGCGTGCGCGGATGCCCGTCGTGGAGCAAGATGCCCGAGGCGGGCGTGCCTGGTACGTAGACGCCAGAGACTCTGCCCAAGGGCCGAAAGGCGAGGACCACACCAAGCTGCTGGATCGTTCCGAAGACGTCGACGGGCTTGGTCAGATCGATCTCCAGATCCGCATGGATCTCAGAGGCCATAGCGACTGCGCTGCGGTTTGCTTGGGCCCAGCTCGTCACTTTTCGCCTTTTCCGGGTCCGTCGAAGTTCTGCAAGAACAGCGCGAAGCGCAGCACCTCGTTCTTGGAATCCTCATCAAGCCCCTCCGCCGCTCTCGTCAGTGCCGCGACCGTCGGATCCTCGGCTCCTTCGGCGGCCTCGGGGTCGTGATCTATGCCGAAGAAGAAATCGAGTGGCATGCGGTAGAGCTCGGCGAGCCTTTTCAACTCAAGGCTCTCGACCTTGCGGCTGCCACGCTCTATATCCGAGATCGCCGTACGGGGGATGCCGGTCTGCTCGGCGACGAACCGCTGAGAGAGGTTCACGTACTCCCGGGCCTCCCGCAACTTGCGGGCAAGCTCGACAGCCTCACCCGGAATGCCTTCGCCGTTCATTTGCCTTGCCTTGCTTTCTCGGCCGCGAATTTCGCAAAGGCCACTATCGAGCGGACGGTTTCCTGTTTCAGCTCTCGCTTGGGCAGAGTCAGGCCTGTGATCTTGCGAAACTCCGCCAGGATGTCGAAGATGTCCAGCGAGTCGACCGGCAGCCCAGCGCCCTTTTCCGCAAGCTCTTTGCGTAGTTCGGCGGGGTCTTTGCTCAGCAGGTTTCCGAGGAGCTCGAAGACCAGCTCTTCGAGCTGCGTTGCAGTCCATTTTTTCAGTGGTGCTTGCACTGCCATAGGTGACTCCTTTGTCGGAATATCAGACAGAATAGCAGGAAAACCCGACACCTTTAGCGATTGTTGTCGAAATAACCTTCACGAGGCGGCGTTGTGAACGCTCCGCTGATCGGCATCGATCTGCTTGAGCCGGAGCGACTGGGCGAACGTATGGAGCGCAACCCGGCGCTTCGCGAAGAGCTCTTTCTGCCTGGTGAGCTCGCCTATGCCGACGCGCAGGCCGACCCCAAAAAGCATCTGGCCGCGCGGCTCGCCGCCAAGGAGGCGGTCGTTAAGGCGCTAGGAATTGACGGATGGGACCCGTTGGAAATTGAGGTGACCGGGGGCGCTGAGAGCGTAGGGCTGCTCCTGCACGATTCCGTAGAGGAGCGTGCAGGGAGATTGGGCGTCCAGGTATCCATTTCCATGAGTCATCTTGACTCGATGGCCGCTGCGGTAGCTATTGCCCGGCACGTCTAGGTAAGAGCTTTGAAGTTCAGCGGCGACCTTCGCTCACGTAGTCCGCTGCGCTCCGGCCAGCACCCCGAAGGAGTGTCGGTCTCGGCAGATGCCGAGGTCCTTCGCCGCCCGCACGGTACCTTCGGTGATGAGGGCGGCGAGGTGCTGCACCGGGTCGGTTGCTCGCTGGGCCGCTCGGCGTCTTCCCGTGGCCTCTTTGATCGGCTTATGCGCCATAGGTTCATGATACGAATTGTCTGCGGTGATCTGCTGCTCGAGAAAGGACCGCGCTCGTGGAGCAAGTGAACATCAGAATTGGCCCGGTCGCCTTCGACCACGCCGACTATGACGCTGAGAGCGACGTGCTCTATTTGCATGTAGGTAAGCCACAGGAGGCTGAAAGCGAGGAGGTGCCCGAGGGTCATGTCCTGCGCTTCGAGCCTGGCACTCAGCGAATCGTCGGCCTTACTGTCTTGGGTGCTCAGGCGATCCTCGATCGCGATGGGGAACTTCGCATCACGATTCCAGAGCTGGTCAAGGCGAGCGCAGACCACCTCGCGCCGGCACTCGCCGCTGTCTAGCGCCTAAGCGTTGACCTTCGGTCGAACGACCGCGCCGGACAAGTCGCACTTCGGTCGCATCACCGCCGCAATCCCGCTCCCCAAGCGGCTCGCCCTCAGCCTTTCAATCCCGTGGTTGTCGACTGCCCGTCGGCGGGAAGGTCTCGCGATACGCGTTAGTCGCTCTTTGATTCCGCGAACAATTTTCCCGCCGTGTTGGCATTCGCACTCGGCTGATCATCATGCTCGACGACCAGGTCAGCTGGAAACTCCAGTAGCCCTCGAAGATGGGCCTTCAGTTCTTGGATGTCCATGAACCCATCGAGTCTGTCTCCGATGTCGTCCGTAAGGAGCGCTTGAGCGGACATTCCGCTGCGAACTGCCTCGCTGATGTCTGTGCCGATACCCACGCTCAACTCGCCGTGGCGGTAGCGCGCGTAGATCGCTCGGCCGTCCTCAAGGGTTCCCTCCCACTGGGATGGACATGCGATGCAAGTTCTCTTCAATGTCGCAAGCTTCAGCACGCGATCATCGTTGCAGACAAAACCTTGCATCGTCAACTGACGGCAGCGGCGCCCAGGGTCCGGGAGAGCAATTGACGGTGGCGCTGGCGCTCGATCCATGGCGATGCCTACGATTCCAACGATGAGGACGATTGACGAACGATTGATTGCCGAGGCGGGACGCCGCTTGGCCGCTGCTGCCCCCGATGCGCAGGTGGTCCCTTTTTGGCTCTCATGTCCGCGGAGAGGCCCACCCGCATAGCGATGTCGATTTCCTTGTCGTTGAGCCCGAGGTCGCCAATGAGGCCGAGGAGTCAGTGCGTCTGCACCGGACCCGCGCGATTTGCGCATGCCGGCGGATGTGGTCGTGGTCAGTCGCGACTATGCCGATCGTTGGCGGGAAGTCCGCGGCGGCCTCGTCCACGCAGCCCTATCGCAGGGCCGCGTCCTCGCCGGATGAGTGAAAGGCCGGATCTACCCGGCGATCTGCTGGCCCTCGCGCGTGAGGATTTCGCCTCCGCCGATGCCTTGGACAAAGACGAACGAATCTCAGATTCGCCGGTTGGATTCCACGCGCAGCAGGCAGTAGAGAAGGCGCTCAAGGCTGCGCTCGCGAGTCGCAATCTGTAATTTCCTTTTACGCACGACCTCGGTGTCCTCTAGCGTAGGGCGGCCAGATGGCAGAGATCGAGCTGGCAAGAGAGGTCGATTTCGTAGACCACCTGCGCGCCTACCACGTGCTCCTCGACGGCGGCCAGATTGGAGAGATCCGGTCGGGGGAGACATTGGTCTATGACGTCGGGCCCGGTCGCCATGAGTTCCAACTCAAGATCTCCTGGTGTCGGAGTCGAAAGATCCAGCTTGATCTGGATGCTGAATCGTCCGTGCGGCTTCGCTGTCGCCCTAGCAACTTGCTGACGGTCTTCTACGGGATCACTTTCGGTCGACACGAATACATCAAGCTTGAGGTGGCTTAGCCGACTTCCTGGGTCGCATTCCGGTCGCATCACCACCGCAACCCCGCTCCCCAAGCGGCCCGCCCTCAGCCTTTCAATCTGATGGAGATGGCTCTGCAGAACGGATGAGCCGAGCGCCTGCTGAATGACAATCACGTCCGCAAGGAACTGAGCAGCTCTCGGAGGTCGATTCCCGACCTCCTTTCACCGACGTTCACTACCACCTGATGGCCACTCCCAGTCCTCGGGGAGGTGGACCGATCCGTGCTGCAGTTCGAAGCCGTGGCCGTCGAAACCCTCCCCGCTTCGCTCAGCTCGCTCGCGTTCTAGCCGCTCTTCATATATGCGGCGGTCAAGTTCCAAGCCTTCCAGCCGGATCCGCCGCGGAGCATTCCACGCGCGCTCGATGGCGTCGATGAAACGCAATACACCGTATGCGCCTGCCGGTGAGGCGATCGCCGCCGCGGGCACCGCCAGATCTAGCTCAAGCGGCGATGCCATCGCCATGCCTGAGACTCGCAGCTCGCTTCCCCTCGGTACTTCAGGCAGCGGAACGAAGCCTGGCCACTCGCTCGCGGGCGGGCCAATCCAGCGCCGGCTCACGGACAGCCGCTTAAGAAGCCGGCGCCACTGCACCAGGGAGGCGCGCCACGAGCGTGGGAACGAATGATGCATGCGCGGATCGTCCGGATCCAAGTCGAGCGATTGCGCGTAAAGAAGGTTGAGAAAGTAGAAGAGTTGGGTCAGCCCTTCGGCTGAAGGGCTCTGCGTCTTCTCAATCCACGGTGCTTCCTCGGGATGGGCGGCCCAGGTGAGAGTGAGGCCGATCCGTACGTTCGTATCTGGCATATCTCGCCGACTCTATCCTGAAATTCAGTCCCAAATTGAGCTCTCCCTGGTCAGCTGTTAAAGGGAGGGAATTTAGTCCAGAATTCGGGAGACGACCCCCGAACCGACGGTCCGGCCACCCTCGCGGATGGCGAAGCGCAGGCCCTGGTCCATCGCGATCGGCTGGATCAGCTCGATCGTCATCTCGACGTTGTCACCCGGCATCACCATCTCGGTCCCCTCGGGGAGGTTGGCGATTCCGGTCACGTCGGTGGTGCGGAAGTAGAACTGCGGCCGATAACCCGAGAAGAACGGAGTGTGGCGACCACCCTCCTCCTTCTTCAGGCAGTAGACCTCAGCCTTGAACTTGGTGTGCGGCGTGATCGAGCCTGGCTTGCAGAGAACCTGGCCGCGCTCGATGTCCTCACGCTTGGTGCCACGGAGCAGGGCGCCGATGTTGTCGCCGGCCTGACCCTGGTCGAGCAGCTTCCGGAACATCTCAATGCCGGTGATCGTCGTCCTTCCAATTCCAGGGCGAAGGCCCACGATCTCGACTTCTTCGCCGGTGCCAACGATGCCCTGCTCGATGCGGCCGGTGGCGACGGTGCCGCGGCCGGTGATCGGGAAGATGTCCTCGATCGGCATCAGGAACGGCTTTTCGAGTGGACTTATGGGCGTGAGGACGTAGTTGTCCAACTCCTTGATCAGGCGGCGGATCGATCTCTGGTCTTTCTCTACTCCCTCCAATGCCCCCAACGCCGAGCCCGCGATCAATGGGGTGGTTGGCTCGGGAAATTCCAGCTCTCTCAACAGTTGCCCAACTTCGCTGTAGCAAACTGCCTGAAGCTCCTCGTCGGGAACGAGATCTTCCATGTTCATGAAGACCGCCACCCTTTCGATGCCGATCTTGCGCACGAGGCGAAGATGCTCCCAAGTCTCGGGCATGACGCCGTCGGCCATGGATACCACGACAATCGCAGTGTGCATCGTTACGGACCCGGTGATCAGGTTCTTGATGTAGTCCGTGTATTCCGGGCAGTCGAAAAGGGTGTATCGGCGCTTCTCGGTCTCGTACTCGACCCGAGCGGTCGTAATCGTGATCCCGCGCTCCTTCTCCTCCATTCCGCGGTTGATTTCGTCAAAGGTCCGCGTTTCGGCCTTGCCTTCGGCCGCGAGCAGCTTCGTGATCGCTGCGGTGAGGGTCGTCTTGCCATGCCCGGCATGACCGATCGCTCCCACCCCGATGTGTGGCAGACTTTCGTTTCTCTGGTAGCTCCTCGGTCGGACAGTGCGCGTCGGGGATTTGACCTGCCTTGACCGCTGCGGTCGTCTCGCCGAGAGCCTAGGCGCCGCGGTACCGCCGTCCAGTGCCTGCTTACTCGCCTCGCTCAGTGCCGCGGCCGTCGGAAAGCGCGCATCCTGTCTTTGCGCCATAGCTTGTTCGATCACCGTGTCGAAGGGCGCTAGGTGGGGATCTTGAAGTGAAGGGGCGAACTCGGGAGCGGGGGCTGGGGAGCCGAGCGGTACCGCGAGCGGGGGATTGAGCCCCGTGAGCATCGAGTAGAGACAGCCGCCGAGAGCGTAGATGTCAGCTGGAAAGCTCACGGGGCCGGCCGCATGGGCCTCGGGTGCCATGTATGCCGGGGTCCCGATGCCTAGACCGGTTGGGGTATAGCGCGTCGAATCAAGGGTCTTCGCGATCCCGAAATCGCACAGGAGGACTCGCCATGCCCCAGGTTCGCGGTCGACCAAGATATTTGCTGGCTTGATGTCACGATGAACGATCCTGGCTCGGTGAGCTGTGTCCACCGCCTCTGCCAGCTGCGCTAGGAGATTGACCGCCAGTGGGGGCTCAAGTCTGCCCTCGCTGCGCAGTACCGCACTGAGGTCGCCGCCCTCGATGTACGGCATCGCTATGAATAGGGTTTTGTTCCATTCGCCGCTGTCGAGCACTTCCAAGATGTGAGGATGCTTCAACCTCCGCAGGATCTTCATCTCACGTAGGAAGCGACCACGGAAGCTCGGGTCTAGCGCCTGTTCTCCGGCGATGACCTTTACGACTCGGGGTACCTCGCGTGAGATGTCGGTGGCTCGGTACACCACCCCCATGCCACCAGCCTTGAGGATCTCTTCGAGCTGGTAATTACCGATACGCCAGGCGCCACTGTCCGGATCTGCCCCCACGTGGGAGGAAGACTATGGGTCAGGGTCCGAAGGTCTCATCTCGGTCGCATCGCCGCCGCAACCCCGCTCCCCAAGCGGCCCACCTTCAGCCTTTCAAGCCGGAGGTCATCCGCCTAGAGCAACGGGAACGTTCCCAGGCTGCCGTCTTCCAGGGTCAGTTTCAGTCCTGACGGTGCTTTGCCTTCCTGGTAGAGAGCGTCTAGGCGATTTAGGGCAGCGCCGATGACGACTTCGTTGACGTGGCCGGCGAAGGGAGAGACGTAGCCGGGAATCAAGCCGAGCACGTCGCCGTCGAGTGTCAGGCCGGGTGGTGATTCAGGGGCTTTGAAGATCGATGTCGTGTAGTCGGTGGGGATGCCGGTCAGCGCCAGGGCGGCGACCATCTGGTCGCTCTGGTCGGAAGTGACCTCCCCGTCGAGGACACCATGGGAGACGACCACGCCTTTCAGGCCGGAGGCTTTCATCTGGCTGGTGCGCAGGGCGGGACTGCGGTTGAGGTAAGTGGTGAGGTTGAGGATCGGCGAGCCCATCTCGGCTTCGATGTCGGCCTTGGCGTTGGCGCCGGTTGTCTGAATGCCGCCGAGGGGTAGTAGCGAGATCGCGGTGGCGTCGGTGTAGATCTCCGGCACGTCGGTGACGCCGGCGACGTCAAACCAGTAGTCGAAGAGTGCGCTGCCGCCGCTACGGGTGGGGTGTTCGGAAACCGCAAGGCCGGTCATGTTGCCGCCCATGCTGACGCCGAAGGCGGTGTTAACGAAGCGCGTCGGGTTGAGGCTCTGGCAGGTACTGGTGAAGAGCTGGGTTGCGGCGATCGAGTCGGCCGCGCCCTCGCTTACTTTCCAGCCGCGCGAGGTGGTGCCGGCCGGACCTTCGAGGTCGACCGTGCCGTGGTAGTCCATCGCAACCACGATCGCGTCGTCCCGTTCGGCGATGCCAGGCATCAGCGGTACCATCGACTGGGCCGTGGTGGGATAGCCGTGGCCGAGCACGACGACGCCCGTCGGCGTCCCCGAAGGCAGCGCGTAGTAGCCATAGGTGGGGACCCCGCCCGTCGTGATGTTGAGGGTGTGAATCGCGGCTGGTTCCCCCGTGCAGGCGGGTGGTTCGGCTTGAGCTGTGCTGCCTAGCGTCGCCAGCAGGGCGACGACCGCCACGAGCAATCCGATGACGCGCGAACCAGGGTTTCCCTTGCTCAACCTCAACATGATCTCTCCCGTAGTAATTGGTTTGACTACTAAAGTTTTCCGCAGCCTACAGGCGCACCCTCGGTCGTCAAGGGCGCTGTCGCCGCTGGTCGCTCTGTACTGCCAACACTTAGGAAACGCACAGCTCAGCTAAAGGTGGCGCGCCTACCTTGGCGCCATGAGCAAGCGAGATTCATATGCGCTGGTCTTGGACGCGATGGTTGCCGAGGCGAGTCGACCTGCTTCCCCGGCCTCGCCATCACCGCGTCCAACTGTGCGCAGGCTGCGACTCAGGCCGCGGCCAGCGCCTCTTCGAGGTTGTCGAGACACGTATTCCAGCCCCCTTCGTGGGAGCGAGCCGATTCCTCATCCCTGAGGTTGCTGTGCTTGAAGCGCACCGTGGTCCCGCCTTCGGCCTCCTCGAAGTCGATCTCGATCAGCGTCTCTCTGGGCTCCTCGTCCCAGGTCCAGGTGAACGCGAGGCGGGTGGGCGGGTCGATCTCGGTGTAGTGACCGCCGCCGCCGTGTTCGGCTCCGTCGTCGGGATCGCGCATGACCACGCGCACGGCGCCGCCGATGCGTAGGTCGACCTTGGCCTCTGGGGTCTCCCAAGCGCGCCGGCCGTGGAACCAGCGACGCATCACCTCCTCGCTGGTCCAGGCATCGAATACTGCCTGGGCGGGAGCCTGAAAGGTGCGCTCGAGTAGCAGCGTCTCGCCGCTCATCGGTTGCGCTCTTTTCGCAGGCGCACGCTGATCCAGGCCCGTGCCACGAACAGCCCGGTGCCGGGGCCGGCGAGCCAAGGGATGAACTCCTCCACCGGCATGCCGCCGACGTGAGCGAACGGGATCACGGTCGTGGGCTCCTCGAGCCCCGCTGCGAATCGGAATTGGCCGACAGCGCCGCCTCGTGGACGGTCGGCTCCTCGTACTCATCGTGCAGGTTCCACCACACGTACGGCTCTCCCTGTGGGTATCCCTCAGGCGAGTCCTCCCATTTCTCCTGGCGACCGAGCGCCGTGATGTCGAGGTAGGACCAGATGCTGCCGAGTGCCTCATCGCCGCGCTTGTCGGTGAAGTAGGTGCGAAAGATCCGGTCCTCGTCGTCGCGGTAGAAGACGTTGGTGCCGTGCCATTCGTCGACACCGAAGTCGGCGTCGAAATCATCGGTGAGCGTGTACCAGGGCATCGCCCATTCCATACGCTTGCGGTAGCGCTCGATGTCGGCCTGGGGCGCCCGGGAAACGTGCGCGAACGTTGTGTCGCGCGCGTTCAGGTGAGCCAGGTTGGCGACTTCGTCGGCCATGAACGAGCAGCCGCGGCAGCCGCTCTCGGGCCAGTCGGCGACGCCGGGCTCGAAGAAGAAGCGGTAGAGGATCAACTGGTGGCGCTCCTCGAACAGGTCGAGCAGGCTCACCGGCCCGTTCGGGCCTTCGAAGCTGTACTCCTTCTCAACGGCCATCCGCGGCATCCGGCGCCGCTCGGCGGCCAGGGCGTCGCGCGCACGGGTCAGCTCCTTCTCCTTGGCCAGCAGTTCCTCGCGGGCCGACTTCCACTCTTGCGGGGAGACGATCGGCGGCATCTTCATTCCTGTTCCTCCTTCAAGTACTCGTCGACGACATCGAACATGCGCTCCCAGAGAGCGCGCTGGCGATCCATCCACTCGGCCGCCTCGTCGAGCACCTTGGGCTCGAGCGAGAGGCGGTGCGTCCGGCCCTCCACTACCCGGCTGACCACACCCGTCTCCTCCAGAACCTTGAGGTGCTTGGAGATCGCCGGTTTGGACACCCCGAAGTCGCGGGTGACTTCGCCGACGGTCGCCGGTCCAGCGGCGAGCCGTTCGACGATCCCACGCCGGATCGGGTGCGAGAGCGCCTTGAATGAATCATTAACCATTTGGTTAACAGTAGCAGCGGCGACGGGTCGGCCACTTGGCCGCGCTTGATCACCTCAGGCCCAGTCGGGCGCGCCGGCGGAGAGACGGTGGACAGCGATCGCGCTCACGGCGAGCAGCACGGCGGCGACCCCGAGCGGCACCACCAGATCCACGTGGACCAGAAGCAGGGCACCGACCAGCGCGCCGGCGAGCATCGCCGCCACCGCGATCAATCGCCGGCCCGGGTGCCCGCCTTCCCCACCGGCGAGGCGTGAGTCGGCGGCAACCCCGGTCAGCGTCAGGGTGAGGACGGTGGTGGTCAGGTCGGGGACGGCGAGCCGTCGCGCCGTTGCGTTCTGGATGCCCATCGCCAGGCCAAGCGGAATGATCAGCGCGTAGCGAGCGCCCTCAGAGACCGGCTGGCCGACGATTGCCCCGGCAACGATGGCGAGCACCACCGGCGCGAGCGCGATCGCCGCGGCGGTCCGCAGCTGCCGTCCCCGGTGGCCGCCCCAATGGCTCGCGACCCGCCCTCCCGTCACGGCGCCGGCGAGAAAGGCCCCGAGCGCGGCGATCGAGGCCGGGGCGGAGAGCCCGGGCGCACCCGCCAGAGCAAAGCCGAGGAAGACGATGTTGCCGGTCATGTTGGCGACGAAGACGTGACCGAGGGCAATGTAGCTGACTGCATCGACGACGCCGGTGACGACGGTCAGCAGGATGAGTAGCAGCGGCAGTGGACCGTGACCGGTGCCGCGCCACGGCCAGCGCGCCCTTGCCAGTTCGGCGAGGGCGGTCAGGAAGGTCCGGGCTCGGACTCCTCGACCGTCAGCTCGGCGGTCGGGACGAGCTCGAGTCGCCCGTCTGGGATTGGCTCGCCGCTGCGGACCGAGAGCCCGTAGGTACCGGCAGCGAGACGCTCTTCGGCCCGATCTACCGCGGCCAGGCGAACGCGCAGATCCTCGAGCCGGCCGGCGTCGAACTCGTCCTGGTAGAGGCCCTCGGAATCCTCGTCTCCCGGCTCTCGCCGCTCGTCGCCCTCCTCGGTGCCTTCTCCCTTGAGGGTGGCGATCCCTCGTTCGACCTGGGCTCGCTCGTTGGCAAGCAGTTCTTTGGCGCGCTCTGAGTTCATGGCCGACACCGTACCCGGCCTCAGCCGTTTGATTCCTGCCGGGTGCACGGAACAGAGACCAGCCGCAGCCCCACGTCCAGCGTGGGAAGCGCGCGCAGGTGTCCGTAGCGTTCCTCCCAGGCGCCGCTCTCGAGGTCAGCCCGCAGGCGCTCTCTCCCGCTCCGTCGCGCCTCTTCGGAGATGCTCTGCCAGACCCACATCGGCTCGACGGCTTCCTCGTCGAAAAGCTTCTCCGGCCGCGCCCAGAGCGCCGCGAAGAACAGGTCCGTGCAATCGCGCGGCACCGGGATCGGATCGACCGTCGCGCCCGCCAGTCGTTCGGCCAGAGCCCCGCTGGTCGCTCCCGCGCGTCGCTTCAGGGCCAGCATCTCCGGGAAGTAGTCGCGAGGGATCCAGAGGTCGGCGAGCGCCTCGGGGTCGAAGGTGACGATCACCATGCGCTCGCGGCTCACCCGTCGCATCTCGGCCAGGCCGGCGCCGAGGTCCGCCCAGTGGTGAGCGGTCAGCACCGCCAGCGAAGCGTCGAAGCTGCGCTCGGCGAAGGGCAGGTCTTCGGCGCTCGCCTGCACGACCGGCGCTGACTCCGGCGGCCGCTGTCCGATCATCTCGGCCGAGGGCTCGACCGCGGTCACCTCGCGCCCCTCGGGCTCATAGGACCCTGTTCCGGCACCGACGTTGAGCACCGTCCGTGCCTCGCCGAGCGCGGCGTCGATTCGCTCCCCGATCCGCGGGTCGGGCCGACGCACGCGGCTGTAGCCTCGTCCCAGGCGGTCGTAGGGGGCCCCGCTCACCGGCTCACTCTAATCGGGGCGTTTCGCCGCGATCCAGGGCGATATGAGCGGCCGGACCATCAATACCCAAGGGCGCTATTCTTCGTTTCAGCCTCGTGCCTCGGCCCGGGGTTTTTCCTTGTAATGGCGCGTAAGTAATCGAGGGAGAAATGGCTCGCGGAGATGTCCGCATCGCAGTGACGATGGCTTGCGAAGACTGCAAGCGACGCAATTACCAGACCAACAAGTCGCGGCGTAACTCGCCGGACCGTATTGAGCTGCGCAAGTTCTGCCGCTGGTGCGGCAAGCACACGGCGCACAAGGAGACGCGCTAGCCCCGATGGCCAAGACGCGCGCACAGCGCAAGGCCGAGCGGCGGGCCCGCGAAGAGCAGGAACGCAAGCGCGTCGGCGCGGAGCGTGACGGCGAGTCGCACGCCCAGCACGACACTCAGGTCCCTGTCTCCGGCGACATCGCCGAGATCGAGGCGGTCGAGGCCGGCATGGCGGTTGGCGCCCCCGAAGCGGCGCTGGAAACGCCCGACGCCCCCAAGAGCTCGCGCGCGGCCAAGCGCGCCGAGACCAAGGCGCTGAAGGAGACCGAGAAGCGCAAGCGCGCCGAGCAGAAGCGCCGCGAGAGCGAGCAGCTCGCTAAGAAGCAGAAACAGGCGCAGGCGCAGCGCCAGCGCGGCGGCGTGATCGGCTTCCTCGTCTCCTGCTGGGCCGAGCTGAAGAAGGTCCAGTGGCCGGACCGCGACACCCTCGTCCAGGCCACCGCCGTCACAATCATCTTCGTCGCCGTCGCCGCCACCTATCTCGGCGCGCTCGACGCGGCCTTCAACTATCTCGCCAAGCAGATCCTCTAGCGGATCTCCGAACAAAGGCTCCTAAGACGATGTATCGCTGGTACGTGATCAACACCTACTCGGGTCACGAGAACAAGGTCAAGCACAACCTCGAGCACCGGGTTCAGACGATGAGTCAGAACCGCAACGTGCGCCAGGTCGTCGTTCCCACCGAGCAGGTGATGGAACTGGGCAAAGACGGTCAGAAGCAGCCGAAAGAGAAGCGCACGATGCCGGGCTACGTCCTGGTCAACATGGAGATGACCGACGACGCCTGGGGCCTGGTCAAGAACACCCCCGGCGTCACCGGCTTCGTCGGTTCGCGCAACAAGCCGGTGCCGCTCTCCAAACCGGAGGTCGACCGCCTGCTGCACCGCGAGACAGCCGAGCGGCCGCGCACTCAGGCCCAGTTCTCGATCGGCGAGTCGGTCAAGGTCGTCTCGGGCCCGCTCTCCGACTTCTCCGGCGAGATCGCCGAGATCAACGAGGACGCCGCCAAACTCAAGGTGCTGGTCTCGATCTTCGGCCGCGAGACGCCGGTTGAGGTCGGTTACGACCAGGTCAAGAAGATTTAGGCGCCCGCCCGCTACCCTCTCCGATCCCGATGGCAAAGAAAGTCCTCACACAGATCAAGCTGCAGATCTCCGCCGGCTCGGCGAACCCGGCGCCGCCGGTCGGTCCCGCGCTGGGCCAGCACGGCGTCAACATCATGGAGTTCTGCAAGGCGTTCAACGCCCAGACCCAGTCCGAAGGCGGGACGATCATCCCGGTCGAGATCACGGTCTACGAGGACCGCTCCTTCACCTTCATCACCAAGACGCCCCCGGC
>Ga0105245_10001792_pt1 | contig 19550 bp, 16 predicted proteins | sample KBSM54metaG_FD_81523 | JGI IMG/M metagenome (GOLD analysis project Ga0105245, IMG submission 81523) | Miscanthus rhizosphere microbial communities from Kellogg Biological Station, Michigan, USA - KBS M5-4 metaG | ecosystem: Host-associated > Plants > Roots > Rhizosphere > Soil | place...
CCGACGCGACGACGCTGCCGTCGAACAGCAACGAGACGTCGGTCCCGGCCGGGATGTTGTTGACCGTTCCGGTGACCTTGGTGCCCGGTGCCGCCGACAACGTCGACAACGAACAGGTCGCGTTGATCTGAGGCTGCGTCGACGACGTGCCGCAGCCGTAGTTGTCGCACGTGGTCACCGTGGCGAGGGGGGCCGCGACCGATGCGGGGTTGGCATCGGCCCGAGGCAGGATGAGCAGCCCGGCCACGAGCGCGAAGGCGGCCGCGACGAGCGCCACGAGGGCGCGTTCGCGACTGTTCGTGCGGTCGTCGGATTTCATCTCGGGATGCGCCTATCGCCAGTGGGCAAGTTGCTCAAAGATAGACGGACGAGCGGGTCGCTGACGAGTACGGGGGCGTTCAGCGTTGTCATCCGGGCTGTGGGCTCACGACGGTGACCTTGTCGAGCGCTGACACCCCGAGGCGGGCGCGGCGCCCGTCACCCAGGTCGATGTCCACGTCGATCGTGGTGGGGCGCACCCGACCGATGGGCGCGAATGCGAACGCATAGGGCTTGCCGGCGGGCCGAGGGACCAAATTGAGCTGGAGCGTGACGGTGCTGGAAGCCCCCGCAGGGACCGAGATGTCGTAGCCCACGAGCGTGCGCCCGGCCTCTGTCGTGAGCAATGGGGGCAGGTCAGAGCCCTGCGAACTGACCAGGGTCGTCCCCGTCGGGAGGTACAGCGAAACGATGCCCTTGTAGAGCGCGTACGGCTGACCCCGCACGGGCACACCGGTGATGTACTCCGATGTGAGCCCCTCCGGCGTGGAGTTGGTGACCGTGATCGTGGCCGTGAGCGAGCCCGGGGTGCCGATCGCGCGGGTGCCGGTCAGCGACAGCGACGTGTCGACGTAGTAGTCGAGCTTGTTCTTGCCGACGTTCTGCACGGTCAGGATCGCGGTGTCTTGCAGCGAAGGATCGGCGAGGGCGCCGTCGGCGCCGAAGAAATGCGACTGGGCGGCGACGTCGGTGACGCTCGTGTAGAAGAGGAGGTGACGGGCGGCGGCCGCTTTGAACAGGGCCGTGCCGAAGGGTCGGAGACTCCCGAAGTCTCCGTCGATGAGTGCGTGGAACGCCGCCTTCGCGACGTCGGCAGACACTTCTTGGCGCTGATCGCGATCGGGGAAGTCGATGTAGGCGCGGTTGATCGTCTCGTCGACGACGTTGTCGGCCGACACCAGTCCCACCGACGGCACGTCGACCGGCCCGGTGCCGGCGAGGATCGCCGCGAGACCCGCGGGGTCGATCTGGATCACGCCGTTCACCGGTAGACCGGTCTTCCTGGTGAACATCGCCGCCATGACCGGCGCGTCGAGCTGGAAGTCGGGCGCCAGGGTCGTGTTGCGCCAGAGCCGGGTGGGCTCGAGACCCTGCCAGCGCGCGAGGTAGTCGGCGGGGAGGTGGAGCGTGGCCGGATCGACCGCTGTCGGGATCGCAAGATCATCGATCCCGCCGAAATCGCCGAGCGTGAACTTGCCGCCCGACGACGTGAGCACGCCGTACGACAGGATCATCCCGCCGGCGCCGCGCATCTCCGCCGTGTTCGCGACCGCGATCAGGTACCGGCGATCGCCGTTCCCACCGCTCATGTCCGCCAGGATCGTGAGCGCGCGGCTCACGTTGTCGAGCTGTGTTCGCCGGCGCGCTGCTTCGGTGTAGATGCGGTCTTGGAGATCACCGACGGGCCCGATGAGCAGGCTCTTGCTCGGCTTCTCGTTCACTGGCGGGAGCGCGTCGGTGAGGTCTTGCGCCTCGCGCTGCACCTGTTGCACCGCTTGCAACGGGATGGCGCCTTGATGCAGCGACACGTCGAGATGCCCTTGCGCGTTCTCCAGTGGTTGCGTGATCTGGAGCAGCCGGTTGCCGCCGTCGACCATCTGCAACGCGACCGTGACCGAGTTCTGCAACGAGTCGAGGTTCTCGCGCACGACGGGCAACCAGCCCACCAGCTCGAGCTCCGGCTGGCCGTAGAGATCGTTGTTCGTCTTGACGAGGATCTGCTCGGCCTCCGTGAGCGCGCCACGGGCCGGGCCCAGCTGCCCCTGCTCGATGTCGACGCCGGCGGTTTGGATCAACGAGCGCGCGTGCCGCAGGTCGCTCGCGATCGACGCCAGCCGGATCGCGGCCAGAGCACCGACGATCACGAGGATGACGGCGAAGAACCCGCCGGCGATCAAGCCCGCCCGAACGGTGGACGAAAGCGGTCCGCGGCGACCGCGGCGAAGGAGGTTCACGGTCAGCGACTACGGCGCGACGAACGAGGAGCGTCCGCGCTCGGTGCGACCGGCTCGTCGTCAGGGACGACCTCGAGGAACTGGTCGAGTTGCGCGACTACCGCGTGCGCGACGCGTTCGATGTCGTCGTCGGCGAACACGGAGGTGCCGATGCGTTCGACGAGTTGGTCGAGCAGCAACTCGACCTGTTCCTCGTCGAGCACGACGGTTGCCTTCGCTCGAACACCGAGCCGCCGCTTCAGTTGCACGATGTCGTCGCGGAGGCCGGCGAGCTCGGCCTCGATCGCCGCGGGATCGAATCCGGCCCCACCGCGACCGCGGGCGGGCGCGCTGCCGAGCGCGCGGGCGATGTCGCCGAACGATGCGAGATCTTCTGCGACCTCGTCGACCCGCGCCGCGACGCGCCGCAACACGTCGTCGCTCTCACCCACGGCGCGGCGCAACTCGGCAACCACGCGGTCATTGCCGTGCCGGTACTCCTCGAGCGAGTCCTGCTGCGAACGCGTGATGTGCGCGACCGTGTCGACGTACTCGGTCAGCCGATCGGAGAAGGCGGCGTGCAAGCTCGACGTCGTCGCGCCGAGCGCATCGACGCGCATCGCCAGCGTGGCGATGTTGCTGCTGACGGCTTCGAGCCGCCGGAACAGCGCCGGCAGGAGCGGGACCGGGCCGGCGTCGTCGGCGGGCGGATCGGCTGCGGGGACGGGGGCCGTGCGCGGGGCGGCCGCGCGCGGTGGCGCGGGAGCGGCTTGGGCCGGGCGCTTCCGAGGCCGCTTCGGCGCTTCGGCAGGACGCCGCTTCTCTTTCGCGTCGGGCCGAAGCGTGAAACCGGTGTCTTCACCGGGCCAGTCGAGCTGGACGCCGAGCTCGTCGTCGTCAGCCGTGCCTTCGCTCCCCATCGGCGTCCGAGGGTAGCGGAGACCGCTGCGCAGGCTCATCCGCCAGGCGAGCCGGGACAGGTACCGTCCAGGAGATGTGTCCGGGCGAGCAGCCGGTCGTCGGTGGCGCGGCAACGAGGGTCGAGTGACCCTGCGCTCGTACCTCGAAGCCGTCGCACTATTGGCGGTCGTCCTCACGCCGATCGCGTTCGCGTCGATCGCGACGCGGCGGCGGCTCGTTCCCGGCTGGACAGGTGCGAGCGCTCGCCTGGCGGAATTGATCGTCGGCGTGTCAGTCCTGACCGTCGTCAGCGAGACGATCGGTTCGGTCGGCTGGTTCCGCCGCATCCCGCTGATGATCGGCGCGATCACGGCCGGAGTCGCCCTGCTCCTCCTGTGCCGGCGCGGTCCAGCCCCGACGCGGGGTAACGAGCACGCCGAGGCGACTCCCAGGTGGGGGGTCGCCGCCGCGCTGTGCATCGCCGCGACCGTGGTGATCCAGTGGATGGTGCTGAGCCGCCCTGTCCTCGACACCGGAGTGATCAGCAACGACAGCCGCCAGTATCACCTGCCGCTGGCCGCCAACTTCGTCCAATCGGGATGGCTCTCGCGCTTCTCCTTCCTTTGGATCGATCCGACCGCGACCTTCTACCCGGCGAACGGCGAGCTCGTTCACGCGGTGGGAATCCTCGCCTTCGGCAACGACACGCTGTCGGTGCCCATGAACATCGCGTGGCTCGCGCTCGCACTGTTGGCGGCGTGGTGTGTCGGCCAGCCGTTCGGCGCCGGGCACCTCACGCTCGGCGCGACCGCCGTGCTCATGTCCACGCCTCAATTCGCGGCCGGACAAGTCGGGTCGGCGTTGAACGACACCACACTCCTTGCGTTCCTCCTCGCGATGCTGGCGTTCCTCCTCCGTGGCGGCCGCGCACGAGGGCCGATGGTGCTTGCAGGCCTCGCGGCAGGACTCGCCGTTGGCACGAAGTACACCGGGATCGCTCCCGTCGCCGCGGCGACGGTCGTCGTGGTGCTTTCGGCACGACGTTCGCACCGGTTGCGCACGTCGATCGCGTGGCTCGGTCCCTGCGTGCTCACCGGCGGGTACTGGTATGTCCGCAACACGGTGAGGATCGGGAATCCCGTCCCACAAGTGATACGGCTGCTGCCCCACCCCCGCTTTCCGTCACTCGAGGCGTACGGGGCGAGGATCGTCGACTATGCGATCGACGGCGCCTTCTGGCGAGATGTCGTCCCCGACGGGCTGCGAACGGCGCTGGGTCCGCTGTGGGTCGTGGTGGTCGTGCTCTGCGGGATCGGAATGGCGCTCACGGTCGTCGCGCTGATGCGGCGCGACACACGAGCGCTCCTGAGGTCACAGGCGGCGCTCCTGGCCGCCACCGCGGGGGTCGCCGGGGTCGCGTACCTCGCGGCCGCGGGTTCGGCGTACGGCCCGCCGGGGGAGCCGTTCCTGTTCGGTCTCAACGTTCGGTACGGGCTACCGGCGTTCTGCATCGCGCTGATCGCATGCACGCTGGCCGTCGGCTCCCGAGTACGGCTTCCCTTGTTCGTGGGGCTCACCCTCTGTACGGCGGCGAACCTGATCGATGACTCGGTGACCAAGAGCATCGTGAGGTCGAGCACCGCGTGGATGCTGGCCGCGGCCGCACTGGGCGTCGCCGCCGTCGCGTGGCTCGCACGGAACGTCGTTCCTCGACGCATTCGGTCCAGCCGATCCGTGCTGGCGCTCACGCTTGCTCTCGCGTTCGTCTTCGCGCTCGGCGTCGGCCGCAAGCTCGAGACGCACTACCTCGAGCGCCGCTATACGACGATCCCGATCGGGAGCTGGGCGCGTACCGTACGCGATGCTCGTATCGGCGTTGTCGGCCTTCCCGAGCAGTACCCGCTCTTCGGCCTGGATCTGTCGAACCACGTCACGTACATCGGGCAGCGCGAACCACACGGCGGGTTTCATTCGATCACCGACTGCAACGCGTTCCGCGCCGCGGTCGTCGCGGGACACTTCGACTTCGTCGTCGCTGGCACCGCGAAGTGGTCGCTGGAGCCGGCCCCGGAACTGGAGTGGGTCTCGACCGATCCCGGGGCGACCGACCTGCACATCGCCGGGTCGCGGTTGACGGGCGCTGACGTTCTCGGGGTGTACCAGATCGACGACGGCTCTTTCCGCTCACCCTGTCGGTGAGCGATCCGGTGCGGTCGAGCGACGGTAGGTTCCCGTGATGCGTCCGAACGTGTTGCTGGTGGTCTTCGACACCGCACGGGCCGACGCCTTCGAGCCCTACGGGGCTTTGCCGGGACGCACTCCGGCCGTGGCTCAGATGGCCGCTACAACGAACGGTTTCGCGCACGACGCCATGTACAGCACGGCCTGTTGGACGCTTCCTGCGCACGCGTCGTTGTTCACCGGTCAGCTCCCGCGCGCGGCGGGCTTCGCCACGGGAACACCTCCCGTCTTCAAGAAGGCGATGGATGCCTATCCCGCCGACACGTTGCCGGACGCGCTCCGGCGAGCCGGCTTCGACACGGCCGGGCTGAGTGCAAACCCGTGGATCTCCGAAGCGACGGGGTTCGATCGTGGCTTCGACCAGTTCCGGTTCCTCGAGACCGAGCGCAACACGCAACTCAACGCACGCATGCCGTGGGATCGCGCTGCATGGCTGCTCAACGCTCTTCGAGCGAGGGTCGACGACGGCGCAACGGCGATTGAACAACTCCTCGAGGTGTGGTCACGCGAGCGATCCCGGAAGCCGTTCTTCTGGTTCGTGAACTTGATGGAGTGCCACTCGCCGTACCTGCCCCCGAAGCCCTACTCGCCGGTCGGGCCGATCGGCAGGATCCGCGCCGCGCGCGATGCGTCGCGTCACTGCACGCTGGATGCCATCTGGCGCGTGAACTGCGGAGGATGGGACATCGACGACGGCGCACTGGAACGGATGCGGGCGATGTACGACGCCTCCATCGGGCAGCTCGACGCCTGGCTGGCGCGGGTGCTGCAGCATCTCGATTCGGCCGGCGTGCTCGACGACACGATCGTCATCGTCACCTCCGACCACGGCGAGAACTTCGGGGAGGGTCGCCGATTCGGTCACGCGTTCTCGTTGGACAATCGGTTGCTCCACGTTCCCTTCGTGAGCATGGGACCGGAGCCTCTCGAGTTCGAGCCGGTTGCGAGCCTCGCGTCGGTCGCCGGCGCGCTCGTTCGCGCTCTCGACGTCGACGCCGAGTTCTTACAAGAGGCGAGCGACCAGGCGGGGGTCGCGGTGGCACAGCTCGATGCCGTCGGTGCCGCCGACGATCCGAGGGCAAAGGCCGCGGCGCAGCGCTGGGGTCTCGGCGAAGAGGCAATTCGAATCGGAACCAGTTCGTACGCGTGCGCGACCGACGGAAGGCTGAAGCTCGTTCGACGGGCCGAAGGCGAGGAGTTGTTCGATCTCGAGGTCGACCCGCTCGAAGCGGGGGCGCTCATCGTCGATCCAGCCATCGAGGCTCGTTACGGCAGCCGGCTGGAACCGCTGCGACGCGCGCTCGACGTCGCCGCGACGAGAGAGATGACGGCGGTCAACGACGACAGCACCGACGAGCACGATGAACAGGACGACGCCGAGGTGGCCGCGCTCGAAGAGCAGATGCGGCTCCTCGGCTATCTCTGACGTTGCCCAGAAGTCATCTGATGCGCCCCTCGAAGAAGGGCACCTCGAACACCTTGTCGTGAGCGATCGGTCCGTGGCCGAAGTACCCGCCCTCGCCGAACAGCTCACCGTGATCCGAAGTGACGATGACCCATGTGCGCGGCGGCACGACATCGAACAGTCGCTCCAACATCCGATCGACTGTCGACGCGGCGCGGACTTGACGGGCGCGGAGCCGCGCGAGTTCGTCTTCGTCGAACCAGCCGCCGGCTTCGTCGACCAACTCGCCTCCGACGACGTCGTCGAGGTGTTTGAACACGCCGTGCACACCGGAGATGCGCGGCCACTCCGAAGGGTCCTCGTCGGCCAGCGCGTACGGATAGTGCGTCTCGCCGACGTTCAACAGATGGAAGCTGGGCCGATCCGTCGGGAACGTGACCGAGTCGAGAATGCTCGCAAAGTCGTTGTGACGCGTCATGAGGCGGTAGTCGTCGAAGTCGCGGTTGAGCGGCACGTGCGGGTTGAGCACTGGCATCGACACGCGGGCGGAGGTGAAGTACCCCTTGGACTTCAGATAGGTCGGCACGTACAGCGAGGGCAGGAGCGCCTTGAACTCCATGCCCGGCATGTCGAGCCGCTCGGCATAGCGGGCCATGTCGCGCCGGTAGTACTCGGACGCGTACACGTGGGTGGGGCTGTTGTGCGGCAGCAGTCCCATCAGGAGGTTGTAGTGCGACGGCGCGGTCCACGATGCGTAGCTCCAACGGCGCTCGAGCGGGCCGAGCCGCGACGCGTTGGCCATCGTCGCCGCGACGGCGCTGTCGAAGCGCAAGCTGTCGAGCACGACGACGACGAGGCTTCCTCCCTCGCCGGAGTGCTCGACGGCCATTCCTGGCATCGTAGGCTCCGTCCCCGATGAGGAGGTTCGGAGACGGGAGCGCGCGGGCGATCGATGATCGTTCGATCGGGGTGAACTCGGGTTTCGTACTGACCGCGGCGCCGGCATCGACGACGGAGCTCGTCCGGAACCTCTGGCGGTCTCGCGAGCTCGTGTTCATGCTCTCGCGCAAAGAGTTCTTCGTGAAGTTCAGGCGGACGTCGGGCGGGTTGCTCTGGTCGATCGCTCTCCCGGTGGTTCAGGCGAGCCTCATGGCCGCGGTCCTGTCGCGCTTCGTGCGCTTCTCGACCGACATCAACTACGCGGTCTTCATCTACTCAGGGATGCTCGCGTTCAACTTCGTGCAGAACGGCATCATCGGCGGTGTCGGTTCGATCGTCGACGGCAGCAACCTCTCCACAAAGATCTACTTCCCTCGGCTCGTGTTCCCGCTCGTGGTCGTCGGTGCCGGCTTCTACAGTCTGCTTCCCGGTCTCGGCGTCATGCTCGCGATGGCGACGATCCTCGACGGGACGCTCGGCGTGCGTACCTTGCTCCTGCTACCCGCCGTCGTGCTCATGTGCGGTTTCACCGCGGCGCTCGCCGCGGTGCTCTCCGTGTGTCAGGTGTACGTGCGCGACTCGCGCTACATCGTCGGCGCATTGCTACAACCGCTGCTGTATCTCACCCCCGTGCTGTATCCGGTGCGCGCCGTCGATCAGTACCGCGTATGGCTGCAGATGAACCCGGTGACAGGGATCGTCGAGGCGTTCCGCTCAGCCATTGGCTACAGCGACGCGCACTGGACGATGGCGGTGGGCTGGACGATCGGCTGGACCGCCGCGCTGTTCATCGTCGCGCTCGTGCTCTTCCGGCGTTACGACCGCACCGCGGTCGACCTCCTGTGACCGGCGCGCCTGTCGACGGAACCGCTGCGATCTCCGTCGCCAACGCGGGCAAGCGGTACGTGAAGTACGACGACGAGGCCATGCTGGCGACGAGGCGGGCGCGATTGTGGAGCCGGACCACCAGGGGTCACCACTGGGCGCTGCGTGGCCTTGATCTCGAGGTGGCACCAGGCGAGTGCCTCGGACTGATCGGGCGCAACGGCTCCGGCAAGTCGACGCTGCTGCGCATGATCGCCGGGGTCACCGCCCCCACCGAAGGCTCTGTCACCGTACGAGGTCGCATCGCACCGCTGATCGCCGTCGGCGTCGGATTTCATCCGGAGCTCACGGGACGCGAAAACGTGTACGTGAACGGCAGCATCCTCGGGCTGTCGCGCCGCAGCCTCGACGCGCGCTTCGACGAGATCGTCGAATTCGCCGAGATCGAGAAGTTCATCGACACTCCCGTGAAGTTCTATTCGTCGGGGATGTTCGTGCGCCTCGGGTTCGGCGTGTCCATGTTCGCCGAGCCCGACGTGCTGCTCGTCGACGAGGTACTTGCGGTCGGCGACCTCGGGTTCCAACTCAAGTGCTTCGACCAGATGGAGCGGGCGCGCGAGTCCGGGACGTCGATCGTCGTCGTGAGCCACAACCTCAACGCGATCCGACGGTTGTGCCCGACCACGCTGTTGTTGGAACGCGGAGTCGAGGTGTACTCGGGCGACACCAGCGAGGCGATCTCGCGGTACCACGAGGTGCTCGGCGAGGCACGCGAGATCGAAGACCCGACCATCGCCGGCCGGCCGTCGCACCACGCAGAAGGCATCACGCCGATGGTCGAGGTCGTCGCCGTCGAACTCCTCGGCCCCGACGGGAAACAGACCCGCAATGTGTCGAGCAGCGACGAGGTGACGTTCGCGATGGATGCGAAGATCCTCGAGACGATCGTCGATCCGATCATCGGCTTCCACATCTACAACTCGGCAGGTATGGAGGTGTACGGCGACAGCACCTACGGCACCGCCACCGGATGTTTCGCCGCCGGGTCGTCGGCACGGTTCACCATGACGCTGCCCGCTCGACTCGCCACCGGTTCCTTCACCGTGTCGTTCAACGTGCTCACGCACGAAGGGGTCGGCGCGATGTGGCCGCATCGTCCCCTTGCATTCTTCGTGTCCGGCCGCCCCACCGCGTGGGGAGCGGCCGATCTCAACGGTCGGATCGACGTCGTCCACCGTGGCGACGAGGCCTGAGCGGCCTCACCGCGTCAGGCCGCGCGCGATCTTGTTCCCTCTCACATCCAGCTCCGCGACGAACCGGATGAGCCGCGGACGCGCGGCGGGCGGCAAGGGCCGGCAGGCCTCCCAGATCTGCGCCTTCAGCGCGGCCGCGTCGACGCCCGGTGAAGAGACGACGTCGAGCGCCACGATCTGCCCCGTGACCGGGTTCGCCCGTCCATAGGCGTGGGCCAGCTCGACGCCGTCGAGCGCGAGCACGATCTCCTCGATCGGCAGCGGGTGCACCTTGACGCCGCCGACGTTGATGATCTCCGTCACCCGCCCGGTGAAGTGGATCCGGTCGCCGCGTAGCTCGACGAGATCGCCGGTCGGTTGCCACCCGTCGTCGATGTCATCCTCGCCGAAGTAGCCGAGCATCCCGACTCGGGATCGCGAGTAGAGCTGACCGTCGATCACGCGCAGCCGCACGTCGGCGTCGTCGGTCCGGTCGAGCGACGAGAGGGGAATTCCGTTGCGACCGTCATGCACCGACACCCCCATTCCGAACTCCGTCGCGCCGTAGATCTGCGAGATCCGCGCCCGCGGGAAGCGAAGCTGGAGCGAATCGATGAGCGCCGCCGGCACGGCCTCTCCTCCCATGGTGATCTGCTGCAGGGGCGGGTCGGCTTCGGTCGATCCCTCGAGGAGGCCCAGCAGCACACGCCACAGCGTGGGCGTCCCGCTCGCGTGCGTGACACCGAACTCCTGCATCGCGCGCAGCGCATCGCGGGGCCGGTTCGAGGCCGGGACCACGAGCGTCGCGCGGCTCGCGAGCCCGTGCAGCAGGATCTGGACGCCCGCCATCTGGTTGACGTTGTAGGCAAGCAGCCATCGAGACCCGGGAACGGAGTCCGTGTGCCGCATCGCGCCGACGAGCCGGCGCCAGTCGTGCCGGACGCCGCGTTGATGTCCGGAGGTGCCCGTCGTGAGGATCATCACCGGCGCGACCGACCGTACGGCGGGGAGAACACCGTCGTCGCGAGCCAAGGCTTCGGCGCGAGCCACCGTCGTCCTCGCCATTTCCACCGAGGTGTCGGTGACGACCACCGGATGCTCGAAGCGTGATGCGTAGTCGGCGACGTCGGAAGCGCTCAGGCTCGGCGGATAGATGCACGCTTCCGACCCAACACTCGAGGCCCCGCCGAGGAGGGCCACGAGTTCGGCCACGTCGCTGACATGCACACCGAAACGCTCGATGCCAGCCGCATCCAGTCCACGAGCGAACGCTTCTGCCCGTGCGAGGCACTCTCCGTAGGTCGTCGCGCGGCCCTGCGACACGACCACGGGTTGCGCGTCGTTCTCGTCCGCAGCTCGACGCAACAGGTCGATGACGACGGGTTGATCGTCACGAGGCGACAACGGGGTTCCCACTTGCCATCAACGCGAGTCAGTCCGCGTAGAAGTCGACCACGTCGCCGACCGTGCGCGGGATGACACCCGCGGTGTACGGATCGCGACCGAACTGCTCTTCGAGGATCGCCGACAGCTCGGCCAGCTCGAGCGAGTCAAGGCCCAGGTCGTCGTCGAGCACGGCATCACGGGTGACGTCGCTTTCGCTGCCGTCTCGGCGCCACACCAACGACCGAACCACGTCGAGCACAGCCCTCTCGGTTTCCGACGACGACAACTTCAGCTCCTTTGTGGACGAGCCTGCTGCTCGCCCGCCACCGCCGGTAGTTGCGGGTCGGGTCCGAAGTATCGCACGACCCTTGCGGGCACCCCGGCCGCGACGGAGAACGCGGGGATCGGCCGGTTGACCACGGAGTGACTCCCGATCATGCTTCGCTCGCCGATGCTGGACTGGATCGTGCACTTGTCCGACACGCCGACCCCGTCGCCGATGGTGATGGGCTCGAAGTCCCAACCCTGGTCTCCCCAGTGACGGTCGAGATCGTCGTAGCGGTGGACACCGTCGAACATGAGCAGCGATTGTCCGAATGAGCAGCGCTCACCGATCTCGATGGACGTCGTGCACTGCACCAGCGCCTGTGCCGTGAACACGGTCCGCGCGCCGATCTCCACCCGACCCTGGCCGGCGATCTCACACACGAACCCTCGCCGGAACTCGACGTCTGGGCCGACGATCAGCGTGCCGTGATCGAGCATCTCGAGCTCGAACCCGCGCCCGATTCGCACCGGACCGCGGAACTCCACGCGGCAGTGAAGGTGCGTCGCCTTGATCACCCATTGACGCGTGCGCGACGCCACCCGCTCCCCTACGTCGTAGCGCAGGTACCAGGGGAATCTCGACAACTGGCGCGACCCTGACACGAGGCGATCGTACCTGCACCGACTGTTTGGCCAGGCAGGACGTCGGTCGTGGCCACGACTAACTTCGAGCGCGATGCCGCCGAACGAAGAGCTTCGTCGACGGGCACAGTCCTTCGCGTTCGACCGAGCGCAACTCCGTGACGTCGCGACATCGCTGGCCGAGGAGTACCAGCACGCACAGCCATTCCCGCACTTCGTGATCGACGATCTGATCCCTGACGAGGTACTCGACGCGGTCGTCGCAGAATTCCCTGCGCCCGACGCCGTGTCGTGGTGGGCCTTCGACAGTCCCACGGAGCGAAAGCTCGCGTCACACGACGACTCGATCATGGGCCCGAACACCCGCCACCTCCTCGCGCAACTCAACTCATCGACCTTCGTCGCGTTCCTCGAGGCACTGACGGGGATCCCGGGACTCATCCCGGATCCGCACTACTTCGGCGGCGGACTACATCAGATCGAGCGCGGTGGCTTCCTCGAGATCCACGCGGACTTCGATCGCCACCCGACGCTGAACTTGGACCGGCGTCTGAACCTTCTCATCTACCTCAATCACGATTGGGACGAGTCGTACGGCGGCCACCTCGAGCTGTGGCGGCGCGACATGTCCGCGTGCGCCATCCGAGTTCTTCCTCAGTTCGGACGGGTGGTCGTGTTCAACACAACCGATCACTCGTTCCACGGACATCCCGAGCCGCTGACGTGTCCACCCGACACGACGCGCAAGTCGATCGCGCTCTACTACTACACCGCACACGAGCGACCCGAGTCCGCGCCGACGCACAACACGCTGTTCCAATCGCGTCCTTCACATGATCGAGGGTGGCGGTCGGTCGCCAAGAAGGTGCTGCCGACCGCGGTCGTCGACGCTGCGAGGCGAAGGCGCGACCGGAACGTGTCACCACCCGACGGCGCGGAGAAAGAGCACACCGCCCAACCAGACCCCGCTGACGTCGACGCGATGTTCAGCTGGTTCAGAGCTCAGGGCGCGACGCGCCCTCAGTACCTGTGGCCCGTCCTCCAGGCTGCTCGGAGCGCGGCGAATCTCGGCATCGATCGAATGTCGGTCATCGAGTTCGGCGTGGCGGGTGGGAACGGGCTGATCGCGCTGGAGCAGGCCGCGGCCGCTGCCGAGTCGATGCTCCCACTGGAGATCGACGTGTTCGGCTTCGACACCGGAACCGGAATGCCGGAGCCGAAGGATCACCGAGACATCCCGTGGGCGATCGAACCTGGGTACTTCCCCATGGACGTCGATGCACTGCAAGCGCGCCTGCAACGCGCGCAACTGGTGCTCGGGCCAATCGGCGAGACGGTGAGCACATGGCTCGAGTCGCCGCACGCGCCGATCGGCTTCATCTCCTTCGACGTCGACTACTACTCCTCCACCGTCGACGCGTTCGCGACATTGCACGCGTCGACCAACCGGCTGCTACCTCGCATCCTGTGTTACTTCGACGACGTGCTGGGCTACGGGTGGAGTGACTTCAACGGGGAACGCGCCGCGATCACCGACTTCAACGAAGCCAACGAGCAGCGCAAGATCGGCATCGTCCACGGCCTCCGCTATGTCCTTCCTCCTTCGGAGCTCCACACGGCGTGGCCGGAGAAGATCTTCGTGATGCACGCGTTCGACCACGAGCTCTACAACACCTCGGAGGGCCCTCCCGCCGCTCATTGGTTCGAGAGCCTTCGGCTCGCGCCCGAGCAGTAGCGCCCTATCGCGCGCTGCCCTCGGCGCCGCGAGCCTTCGCCGCGGCAGCGCGGAAGGGTGCCGCTAGCTGCTGGTAATACCAGCGATTGGCGCGCACTTCCGCTGCGTGTCGTATCCGGACGAGTCGCCGAGGTACGGCGTCGACGAGCAGCGGCCAGGCGCGCGAGACGGGCGGCGCGATCGCGGCCGCTTCGATCCGGTCGGCAAACCACGGCTGGAACCACGCGTGCTTCGACCCCATGAGTAGTTCCGCCCCCGCGCGCGACTCCCACCGTCGAACGACTTTCGACCAGTCGTATGGGTGAAAATGCCGCGCGATGGCCTCGGGCTCGTAGAGCAGCCGCATGCCCAGTTGGTCGAGTCGCCAGCCACAGTCGAGGTCCTCGTAGTCAAACACGAAGTCCTCGTCGAAACCTCCGGACTGTCGGAAGAACGAACGCTTCAGCGACACGTTGCAGGAGTAGAAGCGGCCGAACCCTGCTTCTTCACCCACGATGTTGTGAAAATCGAATTGCGCGTCCGACCAGTCCATCCAGCGCAGCAGCCGGTTGCGGCGAAGATCGGGATGCCACTCCACACGACCGAGGACCGCGATCTCGGCGTCGGGATGCGCGTCGTGGCGGGCGAGGTGACGCGCGACGAGATCCGGCGTCGGGATCATGTCGTCACCGAGGAACAGCACGAGACCGCGGTCGCTGCACTCGACGCCGGCGTTGCGCGCCGCGCCCGGCCCGCCATGTTCCTTGAGGACGACGCGTGCATCGAGGGTGGGGGGACGCTGATCGGTGCCGTCGACGACCACGATGGTCTCGAAGCCTCGCACCGTCTGACCCTCGAGGGCGGCGAGCGTTTTGGCGAGGATCTCCCACCGATCGCGTGTCGGAATGACCACGCTCAGGTCTGACGGGGTGAAGCTGGCCACGAGTCGGCAGAAGTGTAGTTGCCACTAAGTTCGACCAAATGATGGCCGATCGAGCGCGGATGGCGGAGCTCCGCGACTGGGTCGATTCGCGTTCGTGGTACGCGACGATCGAGTTGGCGCCTGGCCTCGAAACCCCGGGTTGGTTCGATCACCGATCGTTCGCGCGAACACTGCCCTGGCCTGACCTGCGCGGCAAGCGGTGCCTCGACGTCGGCACGTTCGAGGGATTCTGGGCCTACGAGATGGAGCGTCGCGGTGCGAGTGAGGTCATCGCGATCGACGAGTTGGATTCGACGCGGTTCGATTGGCCGGCGGGCGCCGACGCCGAGGTGAAGAGCGCGATCAACGATCGCAGCCGCGGCGGAGAAGCGTTCGATCGAGTGCGCTCAGAGCTCGGCTCGTCGGTCCGTCGAGAGCACTGCAACATCTACGACCTCGACCCAGCGCGGTTCGGCCTGTTCGACTTCGTCTACGTCGGAAGTGTGCTGCTCCATCTGCGTGATCCCGTTCGTGCACTCGAGGCGGTGCGGAGCGTGCTGCATCCGGAGGCCACCCTCATCGCTGCGGATGCGATCGACCTCGAGACCTCACTCGTCCTGCGCAATCGGCCCATCGCGTCGCTGGAAGGACTCGAGCGACCTTGGTGGTGGAAGCCGAACGTGGCCGGCGCGGAACGGCTCTATGTGTCGGCCGGCTTCTCGATGCTCGAGCGACCTCGGCGGGTGTTCCTGAAACCCGGGCGCGGACAGCCGACCAGCCGTCCTCCGTTGCGCGCGCTCAAGAGCTTCGCGGGCCGCGAAGCGCTGATCACCCACCTGCGCGGTGACCCTCACGTCGTGATCGTGGCCCGGCCATGACGTCGCCGCTGCGGCGTCTCGCCGCGCGTGTCCATCGCTCGGCAACCGCGATCGGCCTCGAATCGGCCCGAGCGATCGAGGAGGACCGACGGTCGCGTCACGATCCTCTCGGCGCCCGCGCGCCGTACGCGACCGAGATGGTCGTGCGGGAGCTGCTCGCGTCCGCAGGAGGCGTCGATCGGTTGCACGATGCCGCTGGCTTCGTCGAGTTCCTCCACACGTGCATCGAGCCGCGGGGGTTCGACGTGACGTGGTTGCGACGCGCGTCGGGCATCGACGAGCACGCCCATCGATTCGAGGCCATCGTCGCGCGGCTCGCGTCCGAGACACCGCCGATTCCGGTGGCCACCGCGCTCGAGATCGCGCGAGTTCTCGATGACCTCAAGGCCAATCGGCAGCACTACCAGGAGGGTCTGTGGCTGGGTGATGTGGGCACCCACGCGCAAGCCGGGTCGTCCGACGGGCGAATGGGACGGGTGCTGGCCACCGCCGTGCGGTTCGGACGGCCGGTCCGGTGTCTCGAGTTGGGGACGGCGTACGGCGTCTCCGCGCTGTTCCTTCTCGCGGAGCTCGACCGCACGTCGCCCACGGGGCGTCTGTGCACCGTCGAGATCCGGGAACCGCAGTTCAGCATCGCCCGCACGCTGCTCGAGTCGAGGTATCCCGACCGCGTGCGCTGCGAGTTGGTCGGCAGGGCCGACGATCTCCCTCGGCTTCTTCCGCAGATCGGCCCGGTCGACCTCGTGTTCCACGACGCCGAGCACTCCGGCGCGGCCTACCGACGCGACTTCGAGCTGCTCGTGCCGCACCTCTCTTCCGGTGCCGTCGTGATCTTCGACAACATCCGCTGGAACCATCGAGTGTTCAGCGGCGGAGAGTCCGGTACGTACGAGGGCTGGCGAGTACTCGCGGAAGATCAGCGCGTCGTGTCGGCCGCGGAGGTCACCGGTGGCGACGTCGGCGATGCGTGGGGTCTCCTGCTCGTCGGTGCACCGGCCTCGACGTCGTGAGTGCAGGATCCGTCGACCCGATCGTGTCGGTGGTGGTGGCCACCCACGGCCGCGCCGGCCTGCTCCCGCGGCTCGTGCACGCCATCGAGCAACAGAGCGGCTGCGGCTCGATCGAGTTGGTCATCGTCGACGATGCGTCCCCTGACACGACCTGGGCCCAGCTCGAACGGCTTCGCGGCGACGCCACGATTCCGCTGCAGATCCACCGCCTGCCCCAGAACCGGGGCCCGGCGACGGCTCGCAACATCGGCTGGCGGGCGGCGTCAGCTCGACTCATCGCGTTCACCGATGACGACTGCACTCCGTTGCCCGACTGGCTCGCGGCGATCGTCGCCGGACTCGGGACCCATGACATCGTCCAAGGTCGAACGCTGCCTGATCCGGCCCAAGACGCAAACCGGGGTCCGTTCAGCCACACGATGCACGTGAAGGGTGAGAACGGGCTCTACGCCACGTGCAACATCGGTTACCGCCGCGAGGTGCTCGAACGTGTCGGAGGCTTCGACGAGAGTTTCCGTTGGCCGTACGGCGAAGACATCGACCTCGCATGGCGTGCGAAGGAGGCCGGCGCCACGACCGCGTTCGTGCGCGACGCGGTCGTGCACCACGACATCCGTCCCGCGAGCGTCAAGGCGCACCTCCGCGACCTGCGTCGGCGCAGCGGGATCGTCCAGGTCGTGCGCTCGCATCCGGCGTTGCGGAGCCGCTTCCCGCAGAGGCTCTTCGTGCGGCCGACCCATCCGCAAGCGTTGCTCGCGGCAGCTGGCCTCGCGGTCGCGCTGTCATCGCGACCGCTCGCGGTCCGCCTCGCCGGCCTCGCGCTCGTGGGTCCGTACGTCCACAGCTTCCGAGTCGGAGCGGGACCGGTCGACTCCGACACCCACCTCGCCCACCTTCCGCTCTCGCTCATCTCCGATCTCGCGGAGATCGGCGTCCTCGCCGCAGCGTCAGTTCGAGAGCGCACCCTCGTCTTGTAAGGGGCCGGGCCGCATCGCGCCGGGAGGTGCGCTCCGCCGCGCGCTGCCCCGCAGGTGCGCCGACCACCGTTGCGCGGCCGAGTGGTCGCGCCGCAGCCGCGCGACAAGCCACAACCGTGCGGCGAGCGCGACGTTGAGGAAGCGGAAGGCCAATGCGGAAGCTCGTCCGTGCGCCTCGCGGTAGAAGAAGTACGTGTTGTGCAGCCAGATGGCCGTGCGCTCGGACCCATAGCGCTGCGCCCCCGACGCGTTGCCGACGTGGCGCACGACGGCCTGCGGCTCGAAGACGACGCGCCAACCGCGGGCGGCAGCGCGCCAGCACCAGTCGAGGTCCTCGACGTACATCACGTAGCGCTCGTCGAACCCGCCGACATCTTGGAGCGCGTCGCGCCGCACGAGCCACGCCGCACCGACGGCCCAGTCGACCTCGCGCCGGCGATCGAATCGCCACGCAGACGGTACGAGGAAGCGATCGCCGACCCGCTTCCAGCGATACAGACCGGAGAGCTGCACGAGCACGAGACGAAGCGACGGGAAACGCAACGTCGATTCCTCGACGGCATCGTCGACACCGACGAGCTTCGGCGCGACCACCGCGGCGCGCGGTGACACTCGAGCGGTGTCGAGCATCCGTTCGATCGCATCGGGCTCCGGCCACGCGTCGCTGTTGATGAGCAAGAACCAGGGCGCGTCGCTGCGCGCGAACAACGTGTTGACCCCCATGCCGAAGCCGAGGTTCTCCCGGCCAGCGTCGAGGTCGACCTCCGGCAACTCCGCCGCGATCCCCTCCGCGGTCCCGTCGGACGACCCGTTGTCGCGTACGAGGATCCGGACGTCGAGGCCCTTCGTGACGTCGATGATCCGGCGGAGCGCCGTCAGCGACAGCTCCTTCGTGTTCCACGTGACCATGCCCACGTCGAGCCGGGACAGGCCCGACTCGTCGCTCGCGCTCACCGGTCAACAATAGGGTCGACACTTGAGCGACCGATGCGCCTCCTCCTCATCACCAACATGTACCCGCCGCATCACCTCGGCGGCTATGAGCTGTCGTGCCACGACGTCGTCGAACGGTTCCGCGCGCGCGGCCACGACGTCACGGTGTTGACGACGGACTTCCGGCGGCCGGGGGTCGTCGACGTCGACGAGCCGCAGGTGCAGCGAACGCTCGACTTCTACTGGCGCGGCGACGAGCTGTACCTGCCGGGGCGCCGAGGCGTGCTCGCGATCGAACACCGCGATCAGCGGGTGTTGCGGCACGCACTCGACGCCGTCGATCCCGACGTGGTTTCCGTGTGGAACATGGGCGCGATGCCGCTCTCGCTCTTGTCTCGCCTCATCCGCACGCGGCGGCCGCTCGTGTACCACACGTGCAACGACTGGCCGGCCCTCAACGTGCAGTTCGATCCGTGGCGGCCACTCCTCGCGCGACATCGTGTGCTGGGCCGCGTCGCCGCGCTCGCGGCCAGGGTGCCGACCGAGATGCCTGACCTCGGCGACTCCGGCACGTTCTGCTGGGTGAGCCGATCGACGTGGCAGCGGGCAGAGGCCGCGACGCCGTGGCGCTTCCCGCGTTCGGAGGTCGTGCACTCAGGCATCAGCCATGACGACTTCCCTCCCGTTGATCCACCGACGCAACCGCGCCCGTGGCAGGGTCGCCTCCTCTACGTCGGACGCATCGAAGGAACGAAGAGCGTCGAGACGATCATCGAAGCGCTGCCGATGCTGCCCGACACGACCGTCGACCTCGTCGGCCCCGCGGACGAGAACTATCTCGCCGGGCTGATGGAGTTGGCCGATCGGCTGGGAGTCCGCGATCGGGTCACGGTCACCGTCGCGGAACGGCGGCAACTGCGCGACAAGTACCTCGCCGCGGACGCGGTTGCGTTCACGAGCAAATCCGAGCCGTTTGGCCTCGTGCCGATCGAGGCCATGGCGTGCGCAACCCCTGTCATCGTGGCCG
>Ga0105245_10001794_pt1 | contig 19545 bp, 19 predicted proteins | sample KBSM54metaG_FD_81523 | JGI IMG/M metagenome (GOLD analysis project Ga0105245, IMG submission 81523) | Miscanthus rhizosphere microbial communities from Kellogg Biological Station, Michigan, USA - KBS M5-4 metaG | ecosystem: Host-associated > Plants > Roots > Rhizosphere > Soil | place...
ACTTGCTTAGGATCCGGAGTACGGCGGCTCATACATCAGCGTGACTCGGCCCACGAGCACGGGCAACCATGCCGCCCCGACGCAGAAGGGCGATCAGCTGCTGGCCGGCTGCGGTCGCTTGTACCCGCGGCGACTCATCGGTGTAGCGAACGAGCACCGTGCTGGGTGACTCATGGGCCGTTTTGAGAACTGGTGAGTGTGAGTCTTGGCGCCCTCATTTGACCGTGGGGTACCCCTGCCGTATCCCGGTCGCGGGGATCGATCACTCCCAAATCTCAGCGTAACACCGTAACACCTCGATAAGAGCGGAGCTTTCACGCATCAAACCGAACGCGGCGTTACATCGAATGCACAACATAGCCCTTGGTTCCCCGGAGCGGTGGCAGTGATCAAGCACCAGCCCAATCGAGCCGTCACCTCCCTCCAACGCATCGATCAGGGCCCCCCCGTACCCATGATCGACTTTCGATTTCAAACGCGGTGGTCGTGCCGGTGCGGTGGTCGTGCCGGTGCGGTGGTCGTGCCGGTGCGGTGGTTGGTCGTGCGGCGCGGTGGTCGTGCGGCGCGGTGGTCGTGCCGGCGTGGTCGTGTAGGCGCGGTGGTCGTTAGTTTGATCACTCCCGCTCCCGGTGTTGCTTGGCGCTCGACTCAACCCACCCCTACTACGTAGGGTGGTGAGTGATCGCAGCACCCGAAGCTGACGAGCATTATTAAGGCTGGTTCGTTCGGCCTGCGCTGAAGCGAGGTCATCGCTGGAACCGCACGAATCGGCATGATTTGCGCCGGTCCGTGCGGCCCGCTCCGGTGTGTTTTCCCGACGTTCGCCTCGTTTGCTCATTTGGCTTCTTTGGGGCTGGATCGTTCGGTCTCGACTTCGCGGACCACTAACCCCGTAGTCCGCACCGGTGCTGTAATTAGCGCAGGCTGTACCGCTTGCCGTCATGCGTGAGTTCGCCACTCGCGACCCGCTCCCTAAGTGTCGACCTAAGGATGGCACTGCCGCCAGTGACCCACGTCTCTAAACCCGTGCGGGACAGTGGCCCGTGCTCGGCAAGGGCCTTCGTTACCTCGCTCCAAATGCCATCGGTCACGGTCGGCGCCCCCTCGGCCCGTACTCGCTGGCGATCGGCATCCAGTTTGAGCGCGAAGCCATCTTCCGACCCGTCACGGTTCTTTTTGACGGACACTGCGATCCTGGTCCCGGTGCGCGATAGTGCGAGGAGAGTAGTGGCCGCGTAGTCGATCCCGACGCTACCTTTGGCCTCACCACTTCCGCGGGCTTGTTCAGATGTGCACACGAACGTGGCCGGCCAACGGCGCTGACAGTCTTTGACGGCGGCCAACACCGCGTCGATCCTCTCGCGTTCTCCCTTACCGACGCCGGCATTCGCCGACACTTGTTGCAGTGAATCAGCGACTACTACGAGGGGGTTTCCGCTCGCGGCTTCGTAGGCAGCTTCCCAGATCTCTTCGAGCGGTTCATCACCGCAGACCATAAGATCGTCGTTTAGGCGCGCGAGCCCCGTTCGCGGGAGTTCTTGCGCTTCACCAGGCGACAGGCCTAGGCGCTGCAACCGGCGTACTGCCACGCGCTCTTTGGGCTCATCGATTGCCAGCCACACCGCAAACCACCCGCCGCACGCCGCGGCTTCTGCAATCTCGAGCGCAAGCGTCGTTTTGCACGACCCAGGCAGTCCTTTCAACACGACTCGAGCACCGAGGGGGATGCCGGGCGTGCCACGGAATAGCGTATCGAGCGGCAAAATACCCGTGATCAGGCGGGCCGCCGGATCGGGGCGCGCGAGATCGACGGCGCGAGGCAACGTGCGCCGCACAGCCGTAGCGTAGGCCGATGGTAGATGAACGGTTTCGACGCAGCTTAGATCCAACGGATACTTCGCCGCCGAGAACCGTTCGCTCGAGCCGCTTTCGGAGCTGAGTGCCTCGAAGTAGCAAAAGGCCTCGCGGTTGCTGATAGCCAAATCAGCCCAAAGCGCGAACCGCACCCGCTCACCGGGCTCGAGAAATACCAAAGCCTCCGAATCGCGCAGGCTCTCTTCAGATTCACGCCAGCGCGTCGCGAACGCGCGCTGCGCACCTTCGCTCGCCAGGCCGTGCGGCACGGTCCAATCGCGATCGACTCCGATAAACCACCGGTGTTCGCAGGGCTCGAATATGAGGTGCTCTGGGGTAAACGGTGGCCCACCGTAACCCTGTAGGTAGAACCGCGCGGTTGTGATGTCGGCATGCTGGCCGTTGTGGATGTGCATACCCGTGTAATTACTGAGATCGGCTAGTCCACTGAGTGACGCCGAATCGATAAAGACGTGTTGCTTGGCAGGGCCGTCGACAACGTGCCAGCAGACGAAGTCGACGGACTCCGCTTCTTCCTTCTCTTGTTGAGCGCGGTACACAGCGTCACCACTCATCAGCGCTTGATGTCTGGCTTCGCCTTCAGCTAGATGCGCTGCGTACGCCGTGAGGATCTCTTGATCCGTGCTATAGTCAGTCGCCACTTGTTGGTTCCTTGATTTCGATGCCGTGGAACGCCAACCTGTTTCGGAGGATCGATGATCGAAAAAAGTGAGAGCAAGCGCACGTCTCAACCGCCGCCCGCGACTCCCGAGGTTTCATTTCGCGGGCACGCGCGGTTGCAAAAAACCGTGGCCAAACTCGAAGCGCGACGAATGGTGCACCTGCCACGCAACACGGCGGAGTGGGCTTACTTGATTCGCTGAGCCTTTCGACCGCGTTCACAGTTCGCCCCGCTCCGCGGCATCGAATACCGAGCGCGTGACTCGATCCCCGCACTTGTCGGCTATTTCGGATGGGTTCAGATCCGAACCGATCGATCGGGTGCACCACTCGAGACCGAGCCCGCGCAAGCGTGCTGCAAGGTCGCCGGGAGCGACGCGTTCGTATCGGCCTCGAGCGCGAACGAGGTAGTAGCCCCGGCGCGGAGTGCGGAGGATGAGCGCAGGCATCACGCGGCCCTCGCTTTCCGCGCGCGCTTGGCCTTCGCTTCACGCACGGCGCCGATCTCGCTTGCTTCGACCATGGCGGCCAGATCGTCCTCGCGAACAAGGACCTGACGCCCAGGCTTGAACGCGCGCAGCTTGCCGACGTGGATCCAAAACCGAATGGTCTCAGTCGGCGTCGAGACTCGTTCGCCGGCCTGGGCGAGCGTCAGGAACTTCGCGGAGCTCACGTCGACACTCCCGCGTGCGGATCAGCGAAACCCAGGTTATCGAGGGCGCGACGGATCGAAGTGCGCAGAGCCGGCCGCACGCGTTCGGGCTCGCGATAGAATTTGGCAACAGCGCGTTCGTCGCACTCGGCGGCAACGCAGATCTTCAGACGGGTAGGGCGATCGGGTAACTGAGTACGTGAACGGACCATGGCGGAACCCCTTTCGAGGGAACCTGCGGTGGTCGGTCGAACTACAGTTATAGACAACGGTGCAGTAGCCGCTGTCCTTCCGCCCGGAAGGGCACTCAAACCGGTGTTGTTGGGCTGACTACATTTGTTGGGTTTGAAGCACACTCGCGGAGAAAAGGCATGATGCCCTTTTCTCGTACCGCGGCGCGCCAATGCGCCGGTACCGGTAATGCTCGAACGCGCGCGGGGTGCGGTTCCCGACGATCGCACGGCATGCCGATCGCTGCCTTGCAGCGTGGGCAGGCTATGCCAATTGCCAGGGCCCGCAGAATGTCCCGTTCGGTGAGCACCAATAGAGCGTTACATGTGTGTGGGACAAGTGCCACTCGCTGAAGCGATTTTTCGCGCTTGAATAATCCACTCGCACCTTCGTCAAAGGCAGTGCTACCGATTGGCCCATGCCGCTCCCGTCCAAGACAGGCATCCAAGGTCTATATAAGGACGCGGACGGCCGATATCGGATCGATCTGCGGTACCACGACCGCACGGGGCGCCCGGACCGCTTCAAGGAAGTGATGCCGATGGGTACGCCCGCGGCGGCCGCCCGGCTCCGCGCTCAATCCGTGCTCGCGGACGCACTTGCCGGCACCCTCAAGAAACGCGATTCTGCCAAGACGGCCGGCAAGCTCTCGGAGGCCTTCGATCAGTACCTCGGGTGGATCGAGACCAACCGCCCCAAAGCGCACAAGCAGAGGAAGTCGATCAAGGCGGTGTGGATTGCTACCGTGGGCGACGTCCCGGTGGCACGGCTCGATTCGACGCTGTTGGAGAGCTACAAGGCGAAGCGGCTGGCGGCGGGAAACGCCGAGCCGGCGACAATCAATAAGGGGATCCGCACGGTCAAGCACATGGCCAGGCTTGCGGCGAAACTCGGCTGGTCGTGGATGGATCGCGAGCGCGCCGCGGTCCTCCGCGAGGTCGGAATGCTCCGAGAGCCGCCGGGGCGCCAGCGACCGATCAAGCTCAAGGAGCTCGAAGCCATCCTCGGCGCGTTCGGTCGGGTCGATTCCAGGTTTGCGCGGCGGGTCGTGCAGGCCGCCCTACTCACGGGGTGCCGGCTCGGTGAAATTCTGGCATTGGAGACCGGGGATGTGGACCTCAAGCGCAAGGTGATCGACCTCTCCAAGACGAAGCAGAACCGGAACCATCAGATCGTGGTGACGCCCCCGTTGGCGGCCGTGATCAAGGAAGCGCTGGCCGACGAGAAGCGGAAGGGCGGGGCGGTGTTCGTGAACCGGGCCGGTAAGGCGTACACGGTGGACGGGTTCAGTAAGCATTTTGCCAAGGTGGCCGAGCGCGCGGGCGTTCCGGACATCACGTTCCACGATTTGCGGCGCCACGTCGGTACGGCGTTGATCAACGGCGGCGAGCGGCTCGAAGTCGTGTCCAAGCTCCTCGGCCACGCCACGGTCGCTGTTACCCAACGAAGCTACGCTCACCTTGCGACAGACGCGACTCGAGCGGCCTTCGGAAAGCTCGCGAGCATTGCCCCCGCATTGCCCCCGGCTAAGCCCAAGTCGTCACCAAAGCGCCGCAAAACAGGCTGAATTGCGATCCGCACGGGGCTTTCCTAAAGCCAAGGTCGCAAGTTCGATTCTTGCCGGGGGCGCCGCAGAAAACGAGGCAGTGCGACGCGCCGACGGTAAGAGCGAGCGTTGCAGAGTCGGCAATGCCAGCGACCAAGCGCACTGCTCCGTTCAGCGCGAACGAGCTAGGCAACGAAACGACGACGCCAAGCGCCCCACCGGTCAACAACGTGGAACAGCGCTACGTAGAATAATGCTACGAGCTCGTGTGCAGTAGGAAGTGCGGGCGCGGCTGAGACGCAACCTCCCCCCACCACCGGTGCCCTCGGTCGCGTCGGCACTCTACTTTGCGCTTCGTGCTCGCATTTTTGCGACTGAATGAACGCGGAACTAGAACCCCAAGAAGCTGGCCTTACGGGCGCCAGTGATTCTAGGCTCTAGGAGTGTTCAAGCAATGGATTGGGCGCGCGCTTTCCGTAGCCACGCTTGCGGGCGTTGCTGGATCACTCGGTGGTGCTGGGTGTGCGGCGACTCGTCGAGATGGGCGCTCGTGCGCGCCGGAGGCTTGGGCGGGCACGTGCCAGCTGCGCGGTTTGCTCAAGTTCGAAGACCGCACGCTGCCGATCCCGTATCTGGTTTACGAAGCCATTTACGCACCGCAGCCGAACACCACCTACGCGAACTACACCCCTGCGGAAACGCGCCTGCGTTTCGGCGCGCCCGCTCAATACGAATTGTCGCTTTACGATCATCTGAAAGCGCAGAGCAGCGTCAGCTGTCAGCTGCCGACGGCACGGGGCACCTGCATCCCAAAGACAGTCGTTGTCAACGTGGTGCCGTTCGATCAATCAAATCACGAACGGTGAGTCGCCCTCGCTCGCCGAAGCACGCGCGCAACGCGTTGCACCTGACCGAGTGTGACAGTGACACGCGTTTCAGTCCTGCTTCCGTAGCGGAAATCGTGCCTGAAAGCGCGGCGCGACCGGTGGAATACCGTTTGCACAGGGCTGCGTAGCTCCCACCTTGCCCCCTGTGAATCGCTTCCGCAGTTCGTTGCCAACAGCGTCGACGCCAGTCGAAGAAGAATGAGTGCCAAAATGTCCCTACGAATGCCTGACGTTGTTGCTGGCTGCGCTCGCCTTGGAGTCGCGGCTTTTTCCTTGAGCCTGCTGGCGGCATGCGGCGGCAACGCGGGCCCGGGTGAAGACGTGGGCCACGTGGAGCAGGCGTTGACGAACGTCGCCGACTATCACCTCTCCAGCGACGATTTCAGTTCCTACTTTAGGCCGCAACTGAACTTCGGCGGCTGCATCGGTTGGTTCGAAAACGGAAAGTTGATGCTGCAACCGTCGCCCGAATTGAGCCAGGCGCTGTTCGGTGATGCCAACGGCGCGGCCCACGTGGTGCCCATCGAAATGCCCCACTTCCGCTGGGAGCGCCCCGACCCATCGCCCGCGTACGAGGCTACTCCCACCGGCGCCGCGCTGCTTCCGAACAGCCTCACGTCGCTCGAGCTAGTTGGCGACGGTCTGGAAGTCAGTTTTGTCATCAGCGCCTCCTTTCGGATGCACAATAGTTACGTCTTCAGCACGAACTTCGATATGAACGTCGGCTATGTGCGCGTCACCGTGCCCATCTCGATCACGGGTGGGCAACTTGCGCCGTCGAGCGCGTCGGTGAGGGCTATGGCCACCAATATCGAGTGCGGCGATTACGACGGCTGCGAGTTTAACTATAGCGCTCTCCAGAACGTACTTGCGCTCAACTTCGAGAGCGCGTTCGCCGATGCCACGCGCCCGATCATCGGCTTGCCGGGGCAGGCGGACCGCCTCAGCGCGGGCGTCGCGGCCAGCTACGAGTTCTATTTCGCTCGTGATGGCTCTGTCCCGTTGCTGCCCACCCCGCCGGAACTGCCGCCCGAGACGCCGCATCCGGTGCTTGATCCGGCGTCGCTGCACATTCCCGAGCTGCCCCTGGTACCCCCCGGATATTTTCCTGCGAGCGAATTGGTCGGCACCTTTTACCGGCCGATCTTGCCTAGCTGCTCGGCAGCGCCGTTCGCCGTCGGGTTATTGATCACGTGTAAGAGCCCCACTCCGGCAACGCTCGAGCGTCGCGAAGCGAACGGGTCCTACACGCCGATTACCAGCGCGGTGCTTTCGGCCGCTGACTACCAGTGGACGGACGCGCCGGGTCAGGGCATCGCGACGTACCACGGTTGCATCCTCGACGTCGTTGGCGGCCGCCACTGCGGCAGTGACTTCTCCGGCAAGTCGGTCTCTGTCTCTGCCCAAGCACCACCGAACGGTGGCAACCCGCACGGAGGCCCCGGTTCCAATCCGATTCAATCCACCTGCGGCCGCAAGGGTTTGCCGCCCTGCCTGTCCGACGTCCCGTAACGCCATTCGATCTCTACACGCGAAGCTCAGTCCGCTCGAGTCGGACTGAGCTTGGTGGTGGCGCGGATCGGTCAGGCGGAGAGCCTTTGGAGTCACGCTCGTTGCGGCCGCACGTGAATGGCGCAGCCTAGCCGCGCGCTGACTCGTTTTCTGCGTACGCGCTCTTCCGGGGCGACGAGCACGATGCGAGCGTTGCTGAGGTGAGCAGCTCAAGGCGCAGATTCGCGAGCACGAGCGAATGCTGAATCGCAAGAGACGCAGGAAGCCGAAATTTTCGTGACCGAGCCCTTTCGTCGAGGGGTCTCGGCGCCTGCGGTGCAACGCCTCGCGGGGCATGCCGAGATGTCGACTACGCAGCGCTACGCGGACATGACCGCTAACGCTGAGACCGCGAAGAGGAACGAGAAAGCCGGCGGTTCCGTTGCTCCGCTTGATGCGGCGCAGCGAGCGGCGTTCTTGGGCGAGCGACGATTGCGACGCAAGCTCAGTGGCTGTAAGTGCGGCGACAATACGAAACTGCTCAAGGGGTGAGAGCGAAGCAGTAGAAGCCGCCATATCCGCCGCCGGATCCGACGGTGACCGCGCTGGCCAGGGGGCCACCGGTCTCAATCAAGTTCGCGCCAGGTTTGCAACCCGACTCGGTAAGCGAAGACATCCAATTATTGACATCGCCGACGCTACTGTTGCCCCCGCCGACAAAAGGGCCGCCATCCGGCAGGCCAGGACCGCCGTCTCCCAAGAACCCGCCATCCGGCAGGCCAGGACCGCCGTCTCTCATGAACCCGCCATCCGGCAGGCCAAGACCGCCATCCGTTGGGCCGCCGCCAGCGCTTCCAACATCCCGAGGCCAGGAGTGGCCGACGCGTGGCTGGCCCTCGGTCGCGGTGTTCCCGATCGCGCTGGTCCAATCTAGGCAGGTCGCGGTTGCGTCATAGAACTTACCACTCGCATCGCTACCGGTCAGCATGTCGTGGTTGTCGACGGCTGGCTGAGTTGGATCTGGCTGATGATTGGGGACGCCGTCTTCGTTCGGAAAATCGTTCTTGATCGCAGCAGCGGCGCTGGTCGGGCGTGTCGCGTTGATGTCAGCGACGTCATTGCCGAATAGGCGGCCCAAGCGGTCGAACCAAGGGCCCGCCCCGATCCGATCGATGGCATTCACCGGCTTGCCTGAGCCGCCGTCGGCCGCGCTCAAGAAGGCGCGCCACTGCTTCTTCCCCGCACCCGACATGCTTGTCTCGGCAATCTCTGCGCAAATCTTGTCCGCGCCGCGTAGGCCGGCACCCGCGCCGGTTTCTCCGTGGCGCAGGTCGCCCCCGAAGCCATCTGCGCTCCCGGAGACGCGCTGAAGCGCCACCCAACTCGTGACGAAGAAGCTGAACTTCGGGACATCGGACGTGCTCCCGCTCTGCCCGCCCTTTGTCGAGCCACCGCATCCTGGCACGATAATGAGCGCTGCAACTCCGACCAACAAGACCCCGGCACGACCTGAATAAAGCGAGCGACCAAACATTTGTTCCTCCATCATTTGAACCATCCAAAGGCGCATGACCCAGGCAGTTGCTTCTTCGACACTCGAGCTCAGTCAAGCTAGCCGGAGGCTCAGGGCGCGGCGTTGGGCGCTCCTGGGGTGGCGTTGCAAGTGGTGAGCTCACCGGTGCCATCCGGCATGCGGCATGCGGTCATGCCCGAGCCGCTATCGAATGCGAGGTCCACTGGATAGATCACGCTCGAAACTTCGGTGTTGTCCGGCGCAAGCAAGTGCACGGCCTCGCCGCGCGCTTCGCTGATCGAGAACAGCGCGTAAAAGCAGCCTACGGACACGCCGGTCAAACAAGCATCCGCGGAGTACGGGCCCGGCGTCGAATTCTTCTTGTTCAACAAGACGAGGACGAAGCCGCCTTTTGGCACCTTCGTACCAGCGGGAAAACGCATCGCCTTGTCCGTGCGTGCCATGCCCGTGGCCTTGTCCGTATCCGCAATCGAATGCGAGCCGAGGTCCACCTCACCGGTTCCTGCGTTGTACAGCTCCAGCCACTCATCGCCGGCGGCACTGATCTCGTTGAACGCGAGACTGGTGGGCTTCGCGGAGCTCGATCCGCTCGAGCCGCTGGAGCAAGCAGTGCTCGCCAGAACAGGAAACAGCACAGCACTCAGAGCGATGGTGGCGAACAACCTGGACATTTTGATTCCTCGTGTCTTGAGATATCGAGTGCGAGTCACTGCGGAGCCTGAAAGACGTGGACCGATTCCTCTTCGAAGCCGCACTCGGCGCTGCCGTCCGCCTTGTCGGAAACCACGCCAAATACCTTCGGACCAAGGAACGTGACGCCCTCCACTGAGCAATATTGAACCGTGCCATCCGAAGCGTGCGGAAAGACATAAAAGGTGGCGGGGCCGCTCAGCGTCCAAGAGGATGGCGACAGACGGCCCAGCCACATTGCCGATGACTTGTGGGAGACGATGGCGATAGCGAAGCTGCCATCTTCATTCGGTTGGATCGCTAGATCGGAGTAGTTCAAAAAGGCTACGGATGTGGGGAGCTTGAGCGATGCCTGCGTGGCCCACACCCCATCCAACAACGAGAGCAGTTTGAGGCGCCCCTTACCCGGCGCGGAGTCGTCGTCTTTGCAATCGTTGTTCTCGCACAGCGCAAGTAGGTACTCAGTGCCCGAAGCGCGCAGCCACGCCACGCCTTCGAAGCCCTTATTGACGTGCTCGAAAGAGACATCGGTAAATGCCGTACTCAGGATGGCTGTGCTCGCATCCAGCGTCACTACTTTGGCGCGCGTGTCGGTTTCGTCCGAGCTCTCCACCATCGCGAAGAACCGCCCGTCGTCCGTAGCCGTGATTGCCTCGTATTGCGAGTCCGTCGCATCGCCGGGGCCCAGCGCGCCGTTGTTCAAAGACGTATCTATCGCGGCGATCGCCGTGGCGTTGTCGGAAGCGATGTACAGCGTGCCACGCGAGGCAGCAATACCGCTAGCCTCGTAGTGATCGATCTTCTTGGTCGACAGCAACTTGGAAAGCTTCTTTTCCGAAACCAGTTGCAACTCGATCGCGGAGTCGAGAGTGTTACCGTCAGGCGCGCTGGCATCCGAGGCGAGATTCATGACGTCGCCCTTGGTGCCGCAGGCGGGCAGCAACGACCAGGCAGCTAGCAAGCACAGCGCGCGAGACGCCGGCGCCCTGAAATGGAGCGATCGCGTCACTGCTGCCCCGTGCTCGCAGTAGGGGTTCGCCCGTACACGCCAAGCGCTCTCGCCAGCGCGATCTCCGCTTTGCGCTGAGCCAAGCGCGCCTCCAAGTACTCGATGCCACCGCGTGTCACCATGTCCTCAGCGGAGAGCAGCACGGTCACGTCGAACTCCAACCCGACAAGCGCTTGCTTCACCAAGGCCGCGTGCTCGCTAAGCACGGGCGTGATTTCCTGCGCGTAGTGCTCCGCAATCCGCCGCCGCTGCTCGCTTTCGGCACGCAGCAAGCGCACGTCACGCTCGATGGCCAGGCGGTGCGCAATCGCCACGTCACGCTGCTGGCGCTGTGAAGCCTCCGCCGCGGCGATTGGCCCGGAATTTTGGCTAAAAATGGGGACATTGACCGCAACGCCCAGAGTCACGTCGTTCGGATACGTAGACTGATCGTGGTGGCGGTAACGCGCCTGGAGCTCCAGCCAAGGGTAGCGCTTGGCCTTTTCGGCGGAGAGCGCGGCGTCAGCGGCGTCGGTGCGCGCGGCGTCGGCTTTGAGCATCGGGCGCGCCGCAACAGCACGTTGTTCCAGATTCGCGTCGTCGACCGGTGTCGTACGGGTCCGCGGCGCGGCAGCGAGATCTGGGGAGGCGCCGCTCGCTGGCACCGCCAGCGCTTGGCCGGCGGGAAGATTGGCGAGCGCCTCGAGCCGCGTCAGTTGGCTGTCGCGAGCCAAGACCAGCAGATCTCGCTCTTGCTCGCCGCGCGCCAACGACACGGAAGCCATGCTCAAATCGATGCGATTTGCCGCGCCGTGGCTCAGACGCTCCTTGACTGCCTTTTCGATCGCGCGCCGCGTATCCAACGATTTTTCAGCAAGTGCGATCTCTTCGCCGAGCGCCTGAACCTGCGCGTATGCGGCGCGCACGTCAGCCTCCAAGCCTGCGGCGAGCTCGCTGAAGTCTCCTCTCACTGCGCGGGCTCGCGCACTCGCAGCCTCCTTCAGCGAGCCGTAAACACCGGGTTGTGGCGGGGCCCATTCGAGCCCCACGCCCCAGCCGTAATCTGCCGGGGACTGAACGTGTAGCCATTCACCACGCGCAACTGGATTCGAGACAGCCGATGCGCTTCGTACGCCCGCGCTGGCGATCTCCTGCGACCAGTGCGCCGCGCGCAGATCTGGATTGTGTGTAAGCGCGAAGCGAACCAGTGCGTTTTCATTGCTCAGCACCGGTTCAGCTGCTGCATCTTGTGCGCGTGAGTCGGGCGAAACGCAGAGCACAGCGACCACTACAGCGACAGACAACAGGCGAGGCGAGTGCGTCATGGCGAGAGAGGCCACCTGATCCAAACGGGTTGCCGACCGTCCGTATCGAACACCACGATTGCCGAGGAGTGATCTGGGGACAGAGCGACGCCTTCGGGCTTGAGCCCGTCAAAGCGCTTCAACAGCGAGGGCGTTCTGCCAGGACCTGCGAACTTCCACAACGATCCACCGCCGTCAGTCGGCATGCCTTTGGGTGAATTGCCCGCAACGAGCATTGCGCCATCCGGAAGAAACGCGAGATCTGCGACACCCTCGCAGACCGTGACGCCGGCGTGCGGCACGCAGAAGCGCGCCGTAGCCCACACGGACAACGCGCCTTGCGGAACTACTCGGGAATTCAGCACGGAAATGGCGTCTGGTAAGCGCAAAATGCTAGCGGTACCATCCGCGGCGAGCGGCGACTTGAGCCCGATGTACAGCGCGCCCTCGCGAAACGCGAGTCCTTCAATGTCGAGTCGACCGTCAGCCCAAGCTGCGTTGCCATCCGCATTCCGTGCACTCGTCAGATCCACCTGGCCGATGATGTGCGCTTTGCGATCCGAACTGAGTGACAGGTGCAACAGACGTCGGCGGCTCTGCGGCAGATGGCCGTGCTTGTTGAGTGAGTGAGATGTGGCGACAAACAGCGTTCCATCCGGCGCGGCGGTAATCGACTCCGGATCGTTCAGTTCTGCAATGCCCTCGATCGGGATCGGAGCGGCGTCCAGTTGACCTGCCTCCGTCAGGGTGAAGAGCAGGGGCAAATGCTTCGAGCCCTCCACGTTCACGTCATCCGAAACGAGGATGTAGCGCTGGAGAGTGGTTGACCAGGTGGCACCCGATAGCTCCAGCTGAGTGCGATTCGAAAGTTCTTGCGGGACTTTGATCTGGACGATCAGCGCGGCGCACGCAGCCATGCTTGCGCCAGCCGGAATCAAGGCCGACTTGCAGCGCGCGCTGCACCAGGCGCTCGCCGAATGCAGCTGCGCGAAGAATTCAGTCCAATGAGACACTAAATGCCTGCCCGGGCAGCACATCGCCGCCCCCATCCAGTTGCACGGTGGCGCGCCTGCCCCAGGCTGCAATGCCTGGCGAGGGGCGCGCTCGGTCGACCATCTCATCGACTTCCGGAGCGAGCTCGATGATGCGTCCGTGGAGCCCCTTCGCAAAGAGATCCTTGGATCGCACGGTAACGCTCAGGCCGAGCTTGGCCCGGTTGGCCATGCCCTCGGAAAGCTCGGCCACCAGCACGCCAGGCCGCGCACTCACAATCGACAGGATCTCACTTCCCGCCGCGACGATTTCGCCTGCGTGATGAGTGAGTGTGGTCACGAGGCCGTCGATGGGCGCGCGCAAAGTGAGCTGCTCGATTTGCAAATCCAGCTGGCAAATTACGGCCTTTTGCACGTCAACAGCGCGGCGCGTCGGCTCGACGTGCACAGCTAGGGCCCGCGCGTGATCGTGATTGCCCGCGCCTACCTGGCCGAGGCCAGCTTGGCCGCGTGTTTTGGCTTGATCGAACGTTTCGACCCGCGCAAGGAGCTCTCTTTGTTTCTCGCGCGCGGCTTCGGCCTGCGCGGCCGGAATCATTTGCTGATCGAGCAACGCGTCCAAGCGCTGCATACGCGCGCTGATCTCCGCCAGCTCAGCGCGGTCCCCGTGCTCGTCCGCGCGCGCTTTGAGCACCCACAGCTCACTGCGGGTTACTTGGAACTCTTCGTCCTGGGTCGAGGCGACGACCGTGGCTTCCAGCTGAGCGAGCTGTGCGACGGCCTTCTCGCGTGCAGCGGCGAGATCACGGCCGTCCATCACGGCCAACGGGTCGCCTCGTTTGACGTTTTGTCCCACTCGAACCAACAACGTATCGATGCGGCCGAGAGCGATCGGAGCAACCGAGTGGTGCACCGCCTCCACGAACGCCACCGCGTTGCCGTTCGCGCCGAGACCCTTGCCGTGGGTGAGCGCGATGAACCCGAGGGCAGCGCCGACGACGACGATGGCATACACGATACGACGAGGCGCTGCGCGCACGGCATCGAGCCAGGGAGAAGTAGATACCAGTTGCACTTAGAGCTCCAAGGATGCGTCGCGGGTGAACATGGCCGCGGACGCGACCCCAGGTACGCGCTCCAAGTCGCGCATCAACTGGGTCTCGGTGCCGGCTTTGCTCAACTTCAAATGATAGGCGAACTCCTGCGTGTTTTCGCCGCTGTTTCTGAGATCAATCAAGGATAAGCCGCGGCAGTAGCGGTTTAGAACCGCGCGCACTTGCTCGCCGTGCTCGGTGTCGGATGGGCCTCGGAAGCGGAGCATGATGTCGAACTGGAGACGCGATCCAAACGTCGACCACGACAAGTATAGCGCGGCCAGGCAGAACATCAGCGTCCCGCTCAACGCGGCCGCGAAGGCTTGCACGCCGCACGCGACGCCTACACCAAGCGAAGCAAAAACAAAGATCAGATCACGGGTGTCCTTCAGCGTGGTGCGGAAACGAATCAGAGTCAGAGCGCCGACCATGCCCAGGCCGCGCGCCACGTCGTCACCGATGGCGAGCATCACCAACGCCGCCACCAAACCGCCTAGCGCGATGGTTTGAACGAAGCTGCGCAGGTAGCCGATGCCGTGATAGGTGATCGTATAAACGCTGGCGATGATCATCGACGTCGCAAACGACAACAGAAGCGAGGCCAGAGCGATATCCAAGCCAACTCGCGTGCCCATGCTCAGATTCTCCCGCGCAGCTGCAGAGCTGCAGTTGTGTATTTCGAATACGCTTCACGTTGTAAGTTGAAGTGTCGCACCAGCTCGGTCATCCAGCGCGGCGGGCTTCCGTTGAACTTGAGCTCGAGCATGCAACGGCGGTAACCAAAAGCCGGTCGTGTGTCGTCGCCTTCGTGAATGTCCCGCCAAGCGCGGTCATCCACCTCGAAATTGACGCTGTGCGCGGGTTGGTACACCAAATTACGGTCCACGGTCAGCCGCACGTCTTCGCCCGGAATCAGGGATTCGAACGCTTCACGATGACAAGCCACGTACACCTTGGGCACGGCGCGGTGCAGGCACATCTGGAAGACGAAATCACTCAGCGTGGGGGCAGCCTCTTTGGAGACCTCACACGTGACCGGGCGCCGTGCGAGCACGTTCGCCACTTGCGGCACTGGCAGAGCAAAGCGCTCCTTCAAGGTAATGACGCGGACCTTGCGCTTGACCTCGAAGAACGCAATCTTGCCCAGCGGAATGCCGTACACCCGGATACGAAGCTTGGTGCGGTCCGGAGACAGGTTCACGTGATTCTCACAGAACTGAAAGCCGCGCGTATCCAAATACAGCGTGGTGTTGCGCTGCGAATCCCACGTGGTGCTGTAAGGATCGCGCTTCAAGTATGGTGCTGCGAATGCCAACACGCGCCGCGCTAGCGGCTCGGTAAGCCAGTACTTGAGCTCGAATCGCTCGAAAACCGTGCGGATTCTCGGTGCCGCGGCAGTCGCGAGCTTGGGTGGCGAGCGACCAACGCTCGACTCTGCTGGTTTCGCAAGCGCTTCTGCGCCGTCGAACAGCGCGGAGCCGGGGTGAACGATGGAGGGCTGGGCCAAATTCAACTCAGTTGCCGCGTCCGGGATACGGCCGAGCCTGTTTGACCAACAACGTTGCCGGTTTCGAGGGCTCTGCTTCGTTCGAGAATTTGAACTCGCAGTCCATCGCGTAGAACCCGGTATTGCCGGAAGCCGGACCATACGCCGGGGAGAAGCGAGTGTTGATCGCGTCCAGCGCCACGCCGAGGGAGTGAATCTGCTCCCGTGTGAGCACGGTGCTACCGGCACTGATGATGTTGGAGTGCGCCAAATACGTGATTGGTTGGTTGGGGTTGTCGAAGAAGTACAGGATCTGGTCGCTGGTGGTTCCGGCAGCAGGCGCCACGACTTCGACCTTTCCGCCGTACTGCACGTTGATGTACAGCGCGGGTTCGAGGCCGCTTTCGTCGAACGGATTGCCAGTAATGGCGACGCCGTTGGCCTTCTCGTAGTCATCCGGGAAGTTGTTGTGCACGAGCAGCGCCATGCCCACGCTCTTGTGATCCACGCTGTAGTACGCGCGTTCCTCGAAAGTGCGGAACTTCCAGATCGTGGAATAGGTGTATTTGATGGCGTTCATCACGTCATCCACGCCTTTGGCGGGGTCGCCCTTTTGGGAGTCGTAGCAACCGGCACAAGGGAAGCCGTCCAAATCTTCACTGTTCGTGCTGGTCCGAAAGCGAATTACGTGATTCGGGTACTCGGCGTTGATCTTGTCCATGACTGCGGTCTGCAGTTTGGGAGGCACCGTGCCGGCCATCACAGCCGCTTGAAACTCCGCCAACTTCTTGGAGCGCACTTCTGAGTCACTCTGAAAGCTGTCGTCTGCAGTCATGGCGTCGAGCTTATCGAATAGCCCATTTTGCTTCATGAACTCGAAGTACCAGTACACCGGGATCGCGAACGCCTTCTCGATCGGCACGCCGTCCGTGCGCGCGAGGATCGAGTAGTGCGCGGCTTTGCCACCGTAAGTGAGCACCGCGGTCTTGATCGAGTCACGCAGCGAGCCGCCCTTTTCCGGCTCGGGCGTCACATCCTCGATGTTCTTCAGCTCGCTCGCTGTGGTGTCGACGCTGGGAAGCGTCACGGGCGTGGGCTTGTGTGAGTCCCAAAACGCCTGTGCTTCATCCTGGGTAACTTCGTGAATGTCGTAGTCGGAAGCGCCGACCGTGAGTGACACCAGCTTGCCCTCGAGCGCGCGCAGCGTCTCGTTGGTCATTGCCCCGCGCAGGCCCATGTTCGGCGTCTTACGATTGGCCGAGAGCACATTTACGTGCGAGAGCGGTGTCTGAAAGTCTTGCGAAATCAGCCCTTCCACCACGGGGATGTCATTGGGTGCATCATCCACGACGACGATGTCCGTGTACGAGATGGCGGCCTCATCGATCGTGGCGATGTTCTCGAAGCGCAGGCGGCCAACGCCGGTCGAGAGCACTAGCGGCTGGTAATCGATGCCGGCGTACAAGTCGTCCGTGGTGACGATCGGGATGTCCTTGGGCAGCTTGGCCGCTTCCGCGGCAATCGCATCGGACGTCGGATGCACCTTCAGCCCGGGTCCGAAAAAGGCGTGGGCTTTCACGGCGCGGAACAAGGTCTCCATCATCGCGGCGGTGGCCGTGTCGTAGGGCGCAAACTCGAGCGTCCATACTTTCGGCCCCTCGTAGTGGGTCACCGCGCCGAGAATGAAACGGCGATCCGGCTGATAGTACTCTTCGCTGTTGAATTCCGCGAGCGCGGGTACCACCGGCAGGCCGTTGCCGGACAAGTGTGTCGAGACGAAGTCGTAGTGTACCTGGTAAAGTACGCTGTTCTGGAAGTACTGATGATTGCTGTCGGCGGTATCCAACACCACCTTCACGGAACGCGCGCCCGGAATGCTCGCGTCGATAGGCTGGGACGCAAGAGCTTGGAAGTCCGCGCTGCACCCGATGTGTTCCAAGTACTCGGTAGAAGCGTTCCCGGTGGTCGCGTCGATCTTGGCCGAGTCGATCTCACAAGTGCCTTCGGTGACGCCGGTCGAGGCGCGATCGGCATCGGACGACTTGCTGCACGAGACGCCGATGGCGCCGCAGGTGATGCCTAGAATGACGAGGTAATGCCGTGGTGTCATGAGTTCCCTAGTCAGGGGGTGAGGGCGAAACAAAAGAACCCGCCATAGCTGCACGCCGTCGCGGCCAGCAACGCGAGCGGGCACCAGCAACCAGGAGCAAGCTCGAACTTCATGCTTCCTCGGGGTTTCACTTGCAGCTCAGGTCCGACTGGCACGTTTTGCCGCTCGCGCAGTCCGCATCCTTGGTACAGGAAGTTAGGCCTTCGACAGTCACGGCTTGCTCGACGATTGACGACACATCCAAATCCACGCGCCCCGCGGAAATCACCGTCGAACCGACGGCATGCCGGCTCACGATCACCGAGGGATAGCCCGCGGCTCCCAGCCCGAGTAACGCCGTAATCAACTGCGCGCTGATCACGAGTGACCCGTCGTCAGCGGCATCGCATTCGATTTGACCTTTGGTACCTCCGTGATGGCTGATGTCGAGCTTGACGTGCACCGTCGCGTTTGCCGCAGTGCCTTTGGTCCAGGTGAGCGCGAGTGGCTGGTCCGTCTTCAACGCCAAGGCGCTCGATGTCAGCGCTAGTGGCGAGATGCCGGTGCTCGTCAACGTGAAGGCGGGAAAGTAATCGCCGGCAGCGTGAACGCTGACCTCGTCGCCTTCGGCGAAAGGCGGGTACGCTAGCGACACGCTACCCGGAGGTTGGTAGGTGTTCGCGACGGGGCTCATCGTGAACGATGAATCACCGCCCGTTGTCTTCACGCCGGTCATCGTGACGAGACCGACGCTGCGCGCGGTGGCGTACGCCTGACAGGTGTCGTCTTCGACGCAGGCTGAGCTGCTCCCGCATGGGCTGCTGCAGAACGGTACGCGGGGCGTGGTCAGCGTGCACGGTCCGTCTACCTGCGGCTTCTCCCAGACCACGGTCGCTGGCGTGGCACCGTCATAGACTTTGCCCACGACCGCAGTCGAGGCAGCGATAGCACTGCTGGCGGGCGTGACGTTCACCTGAAACACGCCGACTAATTGGCTCGGATCGCCCTGCCCAGTTGCACCGGAGCCGCTGTCCCCTGAGCCCGCTGCTCCGATACCGGCTGCGCCGCCGGTGTTCACATCGTGCGAGTCCGTGCTGCTGCACGCGCTGAGCACGAGAAGAGCACCGCAAACGTGCACCGTTCCGAAGGACCACCGAGCCAAACTCACCACGTAGCGATTGTGTGACGGCTGAGTGAAGATCGATCACCCCGCAACAAAACTTTTTCGAAATTATTTTCGATCGGTGAAAGTTCGCCACTTTTCGGAGGCGCCTTGCGAGCCGCAGCTATTGGCCCGAGTGAACGCGTAGTCGACTACGACCGCAGCGTTTCGCGCTCAATGTACTGTTGTCCGCGTCGACTCTCGCACCACCTTTAAAGAGCGCAGCTGACTTCGTGCCCCATTATTGCGAAATATTTCTCGGGCCCCAGTTGCATGGCACTGAGCAGCTGCGGGGTCTTGCCCTCGCTGATTAGATTGGCCACCGCGGCGTTGCGTCGCAGCACCTCCACTTTTGATCAAGGAAGGCCCTTCGCTTGGGCCTCGAACCGGTGCCTGATTGGGATTGCGATTCCACTTGGCTTGGTCTGACTGAAAGTGTGGAGCGGAGAAGGGGCCTCGCGTCCAGCGCCTTTTCATCGCAACCCGAAGGACAGCTTGGTCCGACGTCGGAAACACCCGCCGGGCAACGAGGGGAATCGCGCAACGAACGTTCGTCGCCGTGTAACCACTTCGTTGCGCAACATTTCCGCGGGACGATCGCTGAGCCCGGTGGCGTTGTGTGACCGAGTTCGAAAGCCATCCTCGCTCCGAAAGGTACAATTCATGTTTTCCAAAACCGTGTCCGCTTGGTTGTTCTACGCGATCACCCTGCCGTCGAGTCCTGCGCTCGCGCGGCAGGCTTCATCCCCTCTCAGTTCCGAACCTCCGTCCGAGTTCTTGCAAGAACGCCCTAGGGCGCCCCAGTTTGCAGTGGATGCTTGTCGGAATCTGTCCGAAGGCGCCGCCTGCACCATCGAGTTTCAG
>Ga0105245_10001799_pt1 | contig 19533 bp, 19 predicted proteins | sample KBSM54metaG_FD_81523 | JGI IMG/M metagenome (GOLD analysis project Ga0105245, IMG submission 81523) | Miscanthus rhizosphere microbial communities from Kellogg Biological Station, Michigan, USA - KBS M5-4 metaG | ecosystem: Host-associated > Plants > Roots > Rhizosphere > Soil | place...
GCGGACATCGACGCGCGCGCCGATGTGGACGCTGATGGCCTCGGCGGCCAAACGCCTCTCTTCCATGCGGTGAATAGCAATCAGAACCACTGCCGCCCGATGATGGAACTCCTTGTTGACGCTGGTGCGGATCTCGATATTCGCTTGAAGGGGCTCCTGTGGGGAGACTCAATGCCCTGGGAGACCGTCGTATTCGACGTTAGCCCGATCTCCTACGCGCAATGCGGACTGTACCGTCAGTTCCACAGGCGCGAAAAGGATATCTACAGCAACATCGCGTATCTTCACCGCAAGCGCTACGGAACCGGGTTGACGGTGCCGAACGTTCCTAACAAGTATTTGTTTCCCTGACTTTCAACGCTTGATCTTTGTTTTCATCTGAGGCGTCCAGTCCGGGCCAAACCGGACTCCTACCAACAAGCCCGCCACTTCCCCGTAGTTCGCCACACCGGATGGAATGCGATTCGCTTTGAGGTACCGGTCGTACACCAGCGACGAGATCCGGGATGCCCTCGGATTCACCTGACGCCGCGCCCGCTCTGCGATGGCCCGCAAATCTTCTCGCGGTCCAGAATCCAGCCGCCGGACGAGTTCGGAGCGAGTTTCGCTGCCAACAATCGGCATTATTTCCTGGAATACGAATAGCCAGGCACTGTACTGATCCCGCACCGACCCGTGAATGCACGTCAGCCATCCCGCGAAACTCGCCTCCGATTCATCGGCAAATCCTGCTAGATGCCCCCACTCATGCGCGATCGCCATCGGGCGCTCGAACGGCAGTACGCCATCGTCGATCAGCGTCTCCAGAAAGTAAGGATCCGTCATCCCGCTGACGCCGGTCATGCGAAAGAACGGACGCAACATCGTGCTTTTGGGTCGTCCGGGTATGGCCATCACAACGTTGCCTAGTTCGCGCTGTGCACGATCGAACCCGCTCTCCAGCGACCCCTCCACGGAATCCAAATGAGTTTGACTGTAGATCGCATTCAGCCTTTCGATGGATGTGGCGGCAAGCGAACGGGCGGCTTCCTGCGAAACGCCGCGAGCATCGATTTCGAGCTTCTCCGTTAGTTTCACTCGCCGGTAGTTGAATCCCCACAAGCCGACGAATGCGATGTAAAGTAGGCAAGCCCACACCACGGAACGCACCAGGAGACGCACAATTACGGGCTTCCTCCGGCGGATGTCGGCGATCAGCTCCAGCAGCCACAGAGCGATGATGCCGACAATCAGCGCATCGAACAGCGAGAAAGGCGCCAGATTCGAAGCGTTCGTGATGACGCGCTGCAGGTGGATATACAGAAACGTCGAATAGAAGCGTTCGATGAAGGGCTGGGGCAACGGCACGATGGCGAGGAGCGCCGCGGCGCCAATGATCGCGATGTTTCCGTAGGACGTTCGACGAGCGTTCAAGTCTGCCGATTCTACCGCGACGGTTTGGCCCTGCACGTGCCTCCACTCCAGCAGAGGACATTCAGTTCAAATGAAGAAATTACTACTACTGGCAGTGATGTTGTTAGCCGGAAGTTCACTATTCGCGCAGGTATCGGTAGGGATCAGGATTGGCGCACCGCCGGCACCGCGGCTGGTCCGCGTTCGTCCGAACAGCCCCGGCCCTGGATATTCATGGGTGGATGGTTACTGGTATCCGTCAAACAATCGTTATGTTTGGCATGCCGGATACTACACCAGGCCGCCGTATGAAGGCGCCGCGTGGGTTGGCCCGCGCTATGAAGGAGAGCAGTATTACCAGGGTTATTGGTCGGGCAGCGACCGCCGGTATGATCACGATCATCGCTGGGATAGAGACAAGCGCAACCGGGACTACAACCGGGATAACAACCGGAATGATGACGGCAGGGGCCAAGGCCGCTAGACCGTCACGAACGCATCTCCGATGGACTGACCATATCTGGCCAAATGACCAGGTATGGTCGGTGCGTTTTAATTCCGCCTAACGCGGCAATGTGCGATCCCGCATCAGGTCCGCCATCTCCTGGGCCGTGTAGGAACCCAACTCGTCGAGTCCGGCGATCACGCCTTGCTGGTCCTCCGCGGAACGGTTCTGGCTGACTTTCCACTTACCTTCCATCCGGTCCATCTGAATCTCAACGCCTACAATCGCCCTGGTCATGCCTTCGACGTACTCTGCCGGAGCGTCCGCTACTGACCAGCGTTCCGCGAATCCGGCTTCGTGGAAATCCGTGAGCTCATTCAGATGTCGCAACAAAGACGGTGCGTCTTCGAACAAGGATGCGGATCCCGACACGTGGACAGCGGCGTAGTTCCAGGTAGGAACGACTTTGCCGTGTTTGCGTTTTTCCGGATACCAGTTTGGAGTGATGTAATGGCTGGCGCCGGTGAAGATCATAAGCACCCGGCCGCCGGACCCAAGTTGACGCCACTGCGGGTTACCGCGCGCCATGTGGCAACGTAGCCGGCCCGCATCAGCGTCCAAAAAAACGGGCAGGTGACTCGCTTCGGGACCATCCGGACCGCTCGTAACCAGAGTTCCCAGCGGATGAGCCCGAATGAATGCGTGCAGCTCCTCCGGGCGCACCTCCCGAAAGTGAACCGGGTTGTACATGGGTTCATTGTGCCACGGGTTTTTTGTTCAGGACGCGTTTGACTCCCTGCTTGGGTCGGGGCTTAACGCGCTGACTTCGCGGTCTTCCGTCCTCTGGTGCGTATATCGTAAACACGATGCGTGAATCGATTTCGGAAACGGCCTTGACGGTATCGGCGGCGAGTTCGGTCCGGTAGGAGAAGGGGTCCATCGCTGCCTGCACGCCGATGTTGAAGTCTCGCACTTTCGCGGCATTCCACAGGGCGCGCTGTGCTCTTGGAAGGGACTTCACCAGAGCGCAAAAACCCCGGATGCTTGCATCCGCGTTCTTAGGGTCCCTGGCTAGCTCCAGGTGGGCGCTGTAGGTTCGTTTTTCGCGCCCTGCGTAGAGCACAAATACCTTGCTGCCCAACGCGGTTACCAACGGCTGGAGATTCGACCTTGAGTACACGTCGAGATCGACATTCAGAAAGCGAGTGGTTTTAGAAGCGTCTTTACTTCCGCGACTCATTACTCACGCCGCGCGCAGCAGCACCACGGTGATATTGTCGGGCCCGCCGCGCGAGCGGGCCGAAGCGATCAGCTCTTTGCTCTTGGCCTCGAGCGACGCCGGGGAGGACAAACCCTTCTTGATCTCTTCCTCGCCCACCACCCCGTGCAACCCATCGCTCGAAAGCAGAATCAGCATGCCCGGAACCGGCTTGATCCGGTAGGTATGCACGCGAAGGTTCTCAGAGACGCCGATGGCCATGGTCAGCACATGCCGCATGGGGTGGCTTTTGAGATTCTCCTCATCGATGCCTAGCCGCCGGCCGACTTCGTTGACCCACGTCTGATCCTCGGTTACGGCGTTGAGGTTTCCGTTCTCGAACGTATACACCCGGCTGTCTCCGACGCTGGCAATGAGCAATTCGCCGTTGTTCTCCAGTGCGGCCACCAAGGTGGTGCCCATGCCTTCCATCTCCGGATTTCCGGCAGCCGCATCCATGACGCGTTGGTTGGCGCGGCCAAAGGCGACCACCAGACCTTCGGAATCCATGGTCTTGCCGTTTTGCGTGACAGCCTGTTGGATAGTCTCCGCGGCCAGGCGCGAAGCGTGCTCACCTGCCTGTGCGCCCCCCATTCCATCGGCGACTAAATACAGTCCGATGGCCGGGATCACTAGGAAATAGTCTTCATTATTGCTGCGGACGCAACCAGGGTCCGAAGCTCCAAAGGCTTCCAGCATGAGCTTTAAGGATTATAACGGAATGCCGCTCACTGCCGTTCGCTGTTCCGTTCAGATGCGCGGAATTCCGACCTGCAGTGCGCGGTTGAACAGGAGCTAACGCTTGGCCGGCGAAGGTGATTCCAGAATCGACTTGAGCTGGAAGTACACGCGCTCCTCGTACGTATACTTCAACCGCTCCAAGGCCTGCAGCCGCGCATCCGACGGTGTCGCGGCGCGCAGTCCCTGCTTCTTCAGACAGCGGCCGAGCAGCAGCGTCGCCATCTGGTCGCCCGGATCTCGATCCAGCACCTCGCGAAACCGGTCGGCGGCGGCCGCGAAATCGCCTTTTTTGAACAGTGCGTAGCCCAGGTTGAAGCGAAAGTCCGGATCGCTAGGGTCCTGTTCCAGCGCCTTGCGGAACGTATCGACCGATTGCGGCAGGTTCTGGCGGCTCTCCGCGGCGCCCAGGTTGTTCCACACGGCGCTGATGGGCACCTTGGCCGAGATCATCTGAAACGCCTTCTGCGCCGCTTCGAAATCGCCTGCCTGATAACGCGCGATGCCCAGCAGGAAACTCGCTTCGCGATAGTGATTCTCGGTCGCTCCTACTTTCTCCAGCCACTGTGCCGCTTCACGGTAATCTTTCCGTGCGAAGTGGATCTTGCCCAGCTCGAACGCGGGCGGAGAGAAATCCGGATTCTGCCGGGCCGCCTGCGCGAAATATTTTTCTTTCTGCTCGGGCGTCGCCGCCAGCAATCCCCGAATATAGTTCTCCAGCGCATCCAGAGGTACCGGCACGCGCAGAGATCGAAACTCCGATTCGGCGGGAGCCTGCGCCGGAGAGACCGCGGTGAGGGCTCGCCACGCCAGATGCGCTTCGAGCGTTGCCAAATCCTCTACCGCTCCGCTTTCTTCGAAGACAGCGCTCTGGCGAAGCTGCCGCCGGTCGGAAACGCGAGCCTGAATTTTCAGCGAGCCCTTTGAAACAGCTCCGGGCGCGCCCGCGAGCACAGCCGCCGGCGTGTAGAAAAACGTTCCATGCACCAGATGCTCGGCATCCAGGACTTCTCCCAGCTTCAAGATCGAGCCCTCGGTCAGTTCCGCCCGCTCACGCAGGTGCAGACGGCGATACGCCTCGGCGATGCGATCGCGCTCCAGCGTCAGGACACCGCGAGCCGAAAACGTCGCGCGTAGGTTCTCCGCAATGCTTTCGCCGATCCAATCGACATTGGAAGATGCGTTCGAAGAGATGTTGGCGAAGGGAAGGACGGCGGTATCGTCCGCGAACAGCGAGATCGCGGCCGCGCCGGCGGCAAGTGCTATGCGCAGGATCAGCCGCATTCCACCAGTCTAACAATCGTGCGGATCGGGTTACGGATTTACCGGGCTCGCGATTTCACCGGCCGATTGCATGGGCTTCACGCAGCGTTCCTCGGCTTCCTCGAAGCCGTTCACGGTCAGGGTATAGCGTCCGCCGTCGGTGCGCTGGACATAGCCTTTGCCTTTCAGATACCAGAGGGCGGCTTCCAGATGCTCCTTGGGGCAGCCCAGCAGTTCCTCGAAGGAGTGAACCGTCAGGGAGGCCCGTGCGGGATCTTTCACCGTGGTGGCATACAGCAGCGCCAGGATTCCTTGGCGCTTGCGCCGTTCCACATCGGGCCCGGTGGCAACCGCGGCTTGGTCGAAAATCTTCCAGCGTAGTTTCTTCTCGGCCGTGTGCCGGGCGTCGTAGGCGGCACGGCGTTCCGGATCGCTGAGGGCCTGATACGCCTCGGTAAGACCCACGAACAATTCCGAGTTTCCAGTATCTGTGTTATCGGGATGATAGCGCTGGGCCAGAAGCCGGTAGACGCGATGAATCGTCTCCGTATCCGCGTTCGGACTCAGCTGCATGATTTCGTAGTAGTCCTGTTGCAGAAATTCCGGTGGCACAGTCCCCTGATTCTGAGTCTGATGATTCTGGTGGTTCTGATTGTTTTGCTGCTGGGCCTGTTCGCGCTCCGCCTTGCCGTCCAGGAATTCGATTCCAGCCTTGAATCTACCCTGCGGATCCTCGTTGCACCAGGTGATGGTGGATCGCCTGGAGATTTCGAGGCGTTCATCGCCCAGCTTGCCCCGCACATGGACGGTTGTCCCCGGTTTTATCGGAGCTACCAGGGTGATGCTGAGCCCGGTGTCGGACCAGTCCACCAGGTCGGCCGTGATGTTGCGGGCATTACCCATGCCGTCCCGCAGTTCCACGCGGATTACCGAAGGCGAAGTGACGTTGCGCCGCAGGGCCCGGCGACGTTGATCTCGTTGGGCAGAGCTCATATATGCCTTATACTCAAGTACCTTCCATCGGCGGTTCCAGCGGTTCCCTGTAGAAGCCTAACCGGTCATACTGACAGGAACTTGCGGACCGCTTCCAGACCGGCTGCGGCTACCGGCGGGTCCCATCCGAATCCGTCCAGCCACTGGACTCGGGGGTCCCGGCGAAACCAGGTAAGTTGACGTTTCGCGTATTGGCGGGTCTCGATTTCTGTCGATTCCTGGGCTTCTTCCCAAGTCGCCTGGCCCCGGAGATACGCCAAAATCTGCTTATATCCCAACGATTCGAAAGGTTTTTCGTCCCCGGAAAGACCCTGCGCCAGCAACCCGCGTACCTCCTCCAGCAATCCCTCCTGGAACATCCGCCGGGTGCGGGCGGCGATGGCCTCCACCAGCAGGGTCCGATCCGGCGCGAGACCTAGTTGGAGCAGCCTGAAACCCTGGAATGGCTTCGCAGTAGACCGCGACGGCAGGGTGGTCCGGGTTAGCATCCGGATTTCCAGGGCGCGGGTCAGCTTCTGGATATCCCGGGGATGGATGCGGGCCGCCGCCGCCGGTTCCAGTCGTCGAAGGAGCCGGTGGAGCGCCCCCGGCCGGCGCTGTTCGCGATCGCTCAACCGGGCACGCAGCGCTTCATCTCTGGAGGGCAGCGAAGGCAGCCCGTCCAGCAATGCCCGAAGGTAAAATCCCGTGCCGCCCACCGCTACGGGCAACCGGCCCCGGGAAGCGATTTCCGCGATCGTTTCGCGCGCCGCGCGGGCATAATCGCCAGCCGAGAAACCAGTTCGGGGCTCCAGTACGTCAAACAGGTGGTGGGATACGCCGTAGCGTGCAGAAAGCGGAGTTTTGGCCGTACCGATATCGAAGCCGCGATACAACTGAAGGGCATCAAAATTGACGATTTCCCCCGAGAACGTTTGGGCGATGCGCAGCGCCAAATCGCTTTTTCCCGATGCCGTCGGGCCGACGATCGCCACCAAAGGTCTGTCCACGCCCTGCCATCGTAACGTGTGCCGGACGGCTATCGCAGAGTACAGATATACTGAGGATGTAGGATTCGCCGGTCCGATTCAGTGCGAGCAACGGGCCGGTTAAGGAAATCGAATCGATATGCGACTACTGAACGCGGTGTTCCTGATCTTGTTGCTGGCCGCCGGGGCATGCTGGGGGCAGGGCAACGCGACCGCTCCAGTTGCGGATCGCGCCACTGCCTACTACCACTATTCACTAGCGCATATGTATGCCGAGCTGGCCGGAGGCAGCACCAATCGCACCGATTACGTCAATAGCGCCATAGAGAATTACAAAGCCGCGATCAAGGCGGATCCATCTTCTACCTTGATGCCGGAGGAGCTATCCGATCTCTATAGCCAAAGCGGCCGCATGCGCGACGGCCAAGCCGACGGCGAACAAGCCATCAGGCTGAATCCTAACGATCTGCCGGCGCACCGTATCCTCGCCCGGATTTACGTGCGTCAAATCGACGCCCAGCGCGGCCGCGTCAATGAGCAGATGCTCAAGCAGGCCACACAGGAATACCAGAAGATCACCGAGCTCGCGCCCAAGGATCCCAATGCCTGGGTTTGGCTGGGTCGCCTCCAAAGCGCGTCCCAGAATACGGATGCCGCTGAAAAAGCGTTTCGCAAAGCGCTGGAGCTGGAACCCGATAACGAAGACGGTCTGACAGGCCTGGCCACCGTATTAGGCATCAAAGGCGACGGAAACGGCGCGGCCGAACTGCTGAAGCGCGCGGCTGAAAAAGATCCCAGCGCGGATAGTCTCACCCGCCTGGCAGACGCGTATGAGCAGATGAAGGAATACAGTCTGGCGGCGGATACTCTGCGTCGCGCGCTGGAATCCAATCCGCCCAACGGTGCCGAGCTGGAGCGCAAGATGGCCATGTTCCTGATCTCCGCCGAGCGTTACGATGACGCGCTGGCCGCTTATCAGGATCTGGTCGGTGACGATCCCATGGACGCCGATTCGTATCTGCGCATGTCGCAGCTATATCGCCAGAAGGGCGATCTGGTCAAAGCCCGCGAGGCATCCGACAAAGCCAAGGCGATCGATCCGAACAGCATCGAGATCAAGTTAAACGAGACCTACATCCTGCAGTCGGAGGGCAAGGCGCCTGAAGCAATCGAAAACCTCCGCGGCATTCTGCAGCAAAGCCAGCGTCCCACCTACACTCCTGATCAAGCCAATGGCCGGGCGCAGCTGCTGGAGCAACTGGCGGTGATGCAAGTGCTGGCGGATCAGACCCAGCCTGCTGTGGATACTTATCGCCAGATCGCCGCGTTGGATGCGGCTCGCGCACCCCACGCCAGCGCCGGCATCATCCAGGCCTACATGGGCGGTAAGGAATTCGCGAAAGCTCAGGAAGAAGCCGACGCTGCCGCGAAAAAGTTTCCAAACGATCGCGAAGTTCGCGTGAGCCGCGCATCCCTGCTGGCCGAAATGGGCAAGACCGATGCGGCCGTGGCGGATGTCAAAAAGCTGCTCGACGGAAAGAACGATCTGGCCATTCAGTTGAAGCTTGCCGACCTGTACATGAAGGGCAAAAAGTTTGACGATGCCGCCAAGGCGCTGGACGCCGCCGAGAAATTGTCGGAATCCCAGGAAGAAAAGATCGACGTGTGGTTCCAACGCGGCGCCATGTTTGAGCGGCAGAAGAACACCGCGGCCGCGGAAACCGAATTCCGCAAGGTCCTGGCCGTGATGCCCAATAATCCGGCCACGCTGAATTACCTCGGCTACATGCTTACGGACCGCAATGTGCGCCTGCCTGAGGCGCTGGCGATGATCCAGAAGGCCGTGGACAGTGAGCCGAATAATGGCGCGTATCTGGATAGCCTGGGCTGGGTTTATTTCCGCATGGGACGCATGCAGGAAGCCGAAGACAACATGCGCCGCGCCGTCGATCTGGTGCCGCACGATCCGACCATGCACGACCATTACGCCGAAGTGCTGTTCAAGGCGTCCAAGGTCCGGGAAGCCATCGCGCAGTGGGAAACATCGCTGCGGGAATGGCAAACCAGCTCGCCTGCCGAGCTCGATTCCGCGGAAGTCGCCAAGGTCAAGGACAAGCTCGAAAACGCCCGGGTTCAACTGGCTCGCCAGACGAACGGCCGGCAGTAATCCGCCTATCATTTTCAGTTGCTAGACTGAAACATCTCATGACACCGCGATTTCTGGTCCTGTTACTGGGCCTGTGCGCGTATGCAGGCGCGCAGCAACGCCCTCCCGCTCAACAGAATCCGCAACCGAAGCTGGTGCTCGCCATCGTCGTGGATCAGTTCCGCTACGATTACCTGACCCGCTTTCGTGCCGATTTCACCGGCGGCCTGAAGCGGCTGCTGGAGCAGGGCGCAGTCTTTACCAACGCCCACTACGATGCGTCCCCGACCGTGACGGCCGTCGGGCACTCAACGTTTCTCACCGGAGCGATGCCGGCGAAAAGCGGCATCATCGGGAACAACTGGTGGGATCGCGCGGAGAATCGAGCGGTCACCAGTGTTTCAGACGATAAGGTGTGGCTGCTGGGAGGCAACGGCAGCCCAACGGCATCGTCGCCCGCGCGGCTGCTTGTATCCACCATTGGCGACGAGCTCAAGAATGCCGGGAAGGGCGGCAAGGTCATCGGCATCTCGCTGAAAGACCGCAGCGCGATTCTGCCTGGCGGAAAGAAGGCCGACGCCGCGTATTGGTTCGACGGGCAAACCGGCAACTTCGTCTCCAGCACCTACTACTTCCCGGAGCTTCCGGCCTGGATGCGGGATTTCAACGCTTCTCATCTCGCCGATCAATATGCGGCGCAGGAATGGATGGGCCACAAGCTGCCCGCCGCTGCAGGTCCGCAACTGTACCGGAGCATCGACGCTTCACCGTTCGGGGACGAGCTGCTCCAAGCGCTCGCGCTTCGCGTCATGACGGCTGAGAACCTGGGCACCGGATCGAAAACCGATCTGTTGGCCGTCAGCTATTCATCGGTCGATTACGTCGGCCACCGCGACGGGCCGGATTCACCCGAGATCCACGATATGGTCACCCGCGTGGACAAATTGATCGGGGCGCTGATCGAGGCCGCCGAAGCGCGTGCCGGGAAGGGAAGTGTCCTGGTGGCCTTTACTGCCGACCATGGTTCCACGCCGGTTCCCGAGGAGAATCAGAAACGAGGCCTCCCCGGCGGCCGAATCGTATGGAACACGTACCGGATGGCGGCGGAGAAAGCCCTGAATGAAAAATTCGGCGCCGGACAATGGATCTCTTTCAGCGCCGACGGTGTCATATTCTTAGCGCCCGATCCGATACCGGGCAAAAAACTGGATATGGCCGAAATTCAAAAAGTGGCAGCCGACGCGATTCGTATGCAGCCTCACATTGCGCGCGTGTATACCAAGACCCAGCTCGCCGCCGGCATTCCTGGGAATGATCCCGTGGATCTGCGCGTCCGCAATGGATTCTACCCGGCTCGCAGCGGCGATATCTTCACGGTGACTGAGCCTTATTACATTTTCGATGCCACCGGCACCACCCACGGATCGCCGTATGAATACGACACCCACGTCCCCGTGATCTTCCTGGGTTCTCCGCGAATCCGTGCAGGAAGTTACCCGGAAACCATCGGTGTGGAGGACCTGGCCCCCACCCTGGCCAGCCTGCTGGGGATCGCGGCTCCCAGCGGCAGCATGGGGCACGTCCTGGCCCGGATATTGAAGTAAAGTAGAATGGATTCAAAGGAGTTCGACTCGCTCATGCGTTTTTTCCAGCTTCCCGCGGTGGCCTTGTGCGCCGCCGGATTGATTTTCGTTTCCGCAGCTCCCCCGGCGCTCGCTCAGGGGTCGACCCAGGCCAAGGTCGCCGTCATCAACTTCCAGAACGCTGTCCTCAGCACGGCTGAGATCCAGAAGGCTCTCAAGGAACTGGCGGCCAAGTACAAGCCCCGCCAGGACGCGCTGCAAAAAGGCCAGCAGGAGCTTTCCGACATCCAAACCCAGCTGCAGGCCAGCCAGGGAAAATTGAGCTCGGCCGGCGAGGCCGACTTGCAAGCCCGCGGGCAGCGCAAGCAGACCCAGCTCCAGCGGATGAGCGATGACTTGCAGGCCGACGTCGAAGCCGAGCGTGACGAGGCCGTGCGCCGCGCCAGCACTCGCATGCAGGAGCTACTCAAGAAGGTCGGCGAGGAGAAGGGCCTGGAACTGATCGTCGATTCCGCGGCCGCGCCGTTCGTTAAAACCGGCATCGACATCACCGATCAGGTAGTGGCGGCGTACGACAAGGCCTATCCCGCAGCTAAGTAAACTATGCCGGGTTTTCTGGATACCTACGGAGTTGACGATCATCGCCGCGGGCGTCTGATCACTCGGATCATCTTATCCGTGCTGGTGATTGCCGCCGTCGGATCGGCTGGCTATTTGTATTTCCGGACCTGGAGCCAGGAACAAACCCTCAAGCACTTTTTCGCCGCGCTCGATAAGCAGGATTTTCAGGCGGCGTACAAGATGTGGTGCCCGACGGAGAATATCTGCAAGTACAATCCTTTCGATAAATTTCAGCAGGACTGGGGTCCTTCGACCCCGTACTCTCATGGATCCGCAGCCAAAGTCGACAACATCGACTTCTGCGGCGATGGCGTGGTTTTCAACGTGTCCTACCCTAACGCCGACAAGATAGTGTTATGGGTGGAGCGGACTACCAACATCATCAGCTTCGCCCCGTCGGACTGGGAACGCTGCCCGGGAAAGCACTGGCAGTTCCGTCGATTCTTTAAGTCGTTGTTCTCTACTTAAGGAGGCCGACAAGTGCTGCGAATCATCCACGCCGCGAGTGTTGGCGTCATGACTTCGAGTTGCCTTCTCGGACAAGCTGCCTTCGAAGTAGCATCGATCAAGCTGTCACCCCCTCAACCTCCTGGCCACACATCCACGCAGATGTCTATAGATACCGGGCGTTTAAACTATTTAAACGTGACCTTGAAGGACGTCATAGGAAAAGCGTATTCAGTTCAGAGCTATCAGATCACCGGACCGGACTCAATCGAGACCGAGCGCTTCGACATCGCTGCGAAAATCCCAGCCGAAGCCGCTCGGGACCAGATCCCCCTGATGCTTCAGTCTCTGCTGGCGGATCGCTTCAACCTGATGATTCATCGGGAAACCAAAGAGCTCCCAGCATATGCGCTGACCCTGGCAAAGAATGGGCCCAAGCTCAAAGCCGCCGAGTCTGAGAGCGGCATCACCAGCAACTCGAATCGGACCAGCTGGCACGTGATTGCGAAGGTATCCATGCTCCGCTTTACAGAATTCCTGTCAGAGAGAGTGAGTCGCCCGGTACTGGATCAGACCGGACTCAATGGAGCCTTCGAAATCACCCTTGATTGGGCTCTTGACGACGCGCCGACGACGAACGATGGGGCAGCGGGGCCATCTATTTTCACGGCCTTGCAGGAACAACTCGGCCTGAAGCTAAATTCCACCAAGGGTCCGGTAGAGACGATCGTCATCGATCACGCTGACAGAGTACCGTCCGACAACTAGGTAGGAACTACTTGCTCCAGTGCCTCCAGCCCAACGCTAGCAGGCCGAGGAAGATCAGTGCGGGGAACAGGTTCTCCCCACGCTGACCCAGGACAAAGAACACGATGACGGCCGCGCCGGCCATGGTCACGGAAAGCAGCGCCACGCCTATCAGTATCGTTCGCGGAATCAGAATCAAAGCCGCGCCAAGAACTTCGATCACTGCAGTAAAATACCGGAACCACTCGCCGATCCCAATCTGGTTAAACATGCTCACCCAGTGAGAGTTCGGGTTGGTTGCGGAGAATTTCTCAGCTCCAGCGATCAGAAAAACGATAGCGACACCCAGGCGAATCATCCAGTCGCCCATATTCACCCGTGGGTGCGTCTCTTCCGGCAATAGCGTTAGGTCAGCCAGTCTGGCTACATTCTACGCCCGGAGTCCAGGTTCCGTCGCGCCTAGTTTCCGGCAGCTACTTTCTCCGCGCTATCGATCACCAAAAAGTCCACGGGGGTCTTTTGAGATTTCAGCGCCAGCCCGAGTTGCTCGCGCATGGCGGTCATTAAGATCGTCGCGTCCACGGGATTCGGCCGTTCTGCGTCGGGCGTAAGATCCAAACTGAAGTCGTATTCGCCATCGAGGCCGGTCTGGTTGACGATGATACTCTCCATCTGCCGTGCGAAGATGTCGGTCAACTGCGTAAGGGTGAATCGCGTGGCGATGACGCGATAGGAAACGGGTTTTTGATTCGGGCCCATCTGCGTGGAGAATCGAAGCGCGTGGGCCTCTCCGTCTTTCGGTGGAAACAGCCTGGGAGCGTTCTTTCCAAGGGAGATAACGTAAGCCGAAAGCTCCTTACTCTCGCGATGGAGCTTTAACTTGAACCGATCTGCCAGCAGCGTCCGCACCATGAGTTTCATCTGCGCATCGTTCGCGTTGCCTTCGGCCTTGGCGACGATATCGTAGCGGTCGATACCGATCCACGATGGCCCATCTGAGTGCTGCGAGGGCTGGATTCCGTACGCCCATTCCAATAGAAACTTCAGCGAGGTTGCGCTCGCCCGGAATCTTCCGCCCGGGGAGGTGAACTCGGCCATCCCGGTGTGTTCCATGGGAGGCGCGGGAGTTCCCGGCGGGCACGGAGTAATCGATGCCACTTCAAAAGCGATAGGTGTTGTCAGGTCCTGGCAGTGCCCGTGATCCAAGGACAAAACCAGGAGCGTCCCAAGCGTGAGGATTCTTGTCATGTGCCGACTATAAAGTGTCCCGCCGGACACTGCGGTCCAGAAATGCCAAGCTTCGTCAAGAACTGTTAAGCCTTAACACATCTTGACGGTGTCCCTATGTAGCGGCGCTTTAGAATGAAAGGCACCCGATGGAACGCGTGCTGGTGATCGACGACGATGCCGAGCTCTGCCAGTTGGTTACGCGCTTCTTGTCACGCGAAGGGTTTGAGATTCACTGGGCTCCGAACGGTGCTGTAGGCATCCAGCGGGCGCTGGCGGAAAATTACTCGATGATCATGCTCGATGTGATGATGCCGGATACAGACGGTTTCGACGTGCTGCGCCGCATCCGCGAGCATTCCCGCACCCCCGTGCTGATGTTAACTGCCCGAGGCGATACGCACGATCGTATTCGCGGCCTTGAGATGGGCGCGGACGATTACTTGCCGAAGCCATTTGATCCCGCTGAGCTGGTAGCGCGCATCCGTGCGATATTGCGAAGATCGGCAGCGCACCGGCCGGTCTCATCGGCCATCGCCAGTGGAGATATCGAGCTGGATGCTGGGGCTCGCAATGTCTGGCGGAAGGGCACGCCCGTAGATCTCACCACCGTGGAATTCGATCTTCTCGCTGCGTTGATCCGTGCTGCAGGCAGCACTGTTAGCCGGGAAGAGTTGGTGCGCGATGTGCTCGGACGAGATTTTTCCCCATTCGACCGCAGCATCGATACACATGTCTGCAATCTCCGCCGGAAACTCGGTCCGCTTGAGGATGGCGGCGAGCGCATCAAAGGCGTCCGCGGAGCAGGGTATCTTTACGCCTTGCCGGCAAAACGGGAGTCGCGGTGAAAAAACTCTTTCTAACCATTTTTCTTTGGTTCTGGCTGCCCCTTCTTGCGGCTGCGATCCTTACGATCGCGGTTATCGGCCATGCAGGGCTTGGAAACAGATACCTGATCCGGCTGGGGCTCCACGACCTGATGCTGTTCACCGTGACGGGCGCTGTATTCTGCTACCTTATCAGCCGCTATCTGACCAAACCTCTCGCTAAATTGGGCGACGCGGCCGCGAAAATAGCCGAAGGAAAGCTGGATACGCGCGTCGATCCGTCACTGCGGATCCGGCGCGATGAAATCGCCGACCTGGCCCGCAACTTTGATCGGATGGCGGAGCGCATTGAAGCCCTGATTACAGGACAACGCAGATTGCTCGGTGATGTCTCGCACGAGTTGCGCTCTCCGCTGTCGCGCTTGATTGTCGCGCTGGGCCTGGTGAAACAGTGTGTAAAGCAAGGTCCTGCCGAAGAGGCGGACGAGAACCTGGACCGCATTGCATTGGAGGCGCGCAGGCTGGACACGCTGATCGGGCAATTGTTGACGCTTACCCGGATCGATAGCGGGGTGGATCGAGGTTCTCCTGCGCCATTCGACCTCACGAATCTCGTCCAGGAAGTTGCCAACGATGGCGATTTCGAAGCTCGCGCACGGAACCGTAGCGTGGTGATCCAACAAGCCGATGCTTGCACGCTCACTGGGTTCGAAGAACTATTGCGGAGCGCGGTCGAGAACGTTGTGCGGAATGCGATCCGCCACACCGCCGACGGAACTGCTGTCGAGATCTCGCTTCGAGGGAGTAATTCGCGGGTCCTGCTGAGGGTAAGAGACCACGGACCGGGAGTGCCGGAGAGCATGCTCTCGGAGATCTTTTTGCCGTTTCGGCGGGTCGCCAATGGCAATCCCGAAGGGGCTGGACTCGGGCTTGCGATCGCCGAACGCGCCGTCCATGTTCATCGAGGGACGGTCCGTGCGATGAACGCGCCCCAAGGCGGACTGATCGTGGAAGTTGATTTACCGCTGGCGTAGAGGTCTGCTACGCTAGATCCTTGCGTTCTTCTATTGCTAGGTGGTCCATTTGGGGTTATCTTCCGGTTATCGCCGCGATCGCGGTGGTGTGGTCGCATTCCATCGCCAGCGCGCAGACCCAGGCAGGCGCGCCCCTGAAGCTCGATACGGGAGAAGAGATATTCAAGGCTGCTTGTATCGGTTGCCACGGTCCCAACGGCAAAGGCCAGCCGGTATCGACCCTCGGATTCGAGCCGCCCAAGACGTTTCCGGATTTCACGGACTGCAATGGGAGCACCCGCGAGCGAACCTTCGACTGGAAAGCTACCATCCATGAGGGCGGGCACGGCCGTGGATTTAACGAGATCATGCCTTCGTTTTCCGAGGCGCTGACCAACGAACAGATCGACAAGGTTGTTGGATATCTTCGAAGCCAGTGCACGGAGCCGGGTTGGCCGCTTGGTGAATTGAATCTGCCGCGGGCTATGGCCACCGAAAAGGCGTTTCCCGAGGATGAGACCGTGCTCACGACGTCCTTCAATGCCACGGGCACCGCCGGAGTATCTCCTGAGGTCACGTATGAGCGCCGCATCGGCGTCAAGAATCAGTTAGAACTCAGCGCGCCTTTGAGTTTCCAGAAACAGGACACCGGAACATGGTTCGGAGGCGTCGGCGATATTGTTCTGGGCTTCAAGCGCGTGATGGCGCACAGTGCCAAAAGCGGTTCCATCCTCGCCTTGCAAGGCGAGGTTAATTTTCCGACAGGAAACTCCTCTCATGGGCTAGGCGAGGGAGTGACTGTGTTCCAGACGTTCGCGGCATTCGGCCAGAGGCTGCCTGCCAGGAGTTTCGTGCAAGTGATGGCCGGAGCGGCGTTGCCCACTCACACTGATAAGGCTCCCCAAACCGTGTATTGGCACACGGCCGTCGGTAAGACACTGGTACAGAACCAAGGCTTTGGACGCATGTGGACTCCCATGCTCGAATTCCTTGCGGATCGGGATCTGGTAGACAAAGTCAAGACGAATTGGGACATTCTTCCGCAGATGCAAGTGTCGCTTAACAAGCGGCAGCACATTCTGGCCAGCGTCGGCGTGCGATTCCCCATGAACAATACGCTGGGCCGAACCACCGAAGTCGTGTTCTATCTTCTGTGGGACTGGTTTGATGGCGGACTACGGGATGGGTGGAAATGAAGCGCGCGATATTGTTTCTCTTCGTCACACTTGTTGCTCAGGGCGCTGAACCTCACCAGAAAGTCGGACCGCTGTTCCAGACCTCCGACCGCTGTTTCGCTTGCCATAATAGCCTCTCCACTTCCACCGGCGAAGACGTATCCATTGGCTTTTCCTGGCGCCCGACGATGATGGCCAACTCCTCGCGCGATCCCTATTGGCAATCCGGCGTACGCCGCGAGACCATCGATCACCCTGAATCGGCCAAGGAAATCCAGGACGAATGCTCCAAGTGCCATATGCCCATGGCGCGCTTCGAAGCCAAAGCCAACGGAAAACTGGGGGAGGTGTTTTCGCACCTGGGCTTTGATGACTCCAAGCGCGACGATCGCCTGGCCGAAGACGGCGTGTCCTGTTCGCTGTGCCACCAGATTGCCAAAGACAAGCTGGGAACGCGCGAGAGTCTTGTAGGCGAATTCGTGGTGGATACCACCCGCAAGCTCGGCGAGAGGGAAGAATACGGGCCGTACAAAATCGAAAACGGGCAGAACCGCATCATGCGATCGTCCACCGGCGGGTACAAGCCGACGCAATCGGATCACATCAAACAGTCGGAGCTGTGCGCCACCTGCCACACCCTCATTACCAAGACGTTGGGGCCGAACGGTCAAGTGCTGGGTGAGTTTCCCGAACAGATGCCGTATCAGGAATGGCTGAACAGCGAATATAAGGACAAGCAGAGCTGCCAGAGCTGCCATATGCCGGTGATCCAGGAGCCCGTGGCCATCACCAAGGTGCTGGGCGTCACGCGCGACGATGCTTCCCGCCACGTGTTCGTAGGCGGAAACTTCTTTATTCAGCGGATGCTCAACCGCTATCGCGCGGATCTGAACGTGACCGCGCTGCCGGAAGAATTCGAAGCCGCTGCGAACCGGACCATCGACCACCTGCAAGCCAGGACGGCGCAAATCGCGATCGACAATGTGACGCTCAGCGCGGGACGCGTGCAAGCTGACATCTCAGTTCAGAATCTGAGCGGGCACAAATTTCCAACGGCGTATCCGTCGCGCCGCGCGTGGCTGCACGTAACCGTGAAAGATCGCAATGGCCGCGCGGTGTTCGAATCCGGCGCGCTCGATCCCAGCGGCCTGATTCGCGGCAACGACAATGATGCCGACGCAACCAAGTACGAGCCGCACTATACCGAAGTCACGGCTCCCGACCAGGTCCAGATTTACGAGGGCATCCTGGTGGACACCGCCGGCAAGCTCACCACCGGCTTGCTATCCGCCGCGCGGTACGAAAAGGACAACCGCCTGCTCCCGCGCGGTTTTAACAAGCAGGGCGCCGATGGCGAGATCGCGGTGCGCGGGACCGCAGCCCAGGACCAGGATTTCACCGCGGGCGGCGACAAAATCCGCTACTTGATGAACGTCGCGAACGCGCAAGGACCATTTCAGGTTGAGGCGGAACTGATGTTCCAGCCGATCAGCTATCGCTGGGCGAATAATCTCAAACCGTACAACGCGGAAGAGCCGAAACGGTTCGTTGGCTATTACGAATCGATGGCTTCGGGTTCGGCCGTTCGGATTGCGCAGGCTACCCGATCACTGCAATAACGTATCCAAGGCCGGCAACGGCACGCCGCTCTCTTTCAACGCTCTTTCGTTGAACTCCTTTAGCGAGTACGCGGCGCCCTTGCGCTGCTTGTAGTGCTCGCGGACATCCAGCCAACCCTTCCATCCGACGAAGTACGTCGGGAGCTGGCAGGAGGAAAGCTGCGCGCGCTGCAGCTTGGCCGTCGCTTCTTCCTTCTCCTGATAGGTGTCCTTCATCATCAGGTCCAGCGCCTGCTGATCGGTCATGCCCAGGGTTTGGAGACGAACATCCAGAATCGTGTTCGCCAGCACGCGCAGGATCTGTTTATCGAACGTGAGCGACAGCTCCTTGCTGTTGTTCATGTATCCCGCGTCCGACATCATCTGCTGCGTGTACACGGCCCATCCTTCCACGTATGGAGTGTTGGCGAAGATCGTCCGCAGCAGGCGGCGCGAGACGGGCTGGACATCGTTGGCATACTCCAGTTGGACGTAGTGCCCGGGCATCGCCTCGTGGATGGTCAGCTGCTGGAGTCCGTAGTTGTTGTATTCCCGCAGCTTGGATTCGACGCGGGCCGCTGGCCAGCTTCTGGGAATCGGCGTGATCCAGTAGAACGCACCCAGCTGCGGCTCAAGCGGCGGCGCTGCGTTGAAACCGCCGACGCCGTAAATCCCGCGCATGAACTCGGGCGTTTCGATCACTTGCAGATTAGAACGTGCCGGCAGCGTGAGCAGATCCTTCTCCTTGACGAACGCCGTCGCCTGGGCCAGGGTTTCCCGAGCTTGCGCTAAGTACGTATCGGGAGTCGCATGCTTCTTCGCGATATCCGCCAAGGCTTGCTCCACGGTCTTCGGTGCAGCCAGTTTCGCCATCGTCTCGCGAACTGTTTTCAGATCGGTCTCGGCCGCGGCCAGCAGGTCTTCCGGAGTACGTCCGGATGCCAAAACCAGCGCGAATTTCTTGGCATACTTTTCTTTGCCCAGCCGCCAGTCCGAGGTATGCGTCGATAGCTTGTCTTTCAGGAATGAGTTGAAGTCGCGCACCGCGGCCAGCGCCTTGTCCGCCGCCTGGCCATAAGCCGCCTTGCGTGA